>Ga0315912_10003136_pt1 | contig 16703 bp, 14 predicted proteins | sample VfabasoilMG_FD_204469 | JGI IMG/M metagenome (GOLD analysis project Ga0315912, IMG submission 204469) | Garden soil microbial communities collected in Santa Monica, California, United States - V. faba soil | ecosystem: Environmental > Terrestrial > Soil > Garden | place: USA: California... | reverse complement strand
TGTCGCACCTCCTGTAGTACGGTCGCCCGTGTCATGGTGGCCCTCCTTGAGGACCCACCCTAAACCGGACAGATCACGTGCTACATAAACCGGACAGATGATGTGCTATCTACATGGACTGCCACGCAATCTTGACAAGGCCATTTGTCGGGAATAAAATTACTAGGTATAAATCAAGCTCGGAATGGTAAATGAGCCAAGCGTATCGCGCACCTTGCACGGCCCTAAGGGCTGCTGTGATGCGAACAGCGGTGCCGATACAGAAAGGAGGGAGCAGTTAGTTTCAGCCCTTGTGGGGGTTGCTATGGTGTATTACTTCGTTGCGTAACGGTTCGAACGAAAGGAGTAACCATGGATAGCACATTCTTAATGTTCGCGGTCGTCATGTTCGGGATCCTGGTCGGCGGGATCGTTGTGTATAAGAAAAGCCAGTAAACCGTCGCGTCTCAGTCAGCCGATAGGCGGCACGTGGTGACTCGGTTTCGTCTCTTGTAAGGTGTGTCTTCCTCTCATTGAGATTGTTTCCGGGTGGAGTGATGGTGTGTGCCATGACCGAGTCACTGGTGCTTCCCACAATCACTGCACAAGTAATCCTCTGATATTTCAGTTGGAATCGTCCATCGGAGCTTCCCGACCATCTGCCGGTATTGCCGATCGTTTATTGTCCTTCGCCCTTAGTAGGGACAGTTTATATGCTGGCGGCGGTTGCACTACTCTTGAATAGCCTTGGCCCGCTTCTGGAGATAGGCGTTGCGGACGGCGCTATAGAGATCGACCGTAGATTCTTCGACACCCTGATATTTTTCAAGGTTGAGTGAGCGGTCGTTTACCACTTCGGTTACTTTTGAAGTGAACAGGATGAGAGAAGTCGTGGTTCGATTCTGATGAGGAATCGCAGACGGAATATCGCCGATTTCAATGATGGGCAGAGCCAGCCAGTGAATAGGGTTGAGGAAAATATCCCCGACATATCCGGCCAAGTCCCGAACTGTAAACGGCGGATAGAGCGGCACGATAATGTACGGTCCTGGTTTGACTCCATAGAAACCGAGTGTTTGGCCTAAATCTTCTTCTGGCGTCTTCAGATTCATGTCGCTTGCCCAATCGATAAATCCGGCAATACCAACCGTGGTGTTCACGAGAAAACGGCCGGTCTCGATTCCTGCTCCACGGAACTTTCCCTGCAAGACATTGTTGACAAATCGCGGCACGAACCTCGTGTTATAAAAGAAGTTGCTGACGCCGACTTGAACCGGATTCGGCATGATAAAGTCGTATCCCTTTGCAACCGGTTTCAGGATCCAGCGGTCAAGCTGCCGGTTCAATTCAAAGACCTTTGTGTTGAGAGGCTCCCAGGGATCGTATTCTTCGAGACCTGCCTCACCAGACTTGGCAAAGGGGTCAAACGGTTCTTCTTGGGACTGGTCACGAACAGTCGTTGTCGGCGAAGCGGAGGAAGCTGCCGCAATGATCGGAACGGATGTGCTCAACTGACCGGTGGAGGGTAGCGGAAGGGCCCCTGAAACAACTTGGTTGGCGCAACCGGAAAACAAGAGAAGCGTCACGAGTAAGGTTAGTCCAATGAAGGACTCTCTCAAAAGCACCGTTGCCCTGTTCATATCGGCGGTCATTCTATTTCTCTGCTCCCTGTGAGATTATCCCCGTACCTGCCAATAGGTCCCGCACTTTACCAAAAGCCGGTTCAATCGCCAATCATTAATTTTGCTTCTGGAATCGGGTGATCGGCTGTGCAGCTCGGCCATATGTTTCAACAATTTCAATAACTTGTTGAGGCACAGCTTATCCTGAATGGGCGCGCATCCGAGGCTCGAACATGTCGCGTTTCGCGGCAGGGTGGGAAAATAGCCTGTGGCGTTTAGCGACGGGTTAGAGAAGAGGAGGTGCCGATGCGAGAACAGGAAATGATCCAGGACTCCACGTTTTGAAGGATTTCCTCGATCTGACAAGCATGGCATTGCTATTGCTCGTTCCCGAGTTCTATCGAGGACTCAGCGCTGCTCTCAGTACCGTTCTCATCCTCGGAGGCCTGTTCTGCGATCCAGCTTGCGCTTGAGCGAGTCAATTGTTGAGCAATCTCTAACCCCGGGGGGGATTCTGCGATGAAAGCTGTCGTTGGAATCGATGGGTCAAAGTATGGGGATTGGGCGTTGGAATGGGTGGCGAAACTGCCGCTGAAGGCGGTGCCGAGTATCGTCGGGGTGCATGGCCTCGATACTCAGTCTGTACCGACATCGTTGATCACACATCCGTCTGTGAGCGGGAATGAGCCGGATGAGGGCGAGGTCATTCACTTCCTTGAATCCCAGGCCAAACAAGTGGTGGCGGAGTCGGAGCAGCGCATGAAGGCACTCGGGTTGAAAGGCTCGGTGCGTGTGGAGAGGCAAGCGATCGCGAAAGTGCTGCTCAAGCATGCGGGACGCAATGGATTGGTGGTAGTGGGCAGTCGAGGGCTGAATGCGCTGGACCGGCTCATGATGGGAAGCGTCTCCACGGCCGTGACGATCCATGCGTCCGGTCCTGTGTTGGTTGTGAAAGAGCCGCCGAAGCCGATCCGGCGGATTCTGTTCGCAACGGACGGTTCTCCCTCCTCAGGCAAAGCGCTGCGATTCCTCACCAGACAGTTTCAGGTCAAGCCAGCGGCTGATCCGATCGGAATTCTCCTCGTCCACGTCATGCCGTTTCTACGGTATACGGTCGTCAAAGAGGCCGGGGAGAAATTACTCGCGCAGGAGGCGGCCAAGCTCGAGAAATCGGGATATCGTGTCAGGGAGTTTCCAAGAGTGGGGCCGGCAGCGGAGGAAATTTTGAAAGTGGTGGGCCGTGAACAGCCGGATCTGATTGTCACCGGGGCCAAGGGGCGTAGCGCCGTTGCCCGCTTTCTCCAAGGCAGTGTATCGACCAAGATTGTCCAGCGGAGCGACTGCTCAATCCTGGTTGTACGGTAAGGGAGGCGTAACGCCTCCACAGGCAGCGCAGAAAAAGAAACGGCCATGAACTCCGTACAGAGTCATGGCCGTCGTTCTTTTCTCGGCCACAGCCTAGGCGCTCTTCTTGTAGACGACCAGCCCACCGACCAGCAGCCCTACCATGACAATCGCGAACAGTGTCAGCATATCCATAGCGACTCCTTTGGTTTGGATGACGATGCCCCTCTTGTTCAGACTGATTGAGCAACTATCATGCTGAGTTCATGGCGGAGTACCAATTCTTGCAAACGCTGTGTAATGAATGGTTTGTGCAATGCGTATGATCAGCTGAATTCGAACGCTGTGGAGAATATCCTCAAGACCGTCCAGAACTTTTGACAATATGAGAGGAGGACGAGTTAGGGTAGCCGCTCGCGTCCGTGGGGGGTAGTCAGGTCCTGGTCCGGGCCGAGAGGGACGATGCCGGTTGGATTGATTTCGCCATGGGTCAGGTAGTAATGCCGCTTGATATGGTCGAAGTTCACCGTGTCGGCGACGCCGTCAGTTTGATAGAGGTCTTTCAAGTAGCCGAACAGATTCGGGTAATCGACGATGCGTCTGATGTTGCACTTGAAGTGGCCGTGGTACACCGCATCGAACCGCACCAGCGTGACGAACAAGCGCCAATCGGTTTCGACGAATGTCGTGCCGAATAGGAAGCGCCGGTTTGCAAGCCGCGCATCGAGCAGATCCAGTGCGTCAAACAGCTGCCGTACGGCCCGTTCATAGGCCCGCTGCGACGTGGCGAATCCTGCCCGATAGACTCCATCGTTCACGTTTTCGTAGACGAAGTGGTTGAGCTCGTCGATTTCCCTGCGTAGGGCTTCCGGATACAGGTCGAGCTGACTGTCTGTGAAACGATCGAACTCGCTATTGAAGATTCTCATCAGATCGTCATCGGAGTTGGTGACGATGCGTTTGGTGAACCGGTCCCACAACACCGGTACGGTGACGCGCCCTCGATAGTGCGGATCAGTCGATTCATAGGCCTCGCGGAGAAAGTGGAATCCATTGATGGGATCGAGCGAATGGCCGGACCCTTCGCGAAACGCCCAGCCCTGCTCGTCACGAATCGGGTCCACAACCGTCATCCCGATGACTTCTTCGAGTTTCTTCAGCTTGCGTACGATGATCGTACGGTGAGCCCAGGGGCAGGCCCACGATACATACAGGTGATAGCGGTCTGGCGAGGAAGGAAATCCGGAACTGTCGTCAGCGGTCACCCAGCCTCGGAATGCATCCGATTGCCGGGTGAATTCACCGGCCTTGGATTGCTCGTTGGGAAACTGTGCCTGGACATCCATAAAGAGAACCGTCGCTCTTCCGTTGTCAGTATCTCACAGATAGATGCTGGTGGCGTCGAAAGTTATTCAGTTCCTGTCCCATTTCACCACGGTGCGAGTTCAAGACCGTAGCAAAAGGCTACAGGCACCAACCTGTTCACCAAGAAAATCGCTGTTTTGTGGGGCATGGCCCATGCTCAATAGTTGAGGGAGGTATGGGTGCGTGTGGGCTTCGAGGAGGGACTGGGAACAGTGATAGTGGATGGTATTCGGCTGAGACGAAGCACAAGTGGAGCTTCGGCGCGTCGGCTTTCGGCAAGGTTCCTGATCTGCCTCATGCTGATTGGGATCGTTGCCTGTGAGAGCAAACAGCCGGATCCCTCCGTCGGCAAACCGGACGCACCCTCCGCCCAATCAGGGCTTTTGCGCCTGACGTCTGAAGAGTCCTCCCGGATGGAGCTGGAACTCGCGCCTGTCGGGCAGGGGCAACTGCGCACACATCGTGAGTTTCCCGCCACCGTCCAGGCCAATGAGAACGAATTGGCCGAGGTCACGACCCTCATCCGCGGGCGTGTGGTCAAAGTCCATGTGGATGTCGGCCAGGACGTCAAGAAAGGCGCCTTGCTGGCGGTGCTCCACAGTATGGACCTTGGAGTAGCAGAGGGGGATTACCTGAAAGCTGGGGCAAGGCTACATGAAGCGGAACTGGCGCACGCGCGGGCCAAGGAGCTGTACGAAAACAAAGCCGTGAGCCTGGCCGAACTGCTGCGGCGCGAAGCTGCCATGAGAACGGCGCAAGCCGAAGCGCGTGAGACGAAGAACCGTCTGGAGCTGCTTGGAGTGACACCGGATGAGATTGACCGGCTGGATCGGGAACATACGATCAAGGCCGATGTACCCTTACGCGCGCCGTTCGACGGCCGGATCATCATGCGCAATATTACGCGAGGCGAGGTGGTCGAAACGCACCAAAAATTCTTCACCGTGGCTAATCTGACCGATGTCTGGGTGGTCGGCAACGTGCCGGAGAAGGACGTCCGATTTATCCGCAAGGACCAGAAAGTCGATGTGGTCCTCGCCGCCTATCCGCACGCCATTTTCTCGGGAACGATCACTTACGTTGGAGATACGCTCGATCCGGCTACCCGTACGATGCGGCTTCGAGTGACAGTGCCGAATCCCGATCGGCTGCTGAAGCCGGAGATGTTCGCCGCGATTCGTGTCTATGCGGCGTCGAGTCCGGATGAACTGAGCCTGCCGATAGAGGCCGTTCAAAGCGGGCCGGCCGGCCCCATGGTATTCGTGCAGCGCGGGCCGGGGGAATTCGAAGCGCGGGCGGTCACGTTGGGAGACGAGCAGGGAGATCTGGTGCAGGTGCTGGGCGGAGTGCGCGCCGGCGAGCTCGTTGTGACAAAGGGTTCCTTCGCCCTCAAATCCGAGATGGAGCGGCACAAGATCGAGCCCACGCCATGATCGCCTCTCTCTTGGAATTTTCCTTGCGGCAACGGATTCTGGTTATCGGCCTGGCCTGTCTCCTGTCCGTCACCGGCGTCTTTGCCTTTCAGTCGATTCCGATCGATGCCTACCCCGACGTGACCAATATTCAAGTGCAGGTGCTGACTGAGGCACCGGGCCTCTCGCCGGTCGAAGTCGAGCGATTCATCACCTATCCGATCGAGCTTCAGATGACCGGTCTGCCTGGTCTTGCAGAGATCCGCTCACTTTCCAAATTTGCACTTTCTCAAATCACGGTGGTGTTTCAAGACGACGTGGATATCTACTTTGCTCGACAGTTGGTCCTCGAACGGATCATGGCGGCAAAGGAGCGATTGCCAGACGGGCTGGAACCGGTGATGGCCCCCGTCACAACTGGGCTGGGTGAGGTCTATCACTATTATGTCGAAGGGCCCCATGCGACGGCGACCGATTCACAGGTTGTCGAGAGGGAATTGATGGATCAGCGGACCATGCAGGAGTGGGTCCTGCGCCCTCAGCTGAAGAGCGTACCGGGCGTGATCGATGTGAACGGCATGGGTGGGTTTGTGAAGCAGTATCAGGTCCTGGTTGATCCGGCCAAGCTGCGCAAGTTCGACTTGACGTTCCAGCAGATCTACGAGGCAGTGGCGAAGAACAACGCCAATGTCGGGGGCAACGTGCTGGAGCGTCATGCCGAGCGCTCGATCGTTCGAGGGCTTGGGTTGATCAGGACCGTTGGTGATATCGAATCCATAATCGTGAAAGAGGTCGGTGGCACACCGGTCTTCGTTCGCGATGTTGGAGAGGTCCGCATCGGCCACGCCGTTCGTCATGGCGCGGTGGTCCTCAATGGGGAGCGGGAAGTCGTCATAGGAACAGTGCTCATGCTTCGGGGAGGCAATGCCCGTCAGGTGGTGGAGGCGGTCAAGACGAAGGTAGAGGATTTGCAACAGAGTAATATTCTCCCGGGAGGCACAAGGCTGATCCCTTTTTACGATCGCATCGAACTGGTAAATGCCGCCATTCACACGGTCCGTGACGCGTTGATCGAAGGCATTGTGCTGGTGACCTTCATCTTCTTTTTCTTCCTGGGCCATGTCCGCAGCGCCATCATTGTAACAGTGACCTTGATCGTCACTCCGCTTGTGACGTTCATCCTGATGGAGCGGTTCGGGCTCTCGGCAAATCTAATGACGCTTGGCGGGCTGGCGATTGCCATCGGCGAGATCGCAGACGGGTCTCTTGTCGTCGTGGAAAACGCCTATCGGCATCTTGCACAACACAGCGGCGCGTCGCAGGAAAGCAGGTTCAGCGTCATTCTTCATGCGACGAAGGAAGTCGGTCGACCGATCCTGTTCGGCATTCTGATCATCAGCGTCGTCTTCCTGCCGCTCATGACGCTGCAAGGGATGGAAGGCAAGATGTTCGCGCCGCTGGCCTACACGCTGGTGATCGCACTCCTGGCCTCGGTCGTGGTGACACTGACCCTGTCGCCGGTGCTGGTGTCTCTACTCTTGCGCGGAGACCATCCCGAAGAGACGCGCGTGACGCGCTGGATGAAACAAGGCTACCTGCCGGTGTTGCAATGGACGCTTCGGCACCGCGGCCTCATCCTGACAGGTTCAACAGCGATCGTGCTGTGCAGCCTTGCCCTCGTTCCGTTCGTGGGGCGGGAATTCATTCCACTTCTTGAGGAAGGGTCCCTGACCCCCCAAGTCGTGAAGCTGCCGAGTGTGTCACTTTCTGAGTCCATCGAGATGGAGAAACAGACGCAAAAGGCCATGCTCGAATTTCCCGAAGTGAAGATGGCCGTGAGCAGGATTGGACGGGCCGAGATTCCCTACCACCCTGAAGATCTGTATGAGAGCGATCCGATTGTGTCATTACACGACCGGAGCACCTGGAAAACGGCGGCGACGCAGTCGCAACTGACCGATGCCATCAGGAAAAGGCTGGCGGAGATTCCCGGCATCTCCGTCCTCATGAGCCAGCCGATTCAAGAGCGGGTAGACGAGCTGATTTCCGGCATCAGGACGCAATGCGCCATCAAGCTGTTCGGAGACGATCTCGACGTGCTCCGCGACAAGGCGCAGGAGATTGCCTCCTTGATACAACAAATCAATGGTGTCAAAGATATCAAGGTCGAACAGGTCGCTGGACAGCCCTACCTCATTATCGATATCGATCGGCAAAAGATCGCCCGTTTCGGTATCAACGTGGCGGACGTGCAGGAGATCATCACCACCGCGATCGGTGGGAAAGCGGCGACGCAGGTGTATGAAGGTGAGCGCCGGTTTCAGCTCACCCTGAGATTTCCGGAGCCGTACAGGAACAGCGTTGCCGCCATAGGAGAAATCCGTGTGAAGTCTCCTGCCGGTGCGCTCATTCCCATGAGAGACTTGGCCACGATCGAAATGCGTGAAGGCCCGGCTCGTATCAGTCGAGAGCATGTGAAGCGCCGTATCTACATCGGCTTCAACGTCGTCGGCCGGGACATCGGCGGTGTTGTGGATGAAGGGCGCGCCAAGTTGGCGGCACAACTTCACTTACCGCAAGGGTATAGCGTTGTGTGGGGCGGGGCGTTCGAAAACATGGAGCGGGCCAACGCGCGGCTCATGATCGTCGTGCCGATCACGCTGGGCCTTGTCTTCTTTCTTCTGTTTTGGGCCTTTCATTCATTTCGCTATGCCACATTGATTATTCTCAATCTCCCCTTCGCGCTGATCGGAGGCGTCGTGTCGCTGTGGTTGAGTGGCCAGTACCTGAGCGTGCCGGCTTCTATCGGTTTCATTGAACTGTTCGGGCTCGCGGTGGGAAATGGGATTGTGTTGGTCTCCTATATTAACCAGCTTCGCCATGAGGGACAGACGATCGACGAAGCGATCCTGGCCGGCTGCAGCCTGCGTCTTCGACCAGTCGTGATGACGATGATGACGACGTTGCTCGGGCTTCTGCCGCTGGCGCTGGCGCAAGGAATCGGGGCGGAGGTTCAGAGACCACTCGCCAGCGTCGTCATCGGCGGACTCTTCACGTCAACGGTGCTGACGCTTGTCGTACTCCCCGCGCTCTATAGCATGTTCGCGGGGCGTGAGGTGGGGAAAGAGGAGGCGCCGGAATGGGTGTGAAGAGGGGCAGCGCGGACGGGCAGGGGAATCTATCAGCAGCGTCACAATGCGTCGATGATGTGTTAACCCATCGAACCGGTACGTTGGCGCTGCGTGCTCCTATGATGCTGCGCCAAGGTGGCGCGATGTCGTCGCACGCTGAAGGTTAGGCTGATGGGCATGGGATCGCTGTGCCGCTGTTGACAGGTTCCCCTGTTCGTCCGGGCGAGAAAGTGGAAGAAAAGGAGAGCTGAGGCCCCACATCGGAATGTGCTCCCTCAATGCGTGCGGTAAGGGATCGACCCTACAGGCCGCCGGAAATAGAAGGGAGATGAAACTCTGCTGCGAGGACGCAATGTCGTCGTATGCGGAAGGTTTCGCTGGTGGGCATGGGATCGCTGTGCCGCCATTGACAGGTGCCGCTGCTCGTCCGGGCGAGAAAGTGGAAGCGAAGAGAAGATGGGATACGACATCGGAATGTGCCCCCGCGATGCGCATGGTGTGGGATCACCACCTGTCGGCCGCCGGAGTGAAGTGGGCACTAATCTTGTATGAGTGTTTCGTGAGCCTGCCGGGCCGGCTAGCTCGTCTTGGACTGGATGCGAGGCTGATTTCTGAGGGCAATCATAGTCAACCGGGAGGGGACTGTACATGAGTGAGAGGCTGATAAGAGTGACCGTGCTGTGTTTCCTCGTATGTGTCGGGGTGAGCGCACAATCAGTGACCGCCCATGCCGCCGGGGGTGGCGAGCAGGACTTTACCAAGGGGGAAGGCCTGCTGAAGAACAAACACTATGCGGAGGCGCGGGCCGCGTTGGAAGCCGGCCTGCTGAAAGATCCGTCCAATATGTCGGCTCATTTCAACCTGGCCGAGGCCTGTCGAGCCCTGGAAGCCTGGGCCTGCGCAGAGGAACATTACGAGACTGCCTTGGAGCTGGATGCCAAATCCGGCCACACGAAGTCATATTTGCCAAAAACCAAAGCGAAGGTGTGGCGGTTACGGGAGGAAATGACGGTCTGGCGGCTCCTGAACGAGGCGAAGGATCTGCTGGCCGGTGGAAAACTGAAGCAGGCGGAGGAGTCCTTGCACAGCGCCGATGAGCTGGGTCTCAACAATGAGCAGCAACCTCTCTATCAACAGCTGCAGGCGAAACTTCCACGATCACGATCCACTGCCGTATCGAGACATCCGGCATTTGCGGGATCGGGAGGAAGTTTGGCGGAGACCGATTCGCTGGATATGCAGATGGTGATGGTGCCGGCCGGGAAGTTCGCGAGGGGAAGCAATCGCGGAGAAGACGAAAAGCCTGTAAGACAGATCTACCTCAATGCCTTCTACATGGATAAGTTTGAGGTGACGGTGGGACAGTACGCCAGGTATCTGGAAGTGACGGGCATGGAGGAGCCTCCGGACTGGAGCATCATGAATCAACCCCAACATCAGAGACGGCCCGTCGTCAATGTGAGCTGGGAGGATGCCGTCAATTACTGCAAGTGGGCGGGCAAGCGTCTGCCGACTGAGGCGGAGTGGGAAAAGGCCGCGCGGGGAACAGATGGGCGGATCTACCCCTGGGGCAATGAAGCGCCGACTCGGCTCCACGCCAATTACGGGAGAAAGGATTGGGACGACCATCTGGCCTTGGCCCCGGTTGGATCGTTCGAGGCGGGGAAGAGTCCCTATGGTATCTACGACATGGCCGGCAATGCCTGGGAGTGGGTCTTCGATTGGTACGACCATGACTCTTATGTGACCAGTTTGGAAAAGAACCCCATTGGGCCGGCAAAGGGTGATCAGAAGGTCGTGCGCGGTGGGTCCTGGTTGTACGTGTCTGATTTTTTGCGGTCTGCGCACCGGTTCAACGCTCAACCGATGAACCGGCATTTCGGCTATGGGTTCCGTTGTTCAAAGACGCCATAACCCGGGCGCTTGTGTTCAGGACCTCATGTCGCATTCGGCAGAAGAATGTAGGCGGGTTGTCAACAAGGAGGAGAACGGCACATGTTGAAAGAAGTAACGGGAGACATTTTGTTGACCAAGGCCTTAGCGGTGGCGCACGGAGTTGCGCCGAACGACAATTTTGCCAGCGGGCTGGCGTTGTCGCTGAGAGAACATTGGCCGGCGATGTACAAGGACTTCCGGCACTACTGCCAGACGGTGACCCCCAAGCCCGGCGAGTTATGGACCTGGGCGGGTGTCGGCGGCGTCCGGGTCGTGAATCTGTTTACCCAGGAGCCAGCTCCCAGCCACGGAGCCAAGCCAGGTCGGGCCACGATCGAGAACGTCAACCACTGCCTGAAGGCCCTGTCCAAGTTGATCGAAACCGAGAAGATCAACAGTGTCGCGCTGCCCCGCCTGGCCACCGGGGTGGGCGGGCTGAAGTGGGACGACGTGAAGCCGTTGATTGACAAACATCTCGGCCACCTGCCCATTCCGGTCTATGTGTACACGACGTTCCGGCCCGGTGTGAAGGCGAAGGAAGAGTAGGAGGCAGGAGTCGGCACCCGCAGCGGAGTCATCTGCTGCGGGCCAATAGAGGGAATCCCATGGCACTGATCCGGCAGGATCTGTACGACCGAATCGTCTCAGTGCGGCGAATGCTGCATCAGTATCCGGAGCTGAGCGGTCAGGAAACCAGAACGGCTGCTGTCATCGCAGACTTTCTGCGGGGAATCGGCATTCAGTGCCGGACGAATGTGGCGGGCACCGGTGTGATTGCCGACATTCCCGGTATGGCAGAAGTCCCCTGCGTCGTATTGCGCGCCGACACAGACGCGCTTCCGATTCAGGAAGAAACTGGCCTGGAGTTTGCTTCGGCGCACGACGGCGTCATGCATGCCTGCGGCCACGACGGACACACTGCAATGCTGCTCGGGGCGGCGGCGCTCCTGTCCAGTGAGGGGGATCTGCCGGCGCCTGTACGATTGATTTTCCAACCGGCTGAAGAAAATGGCACCGGGGCGCAGGCGATGATTCAAGCCGGGGCGCTGGAAGGTGCCGGTATGATCTTCGGCGGCCACCTCGATCGTCACTACCATCCGGGAGCCATTGTCGTCGCGGAAGGCGCCGTCAATGCCTCGTCGGACAATTTCACCATCGAGATCATCGGACAGGGCGCGCATGGAGCCCGTCCGCACGAGAGTATCGACGCCGTGGTCGTCGGGAGCCTCATGATCATGGCGCTGCAGACGATCGTTTCCCGCGAGATCGACCCGGCCCGTCCGTCCGTCGTATCCGTCGGACAATTCCAGGCGGGAACCGCACCGAATGTCATTGCAGGCCAGGCGAGAATGGAAGGAACAGTCCGGGCTCAAGATCCGGCTGTGCGCCGGCAACTGCTGAACTCGGTTCGCCGCATCGCGGAGTCGATCGCGCAGCTGCACGGCGCACGGATTCACGTTGTGGTGAAGGAGGGTACGCCGCCGCTGATCAATACGCCGGACATGGCGACGCTCGCGCGGCGCGCCGCAGTCGAAGCGGTGGGCGAGGCCAACGTTCTGCCGCTCAGGACCGCGAACATGGGAGCGGAGGATTTCAGTTACTACATGGAGAAAATTCCGGGTGCCTATGTCCGGTTCGGCGGACAGGTGCCGGGCAAGGAAGGATTTCCCGCACACTCCAGCAAGTTCGATTTCGACGAAGAGGCCTTGGCCGTCGGCGCGGCCTATTATCGAGCGGTGGCCAGGATCGCGGGGCAACGTTTGAGCGAACTGCGCAACCGTCCCTGATCTTCGGTGCGAGGCTGTTATGATTCGGATCAGAGAAGCACGCGAAGAAGACGTCGGCCAGATCCGGGAGATCTTCCTCGCCGTCTACGGCGCCGACTATCCGCATCGCGAACTCTACGATGAATTGTGGCTGAAGCGGTCCGTCTTTACCGACGACGTGCTCATTCTCGTGGCCGAGGACACTGAGTCGGGGCGGGTCGTCGGCACTGCCTCCGTGCTGTTCGACTTCGGGGCTCATTCCGACCTGGTCGGAGAGTTCGGACGTCTTGCCGTCCATCCGGACTATCGCCGGTTGCAGGTGGGCAAGCTGCTGATGGAGAAACGGCTCGAAGCCATTCAGAACCGGTTGCATGTCGGCTTGGTAGTGGCGCGGACGGTGCATCCCTACGCCCAACGGATCAGCTTGTCGCATGGATTCATCGCGACCGGCTTTCTGCCGCTGAAACATTCGTTTCGCCACCGGGAGAGCTTCGCGCTGCTGGCTCGGTATTTCGGTGATGCGTTGGCCTTGCGCCGGAACAATCCACGAATCATCCCCGAAGCCTATACCCTGGCCAACCTCGTGATGAGCCAGCCGCCTCTCACGCCGGATTTCATCGTGGACGAAGACTCTGCATCCTATCCAACCGGCGGCGGCTATCGCCTTGAACAACTGCAGGCGGAGGGGTATCCCGCGTTGTTGCGCATCGAACGGGGTCGAGTGCGGAATCGAGAGATCTTCGGCCCCATGCGGCTGGATTACGGCTTTTTCAAGCTTCAGGCCCGCCAGACCACGTATTTTCTTGCCCGCTCGGGCGGCCAGGTCGTCGGGGCGGTTGGGTACACGATGGACCCTGTGGAACACATCGTACGGGTCTTCGAACTCATTGCCCTGGCCGACGATGTGGTGCGATTTCTTCTGGCCGAACTGGAACGGAAGTGCCGGGAGGAGATGGGGATCGAATACATTGAGATCGATGTCAGCGCGTATGCTCCCCGCATGCAGCGAACTCTTCTGGAGTTGAATTTTCTTCCCGTCGCCTATGTGCCCGCCATGGTCTTCTATCAGGTCGAACGGCTCGATATCGTCAAGATGGTGCGGTTGAACAAACTGCAAGCTCTCGGGCCGCTCGGCCTGACGGAACCGGTTCAAGCTGTGGCCGACATCGTGATGCGCGGGTTTTCCACCTGCGTCATCGCTCCGCGTATGGCGCAGGCAATTAAGGAGGTTCCGTTGTTTCACGGGATGAATACGGAACAGGCGACAAGGCTGGCCGGAGTTTGTACGATGCGTGAGATTCGGGCCGGTGAGCGGCTGTTCGTCCAACACGATTCTGCTGACCGGTTATATCTCGTGCTTCAAGGTCAGGTGGCCATCAGCGGGGGCAGCCCACCTGCCATGATCGGCAAGGTCCGTCCCGGAGAGACCTGCGGGGAGGTCTCCCTTCTCTCGGCGAGGCCCCACTCCGCAACTGCTACTGCCCTAGAGCAGGTTGAAGCGGCCGAGCTGCTGCATCGCGACCTGGTCGACCTCATTCGTCGCCGCCCGGACATCGGCGTCATCATCTACCGCAACTTAGCTGTCGGACTCGGAGACAAGCTCTTGCGTTCCGGCGTTTGGAAGCGGGATCAGGGACAGATCGAAGCCGAGGGCTTGCAGCTTTCCTCGTGAGAAGCGGCAGCATGGAGCCCGCGCTTCGCCCCGTCTCGGTCCCACAGTACGTACCGCTCGAAGACCTGGGGAGTGTAGAGTTGATAGTCGTCGGTGTGTTCCAAGTTCAAATGAGCATCTTGCAGCAGGGCCTCACTGCTCCAAACCCGGCCGTTGCTTCAGCATTCACCGGCGGGAGACGAGCCAAGACACGGCGAGAGGATGAGACTCGCGGAGCGTACGGCTCCGTAGCGGCCATGCCCCGATTCACCCCTCGCAGGAATGAAAGAATCTCGTCATGTCGTCGACGACGGGCACCGAGCCAGGGTTGAGCCAGGACAAGGCCATGAGCAGGCCGCTGTGCCCGACATCCGGATAGGTGATCGCCCTCACGCAACCCCCTTGTTCCGTGATGCGTTGCCGGAGCTTTTCCAGATTGTACAGGTTCACCCTCGTATCGGCCTCTCCGTACAATAAGAGCATCGGCGGCTGAGCGCCGTCGATGAACGTGGTGGCCTGCATGTTCGGATAGTTTGCCGGAGGGCCGAACAGGTCTTGCAGATCGGGATCTTTCGGTGTGAACGCATACGGGCCGGCCAGTCCGGCAAAATCGCGGATGACCACGGATCGATCTTTTCCCAGGTCGGCCATATAATGCGCATCGGCGGCGAGAAGCGCACCGATGTGAGCCCCGGCCGAATGCCCGGCGATATGAATCCGGCTGGGGTCCCCATGCGAGTCGACGATGTGGTCATACACCCAGGCCACCGCCCTTGCCCCGTCTTCGACGAACGTCGGAAAGCGGACATCCGGATACTTTCGGTAGTCGGGAATGACGACGACATAACCCCGGTTTGCGAAGGTTGCGCCGACAAACCGATAATCGTCTTTGGCTCCATCGGTCCAGCGCCCCCCGTAGAAGAAGACGATCACCTCCCGCAGCTGTTTTACGGCACCGGCAGGAATGTAGATATCGAGGAGGTGTGATGGCATCGGTCCGTACGCCCGGTCGCGCACAACCGCCATCTCTTCAAAATGCGCGGGCACATTGGCCAGGGTGAATGCCACTGGTGAACAGGCCGTGACCGTGACCGGCAACGCAGCCAGCACAATCGCGCACAGCCGTGAAGAGAGATCGTGCATCGGATCGTCTTGCCTCTGCTTTTTTCCGGCCCCCCAGCCACGCTTATAACACGAACACGATACCCCGCACGCTCCGTGTGTAGCGCGCAGGGTCGAGGTTGTGCCGTCTTGACACTACTCAACGATTCGACAAGCCGTCAGGCCCACAGTCCCTCGTCCTCGCGCATTGGCCCCTATTGCAGTACCGATGCGAGAACGGCGGAGAAAGCAAACGGTGCCGGAACTATTGGGGCCCGACCGGCGACCCACTGCTTCCGAACCCCGGCATCGTCCCTCCATTCACCGGCGGGAGACGATCCACGGCATGGCGGCGAAGAGGATGAGGCTCAGGTAGTAGGCCGTCCCGGAAACCGGATCTCTGTTCAGCATGATGTCTGCGGCAGTCAGGTCTCGGAGTCCGATGCCGACGGCCAGCTCTCCCGCCAGCATTAAGCCCAGCGCAATTCCACCGATAGCCAATCGTGCTGCGTTATGGTGAGGTTCAGAGAAACGCCGGGTGATCCACCGTGCCGCGAGTACTGTTGCGAGCAGCATCAGCGGCATCTCAAGGAGTTCGGCGGCTCTGTGGCCGACATAAGGAACGACGAGCAACTCGCGAAAAATTCCCAGGACAAATCCTGTCCCGAAGACCAGCAGAAAGTAGACGATGCCCGGCTTGAGCGTCTGCATGCTGTTTATGTCATATCCACCGATTCACTCGAGACGCGTATTCAAGATACTTCCGTCCGAACCGGTCCGTCAGGGCTCGTTCCTCCGGTTTGATTTGGAAGTGATTCATGTAGAGGATGAAGGCAGGAAGAAAGAGAAACGCGAGGATGTTTGCCAGATACAAAGCCCAGCCGGCTAAGAGCAACAACAGGCCGAGATACATCGGATTACGCGTAAAACGATAGATTCCCGACGTCACTAAGAACGATGCGGACGATGGCCTCATAGGGTTCGCGGTGGTGTGTGCTTCCCAGAACGACAGCATCGCCGATCCTGTCAGGACGGCCCCGACTATTCCCATTCCCATGGCCACGATTCGCAGCGGTGGATACGCGAATTCGGGCAGGGTGTAGGAAGCAAGCCACATGCTCATCGCGATTACCGCACCAACGATGAGGGGAGGAATCTTCAGGTCGAGGCGATACATAGTATCTTATCCGAGGGTGAAGCGGGTCGATGGGCAGGAGCCTACACTTTTTGGCGTCCGACTGGCTACTTCTACCCATAGCGGCACAATCGTGCCTGTAGATAGCAAGTTAAGTTGTCCGGTTTGTGTAGCGCATGATCTGTCCGGTTTGTCCTGTCACTGGTCTTTCAGTCGCCTGCTGAATTCATTTCGCGCACACACTGGCCCCGGGAGCGATGAT
>Ga0315912_10003135_pt1 | contig 16704 bp, 16 predicted proteins | sample VfabasoilMG_FD_204469 | JGI IMG/M metagenome (GOLD analysis project Ga0315912, IMG submission 204469) | Garden soil microbial communities collected in Santa Monica, California, United States - V. faba soil | ecosystem: Environmental > Terrestrial > Soil > Garden | place: USA: California... | reverse complement strand
ATGTCCTTCTTGCGGTCGACGATGCGGATGAAGCCCTTCTCGTCCATGATGCCGATGTCGCCGGTGTGCAGGAAGCCGTCCTTGCCGAGCACCTTGGCGCTCTCGGCAGGCTGCTGCCAGTACCCCGCCATGACCTGCGGGCCGCGGATGCAGATCTCGCCGGGCTGGCCGATCGCCACATCCTTGTCGTTGTCATCGCGCAGCACCACTTCCGTGGACGGCATCGGTACGCCGATGCTGCCGGTGTACTCGGCGGCGGTGGGCGGGTTCGCGGTCGCCGACGGCGAGGTCTCGGTCAGGCCATAGCCTTCGACCAGCGGTACCCCCGTCACCTGCTTCCAGCGCTCCGCGGTCGCCTTCTGCACCGCCATGCCGCCGCCGACGGAAAGCTTCAGGCTGCTGAAATCCAGCTTGGCGAAATCGGGGTTGTTGAGCAGCGCGTTGAACAGCGTGTTGACCCCGGTGATGATGCTGTACTTGTGCTTCGCCAGTTCCTTGACGAAGCCCGGGATGTCGCGCGGATTGGTGATCAGCACGTTCTCGCCGCCGATCACCATCATCACCAGGCAGTTCACCGTCAGCGAGAAGATATGGTAGAGCGGCAGCGCGGTGATGATCACAGCGCGCTCGTCGCCGATCCGCGGCGCGAGCCAGGTCTTGTACTGCAGCAGCGCGGCGATGATGTTGCGGTGGAGCAGCATCGCGCCTTTCGACACGCCAGTGGTGCCGCCGGTGTATTGCAGGAAGGCGATGTCTTCGTGCGTGAGGGGCGGCGTCGTGAGCGCCTTGCCGCTTCCCTCGCCGAGCGCGTCCTTGAAGCTGATCGCGCCGGGCAGGTCGAACGCCGGCACCATCTTCTTCACCTTGCGTACCACCAGGTTCACGATCAGGCCCTTGAGGCCGAGCATCTCGCCGAGCGAAGTGACGACCACGTGCTTGAGGGGCGTGTGCCCGCGCACCTGCTGCAGCACCGAGGCGAAGTTCTCGAGGATGACGATCGCCTCCGCGCCTGAATCCTTGAGCTGGTGCTCCAGCTCGCGCGCGGTGTAGAGCGGGTTGACGTTGACCACGGTGCAGCCGGCGCGCAGCGTGCCGAACATGGCGATCGGATACTGCAGGCAGTTCGGCATCATGATCGCGACGCGCGCGCCCTTGGCGAGGCCTTTCGCCTGCAGCCAGGCACCGAAGTCGCGCGACAGCTTGTCCAGCTCGCCAAAGGTGATGCCCTTGCCCATGCAGTGGAACGCCGGCCGGTCGGCGTAGGCGCGGACGTTCTTGTCGAACAGCTCGACCAGGGAGCGGTATTCGCCCGGGTTGATGTCGGCGGGCACGCCGGGCGGGTAGCTTTTCAGCCAGATGCGTTCCATGGACTCCTCCTCCAACTGATTCTAGCGATGACCGGGGCCAACAGGCAGCCCGCGCCGATCGCCGAATAGGCAACGACCCACGCGAGCGGGCTGGCCGAGCCTCCCGCGGCGTCGAGGGCGGCGCCGAACACGACCGGGCCCAAGAGACCGCCGCCGAAACCAAGTAGCGAGTAGAGCCCCATGGCCGCGCCGCGAAGCTCGGCCGGCGCCGCCGCAACCAGGCCTGCCGTCAAAGTGCCGGATTCGGCCATGACCAGCATCGAGTAACCGGCAAGCAGGACCAGGACCAGCGCCCAATGCCAGGGCGCCGAGAAGCCGACGAGGATGCCGCAGCTGCCGGAGGCGGCCATCACCAGCAGGATCCAGCGCCGCCGGCCGATGCGCAGCGCGAACTCGTTGCCGAAGATCGACGCGGGCACCGCGAGCAGGTTGATGACGGCGGCGATCGCCGGCAATTGCCACGGGAAGCTGTCACCGGCGTGCAGCGACGCCGAGAAGGCGAGAAACGCCACCATCCAGCCGCGCGAGCCGAAAAGCTCGAGGCAATGCGCCATGTATCCGGCGGTGTAGCCTGCCGCGGCGCGATTGCGCAGGACCTCTCGCCACGCCGCGAAAGGAAACAGGGAGGTCGTCGTCCTCTTGGGCGCGCTGACCGGCATCGATTCGAGAAGGAGAAAAACCAGCGCTCCGGAAACGACCGGCCCCCCGGCCGCGACGACGAATGCCATGCGCCAGCCCGCGCTCGCGGCGATGAAACCCGCGGCGGCGAGCGAAAGCGCGGTGCCGATGCCGAAGAACGACGTATAGGTCGCGATCGATCGGCTTTGCCCTGGCCCCGAGATGCGGTCGGACAGGAGCCGGAGCCCCGGCATATAGGTCGCGGCGAGACCGACGCCGAGCAGCACCTGGAAGAAGACCGCGCTGACGAAGCCGCCGGCGCCGAGCCCGAAGCCCACGCTCGCGGCCGCCGCGATCAGGCTGCCGGCGAGATAGACGCGGCGCGCGTCGACGCGGTCGGTAAGCGCCGTCCAGTACGAAACGGTAGCGACGTAGCCCGCGAAGAACATGCCGCCGATCACGCCCGCCTGCGCGTTCGAGAGATGCCAGGCATCGCGCAGCTCGGGCAGCAGCGCGGCGTAGGTCGAGAAGCCCATCATCGAGGCGATGTGGGCCGCCAGCAGGACGGCGGTGGCGCTAACGGTTCTTGAACGTCGGTTTGCGCTTCTCGACGAAGGCGGCCATGCCTTCCTTCTGGTCCTCGAGCGCGAACTGCGAATGGAAGACCCGCCGCTCGAACAGCACGCCCTCGGAGAGCGGCGTTTCGTAGGCGCGGTTGATCGACTCCTTGATCATCATCGCCACCGGCAGCGAGTACCCCGCGATCTTCTGCGCGATAGCGAGCGCCTCCTCCTGCAGCTTGTCGGCAGGCACGACGCGCGAGACGAGGCCGGCGCGCTCCGCTTCCTGCGCGTCCATCGTGCGCGCCGTAAGGCACATGTCCATCGCTTTCGCCTTGCCCACCGCGCGCGGCAGGCGCTGCGTGCCGCCTGCGCCGGGCATGACGCCGAGGTTGATCTCGGGCTGGCCGAACTTCGCATTGTCGGCGGCGATGACGATGTCGCACATCAGCGCCAGCTCGTCGCCGCCGCCGAGCGCATAGCCCGAGACCGCGGCGATGACCGGCTTGCGGATGCGGCGCAGGTGTTCCCAGTCGCGCGTGATGTAGTCCGCCATGTAGGCGTCCATGTAGCTGAAGTCCTTCATCGCCGCGATGTCCGCGCCGGCGGCGAACGCCTTCTCGTTGCCGGTGATGAGGATTGCGCCGATGCCCGGGTCGGCATCGTAGGCGTACAGCGCCTGCGCCAGCTCCTGCATCAGCTTGGCGTTGAGCGCGTTGAGCTGCTTCGGGCGGTTGAGCGTGACGACGCCGACCCGGCCCTTCTGCTCCGTCAGGATGAATTCATAGCTCATGGGAGTCGATCACCTTGGCGTAGAAGCCGTTGAGCGCGGCGAGAAACGCGAGGTGCACCTGGCGTGCGGGCACGGTCTCGCCGCTGATTTTCTGCGCGCGCGTCGCGCAAGCGTCGCCGAGCAGCGTGACCTTGTAGCCGAGGTCGGCGGCGTGGCGCACCGAGGCGTCGACGCACATGTGGGTCATCATTCCGGCGACGACCAGATTCTTGATCTGCTGCTTTTCCAGGAACTCCTTCAACCCCGTGGCGCGAAAGCTGTTGGGGAAATTCTTCTCGATGACTGTCTCGGCGTTTTCCGGCTTGACCAGCGCGTGAATCTCGGCGCCCTTCGTGCCCGGCAGGAAAAACGTCGAGCCCGGACGCGTCGAGAGGTGTCGCACGTGGATGACCGGCAGCTTCCTTTCGCGAAAGGACTTCAGCGCCCCTGCGGCCTTGGCGGCAGCGGCATCGGCGCCTTCGAGCTCCATCGCCCCGCCCGGGAAATAGTCGTTCTGGATGTCGATAATGACGAGAGCAGTATCAGCCATGTTTCGCCTTCAGCTCCGAGAGCGGGATCGCGCCCGGGATGTCGATGCGCTTGCGGTTTTCCTCCACTTCGGTCAGCGCCTCGACCTCCTGCATGGACCGCAGGCCGCGCACCGCGAGATCCTGGTACAGCTTCGTGTTGTCCCGCTTCCACTGGATTTCCTGCCCGGACAGCTCGCGCAGCACGCGCGCCGGGATGCCGGCGACCAGCGAGCGCGCCGGGACCCGCGCTTCGGCCTTGACGAAGGCGAGCGCCGCGACCACCGCGTCCTCGCCGACTTCCGCGTTGTCGTTCACCACGCAGTTCATGCCGATCAGCGCGCCGCGGCGCACGACGCAGCCGTGCAGCACCGCGCCGTGGCCGACCGTGACGTCGGCGCCGACCACGGTGTCCTTGCCGGGAAAACCGTGCAGCATGCAGGTGTCCTGGATATTGGCCCCCTCCTCGACCACGATGCGGCCGAAATCGCCGCGCAGGCAGGCGCAGGGGCCGATGTAGGCGCGCGCAGCGACGATCACGTCGCCGATCAGGACAGCGCTCGGGTGCACGAAGGCGCTCGGATGGACGACCGGGGTGATGCCGTCGATGCTGTAGACCTTGGGCAAGCCGGAATTGTACGATCTTCACAATGGCTTCCATCCTCGTCTCGCTCGAAACGGGCGTCCTGAGCATCACCCTCAACCGGCCGGACAAGCTCAACTCGTTCAATCCGGAGATGCACCAGCTCCTGCGCCAGGCGCTCGAGCGCGCATACGACGAGGAAGCGGTGCGCGCGGTGCTGCTGACCGGGGCGGGCCGCGCCTTCTGCGCCGGGCAGGACCTCTCCGAGCGCAACGTCAGCCCGGGCGCGGCGCCGATCGATCTCGCGATCTCGCTCGGCTCGCACTACAACCCGTTGGTGCGCCGGCTGCGCGAGCTGCCGAAGCCGGTGGTCTGCGCGGTGAACGGCGTAGCCGCCGGCGCCGGCGCCAACATCGCCCTCGCCTGCGACCTCGTCGTCGCGGCGCGCTCGGCGAGCTTCGTCCAGGCGTTCTCGAAGATCGGCCTGCTGCCCGATTCCGGCGGCACCTTCTTCCTGCCGCGCCTGGTCGGCAGCGCGCGCGCGATGGGGCTCGCGCTGCTCGGCGAGAAGCTTTCCGCCGAAGACGCCGCGCGCTGGGGCCTGATCTGGAAGGTCGTCGACGATGCGCAGCTCATGAAAGAGGCTCTTGCCATTTCAAAGAATCTTTCCGAGGGACCGACGAAGGGTTATGGCCTGATCAAGAAAGCCTTATACATGTCCGCCACCAACGCGCTCGACGCGCAGCTCGATCTCGAGCGCGACCTGCAGCGCCAGGCGGGGTTCTCCGAGGATTACCGCGAAGGCGTCGCCGCATTCAAGGAAAAGCGCCAGCCGGCGTTCAAGGGCAAATGAATAAGTTTCCTCTCGATCCGATCGAACGCGCCTCGCAGAAAAAGCTGCGGGAGCTGCAGCTGAAAAGGCTGCGCTGGTCGCTCAAGCATGCCTACGATCGCGTGCCCCATTTCCGCAGGAAATTCGACGCCGCCGGCGTGAAGCCCGGCGATTGCCGCTCGCTCGCCGACCTGGCGAAGTTTCCCTTCACCACCAAGGCCGACCTGCGCGATACGTATCCGTTCGGCCTGTTCGCGGTGCCGCTGGACAAGGTGGTGCGCATCCACGCCTCGTCGGGCACGACCGGCAAGCCGACCGTGGTCGGCTACACGGCCAAGGACCTCGACACCTGGAGCCAGGTAATGGCGCGCTCGATCCGCGCCGCCGGCGCACGTCCCGGCGACAAGGTGCACGTCGCCTACGGCTACGGCCTCTTCACCGGCGGCCTGGGCGCGCACTACGGCGCCGAGCGCCTCGGCCTCACCGTCGTCCCGCTCGGCGGCGGCATGACCGAGCGCCAGGTGCAACTCATCCGCGACTTCAAGCCGCAGATCATCATGGTGACGCCGAGCTACATGCTGGCGATCGCCGATGAAATGCAGCGCCAGGGCCTCGACCCGAAGAAGAGCTCGCTGCGCGTGGGTATTTTCGGCGCCGAGCCCTGGACCAACCAACTAAGAAGTTCGATTGAACAAAGAACGTCCTTGCAGGCTTTGGATCTTTACGGCCTCTCGGAAATCATCGGCCCCGGCGTCGCGGCGGAGTGCATCGAGACCAAGGACGGCCTCACCTTCTGGGAGGACCACTTCTATCCCGAGATCGTCGATCCGGCGAGCGGCGAACCGCTGCCCGACGGCGAGAAGGGCGAACTGGTGATTACCTCGCTCACCAAGGAAGCGCTGCCGATGATCCGCTACCGCTCGCGCGACCTGACACGGCTCCTGCCCGGCACGGCGCGAAGCATGCGCCGCATGGAAAAGATCACCGGACGCTCCGACGACATGCTGATCATCCGCGGCGTCAACGTCTTCCCTTCGCAGATCGAGGAGCTGATCCTGAAGCAGCCGGGCCTGAGCCCGCACTACGTCCTCGAGCTTTCGAAGCAGGGGCCGCTCGACCATCTCACGGTGCTGGTCGAAGGCGAAGGCGTCGAAGGGCTGCAGCACGCGATCAAGTCGTACATCGGTATCAGCGTCGATGTAAAGAACGTGCCGCTCAACACTATCGAGCGCTCGATCGGCAAGGCGAAGCGCGTGATCGACAAGCGTCCCAAATGAAGGGGCTTGCCGGCAAGACGGTGCTGGTCACGGGCGGCGGCGGCGCCATCGGCGGAGCCATCTGCCGCCGCTTCGCCGAGGAAGGCGCGAAGTTGCTCGTGGCCGACAAGGCGAAGGCGAGCGCGGAAGCAGTGGCGAGCGAAGTCAGGGGACGCGCGCTCGTGTTCGACATCGCCGACTACCAGGCCGCCAACCGCGCCCTGGGCGACGTCGGTATCGACGTATTGGTCAACAACGCCGGGTGGGACCGCTTCCAGAATTTCGTCGACATGCAGCCCGAGGATTGGGAAGCCCTGATCGCAGTCAACCTGCGCGGCCCTCTCAACATGCCTCGGCTGATCCTGCCGCAAATGCTGGCGCGGGGCCGCGGCCGGATCGTCAACATCTCCTCCGACGCGGCGCGCGTCGGCTCCTCCGGCGAAGCGGTCTATTCCGCGTGCAAGGGGGGCATCATCTCGTTCTCGAAGACGCTGGCGCGCGAAGTGGCGCGCAAAGGGATCAGCGTCAACGTCGTCTGCCCCGGCCCGACCGACACGCCGATCCTGCGCGGCTTCCTCGGCGAGGGCGAAGCCGGGCAGAAAGTCTACGACGCGCTGGTGCGCGCCATCCCGATGAAGCGCGTCGGCCAGCCCGACGACATTCCCGGCATCGTCGCCTTCCTCGCCTCGGACGACGCCGCGTTCATCACCGGGCAGGTGATCAGCGTCTCAGGCGGGTTGACGATGGCCGGCTAGCTTCACCGGCCGGCGACTGAGCGCCGGCGCGCGCAGGTGCCTGAGCGTATCGATCAGGGACTGCAGGTTTGCCTCGGAGAATTCCCCCATCAGCGAGACCTGGAGCCAGTTGCGCTCCAGCAGGTAGGCGCTCTGGTAGCCGGCGAGAAAGCCCGCCTTCCTGAGCCGCGCGCCGACCTGCCGCGAGCACACTCCGGCCGGCAAGGCGAGCGTCGTCACCGCGGGCGCTGCCCAGGCTTCCGGCGCGACGACATCGAACCCGGCAGCGCGCAGTTCGCGTCGCAACCACTCTGCGGTTCGAGCGATACGCTGGAATCTCTGCGGCCACGAGGCCCGCTGCAGCGCCGCCTGCAGCGCGCTCACCAGGTTCGATGAAGCGGTGAACGGCACGCCGCCTTGCGCCGCGTAGTAGCCAAGATCGAGATAGCGGGGAAGCGCCTCGGAGGGCGCGATCGCGGAATCGTGAAAGACCATGGCCAGGCCGGCAAAGGACCCGAGCGCTTTTCCGCTCACGCCGCTCGCGAGGTGGACGCCGGCGAGACTCACGGGCAGGGAACCGATCGAGCTGATGCAGTCGAGGCACAGCTTCGCTCGATGGGCGATGGCGGCAGCCTTGAGCGCCTCGGCGTCGTTCAGCATGCCGCTCGACGTCTCGCAATGCACCGCCCACAGCCAGCGCAGGCCCTTGTCGGCGCTCAGGCGCCGCCAGACCTCCCGATAGTCGAAGGGCGTTCCCCACGGCACGCGCATGACCTCGCAGCCCAGTCCGAGCCGCGACGCTTGGTCGACCAGCCGCTCGCCGAATTCCCCGTTGCTCATCACCAGCCCTCGCTCGCCCGGCAAGGCGAGCTGGGCGGCAACCGCATCATTCGCGAGCGTGCCGGAGCCCAGCAATATCTCGACATGCCTCGCACCCACCAGGTCGCAGAGCATCCGGCGGGTGGCGTCGAAATCGGCGAGGAAGCGCTCGGAGCGATGCGACTCGGGATCGGCGGCGAAAGCCTTGCGCACTTCTGCGTGCATCTCGACGGGCCCGGAGAGGTAACTCGTCGCCGCTGCGATGCGCGGCGCGAGTGCCTTGGCGTTGTTCAGGAACGACTCCAGGGTGAGGTACATCGGCTGAAAGCGCGCCTCCCCGGTGCCGACCGTCGGGCCAAACGGCACGAACCCAAGATGCTGGTAGAGACGGAGCTGGCGCGTCGTGCCGGAGATCACCGCGAGGTCGAAGCCCGCCTGCCGGAAGTGCCGCGCGAGGAGGCCCGCCAGCGCGGCGAAGACCCCCGGCCTGCGGTACCGCGGCTCCACGGCGAGCAACCGGATCTCGAATACCCGCCGGCCACGGGGAAGATACGAGTCCAGGCCGGCGAGCTTCTGGTCGAGCGAGAACGGTCGCCTGCTGCGGCCGCAGACCATGCCGACGAGCGCGTCACCGTCGATGCCGATCGCGTAGGTATTCTCGGCGTGGAACCGGTCCACGAGCCGTTCTTCGGCGTTGCGCGGGTGCTGCGGAATCTCCTCGACGAAAGTGCGGTAGTTGAGGCGATGGATCGCCTCGAATTCCCACGGCTCGCTTGCGATCTTCATCTGCATCTCACACCCCCAGCATCATGCGCGGCACCGACCGCGGACCGACGCGCTCCCCGAGGCCCAGAGCATAGTCCTCCGCTCGATCGCCGTCGGCGTAGGTGCCGAAGCAGCGGTCCCACAGCGAAAACACGAAGCCGAAGTTCACCACCCGTCCCGGACCTGCGGCGTGATGCACGCGGTGGTCCTGCGGGCGGACGAGCAGGTACTTGAGCCAGCCGATGCGGCCCCTCGCATTGGTGTGGTCCCAGAACTGCACGAACAGGCCGATCGAATAGCCGATGCCGCATTCGAGCGGGCTCAGCTCCAGCAAATGCATCGGCACGACCGTTTGCGGGATGTTGTAGACGAACGAATGCAGGAAGCTGGTGCGAAAACCCGCGAGCCAGTACATCTGCTCGGCGCTGTGATGCCAGCGGTGGCTGCGCCAGGCCAGCGCAACGGCGTGCTGCACGCGATGAACCCAATAGATCGTGAAGTCCACGAGGAGCATGCCGACGAGCAGCTTTGCGGCAAATGGCAGACTGCGCAGGTACTGCAGCGATGCGGCCACCGCCACTGGGGCGAGACCCCCCCGCGTCGCGGCGAGGATCTCGCGCGAAACCAGTGCGGAGGCGACCGCGACAACGAAGGACAGCAGATCGAGCTTGAGATCGGCGAGCCGGTCGACGCGCCAGCCCGGACGCAACCACTCCCAGGCGCTGCACCCGAGCGCGAGCAGCACGAAGCTCACGATCTCCCAGGACGCCAGGTCGCGCATGTCAGAACACCGCTTCCAGCGCGAGCGACGGGCCGCGCATCTTCACATTGAGATCCGAGGCGTTGGCCGAGCCGCGGGCGACGTGGATCGACCAGTCGGTGTAGCCGGCCCGCGCGACGATGTTGCGGGTCAGGCTCTGGGCGAGATACACCTCGCCGCGCGAAGCGTTGGCGAGGTCGTCGTTGCCGCCCAAGCCCCGGTAGTAGGTGAAGCGACCCTGCACGCTCGTGCCGGGCCGCAGCCGCAGCAGCAGGCCGCCGCCCGTCACCACGCCGAACTGGCCGAAGTTCTCCGTCGCCTGCTGGTTCGGCGTGGAGACGCGGAACCCGAGCCTCGGAAAGGCGCCGCCGATGACGAATTCGGCGCCGACGACGCGATCGGGCGACGCGCTGAACAGGCGCCCGCGCGCGTTCAGCTCATACCAGTTGAGCGTGAAGTCATGCTGCACTTCCCGTGGCCCCTGGAAACTGGTCCCGCCGAGCTTGATTGGCTGGTCGCTGGCGCTGACCCGCTGCGTATCGCCGCCGCGGGCGTGGAAGTAGTTGAGCTCGAAAGCGCCGCCCTGGCCGGGGTCGGAGGGATCGCGCCCGCTGTGGTTCGCTTCGCTGGCGAAGCGCAACGCCGGCACGAACACGCTCTGATCCGACGCGACGATGGTCGTCGGGCTCGGCGGCCCGGGCGTCTGGCACGCCGCGACGCCGGAGAGGCAGAGCGCGGCGAGCGCGTGTCTCGCGGCGCTCACGAGAACTTGAACGACCGAGGGCTGAAGCGGTAGCAGAGCAGGTTGTCGACCGACGGCAGCTCGTACGTGCCGTAGAGCCGCGGCATCCGCTCGAAGCTGCGCATGATGTAGTTCGGCGTGATCGCCGGCGTGTACCGCACGCCTTCGCGGTCGATGTGCACGCTGCGATAGCCGTTCTTCCGCATGTGCGCCATGATCTTCACCGCGAAGCGCGTCGCGGATTCCGAGCGCTGCGTCCACGCCGAGTGCCAGACGCCGACCGGCTGGAAGTAGTTCGGCACGCCGCCCATCATCAAGCCTTTGTAGAAATTGATGCCGGCCTGGTCGACCGCGGCGCCGTCCACCCGCACGGGGAACTTGAGGAAGTTCAGCTCGAAGCCCGTCGCGAGGATGCAGACGTCGCACTTCAGCTCCTCGCCGCTCTTCAGACGGATGCCCGAGGCGGTGAAGCGCTCGATCTCGGTGGTCTTCAGGACCACCTTGCCGGTGCGTACCGCCTCCTTGAAGCCGATGGCGATCGGGATGCGCTGTTCCCAGGGACTGTATTTCGGCGTGAAGTGCTCGCGCAGCGTGCCCTCGTCGACGGCACCGAGCCAGTGCCGGCGGAAGATCCACTTCGCGAAGCGCGGCAGCGCGCGGAAGGCGACGAAGATGATGTCGTCCCGCGCCTGCAGCCAGCCGCGCAGCAACCGCAGCGGCAAAGTGACGCCCTTGCGGTAGAGCGCCTGGGCGACGCACATCGCGAGCGTCGCGTTGTTGTCGATCTCGTAGACGTAGGAAGGCGAGCGCTGCAGCATCGTCAGCGACTTAGAGACCTTGGCCAGCTCCGGGGCGGCGCAGACCGCGGTCGAGCCGCTGCCGACCAGCACCACGTCCTTGCCTTCGAAGGAACGGGCGGCATCGAGGTCGAACGTATGGATCAGCTCGCCGCGGAACTGGTCGGCGCCGGGAAACTTCGGCACGTGCGGCGCGGAGAAGTAGCCGTTGCCGTTGATGAGGAACGGGGCCGTGAAGCTGCCGCTATTAGTCTCCACCATCCAACGCTGCGTCCGGCTGTTGAAGGACGCGGCTATGACCTTGGTGTTGAAGCGGGTGTGGTCGAGGATCGCGAATTCCTCGGTAACCGAGCGCAGGTAGCGCTGAATCTCGGCACGACCCTGCAGGCAGCGCGGCGAAAGGTAGGGCTTGAAGCTGAAGCAGTACTTGATGAAGTCCGAGTCGCAACGCGCGCCGTGCCAGCGCTGGGTGTGCCAGACGCCGCCGACGTCGCTGTTCGCCTCGAGCACGACGTAGGGGATGCCGCTCTCGCGCAGGTAGTAGGCGGCGCCGATGCCGGTGATGCCTGCGCCGATGATGATTGCGGTCGTATCGATGGTCTTCACAGAGAACCTCCCTTGGTCAATGCGGTGGTGAGCCACGGAACGAAGGTGATGAGCAGGACGCCCGCAGCCAGGACGCACAGCGCCGGCAGCACGGCGCGGAACACTTCCGGAAGCGGCTTGCCGAAGCGGTAGGCGGCGAAGAAGAGATTCATGCCGACCGGCGGCGTGAGATAGCCGAGCTCCAGGTTGGCGAGAAAGATGATGCCGAGGTGCACGGGATCGACGCCGAATGCGGCCGCGAGCGGCAGCAGGATCGGCACCAGCACGACGGTCGCCGAGAAGATGTCGAGGAAGCACCCGGCGACGAGCAGGAACAGGTTGAGCAGCAGCAGGAACGCCCAGCGCGAATGCACCGCGCCGGTCACCCAGTCGACCGTGCGCTCCGGAATGCGCGCGTCGACCAGGTAGTTCGTTAATCCGAGCGCGACACCGAGAATGAGCAGGATGCCGCCGACCAGCAGGCCCGCCTGAACCATCACGCGCGGCACGTCGCGCCGCAGATCGAGATCGCGGTAGACCAGGGTTTCAACAACGAACGCGTAGACGGCGGTGAGCGCCGCGGCTTCGACCGGCGTCGCCAGGCCGCCGAACAGGCCGGCAAAGGCCACCACTGGCAGTGCGAGCTCCCACTTGGCGTCCCACAGCGCGGCGCGCGCCTCGGCGGCGTCGAATCGCCGGCGCTCGGCCTGCGCCGGCGCCTGACGCATTCCCCAGGCCGCGACCAGCCCGACCATCAGCAGCCCCGGCAGGATGCCGGCGAGGAACATGTCCTCGATCGAGACCCGGGCGATGATCGCGTAGAGCACGAGCGGCAAGCCCGGCGGGAGCAGGCCGCCGAGCGAGCCGGCGCCGGTCAGCAGCCCGAGCGCAGCCTTGCCCGAGTAGCCGCTGCCGACGAGGAGCGGCATCAGCATTCCCCCGAGCGCGATGATGGTGACCCCCGAGGCGCCGGAGAACGAGGTGAAGAACACGCAGGCGATGACCGTGACGAGCGCCGCTCCGCCGCGCAGCCCGCCGAACAGCGCGTTGCAGACGCGCACCAGCCGGCGCGGCGCGCCACCCTCGGCGAGGAAATAGCCGGCGAGCGTGAAGAGCGGAATCATCGGCAGCGACGGGTTCACGACCAGGCGGTAGTGGTCGAGCGGGATCGACGCGATCGGCAGGCCTTCGCCCCAGAAGAGGATCAGCGCGAAGCCGCCGAGGGTCGCGAACACCGGAGAGCCGAGTACCGCGGCGAAGAGCAGCACGCCGAGAAGCGCGAGGACGAGCGTGGCGTTCAGCGCAAGGCCGCTCGCGGCAGCCAGGCCGGCGGCAAGCGCCGCAAGCAGCGCGGCGACGCGCCCCTGCCACGACGCGGCCGCGTCGGCGGCAAGGCGCAAGCTGATCAGGGCGAAGCCAGCAGGCAACGCCGCCGCCATCAGCCACACCGGCACGCCGTAGGCGATGACGTTGCCGCCGTCGCGCTCCGAGGCCACGAAATCGCAGCTGGCGACGAAGAGCAGCGCGGCAATGGCGGCCGAGACGACACCGGTGAACTGCCGGGCGAGCGCCGACGCCGGCGCGGAAAGCAGGCTGGGGAGCGCCGAGAGGGACAGGAGACGCCCCTCGCGCGCCGCGATCACCGCGCCAAGCATCCCCGCGATCAGCGCGAAGTTCTGCGTGAACGCGGCCGCGCCGGACACGCCGACCTGGAACACGGCGCGCAGAGCGAGTTCCGCCAGCGGCAGCAGCGCCATGATCGCGAGCGCGATCACCAGCCCGAGGTTTTCCGCGCGCGCGACGATCCGGGGAATCATCGCCGCACCGCGACGGCAGCGCGCTGCTCCTGCAGCAGACGCTGTACCTCGTCGAACAGATCCGCGGACACCAGCGTGCCGCGGATCATCGGATAGAGCTGCTCGGCGGTGCGCCGCCACTCGGCCTCGGCTTCCGGCGTCACCGACTGCACTTTCAGGCCGCGGCGCTTCATCGCCAGCACCGCTTCTTCGTTCTCGCGCCGGCTGATGGCGCGCAATTGCGCGCCGCTGGTTTCGCCCGCGTCGAGCAGCGCTTTCTGTCCCGCGGGCGAGAGCCCTTCCCAGGTCTTGCGCGTGACCACGACCGCGCCCACCAGCGGCGCCCAGTTCATGTCCAGCATGTGATTGGCCTGCGGGTAGAGCTGCATCGTCAGCGCCCAGAAAGGCGTGGTCGGCACGGCGCTCACCAGCCCGGTCTGCAGGCCGGGCAGGATGTCGGCGACCTCCAGCACGACCGGCTGGTAGCCAAGCGCCTTCATGATGTCGATCTGCGCGCTATCGCCCGACCAGGCGAACAGCTTCAGCTTGCGCAGGTCCGCCGGCCCCGCCACCGGCGTCCTCGAGAAGAAGCGCACCCAGCCGGCGTCGCCCCAGCAGAGCACGACGAAGCCCTTGTCGAAGAAGCGCTTCTCCAGCCTGGGACGCAGCTTCTCGCGCACGTAGTCGAGCTCTTCCCAGGAGCGGAAGATCATCGGCATCTTCTGCAGCGCGGTGGTCGAGTCGTCGATGTCGTTCAGGCCGACGACCGTGAGCAGCGCGGCGTTGAGCTGCCCGACCCGCATGCGCCGCACCATGTCGGCCTCGCTGCCCTGCGAGCCGTCGGTGTAGACGATGAAGGTGGCGCCGGCGCCCTGGCCGGCACGCCACTTCTCGCCCATCTCGAGCAGCGCGCGGTGCCAGGTCGTACCGCGCGGCGCGAGCGTGCCGAGGCGGATCTTCACCGCGTCTTGCGCGGCGGCATCGAGAACCGGCAGCGTGGCGAGCAGCAGAGCGAGGAGGAATCTCATGAGGGCCTCAATCGATGAAAAGGCGGTCGACGCGCGAGCGCAGCCAGCGGGCGCGCCGATGCATGACGAGGTTGGCGAGCCGGTCGCCGCCCTCGACGCTCAATGCGCGCTCCAGCAGCTCTTCGAATTCGGCCCGGCGCTGCGCGGGGACGCACACCGCTTCCGCAAGCGCCAGCATCGGCGCAGCATCGGCGCCGCCCGAGAGCTCGACCGCGCGCGCGAAGTGCCGGCGCGCCCGCGCGGCCGGATCGCCGGCCGCGCCCTGGCGCACCATTTCGTAGCTGATCAGGAAGGTATGGATCGCGCCGCGATCGAAGCTCTCGTCGAGCTCCAGCGCGCGGTCGATGAGCGCCTCGACGGCGGGAACGTCGGCGAGCGCCTCGGGATCATCCTTCGACAGCGCGATCAGCGCGCCCCAGGACGCGCCGGTCCAGTAGAGCAGCGCGACGTCGGAGCGCTGCGCGCGCGCGAGCATTTCGCGCGGCTCGCGGCGGAGCTGCTCGGCGCTCAGGCCGAGGCCGCGTAGCCCGTGGTCACGGCCGCTGCGGTACAAGCGCCGCGCGCGATCCTGCAGGTACAGCGCGAGGGCGATGTCCTGGTCTTCGGCCTCGTCGGCATCCTGCTGGATGACGGCATAGGCGTACTGCGTGTAGCTGCGCGCGGCAGTCTGATGGATAGCGCAGCCGCCAGTCGAGAGCAGGAGCAGGAAAGCGAGCGCTTTCATGCCGGCACCGTCGCGGACATCGCCTTGAAGTGCGCCGTGACTTCGCGTGCGGCCTGCAGCCAGGACATCTCCTTGTAGTCGATGCCGTGCCTGCGGCAGAACTCGCGGGTGATGTCGCGAGCGGCGCGCAGGCGTGCAGTCGGCATCGACGGGAAAACGTGGTGCTCGACGTGGTTGTTCAATCCGCCGAAGACGAAGTCAGGAAGGCGGGAGTTGCCGAGGTCGCGGGTGACCTCGATCTCGCGCAGGAAGAACGACGGGCGCTCGTCCGGCTCGATGACGCGCGTGCCGATGTGGTTTACCAGGAAGGCCGCGCCGGTGTAGCCGCCGATGAGCAGCGTCATCGCCCCGTAGTTCAGCCAGGCATCCGCGGCCCCGAGCACGAGCACCGGCAGCACCAGCCAGAGCGCGAAGTGCACGACGAGGACAGCCTGTTCGACGCGGGTCGTGCGCGGGTTGCGTGCCAGGAAGACGAGGCTGTCGACCTTGAGTGTCAGCCCCTGCAGCCAGACCAGAATCCAGATCAGCACCGCCTGGTGCCGGGTGACCAGCCGGCCGAGCCAGCCTTTGCCGCGCGCGGACTCGGGATAGAGCGTGAAGAGCGCCGATTGCATGTCCGGGTCGTGCGCCCGCTCGTTGCAGTGCGGATGGTGCTTGCGGTGAATATGCTGGAAGTGCGCGTAGCACATGCCGGAGACCAGCGTGTTGAAGACCAGGCCGACGCACGTAGCCAGGCGGCGGTTGCGCGTCAGCGCGCCGTGCCCGGCCTCGTGCGCGAGGAATCCGCCGTGCATGCAAAGCGCCGCGAGAACCACGATGGCGAGCGCACGGACGCCGATGCCCGGCTGCATGAGCAACGCGCCATACGCGGCCGTGTAGGTGGCGAGGATGAAACCGCCGTAGACGACGCTGCGTCCGGTTGCGCGGCGGAAGCATCCGGCGGCGGACAGCTCGGCGACGAGCATGCCGTGCAGCTCACGCTCGGAGGGCCGCGCGCTCATGCAGCGTCCCTTTGCAGCGGCTCGACCAGGCAGCCGCGCTCGGTCGCGCACCGCACGGCTGCCGCCGCGCAATGCACGTCGAGCTTCCGGTAGATGTTCTTGATATGCGTCGTCACGGTGTGCAACGACACGCCGAGCCGATCGCCGATGCGCGAGTAAGTGCAGCCTTGCGCGAGCCACCACAGCACCTGGACTTCGCGCGAGGTGAGCGCGGCGCTGATTTCCGAAGCTGATTCCATGAGCCCCCCTTTTGTTCTACCTGGAACATTCCTTCGCACCGTCCGTGCCAGCTTGTAACTCATTGAATTAATGTGACTAGACAAGAATCATCGGCTGACGATGCTGCACAATTTGTTGGTCTGGAATACATTTGCTGCATGCCAGCCGATCGAATGAGTGCCGCCGAGCGCGAGTTCTTTGCCGCGCTCGCGGACGTCG
>Ga0315912_10003134_pt1 | contig 16709 bp, 10 predicted proteins | sample VfabasoilMG_FD_204469 | JGI IMG/M metagenome (GOLD analysis project Ga0315912, IMG submission 204469) | Garden soil microbial communities collected in Santa Monica, California, United States - V. faba soil | ecosystem: Environmental > Terrestrial > Soil > Garden | place: USA: California... | reverse complement strand
TCCGCGGAAGAACTGGCGCGCAGCGGCGTCGGCTTCCAGATGTCGGCCTTCGAGTTCTCCGCGAAGGACATCAATCGCATCCAGCGCATCGCGGTGAAGGAATCGCGGCTCGGTATCCCGGTGGTGTTCGCCACCGACATCATCCACGGCTACTGGACCGTGTTCCCCGTACCGCTTGGACTTGCGGCCACCTTCGACCCGAATGACGCGCGCATCGCCGCGGGCATCGCCGGGCTCGAGGGGTATTCGCACGGCCAGCGCTGGACGTTTGCACCCATGGTCGATCATCCGGCCGATCCGCGCTGGGGACGCACGGTGGAAACCTTTGGCGAATCGCCGCGGGTCTCGAGTGACTACGCAGTCGCCACCATCCAGGGCTTCCATGGCTCGCTCGCGTCGCTGCCCGGCAGTCCAGCGCCGAAGGATTTCGGCGTCGCGAGTTGCCTGAAGCATTACATCGGTTACGGCGCCTCGCAGTCCGGCATGGACTATGCCCATGTCGACGTGAGTGAACGCGCGCTGCGCGAGTTTCACCTGCCGCCCTACATTGCCGGAGTCGCGGCCGGCGCGCCCGCGGTGATGCCGGCTTTCACCACCGTCAATGGCGTACCCATGTCGGCGAATCGCCGCTGGCTGCAGGAGGTGCTGCGCGGCGAGCTGGGTTTCAACGGTGTGCTGGTGTCCGACTACGCCGCCATCACCGAGATGCGCAATCACGGCACGGCGGCCGATGATCTGCAGGCCGCGGTGCAGGCCTTGCGCGACGGCACCATGACCCTCGACATGGAAGACGGCGTGTACTACTCGCAGCTCGAGAAGGCCGTGTCCGCCGGGCTGGTGCGGGTCGGCGAGATCGATCGCGAGGTGCTGCGCGCGCTGGCCTTCAAACGCAGGCTCGGGCTGTTCGAGAAACCGTACGTGCCCGAGGACCTCGAGAAAAAAGTGCGCGTCTCCACCGCGAATCGCGCCGCGGCGCGCGAGATTTCTCGCCGCGCCCTCGTGCTGCTCAAGAACGACGGCTCGTTGCCGTTGAAGACCGGCCGCATCCTGGTCACCGGGCCACTCGCCGATTCCGCGAGCGACATGCTGGGTCCCTGGCACGCCCGCGGCGAGGCGAAGGACGCCATCACCCTGCTTGCCGCACTGCGCGAACGAGCAGGGAACAATGGCATCACCCTCGCCTACGCCGAGGGCGCAGGCCTCGACGAGCGTGGCAAAGCGCTGGACGGCGACGACGCACGCATCGCGCAGGCAGTCGCGGGTGCACGCGACAGCGATCTCATCATCGCGGTGGTCGGCGAACGCGAGCGGCAGAGTGGCGAGGCCAACAACCGGACGCGGCTCGACCTGCCCGGCAACCAGCAGCGCCTGCTCGACGCGCTCGCCGCCACGCGCAAGCCGCTGGTCGTGGTCCTGATCACCGGGCGCGCCCTCGCCGTGCCCGAGATGGCCGGGCGGGCCAACGCGCTGCTGCAGACTTTTTTTCCCGGCACCGAAGGTGGCCACGCCATCGCCGACGTTCTGTTCGGCGACTACAACCCGGGCGGCAAACTACCCGTCACCTGGCCGCGCAGCGTCGGGCAGCTGCCCATCCACCACTACGATCCGCCGAACGGCCGCCCCAACATTCCCGAACGCGGCGACTACAAGGCGCATTGGCTCGACGAAAGCGACCAGCCGCTGTTCGCCTTCGGCTTCGGCCTGTCGTACAGCCGCTTCACGCTCGACAACCTCGAAGTGCCGCAACGTCTCGCGGCCCCGGGAACTCTCACCGTGCGAGCGCGGCTCACCAACGCTTCCGATCGCGCCGGCGATGAGGTGCCGCAGCTGTACCTGCGGCCGCGCGTTTCCAGCGCGGTCACCGGTAAACGCCTGGTGGCTTACCGTCGCGTGCACCTCGCAGCGCATGAATCGCGCGTCGTCGAATTCACGCTGCCCGCGAACCAGCTGGCGTTGCTCGATCCGGACGATCGCTGGGCGCTGATGCCAGGCACCTGGGAAGTCACGCTGGGCACGAGCTCGCAGGGCGGCCTCACCGGCTCCTTCGAGCTCACGATCGACCGCGCTGCAGCGCGCAACGGCGCGGCTTCGTCCCCGCAGCCCTAACAACCTTACCCGCGTCCGACAAATACACCCGCATTCCGGCGCGGAGTCCTACACCTTTCGGACTCCAGCTTAAGGACCGCGCCGCGTTCCCGGTGCAACAATCCGCCACAAGGATGCGCGCCGATGCGAGCTTGCACGTGTCGCGCCAACAACGACTTTGAAAGGGATTTCCATGAGTCACTTCCCACGTTCGATTCTCGGTGCGGCCATCGCCGCGGTGCTCGCCAGTCCGGCCATCGTTCTCGCGCAGTCGGCCGATGCGATCCTGCGCGGCAAGGCCCCTGCCAACAGCGACGTCACGGCGCGTAACGTCGCCACCGGCCTCACACGCCGCACGCACGTGGGCGAGGATGGCAGCTACACCATCGCCGGCTTGCCGCCCGGCACGTATCGCGTCGATGCCGGACCCGGCACCGAGCAGGTCGTCGCGCTCAACGTGGCCACCACCGCGACGCTGGACCTCACCGGCGGCGCCAGCACCAGCACCGAGGTCGAAACCCAGGAACCCATGCAGGAAGTGGTGGTCACCGGCGCACGGCTGCGCGAGGTCAGGACTTCCGAAGTCGGCACCGTGGTCTCGCAGCAGCAGATCGCAACCGTGCCGCAGATGACGCGCAATTTCCTGGAGTTCGCCGACACCGTGCCGGGCGTGATTTTCCAGGTCGACGCCAAGGGCAAGACCTCGATCCGCGGCGGCGCGCAGAACCAGAACGGCGTGAATCTCTACATCGATGGCGTGGGCCAGAAGGGATACGTGCGCTCCGGCCTCACCGGCCAGGCCGGCGACACCCAGGGCAATCCGTTTCCACAGCTGGCGATCGGCGAATACAAGGTCATCACCTCGAACTACAAGGCGGAGTACGACCAGATCTCCAGCGCGGCGATCACGGCGATCAGCCGCTCGGGCACCAACCGCTTCGAAGGCCAGGCCTTTGGAACGTATTCGGCCGACAACTGGCGCGCGCGCACGCCCGCGGAGATCGAATCCGGTATCAAGACTCCGTCCGAGTCGGAGGAATACGGCGTGGCCTTCGGCGGCCCGATCATCGAGGACAAGCTGCATTTTTTCCTGACCTATGAAGCCAAGCGCTATTCGACACCCGTCACCGTCACGGGCGACCACAGTCCGCCAGCGGACATCGTTGCGCAGTTGCCGCCGGCGGTAACCGCCCAGCTCGGACCGGCGACCATCGATTTCAAAGAGGACCTGTACTTCGCCAAGCTGGATTTCGAGCCCACCGATGCCGACCGCTTCGACCTGACCATCAAGATCCGCGACGAAACCAGCAACGGCGACCAGGCGGGCACGGGTGTGGCCCAGTCTGCCGCGGTGGACACCGACAACGACGACAAGCGCTACGAGCTTTCGTGGAAACACAGCGCCGACCGCTGGCTCAACGAAGTGCAGCTCACGTACGAGGACGCGTTCTTCGTGCCGCACCTGATCAGCTCGGACACGAACGGCGCGGTCTACACCTTCAACAACGGCACCAGCGACCAGAACATCATCGCCGTCGACGGCGCCGATCCGCGCGCCGCGCAGAACAAGGGACAGAAGGGCTGGGCCATTGCCGACATCTTCACGCTCACCGACATCGCCTGGATCACCGGCCATCACACCCTCAAGTTTGGCGTGAAGTACAAGGACGTCGACCTGACGGCGACGGATTCGATCGCCGGACGCCCGGTCTTCTACTACAACGTCACGCCCACCGGCATTTCGCCCGAGCCGTGGAAGGCCGCGGTGGCGGTGCCGTTGCAGGGCTTCAACTCCACGGTCACCTCGCAGGACCGGCAGTTGGGCGTGTTCGGGCAGGATGACTGGGAGGTCAACGACCATCTCACGCTGAATCTCGGCCTGCGCTGGGACATCGAGTGGAACGAGTCGTATCTCGACATTCCCACGCCACAGTTCGTGGTGAATGCCATGAACACGGTGTTCGACCCGGCGGGGCATCCCGGGCTCACCTATGGCCAGTCGCTCGGCCTGTCCACCGACCCGGTCGTCGCGATTGATTTCAACGACTACATCAGTACCGGCAACAACCGCGAACCTTATAAGAAGGCTTTCCAGCCGCGCTTCGGATTCTCGTACGACTTCGGCGGCGACCAGCGCAACGTGCTGTTCGGTGGCGCGGGCCGCGCCTACGACCGAACGTTGTACGACTACCTGCAGCTCGAACAGACCAAGTTCGCGCTGGCGACTTCGGAGCTGCGATTCAACACCGCCGATCATCCCTGCACGCCCAGCGCGTCGTGCGTGGCATGGAATCCTGCGTTCGCGACGGATCCGAATGCGTTACCGGCCCTCTTCAACGGCATGGCCGGCGAGATCAACCTCATCAACAACGATCTCAAGGTGCCGTACTCCGACCAGTTCAGCCTCGGGATCCGCAGCCGTCTCGGCGACTGGCAGACCAGCGCCGCCCTCAGCTACGTGCACAGCAAGGACGGTTTCGTGTTCACGCTCGGCAATCGTTTTCCCAACGGCGAGTTCTGGCAGAACCGCTCGCAACCCTGGGGAAATTCACCGCCGGGCATCGCCGGCAATTTCCTGATCGGCAACAGCGGCATCGAGACCAAGAACAAGCAGCTGCTGCTGTCCGCGGAGAAGCCGTTCACCGAGGAATCGAAATGGGGCGCCACACTCTCCTACACCTACACCGACGCCGAACAGAACCGTGACATCGCCGAGCACTATGCCTTCGACGATGTCTCGATTCACAACTACGAATGGGTCATCTCGAATGCCGTGCCCAAACATCGTTTCGTAGGCACGGCATCGTGGTCGGCACCCTGGGGACTGACACTTGCCGGCAAGCTGACCTGGTCGACACCCCTGCCGCACGACGCGCTGTCCTGCCTCAATGCGCCTTTCGTGTTTCCCGATGGTGCGCCCTGCATTCGCACGGCATACGCGGCCGATGACGACGGCTACCAGTCACTCGACCTGCAGATCTCCAAGGACTTCACCGTGCGCGACGTGACCTCGTTCTACCTGCGCTTCGATCTGCTGAACGTGACCAACGAGCACAACCTGGTCGATTACATCGACCAGACCGGCCCCGGTGGCACGATCATCGGCGGACGCGTGAATCCCATCGGCAACATCACCGGCTATCCGCGCACGGTGCGCGGGTCATTCGGCATCAAGTTCTAGCAATTGGTGCCACAATCGGTTTCGTGAACGAAGCGCGGCTCGAGAACATCGTCATTGTCGGCGGCGGAACCGCGGGCTGGATGGCGGCAGCGGCACTGGCGCAACTGACACACCGGATGTCGATCCAGCTCATCGAGTCGGAGGACATCGGCACGGTCGGTGTGGGCGAGGCCACGGTGCCGCACCTGCGCGCCTTCAACGACACGCTGCGCATCGACGAAGCGGAGTTCGTGCGCGCGGTGCGCGGCACGTTCAAGCTCGGCATCCAGTTCGTCGACTGGGGCAGCATCGGGTCGCGCTACATCCACGGCTTCGGATCGATCGGTCACGATTACCGCGGCCTGCCCTTCCACCAGTTCTGGCTCAGGCTGCATGCGCTCGGCCGCGCGCAGGAACTCGGCGAATATTCCCTGAACACCGCGGCCGCGCCACGCGGCAAGTTCATGTCGGGCGCATCGGACGTACCCGCGGGCTCGCCGCTTTCGCAGGTGGCCTACGCCTACCACTTCGACGCGGGTCTCTACGCGCAATTCCTGCGCCGCTACGCCGAGGCGCGCGGTGTCAGGCGCATCGAAGGCGAGATCGTCGACGTGTCGCTGCGCGACACGGACGGCTTCATCGAATCGGTGACTTTGAAATCCGGCGCGAGGATCGCGGGCGAGCTGTTCATCGATTGCTCGGGCTTTCGCGGCCTGCTGATCGAGCAGGCACTGAAATCCGGCTACGAGGACTGGACACACTGGCTGCCCTGCGATCGTGCGGTCGCGGTGGCCAGCGAGAAAACCTCCGCCGCCACGCCCTTCACGCGTTCCACGGCGCGCGCCGCGGGCTGGCAGTGGCGCATTCCGCTGCAGCACCGCACCGGCAATGGCTACGTGTACTCCAGCTCCTGCGTGAGCGACGACTCGGCCGCGGCCACCTTGTTAGGCCAGCTCGATGGCCGTGCGCTCGGCGAACCGCGTTTCCTGCGTTTTACGGCCGGGCGTCGCCGCCAGGTGTGGCGGCGCAATTGTGTCGCGCTCGGCCTCGCCAGCGGCTTCCTCGAGCCGCTGGAGTCGACCAGCATCTACCTGATCCAGTCCGGCATCGCGCGGCTCATACAGATGTTGCCCGGCCGGAACATGAGCCCGGAACTGCAACGGCGTTACAACGCGGAGGCGCAGTTCGAGATGGAACGCATCCGCGACTTCCTGATCCTGCACTACCACGCCACCCAGCGCCGTGACAGCGAGTTCTGGAAGTACTGCGGCACCATGTCGATCCCCGAGACGCTCGCCGAAGTCATCGGCCTGTTCCGCGACAGCGGCCGCTTCTACCGCAACGCGGAAGAGATGTTCGCACTCACGAGCTGGGTCCAGGTGATGATCGGGCAGCACCTGCTGCCGCGCGGTCATCACCCGATGGTCGACGCGTTGCCCGAAGCCGAGCTCATCCAGCTCGGTGAAAGCGTGCGCGGCGTCGTGGCCGCCTGCGTCGCGGCCATGCCCGAGCACGAACAATTCATCGCGCGCTGCTGCCGGGCGCCGGCGGCCGCATGAAACGGCGCACGCTGATCGCGGCGGCACCCGCGCTGCTGCTGGAATCGCTGTCGTTGACCGGCTGCAAGACTCCGAAGCCCGACAAGCCTGCCCCGGTCGTGGTACGTCCCGAGCCGGTGGTGCCGCTGAAGCTGCTCGATCCGCTGCTCGAAGATGTGCAAAAACGCACCTTCAACTTCTTCTGGGAGACTGCCGAGCTCGAGACCGGACTCATACCCGACCGCTGGCCCCGGCCGCCGTTCTCGAGCATCGCAGCCGTCGGGTTCGCGCTCAACGCCTATGCCATCGGCGCCGAGCGCGGCTGGGTGACGCGCGCGCAGGCGCGTGCGCGCACCTTGGGCACGCTGCGTTTCCTGCACGACGCGCAGCAGGATACCTCCCCGGACCAGGCCACCGGCTACCAGGGTTTCTTCTATCACTTCGTCAACTTCACCACCGGCAAACGCTACGGCGATTCCGAACTATCTACCGTGGACACGGCGCTGCTCATGGCGGGAGTGCTGTTCGCCGGCGGATATTTCGCGCAGGACGATGCCGACGAGGCGGAGATCCGCAAGATCGCGGACGACCTGTACCGGCGCGTGAACTGGCCCTGGGCCATCGCGATGAACCCCGACATCCGCATGGCCTGGAGCCCCGAGCTGGCATTCGGCGGTCACGACTGGCGCGGCTACAACGAGGCCATGCTGGTGTTCCTGATGGCGCTCGGCAGCCCTACCTACCCGGTGTCTCCGCGGGTATGGGACGCATGGACCTCTGACTACTACCTCAGCTGGGGCACGCTCGAAGGGCAGACGCACCTGACCTTCGGCCCGATGTTCGGACACCAGTTCACGCACGTCTGGATCGACCTGCGCGGCATCAAGGACGAGTTCATGTGGCCGCAGGGCATCGACTATTTCGAGAACAGCCGGCGTGCGGTGCTGGCGCAGCGCGCGTACGCCATCCGCAACCCGCTCGACTGGAAGGGATACGGCCCCAACGTCTGGGGCCTGAGCGCGTGTGATGGACCCGGTAACCACGAGCTCACGTATCTCGGACAGAAGCGCAAGTTCTGGTCGTACACCGCACGCGGTGTGGGCCTCGTCGAGACCCAGGACGACGGCACCATCACGCCCTACGCCGTGCTGGGCTCACTGCCCTTTGCGCCGGAGGTGGTGATCCCCGCGGCGCAGACCATGCACCAGCGCTACGGCCGTTATCTCTACGGCAAGTACGGTTTCCTAGACGCCTTCAATCCGAGCTTCGATTACGACGTGCCGTTGCGGCATGGCCGCCGCATCCGCGGCCAGGGCTGGTTCGACACCGAGTACCTCGGCATCGACCAGGGACCGATCATCTCCATGATCGAGAACTACCGCAGCGAGCTCATCTGGACCGTGATGAAACGCAACGAGCACATTCGACGCGGCCTGAAGCGCGCCGGCTTCGAAGGCGGCTGGCTGGCCTAGCTCCTTGCCGACACATATATATGTGTCGGCGGGCTCCCCTCAGAACACGGCCTTGACGTATTTGTACGGGTATTTCGGGTCCTTGTAACCGTCGGGCTTCTGGCGCTTCGGAAACTTGATCTTCTCCTTCGGCAGGGCCTTGTACGGCACCGTCCGCAGGAGATGGTGAATGATGTTGAGCCGCGCGCGGCGCTTGTCGTCGCTGGGCACCACGGTCCACGGCGCATGCTCCGAATCGCTGGCGGCGAACATGTCGTCGCGCGCGCGCGAGTAGTCGTACCAGCGGCTGTAGGACTTGAGATCCATGGGCGACAGCTTCCAGATCTTGCGCGGATCGTCGACGCGATCCTGCAGGCGACGGGTCTGCTCCTCCTCGCTGACCTCGAGCCAGAACTTGATGAGGATGACACCGGAATTGACGATGGCCTTCTCCACCAGGGGAATGCCGCGCAGGAAACGCTTCACCTCGTCCATCTCGGTGAAACCCATGACGCGCTCGACGCCGGCACGGTTGTACCAGCTGCGGTCGAAGATCACGATTTCGCCGGCGGCGGGGAGGTGCGGAATGTAGCGCTGGCTGTACATCTGGCTGAGTTCGCGTGGGCTGGGCGATGGCAGCGCCACCACGCGGAACACGCGCGGGCTCACACGCTCGGTGATGGCCTTGATGGCACCGCCCTTGCCGGCACCGTCACGCCCTTCGAACAGGATGCACACCTTGAGCCCCTTGTGCACCACCCACTGCTGCAGTTTGACCAGTTCGCCGTGAAGCTTCTTCAGCTCCTTGTCGTAGTCCTTGCCGCGCAACGCGTCGTTGGGTACGTCTTTCGGTTTCTTGCTCATGGCTTTGCCTTCGACTTCTGTTCGTTCTCGAGTCCCTTGCGGGCGATTTCCTCGTACAAGGCGGCGAGCTTGTCCACCAGGCTCTGGTATTCCGGATGTTTGGCGACCAGTCCCTTCACCTGTGGCGCATCTTTCTTCACCTCGTCGAGGAACCGCAGGTCGTCATCGCTGAGCTTCTCGCCGCGGTCCACCTTTTTCTTCATGTCCAGCGCGCGCGGCATGCGGAACTCGTTGAGCCGCTGCAACAGCACGGTGATCGTGCCGATTTCTTTCTTGCGGGTATCTTCGCTCGAACTACGCATGGGAAACTCCTGGAGCGGCGGGCACGCCGGCGCCGAAGCGCGCACGGTATTGGCTCACCGCGGTATCGATTGATGTGAAAATCCGGTCCGGCCCGAGCGCTTCGCCGAGCGGCGATCGCTTGACCATGGCCAGCACGTCGGGTTGCATGGCGCCCAACCACAGCTCGACGCCCGCCGCGCGGCCACGCGCTTCGGCATCGATGAGCATCTTGAGCGCGGAGTATTCGAGGTCGAACACGGCGCGCAGGTCCATCACCACCACCCGCGGTTTCGTCTCCGCGATCAGGTCGCGAATCTGGTCGCCGATACGTTCGGCGTTGAGGAAGAACAGCCGTCCCTCGAGACGCGTGAGCAGCAGACCGGGCTCGAATTCATCGTCGGGGAATTCGCCCGAGCGCGGGCGGAACTTGGTGGTGCCGCGCTCGCGGCCGAGCACGTACACCCGCGGATTCGCGACCTGGAAGCCGAGCGCGAACAGCGAAATGACGATGGCGACGAGGATGCCCTTGAGTGTGCCCAGCGTCATGACGCCGAGCATGGCGGCCACGGCCCAGATGAATTCCGTGCGACGCACACTCAGCATGTCGCGGAACTCGCCGGGCTGGATCAAACCCAGCGAATAGACGATGACCACACCCGCGAGCGCGGCGTTCGGCATCAGCGCGATCACGGGCGACAGGAAGAGCGCGGCCAGCACGGCCACCAGCGCGCTCGTGATGCAGGACAACTGCGTGCGCGCACCGGTGCCGAGATTGGTGGCGGTCTGCGACGCACCGCCGCCCGAGGGCAATGCGCCGAGGAAACCGCCCACGACATTGCCCGCACCGGTGGCGAACAATTCGATGTTCGGTTTCAGCGGCGGATCATCGGAGCGCGCGAACGCACGGCTCACCGCGATCGTCTCGGTGAAGCTCATCAGTGCGATGCCCAGCGCGCCCGGCCACATTGCCTCGGCCAGCGACAGATCCGGAAGGCGGAAGGATGGCAGGCCGGAGGGCACCGCGCCCACCAGCGAAACACCCTTGCTCTGCAGCGCCCAGACGCCGGCCGCTGCGATCGCCGCGCCCAGCACGATCAGCGGCGCGGGCCACTTCGGCAGGAACTTCTTGATGAGCGCGAGCACAACGATCGAACCGACACCGATCACGGCCGTGATCAGGATGGTCTTGGGCAATCCCTCGATGATCGACCACACGTCGCGGAAGAAACCTTCCTTGTGGATCTTGAAGCCGAATAGTTTGGGCGCCTGGTCGGCGATGATCACGAAACCGATGCCGGCCTTGAAGCCCACCTGCACCGGGTACGAAACGAAATCCGCGAAGAAACCGAGGCGCAGTACCGACGCCAGCGTGAGAACCGCGCCAACCATCAATGCCAGCGTGGCCAGCGCCTGCAACAGCTTCACCGGATCGCCGTCCGGCACCACTGCCGCCAGCTGCGCGCCGACCAGGATCGCGATCGTCGTGGTCGTGGTCACGCTCAGAACGCGCGAGGTACCCAGCACGGCGTACACCAGTGCCGGGATGATGGCCGTGTAGATGCCGAGCTCGATCGGTAGCCCGGCGACCGTGGCATATGCCATGGCCTTCGGTATCACCACGGCGGCCGTGGTAAGACCCGCGACAATGTCAGGTCGCAGCCAGGCGGACTGGTACCGGGACAGCCAGTCGAACAACGGGAGGCGCAGGTTCACCTGCGCAGGGTTTGCCGACGGCATTTCCCGGGAAATGGGACCAAGGGGCAATGCAGTGCAGCAACCACCGCAGGCTCACCACGCATTGCGCGTGAACTCACTGGGCGACTTGCCGGTCCAGCGCCGGAAGGCATGCGAAAACGCGCCCACTTCCTGGTAACCGAGCAACCACGCCACCTTGGATATCGGCAGACTCTCGCGACCCAGATAACGCTGCGCGAGCTCCAGCCGCAGGCGATGCAGCACCGCGGAGAACGTCAGGCCCTCTTCCTCGAGGCGCCGGGCAAAGGTACGTTGACTCAGGCCGAGATTCTGTGCCACCACCGCGGCGCGCGCGTCACCGTGCGGCAGCAGCGGCGCGATCGCGTTTTCCACGCGTGCGACGAAGGGCTCGGCCACGCGCGAGCGGCGCGCCAGCACCTCCTCGCAGACGCCCACCAGCAGTCGATTGAGAAAGGGATCCGCGCGCGGGATCTTCAGCGCGTGCGTGGAGCGCGAGAACAGGATCTCGTCGACTGACGCGCCGAACTCCACGTTGCATCCCAGGAAGCGCGAGAACGCGGCGTGACCTCGGCCCCGGTAGTGAGTCAGCCGCACGCGCAACGGCTTGACGTTGACACCCGTGCACTCGCGCACCGCGCGTACCAGCGTCGTCAGCCAGAACTCCATCTGGTGGCGGTCGGTCTGCCGGCGGATACCGATGTAACGCACCGCCAGTCCCAGGCGCTTGTCGTCGACGCATTTCTGGTTCACGCCCTCGTTGACCAGCGTGGTGTAGCGCGCGCCACGCTCGAAGAATTCGAGCATGGATTCCGACGAGGCGAGCACGTAGTAGTACAGGCCGCCGAGCCGCAGGTCGAAACTCAGTCCAAGATGATGGCCGAGCATGTCGTCGTCGAGCGCGTCGGCCAGGAGATTCAGAAAATCGATCTGGTCGCGCACCACCAGGCGGGCTTTCGGATCTTCGAGCTGTTCCACGCTCAGCCGCGACTTGCGCAGCAGTCCGCGCATCGCGAGGCCCCTGCGCTTCGCCAGCTGGTAGGCCAGGCGTGACGCGAGGCCCATGGCGCTCGGCAGCCGCGCCAGTTTCGTGGCGCGCCGCTCACTCATGGGTGTGGCACGTAATAACAACCCGTTGGCACAGGGCAGCAATACGCCCGCGGCCGCCTCGCCGTATAAAGCGCGCCGAATCGGAAAAACTGCCCATGCCTCCCGAAAGAAGACTCATTGTGGTCGTCGACGACGACGCCTCTGTACGCAAGTGCCTCGAGCGCCTGCTGCGTGTCTCCGGATATCGCTGCGAGACCTTCGCGAGCGCCGAAGAGCTGCTGCTGGTGATCGCGGTGTGCCGGGCTTCCTGTGTCATCTGCGACATCGATCTCGAGGGCATGACGGGGCTCGAGCTGGCGCTGCATCCGAAGATCACCAATTTGCAGTTGCCCGTGGTGCTGATCACCGGATCGCCCGACCCGATGCTCGAAGTCCCGGCGCGTGAAATCGGCGCCGCGTTCCTGCGCAAGCCCTTCACCTCGGAGCAATTGTTAGAAGCCATCGTCGACACGGCCGGTCCTCCCATCGCGGACGGTGAGCGCTGAGATGAAGGTTGGACGAGCGTGTCCGCCCCGGAATGGGACCTAGGGCCCATGCCACCGGCATGTCATTCGGTTCGTGAGGTCATCCCCTGCTGGCCGACGCGGAACGCAGCAACAGTGCGCCGCCGATCGCCGCGCAGGTGGAACCCGCCAGCACACCCAGCCGCACCTCGCCGTGCAAAGTGTCGGACGGGAAAGCCAGTGCACCCAGGAACAGGCTCATGGTGAAGCCGATACCGGTGAGCAGCGCCACGCCGAGCATGTGACGCCAGGTCACTCCGTCCGGCAGCACCCCGGCGCGCAGCCTTACGGCGAGCCAAGTGAAACTGAAGACACCCGCGAGCTTGCCGAACAGCAGTCCACCGGCGATTCCCACGGTGACCGGGTGGGTGAGCGCCTGCGCATCCACCTGGCCGAGCGGCACGCCGGCATTTGCAAGCGCGAAAACCGGCAGGATGAGAAAGGTCACCCAGGGATGCAGCGCGTGCTCGAGCCGCGCTGCCTGTCCCGGCTGGCCATTTCGCGCCAGCGGAATCGCCAGGCCGAGCGCCACGCCCGCGAGCGTCGCGTGCACTCCCGACTTGAGAACCGACAGCCACAGCAGGAATCCCACGAGAAGATAGGGTGCCAGGCGCGTCACGCCGAACCGATTCAGCGCCACCAGGGTTGCGAGAGACAAGGCTGCGAGCCACAACGCCAGCCACGACAGCGAATCGGTGAACAATGCCGCGATCAGCACGATGGCACCCAGGTCGTCGATGACCGCGAGCGCCAGCAGGAACACGCGCAGTGATGCCGGCAGTCCCTTGCCCACGAATGCCAGCACGCCCAGGGCAAAGGCAATGTCGGTGGCCGTGGGGATCGGCCAGCCACCCAGCGTCGCGCGGTGGCCCATGTTGATCAGAAGATAGACCAGCGCCGGCACCAGCATGCCACCCACGGCTCCGATGGCCGGCAACAGGGCGCGCCGCGGACTCGACAGGTCCCCGACCAGGCACTCGCGCTTGATCTCCAGGCCCACCTGCAGGAAGAAGATGGCCATGAGACCGTCGTTCACCCAGTGCAGCACGTCCTTGGTGAGCGCCAGCGGCGCGATGCCGAGCGTCAGGCTGCCGAGCAGCACAGCCTGGTAACGCGCACCCAGCGGGGAATTCGCGAGCAGCATGGCCAGCACGACTGCCGCGAGCAAAGCATATGCCGCGAGCCGGTCGCGTTTGTCAGAGGCCGCCATGCGGCCGCATCTTACGGGATCGTACTTTCAGCCTGTGCGGCGTTTGAGCCGCGGCGCCCCGCAGGACTCGAGCGTATCGACGAAGCTCGTATGCCACGCGGTCAACGAGTTGCGCCGCAATACTTCGAGCAACGCCTGGTGGCGATCGCGCCGTTCGGCGAGCGGCATGTTGAACGCCTGCTGGATGGCGTGCGCCATGCCGCGCGTGTCATACGGATTGACCATGAGCGCGGTGACCAGCTCGCGCGCCGCGCCCGCCAGTGTGGACAGGATCAGGACGCCGGGATCGGCCGGGTCCTGTGCCGCCACGAATTCCTTGGCCACCAGATTCATGCCGTCCCTCACGGGCGTGACGATGCCGATCAGCGCCGCGCGCATGAATCCCATGAGCACGTCGTGCGGAAAATTGCGGTTGAGATACCGGATCGGTGTCCAGTCGGTGTCGGCGAACCGGCCGTTGGTGCGGCCGGTTGTCTGCTCGAGATCGCGGCGGATCTCCGCGTACGCGCGCACGTCGGCGCGCGACAGCGGCGCGATCTGCATGAAGGTGACGCGGTTCTGGTTCTCCGGGTGCGTCTCGAGAAAGCGCTCGTAGGCCTTGAAGCGCTCGACGAGGCCCTTGCTGTAATCGAGACGGTCGACGCCGATCATGAGCTTGCGGCCCAGCAGACCCGCGAGCATGCGTTTGCAGGCATCGCTGGACTGTGACTCGACGGCCTCGCGCTGCACGGTGTCGACGTCGACACCGATCGGAAACCCCTCGGTGATGACCCGGCGCCCGCCCAGTGTCACGGAGTTCGCCGAGCTGAGCACCTGCGGGCCCCAGACGAAGGCCGCCGCGCCGCGAAACGCATCGCGGTCGGTCTCGGTCTGGAAGCCGAGTACGTCGTAGGCCAGCATGGACTGCAGGATTTCACCGTACACCGGCAGCGCGCGCAGCACTTCGATGTTCGGAAACGGGATGTGCAGGAACAGGCCGATGGGCTGCGTTACACCCGCTTCGCGCAGCCGCAACGCCAGCGGAAACAGGTGGTAGTCGTGCACCCAGACCAGGTCATCGGGCTCGAGCAGCGGCAGCAACATGCGGGCATAGCGCTGGTTCATGCGCTGGTAGGCCTCGTACTGCGCGTCGCTGTAACGGAAGGCGTCGACGAAATAGTGGAACAGTGGCCACAGCGTGCCGTTGCAGAAGCCCAGGTAGAAATCCTTGTACTCGGATTGGTCGAAGTCGATCGAAGCGAAAGTGATTCCTTCGCGGTGCGAGATGGAGGGTTCGTCGGATGCGGTCTCGTCGGTCTCGCCGTCCCAGCCGAACCACACGCCGCGCCGCGCCTGCATCGCGGCCAGCAACCCCACCGCGAGACCACCCGGCGCCGCGCCACGCTTGGGAATCGATATGCGGTTCGAAACCGCGACCAGTCGGCTCATACGATCTCCTCCCAGCTGCGCGACAGCCGCAGCGCGCTGCCGATGACACCGACCATGCTGTAGGTCTGCGGAAAGTTGCCCCACAGTTCGCCGCTCGAGGGCTGGATGTCCTCGGAGAGCAGGCCGAGCGGGTTGCGGCGCTCCAGCAGCCGCGAAAATCGCTCGCGCGCCTCGTCGATCCGCCCGGTCGCCGCGAGCGCGTTCACGTACCAGAACGCGCAGATGGTGAAGGCGTTCTCCGGCCGGCCGAAATCGTCGGCGTGTTTGTAGCGGAACAGCAGGTCGCCGACCCGCAGCTCTTCCTCGATGCGCTCGAGCGTCTTGAGGAAACGCGGATCGGTGGCCGGCAGCAGGCCGAGCTCCGGCAGCAGCAGCGAAGTGGCGTCGAGATCGCGGTTGCCGAACGCCGACGTGAACGACTGGCGCTCTTCGCTCCACGCGCCCGCCAGGATCTCCTCGCGCATGTAGTTGGCGCGCGCGCCCCAGTCGCGCGCGGCGATCGAATCGCCGACGCGTCGCGCGATGCGGCTCAATCGGTCGCAACCCGCCCAGGAGATGGCGGCGGAGAACGAGTGGCGCTGCAGCTTGCCGCGAAACTCCCATGGACCCGCGTCCGGCACCTCGAATGTCGCGACGGCGCGTTTGCCGAGGCGATACAGGCGTTCCAGCAGCGTCTGGTCGCCGGAACGCACCAGCCGTTCGTCGAAGAACAGCTGCGTCGCGGCCAGGATCACCGAGCCGTAGACGTCGTGTTGCACCTGCTCGGCGGCGAGGTTGCCGAAGCGTACCGGCCCCATGCCGCGATAACCCGACAGCGTCGTGGCGATCTTCTCCTCGGCGCGCGGATCGCCGGTGATGCCATACAGCGGCTGCAGCGTGTCGGCGGTCGACGAGGCGATGATGTGGTCGATGAAATGTAGATAGGCCTCCATGGTGCGCGTGGCGCCGAGGCGGTTCAGCGTCTGGATCACGAAGTAGCTGTCGCGCAGCCAGCAGTAACGATAATCCCAGTTGCGCGTGCTGTTGGCCGCCTCGGGAATCGAGGTGGTGAGTGCCGCGAGCACCGCGCCGGTATCCTCGTAGGTGCAGAGCTTGAGCGTGATGGCCGCACGGATCACTGCATCCTGCCAGTCGGCGGGCACCGCCAGGGTGCGCACCCACTCCTGCCAGTACGACAGCGTGCTGCCGAGGAACTCGCGCGCCAGCGCCTCGGGAGATTCCTGCAGGGTCTCGTCGGGACCGACCACGAAGTGCAACGGCCGTTCCAGCACCACCGGCCGGTTCTCGAGCAGCGCCGCCAGCGACGCGTCGGTGGTCACGCGGTAGAACAGGCCATCGGCGCTGAAGCGGATGTGATGGCTGCCG
>Ga0315912_10003133_pt1 | contig 16713 bp, 13 predicted proteins | sample VfabasoilMG_FD_204469 | JGI IMG/M metagenome (GOLD analysis project Ga0315912, IMG submission 204469) | Garden soil microbial communities collected in Santa Monica, California, United States - V. faba soil | ecosystem: Environmental > Terrestrial > Soil > Garden | place: USA: California... | reverse complement strand
TGCACCTTCAAGCGAATCTCGTCGCGCAGCGTCTGTAGGTCCGCCACCACCTTCTTCGTTTCTTCTTTGAAATCTGCTTTGAACTTGTCAACGGTGCCCATGATTTGCTTCCCTCGGCTCGGCAGGCCATCGGCCCGTGTGGAGCACGCCTGCTCAGTGCTTCTGCCCACCCCCGGAGCCATCATGCGGAACACGGCGATCGCGGTCAATGAGTTCGGCCGTGGCTGCACCGCAACGGCTCGCGGTACGGGTTGAGCCCGGTGGGACCCTCGAGGTAAAGTGGCCCCACGGGGGCGCGCGTCGACACCAAAACGTGTCCGAGCAGCGTCTGCCAGCGGAGTGATCACCATGAACACGCAATTTGCCGCGAGGACTGCCGCGGTCTGGATCGTTTTGGCGCTCGGAGCCCTGCCCCAGGACGCGCACGCGCAAGCCAAGAAGCACGCCTCGAGCGCGGCCAAGCACCCGCCGGCAGCAGCGCCCGCCGAAACGGCAGCGCCCGCCGACCCGGCAACGGCTCCACCCGCAGAGACGGCAGCGGCCGCGCCTGCAGCCCCCGCCGCAGCGGCTGCCGCGGCACCCAGCGCCGTTAGCGCGGCACCCGGCGCCCCCGCTGCGGCCGGGGCCGAGTCGGTCGAAACGGTGCTCGCCGGCGTGAAACAGACGGGCGATCGGATCACCGAGTTACGCAAAGGTGTCAGCCAGGCGAGCACGGACCGGCGCGAGCTGCTGCTGCCGGAACTGACGGAGGTACGCACCCTATACCGGCGCGAGCTGACCCAGGCGGCGGCGCTTCTGACCGGGGCCAACCCGGTGGCGGGCACGCCGGAAGCACTGACGGCGGCGCGCACCCAGATCGGGTCGTCGCTGGCGGCCGAGGCGGCGCTGATCCGCGGAGATCTCGAGCGCGAGCTGGAGCAGCTCACCTCGCTGATGACCAAGGTCGACAACGCCCCGGCGGATCAGAAGGCCAAGCTCGAGCAGGCGCGCAACGGCAGCGTCGCGCAGGCCCCGCTCCTGCTCGGAGAGCTGGACAGCAACATGGATGCTCGGTCGCTGCTCGGGCTCGACGTGAGCGCGGAGCGCAAGAAGCTCGAAGTCACGCTCAGCAACGGTTCCAAGCTGGTGAGCGCCGCACTGCACGGCATCTCCGCCTCGCTCGACAAGCTGGCCGAGAGCGCCGGCGCCACGCCGAAGCCGGAAGATGAAGCGAAGCGCACGGCGATCGAGGACTTTCGCTCGCTGGTCGTCGACCTGCAGCGCAAGAACCTGACGCTGATGGACAAGTACGGCCTGGACACCACGCAGCATCGCCAGGACTTGATCAGCACGACGGGGCAAGTCTCCCAGGACATTCTCGACGCCAAGGTCGCCACTGGCCTGGCGAAGAAGTGGAAGGATGACGCGATCGATTGGATCTCCGATCGCGCGTCGGTGTTCACGTTCAACGCGATCAGCTTTGTAGTGATCATGCTGCTGTTCGTGGGTCTGGCCCGCATCGGGCGCTCGCTGGTCAAGCGCACGCTCGGTCGCTCGTCGCACATGTCCAATCTGGCGCGCGAGTTTTTCATCACGCTCACCGGGCGTGTGATCTGGGGCGTGGGCCTGGTGATCGCGGCGGCACAGGTGGGCATTCAGGTCGCTCCGGTGCTCGCCGGCCTCGGTATCGTGGGCTTCGTACTCGGCTTTGCGTTGCAAGACACGCTGTCCAACTTTGCCGCGGGCATGATGATCTTGATGTATCGGCCCTTCGACATCGGTGACCTGATCGAAGCCGCGGGCGTCAACGGCACGGTCAAGGCCATGAACCTCGTGTCCACCAGCGTGCTCACGCCCGACAATCAGATGCTGCTCGTGCCCAACAACAAGATCTGGGGTGGGGTGATCCGGAATGTCACCCACCAACGCACGCGCCGCGTCGACCTGGTGTTTGGCGTTGGCCACGCTGCCGACAGCCGTCATGCACACAGGGTGCTCGAGGCCATCCTGGCGGATAACCCCAAGGTGCTGAAGGAACCGGCGCCGGTGGTGCGCCTGAACGAGCTGAGCGATTCTGCCGCGAAGTTCGTGGTCCGCCCCTGGGTCAAGACGGAGGACTACTGGGACGTCTACTGGGGCGTGACGGAAGAGGTGAAGCAGCGCTTCGGAGCCGAAGGCCTATCGACCCCGTTTCCGCGACACAACGTGCACGTCTTTCAGGGCCAGGAATCGGAGCGCCCGGCGGGGCGCACCAGCGATGTCGTCCCCGCCGAGTCGCAGACCGTCAAGGTCGGCTGAGAGAGAACCCAGCACTCCTCACTACGCCTGGACCCTGCACGCCCGGGCCCCGCGCCTGGGCCTGGGCCGTGCAGCTGGCGCTGTCCCCCACGGGGCGCGCCCCCGCTCATTTGCCGGCGCGGATCTCCGTGGGCAACTCGGCCACATTTGGGCGTGCCAGCGCATGCAGCAGCGCCTTGGCGGCCTTGTCGACCGCCGCTTCAGCGCTCGGGTCGTAGGAGAGGCCGTGCGGCTCGAGCCGGACCTGTTCGTCCAGCAAGTAGACCGCAGGGATGGCCAGGCCCGCCTCGAAGAACCGGTACAAGTCGTCGAGAGCGCGTTGCACACCAGGGAAGTGCCGCCCGACGCGAGCCGTGGCAATCGTCAGCACGGTCTTGCCGCGCAAGGCATCGGGCGGGATCAGGTCGAGCAACACCTTGAGCCCTCCCGAATAGGTCGCCTTGTACACCGGCGTGGCCAACACGATGGCGGAGGCCGCCTGGATCTGCTCCAGATAGGCGCGGACCGCGGGGACCTCCGAGCGCGCAAACAGCAGATCCTCCGCCTGGAAGTCGGAGAGGCCGAAGCGCTTGGTGCGCACTCCGCCCGCGGCCAAGCGCTCGCCGAGTGCGGACAGCACCTGGCTGGATCGAGACTCCTTCTGAGGACTACCGGCAATCAAAATCACCTGCCGTGACATGGCTAACCTCCCTGTTTTCTGGTGTTGCGTGGTCCGAGATCGAATGCTGTGAGACCGACGGCGCGGCCCTAGAAATGACCGTTCACGGTCACGTTGATGCTCCTGTCGGCGATGATGTCCCCTTCGGGGGTATCTCGAATCCAGTCCACGTACTCGCCGAGCACGGACAGGTTGCCGTTCAGCGCTACCCCGATGGCGGGAACGTGCATGACCTCGTGCACGTCGACGTCCTCGTATTTGCCGTAGCTGAAGTTGTAACGCAGCGTGACCGGGCCGATGCCGTACTCGCCGCCCACGAGCAGATAGCGATTGTCTCCGGAAGCGCGCCCGGGCACCGGCGGCGTGGCGCTGGCATCGCCCGCGTACGGAAAGTCCGTCACGTGGCGCCCTTTCTGCAAGAGCCCTTCCCCCCAGATGCCGAGCGTCCGATAGGTGACCTTGGCCTCGACGGCGGCGCGCGTGACGCCCTGCTCGCCGTCGGGCAAGTCTGCCTCGAAATGCTCCGCGGACAGGCCGATGTGGGCTTGGCCCTCGCCAAAATCATAGCTCGGTGCCACGCGGCCCACGATGGCGTTGCGGCGGCGTGCGCCCGGCACGGACACCGTATCGCGATTGGTGAGCGAGACGTTGGTGCGACCGTCGACCGGAAAGAACTGCGCGGAGAACTCCACACCAAACGGCTTGCCCGTCTGGCCTTCGAGCGAGATGCCGTAGTTCGGATCGAGCTTCAGGCCGTCGTACACCTGAACGTTGCCGTAGAAGGAGTTGTCCCAGAACAAGCCCAGCAGCTTGTACGCTTTGCCTACCTTCAGCGTGACGGGGCCGAAGTTTGCAGAGCCGTACGCCTCCTGCAGCCAGACGGGGCCTTCATAGAAGGAGCGCAGCTTGGTGTCGCGAAAACGTGGCTCGAGGTGCAAGCCAAAGTGCTGCCAGTGACCATCCAGAATCAGGTTGGCAAAGTACACCGAGATGTCGTTCTTGGCGTCGTCAAAGGTGGGCTGGTAATAGTAGAGGATGACGCCGCCGCCGATGCTGAAGTCGTCGTACCAGGAGGGCGCGGGAGGCGCCGGCACGGGCGATGTCGTTTCCTCCCCCGCGCTGGTGCTCGGAGCGGGCTCCGCGGTGGTTCCTTCGCTCGCCGCTGCGGTGGGGGGCGCAGCGGCCTCGGTCGCGGCAGCTGCTGCCGCAGGAGCAGGTTCCGCCGCGGGCGCAGGCGTATTGCCGGCAGTGGAGTCGGGCAGAGCAGGATCGGGTGCGGCAGGGTCGGGCGCCTGCGCGAGCGCCAGCGGAGAGAACAGCGCCGCCGCAAGGGTCAGCGCCGTCCGAGTGGACAGCGAACGGAAAGCGATACGAGGATACACGGAGTCCTTTCGAGCGAGCTCGACAAGCAAGAGGAACCAGAACGCGGGCAGAAAGCACCCGAGGCCGGGAGCACGCGCCGGTGGGGCGCGTGCTACGGACAGTGCGAATCGATGGCGCTCAATGGCCTCGTGCCTCGCCCGGTTCCGGGAGCCGCGCCGGCGCCCTGCCGTGTGCATCGCTGACCGAGAGTGAAGATGGGGCTGCCGTGCCGTGCGCCCGCAGGCGCCGTGCACGCTCCTTGCGCGCCCGCAACTGGCCCTGCGCAGCCGCGGTCTGCCCCAGGTAGAAATTCTGTACGTCCTCGCGCGCCGCCAGCTCCACCGCGCTGCCGGACGCCGCCACGCGGCCATTTTCGAGTACGTAGGCGTGATGTGCGTAGCGCAGTGCCACGCGCGCATTCTGCTCGGCCAGCAGGATACTCAAGCCCTCGTCCCGGTTGAGCTGCGCCACAATCTCGAAGATCTCCTGCACCACCTGTGGCGCCAGGCCGATCGACGGTTCATCCAGGAGCAACAGAGTGGGCCGCAGCATCAGCGCCCGACCGATCGCCAGCATCTGCTGCTCGCCGCCGGAGAGGTAGCCCGCCTGGGAGCCCCGGCGCTCCCGGAGCCGCGCAAACCGAACGTAGATGCGCTCGAGATCGGCTCGCACCGTGGCCTTTGGAGCACGGCGTGCCAGGCTGCCGCTGATCAGGTTCTCCTCCACCGTGAGATGGGGAAAGCAACGCCGCCCCTCCAGGACTTGCACCAGGCCACCCTGCGCCAGGCGCCGCGCGTCCAGCGCCGCGTAATCTTGCCCCCGGAAGCTGATGCGGCCCTCGACCAGCGCACCGCGCTCCGCCGCGAGCAGGCCGGACGCCGCCTTGAGTGTGGTGCTCTTGCCGGCGCCGTTGCTGCCGAGCAACGCCACCACCTGCCCGGGCAGAACGCTCAGCGAGACGCCGCGCAGTGCCGAGATGATGCCGGAGTACACGACATGTGCGTTCTCCAGCGTGAGCATGGAAAGGTCGGCGGTCACGCGGCGCTCTCCCGGGGGCTCGGCCGCCGGCGCAACGAGCGGAGGCTGACCAGCCGCTGGCCCACGACGCTGGCGAGCCGCGCCAGACCCTCCGGCTCCTTGATCAAGAAGAACAGGATCAGCGAGCCGAACAGCACCTTCTGCGCATTCTCCAGGTTGCCCGGGTCCAGGCTGCCACTGAACAGGCCCTGCGCCGCGTGGTCGAGCAACACCGGCAAGAGCACGATGAAGGCCGCCCCCAGGAAGGAGCCGACCACGCTGCTGAGCCCGCCGATGATGATGATGAACAGCACCTGGAAGGAGCGCGCCAGGTCCAGGCCGTGCGGCTCTACCGTGCCGAGGTAGCAGAAGGCCCAGAGCACTCCGGCCACGCCGCAGTAAAACGAGCTGATCGCAAAGGCCAGCAGCTTGGTGCGCAAGATCGGAATACCGGTGACGCGCGCGGCCGTATCCATGTCGCGCACGGCCATGAACTGGCGCCCCGTCTGACTCGACAGCAGATTGCTCGCCAGCAGGGTGAGCACGGCCACGACGCCGAGCGTGAGGACGTAGCGCCCGCTCGGAGCGCTGAGGTCTTGCCCCAGAATCGTAAGCGGCGGCGCGGAGATCACACCAGAGGGGTTGTCGTTGGAAAACCAGGAGAACTTGGTCAGCGCCCAGCCCACGAAGAACTGCGCGGCCAGCGTCGAGACGATCAGGTAGAAGCCCTTGATGCGCAGGCTCGGCAGGCCAAAGACGACCCCGATCAAGGACGCGGTGAGGCCGCCCAGGATGAAGCTGGCAAGCAGCGGCAAACCCGGGACGCGCAGCTGAAAGTTGTAGGCAGCAAACGCCCCCGCCGCCATGAACGCCGCCGAGCCGAGCGAGAGCTGCCCTGCGTAGCCGGTCAGAATGTTCAGACCCAACCCGGCCAGGGACAGCGTCAGAAACGGGATCAGGATCGCGCTGAAGAGATAGTCGTCCGCCACGAAGGGCACGACTCCGAATCCGAACGCGAGCAGCACCAGCACGACCCAGCGAGACATGACTCAGGCCCTCTCCACGACGGCGTCGCCGAACAGCCCCGTCGGGCGCACGAGCAGAAACGCCAGCGCCAACACGTACGGAAACCAGCCCTCGATCCCACCCTGCAGCACGGGCCCGAGGTACACCTCCGCCAACTTCTCGCTCGCCCCCACCAGCAGCCCCGCGACGATCGTTCCGGCCACCGAGGTGAAGCCGCCGATGATCAGCACGGGCAAGGCCTTGAGCACCACGAGCGACAGGGAAAACTGCACGCCCACGCGCGCCCCCCAGAGCAGCCCCGCGACCAGCGCCACGACGCCGGAGATCGCCCACACGATGCTCCACACCCGCGGCAAGCTGATGCCGAGGGACATGGCGGCGACCGGGTCATCCGCCACGGCGCGCAGTGCGATGCCGAGCCGCGTGCGGGTGACCAGCACGCTGAGCCCCGCCACCAGTGCCGCGGCCGTGGCCGCGGCAAACAGGTCGAAGCTACTCACGAACACCTGCGCAAACTCCAGCGGCTGATCCGAGATGCCAAGCTCGAGCCCGTGCACCTGCGCGCCCCACAAGATTTGCGACACCCCCTCGACGATGAAGCTGAGCCCAAGCGTGGCCATGAATAGCGTCATGGGCGGCCGATTCACCAGCGGGCGGAGCACGACGCGTTCGATCAGCACGCCGAGCGCCAGCATCGCTAGTAGCGTGACGAGCAGCGCCAGCCAGGCGGGCACCTCCCGCTCCACCAGACTCACGTAGGTGAGCGCGGCGAACAGCACCAGCGACCCCTGCGCGAAGTTGAACACCCCGGAGGCCTTGAAGATCAGCACGAAGCCGATCGCCACCATCGAGTACATGATGCCGGCGAGCAAACCGCCGATCAGCACCTCCAGAAAGAACTGCATCTTGCCTCAGCTCGCGCCAGCGCTGGCGCCGGTAGCGCCGTGATCGACGCCGAGGTAGGCATCGATCACCGCCGGGTCCTGGCGCACTCGCTCCGGCGTGTCGTCCGCGATCTTCCGGCCGTAGTCGAGCACGACCACGTGATCGGCCAGATCCAGGACAATGCCGATATCATGCTCGATCAGCACGACGCTGGTGCCGAGGCTGGTGTTCACCTCCAGCACCAGCTCCGCCATGGCTTGCTTCTCCTGAGCGCTCATGCCTGCAAACGGCTCGTCGAGCAGGAGCAGCGTGGGCCGCGCCGCCAGTGCGCGGCCGAGCTCCACGCGCTTCTGCAGGCCGTACGGCAGTTTGCCGACCACGCTATCGCGATGCTGCGCGATGCCGAGCAGTCCGAGGACTTGCTCCGCCTCCTCGCGCTGGCGGACCGCGTCCCGCCGCGCCCGCGGCAGCGTGAGCGCCTGCTCCAGAAATGTGGCGCGCGTGCTCAGCGTCTTGCCGGTGAGAACGTTGTCCAGCACCGTCATGCCCCTGAAGAGCGCGATATTCTGGAAGGTGCGCGCCATGCCGTGACGCGCGGCCCAGGCCGCGTCCACCCGGGCGTGCGCACGGCCACCGAAATGGATGCTGCCCTGCTGGGGCCGGTACACGCCGCTCATCACGTTCAAGAGCGAGCTCTTGCCCGCCCCATTGGGACCGATGAGCCCGCAGATTTCGCCCGCCCGTACCGCAAACCCGACGTCCGACAGCGCGCGCACGCCCTTGAACGAGAGCGAGATGTGCAAGAGTTCGAGGATGGGCTCCGCACCGAATGCGGGCTCCTGCCCCGGCGCCCTGGACGCCACCGGCCCCGGCACGACCTCGCTCAGCGCCGGACTGCGGACGTACGCTTCAGCTTCAAAGAGCTGGGGAGCCGGAGAGCTCATGCCACGAGCCCTCGACTCGCGAGCGGCCCGGCGGGGGCGCAGACCTGCCGGGGGTCAACTCTGGCCATGATTCCCGCTCACGTGAAAGGCAGAGCTGTCGCGCGCTGCGCTGAGCGCCGAAACGGCGGGCACGGACGGGGATGAGCCAAGCGCGCGCGGCCGCACGAGGCGAGCGGCCTGCCGGGCCGCGGCATCGATGCGCGAGCGCACCAGTTCACTGTGCACGCCCTGATCGAGAAAGTCCGCGTGCGAGGCGTAGATGCCCACCGGCACGGCAAACGCCTGCAGGAAGGCAAACAGCGGCCGCAGCTGGTGCTCGATCACCAGGCAGTGCTTCTCTCCGCCACCCGTGGCCGCCAGGATCACCGGAACGTCGACCAGCGCCTCGTGATGGATCAAGTCGAACAGGTGCTTGAAGTGGCCCGTGTACGAACCGCGATAGACTGGCGTGGCCGCGATCAAGAGCTGAGCGCTCTCCACCAGCTCGAGGGCGCGCGTGCCCGCGCTGGAGAGCTCCGCCCGCGACAACGCACGCCCGAGGTCCGAGCCGACCTCCGCGATGTCGATCACGTGCGCGTCCACCTCCACGTGCCGCGCCACCGCGCCCAGGATATGCTCGGCCAGCAACAGCGTCTTGGACGGGCGGCTACTGGAGCCCGAGACAACCACCGTTCTTACGAGGCTCATATTCAACCCGCTCCTGTCCCCACGCCTGCGCTGCTGCCTGCTCTGTGTCGGTCTCTATCCCCTGGTAATGCAGCGAGCGTGCCAAGCGCGAGTACCGGCGTCCGGGTGCTTTTCGCGCTCACGCTTGCACCCGCGGCAACAGGAAGTGCTGAAACAGTGCATCGCCAGCAGCAGCCCCGGCGCGGCCGACCTCGCAGGAGCGAAGCAACGGTCGCTCGGTGGCGCGACGATACAAGACGAGATCGGCGATGGTCAGAAACGGCAGCTCATGCGTGCGTGCGAAGGCCTCGAGCTGCTCACCCCGCAGCATCGAACCGTCCTCCGCTATCAATTCGCACAGCGCGCCTGCAGGCTGGAAGCCCGCCAGACGAGCCAGGTCGACGGCCGCCTCGGTATGACCACGCCGCTCCAGCACGCCCTGCGAGCGAGCCCGCAGGGGAAACACATGCCCCGGCCGCAAGAACGCGCGCGGCCCCGCCCGGCGGTTGCCGAGCGCACGAATCGTGAGCGCCCGATCGAGCGCCGAGATACCGGTCGTGGTGCCCCACGCCGCGTCCACGCTGACCGTGAATTGCGTGCCGTGAGACTCGCTGTTCTCCGGCACCATCGGCGGCAAGTCCAGCTCGAGAGCGCGTTCCCGCGTGATGGCCACGCACACGACGCCGCTGGTATGGCGCAATAGAAATGCCAGCTTCTCCGTCGTCATGCTCTCGGCGGCGAGAATCAGGTCACCCTCATTTTCCCGGTCCTGGTCGTCGGCAACGACGACGAAGTTACCGCGACGAAGGGCGTCGAGTGCCGCTTCCACTCTGCCAAATGGCATATTTTTCTCCTTTAAGAATAGAAGCTCGGTACCGGCACTCGATCGTTGAGTGCAAAGTCGCCGAGCTCGCGTAGCTTGTAGTCCACGGGGTCGTGCAGCGTATGGGTGCGCAGGTTGCGCCAGTAGCGATCGACATCGGCGCTGGCCTGCGTGGCCCGGGCGCCCATCACATCGAACATGCCGTTCGTGACGTGCAGGCCTGCCCGCGTGCTGGCCACCTTGGCCGTAGCGATCGCCAGCGCCGCTTCTCCCCGCGCGCGAGGCGTCAGGGCGTCGCCCTGCGCCCAGGCCGAAGACAAAAGTAGCCCCGCCCGATCGCAGAACAGCCGCGCGGCCTCGACGTCGATCCACAGCTCGCCGTAGCGGTGCAACACATACGGGTCATCGCTGGCGCTCTTGGCGGTGGAATGGATCCAGGGGCGCCGCGAGGTCTTCGTGTAACCTCGTGCCTCCGCCAGCGCGCCCTCGGCGATGCCGACGTACACGTTGGCCAGGATCGACTGCGCGATGCAGGGCCGTAGCGAAGCAAACACGCTGCCGAGCGGGCCGGGCGACGCCAGGAGCTCGTCGGCAAAGATGCGCACATTCTGAAACTGGACGCTGCCGCTGTCGGTCTGGCGCTGGCCCATGTTGTCCCAGTCGCCGTGCACCACGACGCCCGAACGGCTCGTGGGGATGGCGGCCACGTGCAGCCGCGTCTCGTCGGTGCGCTGCGCGGACACGATCAACATGTCGGAGTCGACCGAGCCGGAGCAGAACGACTTCCAGCCGTCGATCAGGTAGGCGTCCCCCTCCGGGATCAGCGTCGTGCGCGCATCGAGCGGGTTGAGAGCGTTGCCCCAGAACCAGGCCTCTTGGACGCTGCGCTGGTAGAGCGGACGCCACTGCTCCGGGGTGCCGAACAGGCGCAAGGTCGCCAGCATCAGGTGCTGAAAACCGAACAGGTGCGCCAGTGAGGGATCGACGCGCGCGAAGATGCGCACCACTTCCAGCACCAGCGACCAGCTGGCGCCGCCGCCCCCCAACTCGACGGGGACGCTGAGCACCAGCAGACCGCTCTCGCGCAACAGGTCTCGCTCCCGCTTGGCATTGCCCCCGCGGCGGTCGCGCTCGATCGCGGTGGCCGCGAAGTCCCGGGCCAGTTCCTGAGCGATCTCCAGGGGGTCCTGCGGGTTCCGGACCACACCGAGCGGCTGCGCCAAGGTCATCGCCGCCTGCCGGAGCACGCGGCGTGCCAGCGCCCACATCCCGGGCAAGGCGGCCCGGCCCGCCCTGCTCGCGGCACGCCGTTGCCGCACCTGCGTGCTGAGCAACAAGCGCTGCGTCTCGACTGTTGCTGGGGCAGCTCTCCGGGGCGCAATTCCGCCCCGAAACCGGCCAAACCCAGCGGCCCACCCCAGCCTTGAACCGCGCGGCGCGAAACTTGCTCACCCCGGCCCCGGCCCCGCCCATCGGTGCCGGCCGCGAAGGGACAGAGATGGAGCTATTTTGGTTTTTGCCCACGCATGGGGACGGGCGCTTTCTGGGCACCTCGATCGGGGCCCGCAGCGTCGATCTGGAGTACCTCTCGCAGATCGCGCGCGCGGCCGACGATCTCGGCTACTCCGGCGTGCTCTTGCCCACCGGGCGCTCGTGTGAAGATGCCTGGGCCGTGGCCTCGGCGATGGTGCCGGTCACGAAGCAATTGAAGTTTCTGGTGGCGATCCGTCCGGGCAGCGTCTCGCCCACGGCGGCCGCGCGCATCAGCGCCACGTTGGACCGCCTCTCCGGCGGGCGGCTGTTGATCAACGTCGTGACCGGTGGAGACCCCGCCGAGGCCGAGGGGGACGGCGTGTTCCTGTCGCACGATGAACGCTACGCGGCCAGCGACGAGTTCTTGCAGGTGTGGCGGCGCGTGCTCGGCCAGGAGACGGTCGATTTTGCGGGCAAGTACATCAACGTGCGCGGCGCCAAGGTGCTGTATCCGCCCGTGCAGAAACCCTATCCGCCGCTCTACTTCGGTGGCTCGTCGGACGCCGCGCAAGAGCTCGCGGCCGACCATATCGACGTGTATCTGACCTGGGGCGAGCCCCCTGCCGCCGTGGCGCAAAAAGTCGCGGACATGAAGCGGCGTGCCGCCCTGCGCGGGCGCACTCTGCGCTTTGGCATCCGCCTGCACGTGATCGTGCGCGACACCACCGAAGAGGCGTGGAAGGCGGCCCACGATCTGCTGCGGCACGTCGACGATCGCACCATCGAGCTGGCGCAGCAGAGCTTCGCGCGCCTCGACTCGGAAGGCCAACGGCGCATGAGCGCCCTGCACGGGGGGAGCCGCGAGAAGCTGGAGGTGAGCCCCAACCTCTGGGCGGGCGTAGGCCTGGTGCGCGGTGGCGCGGGCACGGCTCTGGTCGGCTCTGCGGAAGTGGTGGCCGAGCGCCTGCTCGAATATCGCGAGCTCGGCATCGAGACCTTCATTCTCTCGGGCTATCCACACCTGGAGGAGGCGTACCGGACGGCGGAATCATTGTTTGGGCTGTTGCCGCTCGCCCGTCACAAGGCGGCGGTGAGCGGCAATCTGACGGGACCCTTCGGTGAGCTGATCGCCAACGAGCATCCGCCCACAAAAACGACGGCTGGCGCGCCATCTGCTGGCACGCCATCTGCAACAGCGCGCAACGGCGGCGCCCCAGTGACGGCGGTGCGGCAAGGAGCAAATCAATGACGACGGTTGGGACAGAGGCGGGCGCGGCGCCCATCAAGTTTGCGTATTGGGTACCGAACGTGAGTGGCGGGCTCGTGATCAGCAAGATCGAGCAGCGCACCGACTGGAGCTACGACTACAACGTCAAGCTCGCCAGGCTGGCCGAAAACAACGGCTTCGAGTATGCGCTCAGCCAGGTCCGCTACATGGCGAGCTACGGGGCGGAGTTTCAGCACGAATCGACCACGTTCAGCTTCGCGCTCTTGCTCGCGACGGAACGCCTGAAGGTGATCGCGGCCATCCACCCCGGCCTCTGGCAGCCCGGTGTTCTGGCCAAGCTCGTGGCGACCCAGGATCTACTGTCCAACGGCCGCGCCGCGGTCAACGTCGTCAGCGGTTGGTTCAAGGGGGAGTTTACCGCCCTCGGTGAACCGTGGCTCGAGCACGATGAGCGCTACCGCCGTTCGGAAGAGTTCATCCGCGTGCTGCGCGGCAGCTGGACGGAAGACCACTTCTCCTTCCAGGGGGATTTCTATCGCATCCACGGCTACAACCTGAAGCCGAAGCCGGTGCAGGCACCGCACCCGGAGATCTTCCAGGGTGGCACCTCGCGCGGCGCGCGCGACATGGCGGCGCGGGTTTCTGACTGGTACTTCTGCAACGGCAACAGCCGCGAGGGCATCCAGTCCCAGGTGCAGGACATCCGGCGCAAGGCCGCCGAAGCGGGCCGCCCCCCGGGCGTACCGCGCATCGGCATGAATGCCTTCATCATTGCGCGCGACACGGAGGAAGAGGCCAAGAAGGTCCTGGCCGACATCATCAAACACGCGGACGCCGAAGCCGTGAATGCCTTTGGCGACGCGGTGAAGCAGGCGGGCAAGGCCTCGCCCGAAGGCGAAGGGAACTGGGCCAAATCCGGCTTCGAAGATCTGGTGCAATACAATGACGGCTTCCGCCCGAATCTGGTCGGTACGCCGGAACAGGTCGCACGCCGCATCGTCGAGTACAAGGCCAGCGGGGTGGACCTGATCCTGGGCGGTTTCCTCCATTACCTCGAAGACGTCGAGTACTTCGGCAAGCGTGTGCTGCCGATCGTGCGTGAGCTGGAGGCCGGGCGCGCGGCAGCGGCGTAGCGGCCGCTTTCGAGTCGGCTCTCACGCAAGCAGGGGGCGGGGCCCCGCGCGGGCTACAGCACCGCCTGCGAGTTTCCGCGGCCCCCCCCCGCGCTCCCTTCACCAGGAGCGGCGCCGCGGAAATTCCTAGCGCGCTCAGGACTCGGGAAAACTCGAGCGCTCGCTCGGCCGTTCGCTGGAGGGTGCACGCAGGGTGCCGGTGATCTCTCCGAACTGGATCAGGCGCGCGCGCACGACGTTGCGGCTCACGCCCAGGAGGCGAGCGGTCTGCAGCTGGTTCTTGTGGCAATAGCGGTACGCGGCCCGCATCACCGTGCGCTCGATCTGCTCGTGCAGATTGGGCAGGTTCTGATCGAAGAGCTCTATCAGCGCCGCCTCCAGCGCAGTGCGGAAATCGCGCTCGGAGCGTTCACCGGACTGCGCCAGCGCGGCATTCGTGATGCCCAGATCCTCCGCGGCGACCTCCCCGTCCTTGCACACCAAGAGCGCGTGATGGATTGCGTTCTCCAGCTCGCGGATGTTGCCGGGCCAGCTATGCTCCAACAGACGCGCCCGGGCGCCACTGTTCAGGCGCGCCACGTCCATGCCGAGCCGGCGCCGATACACCTCGAGAAAGTGCCCGACCAACGGCAGGATATCCCCCGGACGCTCGCGCAACGGCGGCAACTCCAGCGTCGTCACGTTCAGCCGATAGAACAGGTCTTCCCGAAAGTGGCCGGCAGCCATGGCTTGCTGCAGATCGACATTGGTTGCGGTGACCAGCCGCACGTCGATAGCAATGGGCTGGCGCGAGCCGATGCGCACCACCTCTCCCTCCTGCAGCACGCGCAGCAGCTTCACCTGTAGCGGCAGCGACAGATCCCCGATCTCATCGAGAAACAGGGTGCCGCCGTGCGCCGTCTCGAACCAACCCACCTTGGAGCCTTGCGCCCCGGTAAACGCCCCCCGTTCGTGACCAAACAACTCGGCTTCCGCCAAATTCTCCGAAAACGCACCGCAATTGACCGCCACGAACGGCTTGTCCGCACGGCGGCTCAGCTCGTGCAGATGCCGAGCGACAATCTCCTTACCGGTGCCGGTCTCCCCCGTGATGAGTACCGTTGCGTGGCTCGGCGCGACCTGCTGGATGCGCCCGAGCAATGCGCGCGAACGCGGATCCTCGAAGACGAGCGCCTTGGCGCGAACCGACAGAGCGAGGCGCTCGGCGTTCGGCAACGTGAGAACGGACATGATGGCTTCCTTCCTGAGCACGCCACGCGGACGGTCCCGCGTGGCTAAGCACAGTCAGAAAGATCGTCCGCCACGCACTCCACCTTATTCCACCTTGCCGAAATCGCTCGACCCGCGCAGCCCCACCGGGCCTATGCCTACTGAGACTGTAGAGAATCTATGGACAATACTTAGTCGAAGTGCACGAGCCCTGTCCAGCAATGCCCAGCTCCATCCACGTGAGTTCGGCCACCCACTGTGACACGGCCCACACACTCGGCACGGGCGAAACGCAACGCGACGGCGCGTACCCCGACGTCGCACGCACCAAGACCCTCCATGCAACACCGCGCAGCGCCCAGCGCGCGGCAGAACGCGACGCGCGCGACGCACGAGGCACGAGGTTTCCGGCGCGATACACAGTGCCGCCTGGAGACCAGCACGCCGTAGAGGGCGACGCACGAGGCGCACAGTTTCCGGCGCGACACGCAGCACCGCCTGGCGGGCAGCACGCGACGGAGCACGGCAGCGCACGGCAGAGCACCACGAACGGCTTCCGGCGCGACACACCACCGGCCGTGCAGCACCGCCGGGCGCCCCGCGCGCGGCAGAGCGCGACCCACGCGGCGCGCGGCTTCCGGCGCGACACGTAGCACCGCCGGGCGCGCAGAGCGCGGCGCACGCGGCGCACGGTTGCCGGTGCGACACCCAAAGCCACCTGGCGCCCAGCCCGCGGCAGAGCAGGGCAGCGCGGCGCACAGTCTCCGGCGCGACCTATTGAATCCCGAGAAAGCAAAGCCCGCTCGCGGCCCGCTCGACCCCGGCGCCCCGCTCACGAAGGCAGCGCGTCAGCAAACACCACCGCTACACCAAGGCGCGGGCCACACGACCCCATCACACACCTCGAGGCCGCGATGCCACAACGGCTAGTTTTAGACGTCATCGACAGCGAACACAAAGGCGCCCCCGCGTGCTGACGCCGCGCGAGCGAACCGGCTCCAATTAGTGCCCAAACAAGGTTCGCGGTCGATTTCGACGCCCGTCACATGCTGCCCGCGAGCCACGACGTAGTGCCCGATGAAGTCGCCACGCCAGCGCCGAGCGAGCACGGCCGTGGGGCAGACCACGCACTAGTGCCCCACCAAGTTGCCCTGGCGGCGCTCGGCGCATCTCGGCCCCTTTGAACGGAACCCCGTCGCTCGTCAGCAGCTCTGCGTAGGCGCGCCGGATGAGCGCCCCACCGCAATGTCACCGGCGCTGTCGTGCACCTTCCATCGTCAGTCCGCATTGCTGAATTGCTCATGACGTCGCCCATGTTCGTGTCGCTACCAGCCATGCTCTCGACGGCGGCGCTCACCAGTCATCGCGACTCTAGCGCGCTCGAGCTCATGCGGTTGCAGCGCTGGATTAGTGCCCAATGAAGTCGACATCGCCCTCGAGCGAGTGGTCATCGTCGCACGCTCACATGTCGCCCTTCGACATCTCATCTGCGTTGGCAGCTCGTCAGAGCAATGGTAGATGAAAGCCATGCGGGGGCGGTCGATGCGGCAATGCGCATTTCGGTTTCGCACGTGGGGCGGGGCGCGGCCGGGAGCGGGCCGAAAACCAAAGGGGGAACGGGCTGGCGTGTCGCATCGGCAGCGGCCTGCGCACGCAAAGTATCATCCGCTGCACGTCACGTTGCGCGTGCGGCGCGGTCTGACTGCACTGCGCGAGCACAAGCTGTTCTTGGAGGTGCGTCGCGCACTCGCGGCCGGTCGAGAGCGCTTTGGCTTTCGGCTGGTGCATTTCAGTGTTCAGCGCGATCACCTGCACCTGCTCGCAGAGGCTGCAAATCGGCGTGCGCTGTCGCGCGGCGTGCAGGGCCTGTCCATCCGCGTGGCCCGCGCGGTCAATCGCCAGCTGCAGCGTCGGGGAAAAGTGTTCGCGGATCGCTACCACGCTCGCGCGCTGAAAACGCCACGCGCGGCGCGTTGGGCCCTGCGCTACGTGCTCTTGAACGTGCGCAAGCA
>Ga0315912_10003132_pt1 | contig 16716 bp, 8 predicted proteins | sample VfabasoilMG_FD_204469 | JGI IMG/M metagenome (GOLD analysis project Ga0315912, IMG submission 204469) | Garden soil microbial communities collected in Santa Monica, California, United States - V. faba soil | ecosystem: Environmental > Terrestrial > Soil > Garden | place: USA: California... | reverse complement strand
CTTTGGCACAGACCCGCGCTGTTTTTTTATTCTACGGCTCGGTTGTGTTGAGGGAATGCCGGTTAATCAGTCCGCTCAGAGTTTTGACTGCGCCCTAACAAGCGTTGCGTCACAAACAAAAATGAGAGTGAGACGAGCAAGGTGAGGGTGGCGATGGCGTTAATTTTGGGTGTGACGCCGCGCCGAATGGAAGAAAAAACGTAGATGGGCAAGGTGGTGTTGGGCCCTGCCACAAAAAAGGCCACGATGAAATCATCGAAGCTAAAGGTAAAGGCCAGCAGAAAACCAGCGAGGATGGCGGGGGACAATTGGGGCAACGTCACTTGCCAAAACGTCCCGAAGGGGGTGGCATATAAATCGCTGGAGGCCTCAATCAGGGAGCGATCCATGCCGGCGATGCGCGCCCGCACGATCACGATCACGATGGACATCGTGAACAGCGTGTGCGCGGCGATGATGGTCGGCTTGCCCAAATTGAGACGCGGCGCGGCCGACCCAAAAAAATAGGCCAGCCACGGGTTGAGCCAACCGAAGAACTGCACAAAAAAAATCAAGGTCGCGATGCCGATGACGATGCCGGGGATGATGAGGGCGATGTAGATGAGCGCGTCATAGGCCGTGCGCCACCAGCCGCGCACGTCTTGCAACGCCAGCGCGGCCAACGTGCCGAACACCGTGGACAATGTGGCCGAGGCGAGGCCGATCACCAAACTGTTTTGCAAGGCTTCCAACACAAACGGGTCGCGCCATGTCTCGCCATACCAGCGCAACGAGAAGCCCTGCAAATCGGCGGCGTAGGTGCCGGAATTAAAACTAAACACCACCACCAGCGCGATGGGCGCATAGAGGAACAAGTAGATCAACGCGGTGTAGCCGCGCAAGACCGGGGAGATAGGATCCAGCCAACGCCGCATGCGGTTTAAAATAATGAAACGGCGTCGCGGCCTTCACCGCCGAGGCGCGCCGTCGCCCACAGATACCCGCCGATGACGAGGAGCATGATCACGGTGAGCGCCATCGCCACGGCTGACCCAAACGGCCAATTCCGCGATTGCAAAAACAAATCTACTAGCGCATTACCGACAAAAAAGATTTTGCCCCCGCCCAACAGCGCCGGGATGAGATATTCGCCCATCAACAAAATGAAGACGAGCATGGAGCCAGTGATGAGGCCGGGCGCGCTGAGCGGCACGGTGATCTGCCAAAACGTGCCCCACCGGTCGGCGCCTAGGTCTTTCGAGGCTTCTAGCAAGCGCTTATCGAGACGCTCCAAACTCACATAGAGCGGGAAGGTCATCAGCGGCAAGTAGTTGTAGACAATGCCCAGCAGGATGGCTCCGGGCGTGTTAAGCAACACCATCTCTGATGCCCAACCGAGGCTTTGGGCGAGGGCCGGAACGCCCCGACTGCTGAGGATAGTGACCCACGCATACGTGCGGATGAGAAACGAAGTCCAGAAGGGGATGATGATGAGCGCGACGAGGAGCGTCTTGGCGCGTGCGCTTGCGCGGGTGGCGAGGTAATAGGCGAGGGGATAGGCGACCAAGATGCAGGCGATAGTGCCCCCAGTAGCCAATCCCAACGTGTTAACAAATGGCGTACTGCGGGTGGGCAGGCGCGCATATTGTTCAAATGTAAACGCGGCCGCATAGCCCCCCTCCGGTGCACGCGCGCCAAAGCTAAAGATCGCCACAATGATCAGTGGCGCGACCAGCAACAGCAGATAAATCAGGCTGGCTGGCGTGAGCAACAGGAGGGTGGGCCAACGCGCGGGTTTCATACGCGGCAGTGGGCGGGCTTAGGCACTCTTAACGCGCGCCCAGAGCTCGGCGCGTGCCGGGTCAGTCAGGGTGATCGCCGCGCCAAATTCTAAGGGCGTGAGCAAGTCTTGGGCGGGGTACATGATCGAGTCGGTCTTCATGGCGTCGGAGAGTAATGCGGTCGCGCGCGCATCCACTTGGGGATAACCATGCCCTTGCGTTTCCAGCGCGGCGATGTCCGGCCTGATCATATAATTGACGAAAGCGTAGGCCGCGGCCTTGTGCGGCGCGTCCTTCACAATGGCCCAGTTGTCTTCCCAAATCTCGCCGCCCTCCCGCCCGAGGACATAGGTGGTATCGGGGTAATCGCGCTTCACTTGCAACGCATCACCCGTCCAGGCCATAGCGATATAGGCGTCGCCGTTGCGCACCGGCGGTTGATAATCACTGGTGATCGCGAATAAATGCGGCTTGACCGCCAGTAATAATTTTTCGGCTTCGGCCAACTCTTTCGCGTCTACCGAATTGAACGAATAGCCAAAGTATTTCAGTGCGTTGCCAATGGAGGTGAGTTGATAGTCGTGGACAGTGGTCTTGCCCGAATACTTGTCCATGGTCAGGTCAAAAAAATCTTTCCAAGTCGCCATCGGGTCGGTCACTTTCGCCGTCCGCACCATATAGCCAGTCGTGCCCCAGTTCTTCGGGATGGCGTAAATGTTAGTATCGCCGGGCGCTTGGGAGGCGTCGAGGAAACGCGCTTCGTATGACTTCGCGTCGAAATTCGGCAACCGACTCAAATCCAACGGCTCGATGAGCCCCAGTTTGGCGTAGGTGGGGATGGTGTAATTCGTCGGCACAAACACATCCCACCCCGTGCCGCCCGCTTGTAGCTTGGCCAGCATTTCTTCATTAGAGCCGAAGACGTTGAGGTTGATCGCCACGCCCGTCTCTTTGGTGAAGGCTTCAAAGTTCGCCAGGTTGTGGTAATTGGGCCAGGTGGTGAGGTCTAGCCGATCACCGAGACTGGCCGCGACGGGAGCCGCGGTGGGGGTTGACGTGGCGGGTGGCGCACAAGCGGCCAGCACACTCGCGGCAAAGCCAATCCCGGTCACGCGCAAAAAATCGCGGCGTGAAATTTGGTCGCGCTTCAACAATTTGAGATAATCGCCTAACTCTTTTCGGTTCATAGGTCGCCTCCACTGAACGCTAAATAGGGGTTAATCGTCCACTAATGCTAAACCTGCGTCTGGATCCCAGTGCACCTCCACCGCTTCGCCCAGCGCAAAGGTTTGGCCGACACTGTTTTGGCGCGCCAACAGGCGCCCGAAGTGCGGGGTGTCAAGATGATATTCGGTTTGGTCGCCTAGAAAAGTGGTTTGTACAATGCGCCCGCTCTGGTTGGTCTCAGTCGTGGCCGCTGAGAGTTGGATGCGCTCCGGGCGCAGAGCCAAAACGGCTTTCGCGCCGTGCGTTAACGGTTTAGCCAACGGCGCTTGTGGCGCGTGTACCGTTAAGCCACTGGCCGTTTGTAGCGTGACCCATTCGCCAGTTTCCACCACTTCCCCCGCAATAAAATTGGATTGCCCAATAAAGCCCGCCACATACCGGTCAACGGGTTGCGCATACAACGTGGCCGGCGCACCCTCCTGCACAATGCGCCCATCGCGCATGACGGCAATACAATCGCTCATGGAGAGCGCTTCCTCTTGGTCGTGTGTCACGAAGACAAAGGTGATCCCCACTTCTTGTTGCAAGGTCTTGAGTTCGACTTGCATCGCCTTGCGCAGTTGGCGGTCGAGCGCGGCGAGGGGTTCATCTAATAACAACACAGTGGGTTGATTAATGAGGGCGCGGGCCAGCGCCACGCGCTGTTGTTGTCCACCCGATAATTCCCAAGCGCGGCGCCGCTCATACCCCGTCAGGCGCACCAACGCCAACGCCTCGCCAACCCGCCGATTGATGTCCGCCGCCGTGAGGCGTGGGCGGCGCTGGCGCAGCCCATAGCCTACATTGCCGGCTACATCCATGTGCGGGAAGAGGGCATAGTGTTGAAACACCATGTTGACTTGGCGGCGATACGGCGGCACGCCGTTCACCGTTTCGCCGCCAATAAAAACCTCGCCGCGGTCAGGTTGTTCAAATCCGCCAATGAGGCGCAAGGACGAAGTTTTGCCACACCCCGAGGGGCCGAGAAATGAATAGAACGACCCTTTGCGAATGGCGAGATCCACCTGATTCACTGCCACCACCGCGCCAAAAGTTTTGACGACCTTGCGGAATTCAACGTCAATCTCGGCTTGAGTTGGCATTGTCAGATATTGTAATCGAATTTAAAAATCATTGTAACTAGCTTACGACTCCGGGCAGGCCTCCCCCGCAAAAAACTGCTCACACTCGGCCGTTGAAAACCAGCGCGTGAGGCGCGCTAACACCAAGTTTTGTAAATCGGCGAGGCGCAAGACGTAGCGGCGCACAGCGGCATCGGCTCCGACGCTGGCGAGTTGCGTGCCATCTGGGCTAAAGGCCACCCCGCGCACTTCGTCGGCATGACCATAGAGCGTCAGCCACCGCTCGCCCGTCGCAGTGAGCCAAACCATCACCATTTGATCCGCGCCCGCGGTGGCGACATACTGGCTATCGGCGCTGAAGGCCACGCCTTTCACCGCTCCATTGTGTCCGCTCAAGGTGAACACCGGTTGACCGGTGGTCGCCTCCCAGATGATCGCCGTGCCATCGGCGCTCGTGCTTGCCAAGCGTTTGCCGTCGGGCGCAAACGCTACATCAAAACCTTGATCAATATGCCCGCTCAACGTGATAGCCTCGCCCGTCTCAAATGACCAAACCACCCCGTTGTCATTCACCGCATAAGTAGTGAAGGCCACGCGCGAGCTATCTGGACTGAAGGCGATGCGATTGAGCAGATCAGAAGCAGAAAACGAAGCCAGTTCTCGATCTGACATGAACTCCCAAATTTTGGCCGTGCCATCCCAACTGGCCGTCGCCAATTTCTTTCCGTCGCGGCTCACGGCCAAACCCTGCACACCGTTCAGATGTGGGGTAAATGTATAAACCGCTTCGCCGGACGACGCATCCCACACGGTCACGGTCCCGCTTAGACAGTTGCCCTCTTCATCAAAACTATCGCAACCGCTGGTCACCAGCTGTTTTCCATCGGGCGTAAAGTCGAGGGCATAGACTTCGGGAGCGTCGCCCTCCGGGGTGAGCGTCAAGATCGCTTCACCAGTTGCCGTGTCCCAAATCCGCGCCGTACCATCTAGGCTCACAGTGGCAAAGCGCGTGCCATCGGGCGTATAACGCACCTGATAGACCGTATTGTCATGGGCGGGGTGCGTCACAATTTCTTGCGCGCTCGTCGGCGAAATATCCCACAGCTTGATCGCACCATCGCGGCCCGAAGTCACCAAGCGTTGCCCATCGGGGCTGAAGCTAGAGCGCAACACTTCTTTAGAATGGCCGGCCAATGTAAAACGCAAGACCCCGGTCGCGACCTCCCACACTTTGGCTGTGGCATCCGCGCTAGTGGTGGCCAGTGAGGTGCCATCGGCGCTAAACGTCACCCCCGAAACGCTATCCAGATGATTGATAGAGGCTGGGAAACTCTCCCCAGTGGCCGCATCCCATAAGCGCACCGCGCCATCGCCGTGAGCGGTTGCCAAGAGCGAACCATCCGGGCTAAAGGCCACTCCATTCACAAAGGCGTCGCCAACGTTTAGGGTAAATTCTTGATCGCCCGTGGCGACCGCCCATAACACCACTACGCCCTCTTCACCCACCGCGGCCAGCCGTTGCCCATCTGGGCTAAAGGCCACGTTATACAACGGCACATCATGCCCGGCCAAGGTGGCGATTTCTGAACCCGTCGCGACCTCCCATAATTTCGCGGTGCCATCGCTAGAGGCAGAGGCCAGCGTTTGCCCGTCGGGGCTAAACGCCACACTCTGCACCGCGTCTTCATGCCCACTCAACGTGTGCAGTACCGCGCTGGTCGCCAGATCCCAAATTTTAGCGGTGTGATCCAAACTGCCCGTGGCGAGCCGTTTCCCATCGGGGCTAAACGCGACCGAGTACACATCATCGTCATGCCCGCTCAATGTTTGGACCACTTCGCCTGTTTCCAAATTCCAAATCGTCGCGGTGTCATCATCGCTGGCGCTGGCGATCCACTTTCCATCCGGGCTGACCACCACTTGGCTCACCCCCTCGTCGTTCGCCTGCATGGTGCGGAGCAAACGCGCTTCACTAAGCGCGCGGTGCAACATGTCTTCAGCGGCGGGCAGGGTCACGCCATCCGGCGCGGTGACGCGCAAGGACTGCAACCCGAGCATCAGGCTGAGTTCAGGGTCGCGCCCTAACGCATTATCGGCTTGGGCCACCAACTCGCGCCCTTTAGCGAGCCGCGCCTCGCGTGCGGCTTGGGCCGCGTTATCCTGAGCGAGTTTTTCATTGAAGACTGCGGTGGCGGCATTGTGGTTGGCTAACTCCCCATTAAAGACCGCCGTGCTTTCATTGTTCTGCGCCAACACCGCATTTTGCTGGGATTGGTAACCGAGAAAGACGGCGATGATCGCCGCTAAGAATGCGACCACGGCTACCCCAGCGATCACACGCGCCAAGCGGCGTTGCCGTTCGGCGGCCCGGGCTTGTTCCTCGGCGCGGCGTTTTTGCTCTTCGGCAATTTTTTGGGCGGCTTCGAGTTCGCGTTGGCGTTGTTCTTCTTTTTCGCGCGCCTCGCGTTCACTCACCGCCTGCGAGGTGGCGATGAATTCTTTTTCCAGCCGCCCCAATTCATCGGCGTTTTCCGGGTTGGCGGCCCACTCTTGCGCTTGCGCTAAGCGCACGCCGCGATACAGTGCGCCTTCATCGCGTTGGACTTTCTCCCAATCTTCGGCGGCGGTGAGAAGTTCCCGATGCAAACGCAACCCTTCCCGACTTTCGTCAATCCACTGGCGCAAGGTCGGCCACTCGCGGATGAGGGCTTCATGCGAGACCTCGGCGGTTTTGTCGGTCGTGACCACCAGCCGATTGTCTACCAACTTCTTCAATACACTTTGTGCCACCGGTTGTTGTTCGGCGCGCGGCCAGAGTTCTTCTAGGCGCGCGCGGCGGCGGGTATCTTGCGTGCCTTCGCCCAACTCCACCAAGCGCAAAAAGATACGCCGCGCGATGGGCTGGTGTTCAGGCGGGAGTGTGGTGTAGATGGCTTCGGCGGTTTTGGCAATCGCGCCCCGGATGCCGCCCGCGTCGTTGTAGCCGCGCAACGTCATCGTGCGCCCGCGCCGCCGTTTCCATGTTTCGAGCAAAGCATGTTGCATGAGGGGCAACGCGCCCGGCTCATCGCCCACTTCTTTAAGGATCAAATCCACCAAGCCGGGTTCGTAATCCCAGCCCGTCGCTTTGGCCGGTTCTTCGATGGCGCGGCGCAACTCGGCGGCGTTCATCGGCCCGACAAATTCTTGATTGGTGGAGACGCCCACGCGCAAGTTTTCATATTGCGCGCAATGGGCATAAAAGTCAGCGCGGAAGATGATGATGACAATCGTTGGGCCGGCCGTGCTCTCGGCAGAAGCGTAGAGCAGGTTGTCAATGAACATCCGCCGTTCGTGTTCGTCTTTGCACAACGTAAAAATTTCTTCAAACTGATCCACGATTAACAACAATTGTTTTGATGTTGGGCGCTCTGCCAACAACTTACCCACTTGCTGATGCACTGCGCGTTGATCCACATCGAGGTCATTGATGAGCGCCGTCGTCGCCTGCACCGACAACTCATCGCGGGTGAGGGCCGCCGCCAATGCTTCCAGTGGGCGCGTGGTGGGAGTGAGGATGTAGACGGGCCAATGCTCACTGCCCGCAGGCGGCAAGGTGTCATCCACCAACGGCTCACCCCGCTTGAGGGCGGGGATGAGTCCAGCGCGGATGACGGACGATTTCCCGCTCCCGGAGGAACCAATGATGATGGGCAAGAAACGCGTGCCGCGCAGTTTGCCCGCCAAGCGCGCCGTGAGCAGTTCGCGCCCATAGAATTTGCCCGCGTCGTCTTCGGTGAAATACTCCATCCCCTTAAACGGTGGCTCACCCGGCGCTGGCGCGTCTTCGTCCAAATCAGCCCCGAAGATGCGCCCCTTGCGAATCCGCATAAAGAGCGCGGGGATCGCCCATTCGGTGCTCTTCTTGTTGAACACCTGCAAGCGCGCTTGGTTAAGCGCCTGATCCACTTCGCCGTGTTCGGCGAGGCGCGCATAAAACTCACTCGACAAAACGCGTGCCAACTCGACGGGCACTTGTTCTTGCATCGCGACCACGGCGGGCACTCCGGCTTGCACGAACTTAGGCCCAAGACCGACAAAGGGCGAGGTCGCGCCGGGCGTGCGTTTGGCGCTCTCACACGCCACCAGAAAAATCAGATGCGGCAACGTGCCGAGCGCCGCAAACATGTTGACGATCTCTTCGTCGCGCACAGCGTGCCAAGTGCCATCCACTTTTTCCAGATAGAGCGCGGCGGTGCCGCCACCCGCGCCGCTCTTAAACGCGCCATGCCCGATGAAGTGGAAGATATGCGTTTGGGCGATCTGCGGCGCGAGGTTGAACAACGTCAACGGGCCATCCACAATGGTATAGCCCTCGCCCTCCAGCTTGGCGCGCAGGGCGGGCGAAAGCCCTGAATGGCCGGGCATGAGCGTGACGCGCACTTGCCCAGCACGACACAAGCCATCCAGCGCCCGCCGTAAACTCTCAACTTCTAGTTCAATGTTCGCGGGCGCGAGGCCGCCGGGGAGTTTATCCGGGTTGGAGAGCGCCACCAACATTTGGAGCGGAACGGCAGTGATCGGCTGGGGTTCACGGATTTCGAGCGAGGTGTAGCGCGAGAGCGGCGTGAGCGTGGACGCGCCCAGCGGCACCCAATGCCCCTTGTGAATATGATAGAGCCGCTCCCACGCGATGGCATGCAGTTCGACCGCATCGTTATCCACCCACAACCGCAACCGCAAACGCCCATTGCTTTCGGCCTCGGCGATGCCGGTGGCCTTGTCGTAGGCCCGGCGGATGTCACCAGCAAAGAGCGCTTCGAACAGGGCCTTGCCATAGTCTTCGGCTTCGGCTTGCAGACGCAACAAAGCATCTTGATCCAATTTCAGTTGCCCATTGGTAAAACGACTGCCATCGCTTACTTCGGCTTCAACCGGATACGCTTGCGAATCGGCTTCGAGCGGAAAGATGCGAAGCAGGAGATCAGTGTAAGGGGTAGCGTTTGACATGAGGCAATTTTAGAAAAAGAGTAACGCAGTTTTGTAACTAAACCGTCGCTGGCTTTTCGACGCCCATCTCACGGCACTGCCGTTGGGCAGGTTTCCACGCCCAGATAGGTTTGGCATTCGGAGGGCAGGAGTGGGCGGGTGAGCGTTTCTTCCGCGAACTGCACCAACTGAACTGTGTTGATCACATAGCGATTGATGCGCCCGTTCAAATCCGCCGAAAAAATCTGTTGCGAGTCGGGTGCAAAGGCGAGGGCATTGATCTCGGCCTGATGTCCCGGCAACCGCAATAAGATCCGCCCAGTCGCCACATCCCAGATATAGACAAACCGATCCGAACCGCCGGAAGCCAGCCAGTGCCCATCGGGGCTGAATTGCACTACGCGCACTTGCCCGCCCTGCCCAGTGAAGGCCGATCCTGCTTTCTCCCCCACCGTGGTATCCCAGATCGTGATTACTCCGCCTTCGCCATAAGTGGCGAGGCGCGTCCCGTCCGGGCTGAACGCGCCTTGTTCGATACCATCATCGTTGTTGGTCAAAACAAACTGCTGAGCGCCGTTGATCGCGCTCCACAAAGTCGCGGTATAGCCTAAAAACGCTCCAAACAATTGTTGCCCGGTGGGGTTGTACTGCAAACTCGTCACGCTACGGGGCAAATTCGCGAGTAAGAGTTGACGTTTGCCAGTGGTGAGATTCCACACCCGCACACTGCGATCCGCCGAGCCAGACGCCAAGAACCCACCTTTGGGATGCGCCGTTAAAGTGGTCACGAGGTCGTTATGCGCGAAAACCGCCGTTGGGTTGATGATGTCGTGCGTCCAATCCCACACCCGCACCAACTTGTCGCTCCCCGTCGCCAACCAGTGCCCGTCTGGGCTAAAGGCCAGCGCGTTGATGAAGTCACCGTGTTGTTGGATCGTCACCGATAACGCGCCGGTGGTGGTGTCCCAAATTTGTACGATCTTATCTTGCCCCGCCGCCGCCAAGTAACGCCCATCCGGGCTGAGGTTGAGGCTGAAAATCTGGCGCTCGGTTTGAGCAAACGTCAAGCGCGCCAAACTGCCCTCGTCGCTGATATCCCACACCCGCGCTAGGCCATCCTCGCCAGCCGAGAGCAAATAGCGGCTGTCGGGGCTGAAGTCCACGCTATAGACATTACTCTTGTGGTTGGCGAAGCGGAACACTTCACGTCCATCAAACGGCGACAACACGCTCACCGTGCCGTCTTGGCTCGCGGCGGCGATATAGCGCCCATCGCGGCTGTAGGCCAAACTATAGATGCGACTACTATGCGGCGTGACCCGCCACACCAAACCGCCCCCAGCTGTCCACAACCGCACATTGCCCGACTTGCCACCTGTGACCACGCGCACCGAATCGGCACTGAAGGCGAGGGCGGTCACTTCGCCTGGACTGCCCACGAGCGCATTGAGTTTGGCAAACAACCCTCCGCCCCATAAGCGCACCAATTTGTCCGAGTGCGCGGTGCCAAACAACCGCCCGTTGGGGCTGACAGCTAAATCCCACGCCGTCGAAACCGGAATGTCCGGATCTTGTAAGATGCGAAGTAGTTCGCCGGTTTGCACCGACCAGACATGCGGCCGTCCCTCCACCCCCGACGTGATCCAATACCCATCGCCGGTGGCTAAATAGCGAATGCTATAAAGCGAAAACGTATGCGGCAACGTAAAGCGCACTGCGCCGGTCGCCACGTCCCAAATTTTCGCGGTATTGTCCAAACTCGCGCTCCCGATAAATTGCCCATCAGCGCTAAAGGCGAGGCCATTGATCGGCTCAGTGTGTTCAATAGAAAATTGTTGCACGATAGCGCCAGTGACGGCGTCCCACAGCGTGATGCGTTGGTCAGCGCCAGTGGTCGCGATCAGTTTGCCATCCGGGCTGTAAATGGCGCTGTAGATCGGCGAACTGTTTTGGGTATCGCCGAGCGTCAGCCGCACGCGCTGTTCGAGGGTGGTGTTAAACAACAAATTGACTGTGCCATACGAGGTCGCTTCATCGGTGGTGATTTGCCCGGCGCGCACATCAACCGCTTCGCCTAATAACAAGGAAGCCAACTCGGGGTCGAGGTCGCGGCTCTGCACGGCGTCGGCGATGATGCGCTGGAAGTCGGCGTTGCGCTTTTGCTCAAAGGCTTGGGTGCTGGCGGCCTGGGCGGTGGCCGCTTGCGCGACCGCCACTTGTTGTTGCTCCACCGCGTGGGTACTAGCGACTTCGGCGATCTGTTGTTGGGCGACAGCTTGCGTGCTGGCGACCTGTGCGACGTTTTGTTGCGCGACGGCTTGCGTGCTGGCGGCCTGCGCTTTGGCGCTCGCATCGTTGGCTTGCCCAAAGGCGAAGAGCGCGGCGATGGCGAGGATGACGGCCACCACCCCCACCGCGCCGATCACATAACTCAAGCGTTTTTGCCGGAGCGCGGCGCGGGCTTGTTCGGCGGCGCGCTGTTTTTGTTCTTCGGCCACTTTCTGCGCCGCCTCCGCGATGCGTTGGGCCGATTCCAGCTCGCGTTGGCGTTGCGCTTCCTTCTCTTGTGCTTCGCGTTCGGCGGCGGCCTGCCCGAGGGTCAGGAACTCGCGCTCCACCTCGGAGGCATCGTCATTGTTACGCGTCAACCATTCAAGCGCGCGCGCCAAACGCACACTTTTATACAACCCACTCTCGTCACGCCCCAGGTTCTCCCATTGCCGGATGTCGTTGTTCAATTCACGTTGCAAGCGCAACGCCTCGCGGCTCTCATCAATCCAGCGGCGCAGAGTCGGCCATTCGCGGATGAGCGCTTCGTGCGCCACTTCGGCCGTCTTGTCCGTCGTGACCACGAGGCGGCTGTCTACCAATTTTTTCAGCACGGTGCTGATCGCTGGTTGCATGTCGGCGCGTGGCCAAAGCTCGGTGAGTTGAGCGCGGCGGCGGGTGTCTTGCGTGCCTTCGCCCAATTCCACTAAGCGCAAGAAGATGCGGCGCGCAATAGGCTGTTGCTCGGCGGGCAAACCTACATAGACCGCCTCCGCTGTTTGGGCAATGGCCCCGCGAATGCCGCCGGCCTCGTTGTAGCCGCGCAAGGTCATCGTGCGCGCGCGGCGGCGTTTCCAAGTTTCGAGCAGGGCATGTTGCATGAGGGGCAACGCGCCCGGCTCATCGCCCACTTCTTTTAAGATCAAATCCACCAGCCCCGGCTCAAACTCCCAGCGGCCAGCCTTCGCCGGTTCTTCGATGGAGCGGCGCAATTCTTCGGGTGACATCGGCCCGACAAACTCTTGATTGGTGGACACCGCCACGCGCAAGTTAGCGTACTGCGCGCAGTGAGCGTAAAAGTCGGCGCGGAAGATGATGATGACGATGGTCGGGCCATCGGTGTCGGTGGCGGAGGCGTAGATCAAGTTGTTGATGAAGGCGCGGCGTTCGTCTTCGTCTTTGCACAACGTAAAGACTTCTTCAAATTGATCAATGATGAGCAACAAGCGATTGGCGTTCTGGCGCTGGCTGAGGCGTTTGCGCGCGAAGAAATGCAAGGCGCGTTCATCCACGCGCAAGTCGCTCGCCAACGTTTCGGTCTGCGCGGTGGAGTGATCTTCGCGGGTGAGTTCGGCGGCGAGCGCCGCCAATGGCGAGGCGGCCGGGACGACGACATGCACCGGCCATGTGCGACTGCCTTCCGGTGTGAGCGTGCCATCGGCTAGGCCCTCGCCGCGCCGCAACGCCGGCAATAGCCCTGCGCGGATGACGGATGATTTGCCACTGCCCGACGAACCGATGATGATCGGTAAGAAACGGCTCGACCGTAATCGCCCGGCCAACTTAGCCGTGAGCAATTCGCGGCCATAAAATTTGTCGGCGTCGTTTTCGGTGAAGAACTCTAGCCCTTTGAAGGGCGGCACACCGGGCGCGGGTGCGTCGGCCTCGGCATCTACGCCAAACAACCGCCCACCGCGAATCCGCATAAACAACACGGGGATCGCCCAATCGGTGCTTTTCTTGTCGAACACGCGCAAACGCGCCTGATTGATCGCGCGGTCCACTTCGCCATGTTCGGCGAGGCGTGCATAAAACTCACTCGACAAGGTGCGCGCCAACTCGACGGGCACTTGCTCTTGCATCGCGACCACCGCCGGCACTCCGGCTTGCACCAATTTGGGGCCGAGGCCGACAAAGGGCGAGGTCGCGCCGGGGGTGCGTTTGGCGCTTTCGCACGCCACGAGAAAAAATAATTGCGGCAACGTGCCTAAGGCGGTGAGCATCGAGACGATGTCATCATCGCGCACGGCTTGCCAACTGCCATCGGCTTTTTCGAGATAGAGCGCGGCGGTGCCGCCATTCGCGCCGCTCTTAAACGCGCCATGCCCGATGAAATGAAAGACATGCGCCTTCAACAGTTGCGGCGCAAGCGAGAAGAGCGTGACCGGGCCATCCACGATCTTGTAGCCCTCGCCCTCCAAACGCGACCGCAACGCCGCCGACAACCCGGTGCGCCCGGGCATAAGCGTGACTTGCACTTGGCCTTGTTGCCGCAGGCCATCCAACGCACGGCGCAACGATTCCACTTCTAAATCTACGTTGGCGGGCGCGAGGTCGCCGGGCAGTTTTTCAGGATTGGAGAGGGCAACCAACACCTTCACTGGCACATCGGTGATCGGCTGTGGCTCGCGGATTTCAAGCGAGGTGTAGCGCGAGAGCGGCGTCTGCGCGGAGGCGGCCAGTGGGAGGGTCTTGCCCTTGTGCAGGTGATACAGTCGCTCCCAGGGGAAGGCGTGCAATTCAACGGCGGCGTTGTCCACCCACAGCCGCACGCGCAAATTGCCTTCGCTCTCGGCTTCGGCGATGCCGGTGGCCTTGTCGTAGGCGCGGCGGATCTCACCCCCTTCGGGGAAGAGCGCGTTGAACAACGCCAAGCCATAGCCCTCCGTGTCCTGTTGCAGGCTTAGGAGTTGATCGGTATCGAGTTTGAGTTGCCCACCAGTAAAGCGGCTACCATCACTGAGTTCGACTTCAACGGGGTAGTAGCCTTTAGCGTCGTTGAGGGGAAGGAGGCGGAGGAGGAGGTCAGTGTAGGACATGAAAGGGTTCTATCAGCTATTAGGCTTTCTCAATCGGATGGCGCAAGATCGTTTTCAATTTAGCGGGCGCTGTCTTGCGCGCGTCGCTGAGATAGATTTCGTGATGTTTGTCGCGCAAATGATACCCCTGTTCGTGGACAGCGGCGTGCAATTTATCAATCGTCGGTTTCTCATCGGCATACGAGCCGCGATGCAAAATTTGCGCGACTTTGCCTTCACGAAATTTTTCAAAACGGATGAGCGGCAGAGCGGGCAGGGCTTTCTTTTCGATGGTTTCTTGCAAGGTTTCTCGCACCAACTTAGCCGTCACCATGCGCGGTTGCATGATCATCATCGTCCATTGCCACTTCTCGCGGTCATCCAAATCGCGCAGATCATCTACCCACCACAAACCCTCCAACGGCATCACCGCATAATCCGCCTCTGGTGTGCTCCGTTTAATTTTGAACTTCAAGGTATAGGCCAAGGTGAACAAGGCTTCCACCGCGTCTTTGTAAGATTGAGCGGTGTTGGGGTTGCCGCGTCCATCGAGCATTAAAAAATTCAAAGCGGGCACCATGACGATGGACACCGCTTTAGCTGAGGCGCTGTAACATTCTTTTAGTTCGCGTTTGAAGTCGAGCTTGGGCATAGAGCGCTTTGTAGATTGTCACTAAACTTCACAAGGCTTTGCGAAGCAGATCGGTGAAGTTTGCTTAGGTTAGTTTTTATGCGGTTTATGAAGAACTGCGACTTACCCTGAGTATAATAAACAAATCAAGAAAAGAGAAACGCTTAATGACCAAGATCGTCTCCATTGCCCAAATGGCCCAAATCGAGGCCGCGGCTGACCGAGCCGGTGTGACCTATGCCATCCTGATGGAAGCCGCTGGGCGGGCGGTGGCGCAGGTGATCTTAGCCCGTGCCACTCCGCCCGCCGAACAACAAGTGGTCATCCTGTGCGGCAAAGGCAACAATGGTGGCGATGGGTTGGTAGCGGCGCACTATTTGGCGATGGCTGGAGTGCGGGCTTTGACGATCTACGGTGCCTTGCCCTTCGCCGAGAGCGCCAACCTGCGGCGTGTCCATGAACAAGGGTTGCGAGTCATCGAGGCGCAAACTGATCCAAGCTGGCAAAGCTTAAGCGCCTTGTTGGAAAATGCAACGGTGGTGGTGGACGCGGTGTTTGGCACCGGCGCGCGCCTCCCGCTCACTGGCGCACCGGCTGAGGTGTTACTCCAGACTAAACATAGCCTCGCGCGTCGCGCTCAACGACCGCTATGCGTCGCAGTGGATTGTCCGTCGGGGTTAAATTGTGATACGGGCGAACTCGATCAGGCGACCCTCCCTGCCGACCTCACGGTCACATTTGCCGCCGCGAAATTGGGTCAGTTCACTTTCCCCGCCGCCGAGGTGTTGGGCGAGTTGCACATCGCTGACATCGGCATTGACGCCCATCTCCCCGAACTGGCACAAGTTCAAATCGAACTCGGCACCGCCGAAAAGATGCACGCGCTTTTGCCGCCGCGCCCCCGTTATGCACATAAAGGCACATTTGGGCGCGCGTTGGTGGTGGCGGGTTCAATGGCGTATACTGGCGCGGCCTATCTGGCGGGCGCGGCGGCCTATCGCAGTGGGGCGGGTTTGGTCACGCTCGCCGTGCCAGCGCCGTTGCATCCCATCCTGGCCGGACAATTGCCCGAGGCCACTTGGTTGCTCTTGCCGCACGAGCGCGGTGTCATCGCCGAAGAAGGTGCGGAGGTGTTACTCCCCGAACTGACCAAGACGCAAGCCTTGCTCATCGGGCCGGGCTTTGGTTTAGAGAAGCCAACCGCCGCCTTTGTGCGTCGCTTGCTAGAACACGCCGCGCAGTTGCCGCCGCTGGTCATTGACGCCGATGGCTTGAAACTGATCACCCAGATCGAACAGTGGCCGCAAGCCCTGCCGCCGCAGAGCGTGCTCACGCCGCACTTGGGCGAAATGAGTGTGCTGACTGGGTTAGACAAAACGGTTTTACAAAAAGATCGTTTGGGCGTGGCACAGAAATTTGCGCGCGACTGGAATCAAGTGGTGGTGCTGAAAGGCGCGTTCACTATCGTCGCCGCGCCTGACGGTCGCACCACGCTTCAACCCTTCGCCACCGCCGCGCTCGCGCGCGCTGGTACGGGGGATGTACTGGCCGGGATCATCACCGGCCTGTTGGCGCAAGGACTGAAGCCCTACGAAGCGGCGGTCGCTGGCACCTATTGGCATGGGCAAGCCGGGCTACACGCGGCGGAGAAGATGAACGCGGCGAGCGTATTGGCGAGTGATGTGTTGGAAGGGATGAAGGAGAAGGGATGAGGGATGAAATGCCAGACCTCGACAATAGTTTAGCGTGCCCCTCTATAGCAAATGGCTAATTAGTTGATGGTTCACATTATCACCGCAAAGAACGCCAAGGGCGCAAAATTGGCTTCTTTGCGTTCTTTGCGCCCCTGGGCGGTTAAAAACCACTCATCACTGCGATTGCAATTTGCTATAAGGGCTTGTCAAAGAATAATTTCGCACTTTAGCACGGCCGACGGTTAACCGTCGGGCTGAGACGGCCAAGCCCGCTTAAGCGGGCTTCGTCACATGAGCTCGGGGATTTCG
>Ga0315912_10003131_pt1 | contig 16718 bp, 14 predicted proteins | sample VfabasoilMG_FD_204469 | JGI IMG/M metagenome (GOLD analysis project Ga0315912, IMG submission 204469) | Garden soil microbial communities collected in Santa Monica, California, United States - V. faba soil | ecosystem: Environmental > Terrestrial > Soil > Garden | place: USA: California... | reverse complement strand
GATACGAGTCCGGACGGCCGGACCTGAAGCCCTTGCTGGCGGAGTTGCTTGCCTGACACAGCCCTGGGCCCCCACGGGGTGCCTGGAATGCCGGTTTAGGCTGCAAATCCCGGCAAAACCAAGTCTTTTTCCAGTAGACTTTCCCACCCCGCATTCATTGAGTCGCTCATGGCCCGTATTACCGTCGAAGACTGCCTGCCGAACGTCGACAACATCTTCCAGCTCGTGCTGCTGGCCGCGCAGCGTGCGCGCCGCCTCGCCAATGGCGCCGAGCCGACCGTTCCCTGGGAGAACGACAAGCCCACCGTGGTCGCGCTGCGCGAGATCGCCGAAGGCAACATCACGCCCGAGATGCTGCGTGAGCCTGAGCCGCCGCCGGCGCAGGAAGGCCAGCTGCCGGATGCGGATAACCAATCACTGTTCCGTGCGCCGCAATTCGGCCTGCAAGGCGATCGTGACGTACAGGAATAAATCCACCGCCTGACCCTTCCCTAAGGAGCGCTCGCGCGCCATGGACTTAGCGTCGCCGCTCCTTCAGCTCCTGCCCAGTTCCCGGCGCCTGCCGGGACTGCGCGAGCTCATCAACAGCCTCGAGACCTACCTGCCGGCCGAACAGGTCGAGCGGGTACGTGCGGCTGCTGAATTCGGAGCCGAGGCGCACGAAGGCCAGAAGCGGCTCTCGGGTGAGCCCTACATCGCGCATCCGCTGGCGGCGGCGCAGATCCTCTCGGATCTGCACATGGATCCCGACACGATCATCGCCGCCATCCTGCACGACGTCATCGAAGACACGCCGTTTACCAAAGAGGAACTCGCCGGCAAGTTCGGCGCGCCGGTGGCCGAGATCGTCGACGGCGTGACCAAACTCGACCAGATCCAGTTCAAGTCGCGCGCCGAGGCGCAGGCCGAATCGTTCCGCAAGATGGTGCTGGCGATGACCCGCGATCTGCGCGTCATCCTGGTGAAGCTCGCGGATCGCACGCACAACATGCGCACGCTCGACGCCATGGCGCCGGCGCGGCGCCGGGCCGTGGCGCGCGAGACTCTCGACATCTACGCGCCGATTGCCGGCCGGCTCGGGTTGTACAACCTCAAGCTCGAGCTCGAGGACCTCGGGTTCAGGGCGGCCTATCCACATCGCTACCGCGTGCTGGAGCGCGCGCTGAAAAAAGCCCGCGGCAACCAGAAACAGTTCCTCACGAAGATCGGCGACACGCTGCGCGTCGCGCTGACGAAGGCCGACCTCAAGGCCGACGTGTCCACGCGCGAGAAACATCTCTACAGCATCTACAGCAAGATGCTGCGCAAGGGCGCGCCGCTCTCGGAAATCGTCGACGTGTTCGGCCTGCGCATCGTGGTCGACAAGGCGGACACCTGTTACCGCACGCTCGGCGTGGTGCACGCGGCCTACAAGCCGATGCCCGGGCGGTTCAAGGACTACATCGCCATCCCGCGCGTCAACGGCTACCAGTCGCTGCACACCACGTTGTTCGGCCCGAACGGCATCCCGATCGAAGTGCAGATCCGCACCGAGGACATGCATCGCGTGGCCGAGGCCGGTATCGCCGCGCACTGGAAATACAAGGTCAACGACCACGAGGGCGGCCAGGACGAACGCGCGCGCGAGTGGCTGGCGAACCTGGTCGACATGCAGGAAGGCGGCAGCTCCGAGGACTTCCTCGAAAGCGTCAAGGTCGACCTGTTCCCGGACAAGGTGTACGTGTTCACGCCCAAGGGCGAGATCCTGCGGCTGCCGCGCGGCGCCACCGTGGTCGACTTCGCCTACGCCGTGCACACCGACGTCGGCAACCGCTGCGTGGCCGCCAAGGTAGACCGACGTCTGACTCCCCTGCGTACCCCACTTCGCAACGGCCAGACCGTGGAGATCATCACCGCCAAGGGCGCGATGCCGAATCCCTCGTGGGTGAACTTCGTGGTCACGGCCAAGGCGCGCGCCGCCGTGCGTCACTACCTCAAGGGCCTGCGGCGCCAGGAGGCCATCGAGCTCGGCGCGCGGCTGATCAACCAGGCGCTGGGCGAGTTCAAGATGTCGCTGGATGAAGTGTCGGCCGACACGCTGAATTCAGCCGTGGTCGAGCTCGGCATGCACGACGTCGACGAGTTGTACGAGAAGGTGGGCCTGGGCGAGCGACTCGCGCCGCTGGTAGCGCGCCGCCTGCTGCCGACCAAGGCCAGCGAGGAATCCTTCTCCGGCGCGCCCGCGCCGCTCGCCATCGCCGGCACCGAAGGCCTGCTGGTGTCGTACGCGCGCTGCTGCTTCCCGATCCCCGACGATCCCATCTTCGCGTTCCTCTCCGCCGGCCGCGGCGTGGTCGTGCATCGCGAGAATTGCGTGAACGTCGAGGACTACCGCAAGCATCCCGAGAACTGGCTGCCGGTGGCCTGGCAGGCGACCACCGACAAGGTGTTCAGCTCGGAGATCCGCGTCGACGTCGCCAACAAGATGGGCGTGCTCGCGGCGGTTGCCGCGGCCATCTCCGCCGGCGATACCAATATCGAGCGCGTGGCCGTCGAGGAGAAGGACGCCGACTCTTCTTCACTGGTGTTCGAGCTGAGAGTCCGCAATCGCGAACACCTGGCGCGTGTCGTCAAGGTCATCCGCCGCATGCCCGAAGTGCTCAAGGTCACGCGTACAATTGCCAGCCACGGTCGCAGCGCCCGCGCGGCCGAATAGCGTCCAGCATTTCAGGAGTCAACATGCCGTCTCGTCAGGCCATCCATACGGACCAGGCACCCAAGGCCATTGGCCCCTATTCACAGGCGGTCCGCGTCGGCGACACGGTGTACCTCGCAGGGCAGATCCCGCTCGATCCGGCCACCATGCAGATGGTCGAGGGTGACTTCGAGAAGGAAGCGCGCCGCGTGTTCGAGAACATCAAGGCGGTGATCGCCGCCTCCGGCGGAACCTTCGCGCAGGTCGTGAAGGTGACGATCTTCCTCACCGACTTCGCGAACTTCTCCAAGGTCAACGAGCTCATGGCGCTGTACTTCAAGGAGCCGTACCCGGCGCGTTCGACGGTCGCGGTGGCCGCGCTGCCCCGCAATGCCCGCGTCGAAATCGAGTGCACCCTGCAACTGGGGACTTGACTACGACGCCGCCCGTCGTCACCGAACAACGGCCGGTCGCGTCGCTGCGCGGCGTCGGGCCGGCGCTCGCGGAGAAACTCGGCAAGCTCGGCGTCACGCAGGTCCAGGACCTGCTGTTCGTGCTGCCCTCGCGTTACGAAGATCGCACGCAGATCTCGGCCATCGGCACGATCCGCCCCGGGAGCCGGGTCGTGGTCGAAGGCGAAATCCAGCTCACCGAGGTGGTGTTCCGGCGCCGCCGGCAGCTGTTGTGCCGCATCACCGACGGCACCGGTTCATTGACCCTGCGGTTCTTCCATTTCTCCGGTGCGCAGCAGGCGAATCTCGCGCGCGGCACGCGCATCCGCTGCTTTGGTGAAGCGCGCCGCGGACCGCTCGGCCTCGAGATCGTGCATCCCGAGTACCGCCGCATCGGCCCGGCCGACGAGCAGGCGGCGCCGCTCGAAGAGGTTCTGACGCCTATCTACCCGACCACCGAGGGTGTGCCGCAGGCGCGGCTCAGGTACCTGATCGACCTGGCATTACGCGAGGCGGAAACCTCGGGCGTGCGCGACTGGATTCCGCCGGACCTGCTCGCGAGCCTGCATCTGCCGCCGCTCGCCGAAGCCCTGGTCATGATGCATCGGCCGCCGCGCGACGTGCACCTGGCCGAGCTCACCAGCGGCCGGCATCCCGCGCAGCGGCGCCTGGCATTCGAGGAATTGCTGGCGCACCAGTTGTCGCTGCGCCTGCTGCGCCAGTCCATCAAGGCCGATCCGGCCGAGCCATTGCATGATGCCGCTGGCACCGAGAAACGATTGCTGACCTCGCTGCCCTTCTCGTTGACCGGCGCGCAGTCGCGGGCGCTCGCGGATGTCGATCGGGACCTCGCAGCGGATCGGCCCATGGTGCGCCTGGTGCAGGGAGACGTCGGCTGCGGCAAGACCGTGGTCGCCGCCGCGGCGGCGGCGCGCGCAGTCGGCAGCGGACTGCAAGCGGCGCTGATGGCGCCGACCGAATTGCTGGCCGAACAACATGCGAAGAACTTCGAACGCTGGTTCGCGCCGCTGGGAATCACCGTGGCGCTGGTCACGGGCTCGCTGCCGGCGCGCACCCGGCGCAGCGCGCTCGAGTGCCTGGCCAGCGGCGAGATCAAGCTGGTGGTCGGTACCCACGCATTGTTCCAGGAGTCGATGGAATTCAAGCGCCTCGGGCTGGTCATCGTCGACGAGCAACACCGCTTTGGCGTGCACCAGCGCCTCAGCCTGCGCGACAAGGGTGCGCGCGGCGGGCGCATGCCTCACCAGCTGATCATGACCGCCACACCGATCCCGCGCACGCTGGCGATGACTGCGTACGCCGACCTCGACGTCTCGGTCATCGACGAATTGCCGCCGGGCCGCACGCCGATTCGCACCACGGTATTTCCGCAGTCGCGCCGCTCCGAGGTGGTGGAACGCGTGCACGCGCAGATAAAGCAGGGACGCCAGTCTTACTGGGTGTGTCCGATGATCGAGGAGTCCGAGGAGCTGCGTTACCAGGCCGCCGAAGAAACCGCGGCGGCCCTCGCCGAAGCGCTGCCGGACGTGCGCGTGGGGCTCGTTCACGGCCGCATGCCGCCGCGCGAGAAGGAGCACGGCATGTATGCCTTCAAGGAAGGCAAGATCGGGTTGTTAGTCGCCACCACCGTTATCGAAGTCGGTGTCGACGTGCCGAACGCCACGCTGATGGTGATCGAGAACGCGGAGCGCATGGGTCTCGCCCAATTGCACCAGTTGCGTGGCCGTGTCGGGCGCGGCGCGCACGAAAGTGATTGCGTGCTGCTGTACGGCGAGGTCATGAGTGAAGTGGCCCGGGCGCGGCTCAAGGCCATCCGCGAGACCAACGATGGCTTCGAAATCGCCCGGCGCGACCTGGAACTGCGGGGTCCGGGCGAACTCCTGGGAACACGCCAGACCGGGCTGGCGGACATGCGTGTGGCCGACCTGATGCGCGATTCGGACCTGCTTCCGGCGGTGCAATCCGTTGCTGAATCCCTTTTGAAACAGGATCTTGCAGCCGTCGAAGCGCTCACCCACCGGTGGGTGGGAACAGGCAGTCGCTACGGCCGCATCGGCTAGGCCGGCTGCGACCTGGAGCACATCCGGGTCACATAGATAAGAATGGGCGTTGTAGGCCAAATGCGAATCATTTACATTCGTAGCCCAAAGCCATGGCCGTCCAGATCCTCAACGACATGCCTGACGCCGAAATTCACCGCGGTGAACCGGTGGAGAGGCGGCCGCGTGCATTGCTCCAGCCTCGCGAGTGGATGGCGCCGCCCGCACCGGTTGAGCCGCGCGCGGTATCGAAACGTTTTGGCGGACGCGCAGGTTTCCTCGCCGCCGTGATCGGACTGCACGTGATCGGCGCGATCGGGCTCATGCAGATGACGATGAGCAGGTCCACGCCGACCGAAGCCGCACCGATCGAAGTTGCGCTGATCGACGAAGCGCCGGCTGAAGACACGCCACCGCCCGCGTACACGCCGCCGCCGATGGACGTGGTGTATTCACTGCCCACGCCGCAGGAAATCACCGTCGAGACGGCAGAGCCTCCGCCGATCAGCGGCACCGCGATCACCTCGCCTGGCCCGGTCACCACCCTGGCGCCGCCGCTGGTCGAGTCGGTTGAATACGTGCGCACCAAGCCGCCGGTGTATCCGAAGGAATCGCAGCGTGCGCATGAGCACGGCACCGTGGTGCTGCGCGTGCTGGTGGACGCAACGGGCCGTCCCGCGCAAATCCAGATCGAACGCTCCAGCGGCTTCGCGCGGCTGGATTCCGCGGCACGCGAGGCCGTCGAGAAATTCCTGTTCCGTCCATACGAAGTGAACGGCGTCGCCCAGCCCGCGCAGGTGCTCATTCCCATCGGGTTCGACCGCCGCAGTTCCTGATCACGCTTCCGCGGGTATGATCCCCGCGCGTGGCAACACCCATTTCGACTGACTTCGATCTCGGCCCGCCGAAACCCTCGAGCGGACGCCTCACTGCCCTGCGCTACGGGCGCCGGTTGCGCGACCTGGTCGAGCTCGCGCGATTACACCGCCCGATCGGCATCTGGCTGCTGCTGTGGCCGGTGTTGTGGGCCGTGTGGATCGCGGGCGCGTCGCATCCCAGTCCCAAGGTGCTGGTGATCTTCGTGCTGGGCACCGTCGCCATGCGCTCCGCGGGCTGCGTGATCAACGACCTCGCCGACCGCGATTTCGATCCGTTCGTGAAACGCACGCGCGACCGGCCCATCGCCTCGCGTCGCATCACGCCGATCGAGGCCGTCGTCTGGTTCCTGGTGCTGATCGGGATCGCGCTGGGGCTGGTGCTGCAGCTCGACGAGGCGACCATCCGCATGTCGGTGATCGGTGCGGCGCTGGCCGTGACCTATCCACTCTTCAAGCGCTTCTTTCCGCTGCCGCAGTTCTATCTCGGCGTGGCGTTCAGCTGGGGCGTGCCCATGGCCTTCAACGCGCAGACCGGCGGCATCGCGCGCGTGGCGTGGATCATCTTCTTCGCGGGCATCATCTGGGCGGCGATCTACGACACCATGTACGCCATGGTCGATCGCGACGACGACATCAAGATCGGCGTGAAATCGAGCGCCATCGTGTTTGGCGACATGGACAAGCTCATCATCGGCCTGCTGCAGGGGCTGATGCTGTACGCGTTGTACCTGGTCGGAACGAACATGGAGTTCGGCTTCTGGTACAACCTCGGCCTGGCGGGCGCGGGCGTGTTCTTCGTCTACCAGCAGTGGCTGATCAGAAATCGCTTGCCGGACGCCTGTTTCAAGGCGTTTCTCAACAACCACTACGTGGGCTACGCCGTGTTCATCGGCATTCTGCTCGAGTACACGTTTCGCGCGCCGGAACTCGCGGGCTAACGAGCCTCGAACATTTTCTGGACGGCCAGCCAGTCGACGAACTGGCGCGGCCAGTTCGCGACCGGGCCCGTATTCGTTGGCCGCAGTCCGAAACCGTGTCCGACGCGGTCGTAGATGTGCAATTCCGCTGGAATCCTGTGTTCGCGCGCGCCGAGATACAGCCGGGTCACGCCCGCGACCACGTCGGGGCGATCGTCGCCGCCGCACAGCAGCCAGAGCGGCGGATCGCCGTCTTCCAGCCGGATCTCTTCGAAAGGTCCCGGATAGATCAGCGCCGCAAAATCCGGGCGCGAACTGGTGCGCATGACGGGATCGTCATCATCGGCGACGCCCGGATCCGAATTCATGACCCCGAGCCCGGCGAGATTGCCGCCGGCGGAAAAACCCAGGATACCAACGCGTTGTGGATCGACCGACCACTCGCCGGCGCGCAGTCGCACCAGCCGCGTGGCCTGCAGCAGGTCTCCCAGCGAATCGCCGAGGATGGTGTAGCGGGAGTTTTCGGCCTTCGGCAGCCGGTACTTGAGCACGAAGGCGGCAATACCCTGCTGGTTGAGAAAACGCGCGACATTCACGCCCTCGTGATCCATCCACAACTCGCGATAACCACCGCCCGGCAGGACGATGACGCCGGTTCGTTTCGCGGTCCCGGGCGATTTCACCGGTAGATAGACCGCCAGGCTGGGGCGGTGCACGTTCGACACCACGTGTTCGCCCTTTTCAGTGACGCGTACGGTCTCCGCCGCGCCTGCGGCGCCCACGGGCGCGGTGTCCACGGCGGGGTACAGGTATACGACTTGCGGCGCCGGCTCCGCGGCGCGCACGGCCACGGCCGACAACAGCCCGCAGAACAGCAATGCGATCGATCGGCGCATCACCACCACAGCCAATACAACCAGCCCAGCACGCCGACGACGATCAGCGCGGCGACGTTGAAGCCTGCGCCCGTCGAGAAATCCACGTTCTTGATGTCGACGCGCAGCGCGGTCTGGCGGCGCGGCGTGAGCAGCGAGATCAGGATGGCGATCACCATGCCCACCACGAAACACCAGCCGACGCGGTTCATGAACGGGTAGTCGGGCAGCATGATGCGGAACCACGCCGACATGAACACCGTGACCAGCGCCGCCACCATCGCGGCCATCGAGGTGGTGCGTTCCCAGAAAAGTCCCAGCAGGAAGATCACGCAGATGCCGGGTGTCACGAAACCCGTGAAATCCTGGATGTACTGGAATCCCTGCTGGAAATTGCTGAGGAATGGCCGGGTGATCGCGATGGCGATGAAGATCGACACGATCGCGACGATGCGGCCGACCTTGACCAGGGTCTGCTGATCGGTCTGCGGCTTCGCGGCGCGATACAGGTCCATCGTGAAGATGGTCGCGATCGAATTGATCTTGGAGCCGGTCGAGGCAACGATGGCCGCCACCAGCGCGGCGAACACCAGGCCCTTGATGCCGGTGGGCAACATCGCCATCAGGCTCGGATACGCCTGGTCGGTGCGCTCGAGTCCCGGTACCAGCACCAGCGCGGCGATGCCGGGCACCACGATGATCGCGGGCATGATCAGCTTGAGAAAAGCGGCGAGCACGATGCCTTTCTGCGCTTCGTTCACGCTCTTGGCCGCGAGTCCGCGCTGGATGATGTATTGATTGAAGCCCCAGTACGAGACGTTCATCATCCACATGCCGCCTAACAACACCGCGAGGCCCGGCAGGTCCCGGTAGTGCGGATTGTCGGGGGACAGGATCATGTCGAACTTCTCGGGGAAACGCTGCGTCAGCGTATTGAAGCCCGCGATCACGCCCGCGCCGTCGCCGACCTTGTCGAGCGAAATCCAGGTGATGATGATGCCGCCGGCGACCAGCAGCGACACCTGCACGATGTCCGTGAGCGCGACCGCCTTGAGGCCGCCGTACAACGCGTACGCCAGCGCGAACAGCGCCAGCGCCGTGATCGCGATCTGGATGTCGAGCCCGGTGATCGCGTTCACCGCCAGCGAACCGAGCCACAGGATCGAGGTGAGGTTCACGAAGATGTACAGCGCGAGCCAGAAGATGGCCATCACGGTGCGAACTGCCGGGCTGTAACGCCTCTCCAGGAACTCCGGCATGGTGTAGATGCCGTTCTTGAGGAACACCGGCAGGATCCACTTGCCGACGATGATGAGCGTCAGCGCCGCCATCCATTCATAGGATGCGATCGCCATGCCCATCACGTAGCCGGAACCCGACATGCCGACGATCTGTTCCGCGGAGATGTTGGCCGCGATCAGCGAGGTGCCGATGGCCCACCACGGCAGGGCGCGCGACGCCAGGAAGTAATCCTGCGCGTCCTTCTTGTGCTCGCCCTTTTCACGCGACACCCATTGCGCGAGCAGGAAGATTCCAATCGCGTAGATCACCAGGATGGCGATGTCCAGTGTTGCCAGGTTCACGTTTCCCCCTCGTCGTGGCGCGTGACCGCGCCTTTGTAGTTAGTCTGCGCCGCTGGCGGCACGCAGCGCTGCGAACAACGCGCCTGCCCGATCGGTCAGTTCGGGCAGTGTATACGCGGGACTGAACAGTTCGCCGCCAAATCCAAAGCCATCGGCGCCTGACGCGAGCCACGCGGCGATGTCCTGCGAGCCAATTCCGCCGACCGGGAAGACACGCACGTGTTTCGGCAGCACGGACTTGAGGGCCTTGAGGTGTTTCGGCCCGTAGGTCGCCGCGGGAAACAGCTTGAGGTCCGTGGCGCCGGCATCGAGCGCGGTGAACGCTTCGGTGGCGGTAGCGATACCAGGCATGACGCGCATGCCGAGTTCGAGTGCACGACGGATCACCGCGGGCGAGCAGTTCGGCGTAACGACCAGCCGGCCACCGGCACCGTGCACGCGGTCCACCTCGGCCGCGCTCAACACCGTGCCCGCACCCACCAGGCAATCCGGGTGCGCCGTGGAAAGTAGTTTGATGCTCTCGAACGGTTCCGGTGAGTTGAGCGGCACTTCGATGCTGCGGAAGCCCGCGGCCACCAGCGCCGCTCCGACCTCGGGGGCGCGTGCCGGCGTGAGTCCGCGCAGGATGCCGACCATTTCGATTTTCCGGCTCATGCGCGTATTCCATTCCTCGCCTGGAACACGAGCGCCAGTCCGCGCAGGGCGGCATCGGCACCGTCTATCTCCACGGCCTTGCAGCCGTGGTGCTGGAGTGCGCTGGCATAGCCGCTCGTGAGCTGGGGCGTGCCGACGACATACACCGGGGCGCGCGCGGGCCTGTTGAAGAGCGCAAGGGCCCCGCCGACGTCGCTGCCGATGAGCAGGCCGGAAAGCCACGACGCCGCACCTTCCGCCGAAAGTTGTTTGTCCAGGCGCAGGCTGCGCGCCTGGAATACCTGGTGCAGCAGCTTGCCCGCATGCTTGTGCGCTTCCGCCAGGCCCCTGAGAAATTCCTCCTCGCGGTGAACCACCGGCGTCGACTTGTCGCGCACCAGGACGGTGTGGTCGCAGAGCGTCGCGAACATCTCGCCGGTCGGCGCCGTGATGAACTCCTGTGCGACCCCATCGAACAGGGAAACCCACTTGGTGTGCGTGCCGGGCAGGCAGACCAGCCCATAGCCACTCTTCAGCGAGCCGGTGATTTCGACGGCTCCGAGCAACTGAGTCTCTTCGCCCCGCATGACGTCGGGGGCTCCCAATGGATTGGTGCATTTCATGCCGGGTACGACGTGCACACCGTCGCGGATTTTCACGGCCGCATCGGCAAGTTCGAACAAGTCAGCGGGGCACGGCAGATAGGGCGCTTCTGTCCAGCCGAGGGCGGAGCCTGCCATACCGCACAGAAGCCCCGGCAAGTCACTGCGTGCACGCAGCCAGTCGGCCACGGCGGAGTCGAACGCTTCCGCAAATCTGCCCCGGGATTCCGCGGCGCCCGGGCCCTTGCGAACGTCCAGCGCATGGCCGTCCTCATCGCACAGCGCGAAGCGCGCGTTGCTGGTGCCCCAATCCACGCCGATGAAAGCCGCGGCACTCATGGCATGTACAGGCCACCGTTGACGTGCACGATGTTGCCGGTGATGTACCCGGAGAGTTCGTTCGACGCCAGGAACAGGAAGGCGCCGACGCAATCCTGCGCTTCGCCGATGCGGCCCAGCGGCGCGGCATTACGCATGGCGTCGAGCCGTTCCTTCGGCGTGCGCGCGTGGAAGGGCGTGGCGATCGCACCCGGGGCCACGGTGTTCACGCGGATGTTTTTCTTCGCCAGGTCGCGCGCCGTGTGGCGCGTGAGGTTGTGTACCGCGGCCTTGGCCGAGGAATAGATGCTCGCCCCCGCGCCACCGCCGTCGATGCCGGCCACCGATCCCACGTTGATGATGTTGCCGCCGCCGCGTTTCTCGAAGTGCGGGATGGCCGCCTGCGTGGCGGCGAGCACCGCGCGCACGTTGAGGTCGTAGACGAAATCGAACAGCGCATCGTCGACTTCGGCGATGGGCCGGCGTTCGCCCAGTCCGCCCGCGTTGTTGATGAGCACGTCGAGACCGCCGAGCGCCTGTGCGGCCTCGTCGACCACGCGTTTGGCCTCGCCGCGTTTGCTCAGGTCCCCGCGGATGAGCGCGGGGACGGCGCCATCCCGCGTGAGCTCGCGCGCCAGCGCACGCGCGTCCTCCTCGTGCGAATTGAAATGCAGCGCGAGGCGCGACCCTTGCGCGGCGAAGGCGCGCGCCAACGCGGCGCCGATGCCGGTGCTCGCCCCGGTGATCAGTACCCACTTTCCTTCGAGATCTTCTATTTGGCTCATCCGTTGATGTTACGGGGCGGCGAGCGAACGCTCCATCGCCTTTCAGATCGTGTGCGGCGCAACCGTGCGCCGTTCGCCGACGAGGAAGGCGTCGGCCACCAGCTGGAACGGGCGCCAGTCGACGTCCTGCCGACCGAGGCGGCAGAGCACGGCAAAACGTTGATAGAGCCGCGGATACTCGCCCGCCAGCCCGTGGTCGAACATCCGGCTCTGACCGTCGATCTCGAGTCCCGCGCCGCCACGCGACAGCTTCAGGGATCCCGATTTCGTCGTGAGCTCGATGTCCCAGCTCTGTTCGCCCTTCTGCCGAAAATCGAACTCGGCCTGGATGGTCACACCATCGTCGGTACGAAGCTCGAGCGCCGCGGCGATCGGCGCCTGCTGGTTCGCGGGAAATTCCAGGGTCGCACGCCGGACGTTCACTTCGCCCGGCAGGATTTCGGTGAGCACCGACAACGCGTTGATGCCAGGATCGAACACGCCGAAGCCCCCGGGCTCCCAGATCCAGCGCTGGCCCGGGTGCCAGGCGTGCACGTCTTCCTTCCAGACGATGCGGCCCCGGACGAGCCGGCGCGTGCGCAGCCAGTCGCGCGCCGCGTCGACGCCGGCCGCGAAGCGCGAGTGCCAGGACTGGAACAGCGTGCGCCGGCGGCGCGTGGCTTCCTCGGCCAGCAGGGCAATCTCGCGCGTGGTAGCCGCCGGCGGTTTCTCCAGCATGACGTGTTTGCCGGCCCGTAGCGCAGCCAGCGCCGCATCGAAGTGCACTTGCGGCGGCGTGCAGATGGAGATGCAATCGATATCGGGAACCCGCGCCAGCAGCGTCTCGAGATCCGGAAAACACGGCACGCCGGCAACGGTGGCATTACGGCTTGCGCAGGCGGCGAGCACGAAGTCGGGACTCTGCTCGAGCGACGGTATGTGTTGATCGCGCGCGATCTTGCCGATCCCCAGCAGACCCAGCCTCAGACGCATGTGTTCAGGGTGCGCGGATGGCTTTGAGAAAGTCCGCCGCGGGCGTGAGCTCGTTGCCCTTGCGGAAGTCGAACAGGGTTGCGTTCTCCCAGTGCGAGCCCGTGCCCCAGCGCGTCTTGCATCCGGTCGACACCCAGGCGGGCTCCCAATACACCACGCCCACGCCGCCGACACGCCGCGTCATGCCGACCACGTCGTTCATGAAGCGCTGCTGGCCGCGCAACGTGGCTGGATAGCCGCGATGCAGGGAATCCGCGCCCAGCAGGTTGGGCGCCTGGTCACCCGCGTCCTGCAGCGTGAATGGATAGGACACCTCAACGACGATGATGGGTCGCGAGAAACGCGCGTGCACGGCGGCCAGCGCACGCTCGGCTTCGGGCAAATCCAGCGCGGACCACTTGCGGTAGTAGCTCACGCCGATGAAGTCGAAGTCGCGCACACCGGCAGCAACCGCAGCCGCGAACCACGGTTCGACGTTTTCGGGCTGCGCGACGTGCAGCATGACCGTCGGCGAGGATCCATCCTTCGCGCGCGCCTCGCGCACCGCGCGGATGCCGGCATTCAGGATCTTCGCGTTACGCGCCCAGTCGATTGGCGTGCCCTTGGTATCGGCGGGGCGCAGCATCTGCGTGTTGATCTCGTTGCCCACCTGGACCATGGACGGCAGCAGATCGCGTGCCGCGAGCCGCGCCAGCACGTCGCGCGTGTACTCGTAAACGTGCGCCGCGAGTTTGTCGGCGTCGTCGATGTCGGCGGCCCAGGCCGCCGGAACCGTCTGCTTCTGCGGGTCTGCCCAGTCGTCGGAATAGTGGAAATCCAGCAGCACCTGCATGCCGGCCTGTTTCGCGCGTTCGCTGGAACGCGTGACGTCGGCCTCGGTGCCATAGTTCGTCCACGAGGGCGCGTTCCACAGCCGCAGGCGCACGAGGTTGGCGCCGGCCGCGGCAAACAACTCGAAGGGATCCCGCTGCTGTCCCTGCACGCGGAATTCGGCACCGCAGTCCTGCATCTCGTTGACGTAGGACAGGTCCACGCCCGCGAAATACCCGGGGGTGGAAGCAGCCGCCGCGTGCACCAACCGGCTCGCCAGGAGCAGGGAGAGGGTCAATGTCGGGGTTGCGGCTCGCGCCGCGGCGGTTCTCGTAGTCATCGTGTGTCTATCTAGAACCTCACCGTGAAATCGAGCAAGGCCCGGCGGCCGTACACATCGTATGAGCCGAGTCGATCCTCGCTGTTGTCGCGGGTGATGCGCAGCGGCTCGTTGGTGAGGTTGTTCACCTGCAACCGGATACCGAATGTCTCGTTCACCTGCCAGGTGGTGCTGAAGTCGACTATCGATTCTTCGCCGAGAGTACGGACATCCGAGCCATTCCAGCCGGCGATGATGCTGAACGGCGAATGGTACTTGTAGCCGAGGCGTACCTCGAGGAAGGTATTCGCGAACCACAGGTCCAGCGCCGCGGTGTCCTTGGCGTAACCTTCGATGGGCAGCGGATTCGTGACCGGATAGAACTCCTTCACGTCGGTGTCCACCCACGCATAGTTCATGTAGATGCCGAAATTTCGCATCACGCCCGATCTCGCGAATGGCGTCTGGAAGGTGACTTCAGCACCCGTGATACCGCCGCCGGGGCCGTTGAACGGCCCGGTGACTGCGTAGGTAGTGCCGTCGATCACCACGGGCTCGGTGTTGTAGCCGATGTGCGAGTCGACGTCCTTGTAGAACACGGCCAGCGAAGCCAGTGCTTCGGGTGCGAAGTACCACTCGAATGACGCATCCGCCTGGTTCGCGACGAATGGGTCGAGCAGTGGATTGCCGCCACTTCCGGTGGGAGGGGGTGTCTGATTCCACAGTGAACGCGAAGCGCGCAGCTCGTCGAGCGGTGGGCGCGCGATGACGCGCGCCAGTCCCAGCCGCACGAGCTTGTCTTCGGCGAGGTTCAGGGTGAAGTTCGCGCTGGGCAGGAACTCGGTGTAGTCGTTCTTGATGTCGAGCGGCTGAAGCGCCCCGCCGTTGGTCGAGCCGAATCCGGTGCTCGTGGTCGAAGTCGACACCACGCGTACACCGGCATTTCCCGCAAGAGGCAGAGAGCCCAGCGAACCGGCGAAGCGCAGCTTTACGTAGCCTTCCTGCACTTCTTCGTCCACGCCCCAGGTGTTGGCCTGCACGATGGCGTCACGGTCCACCGGCATGCCGCCGTACACCAGGTCCGCCAGCTCGCCGAAACTGCCGTTCAGCAGCGGCGGCGCGTCGAACTCCGTGACACTGTAGTTGGAAAAGAGATCGGCCGGCAGGTTGCCGTTGACCTGCGACACATAGTCCTGGTGGCGATGCAGGTAGTCCTTGCTGCGCGTGGAGAAGCGGGCGCCGATATCCACGGATTTCAGGTGTTCGCCATCTATCTCGTGGCCGAAGTCGAAGCGCAGCGCGACCAGGCTGTCCTCTAGATCGTCCGGACCGTCGGCGGTGCCGGTGAGCCAGGAAGGCGCGGACTGGGTGTTGACGTCGGCTGGGTTCGAATCCGTGGCGAGCCACGGCGTCACGCCCTGCGACATGTCGAAGGCCATGTCCGCCGGGTAGGTCTCCGAGCGGAAGGCCGCCCAGCGATTGGTACGCGTGGCCTTCGAATACGACAGGTCCGCGTTCAGGCTCCACTCGCCGTCGATCTTGACGTTCGCGCCGGTGACGATCAGGTCCTTGTCCTCGGTGTACTTCGCGATGACGTTGGTCACCGACGAGTAGCAGTTGTCGAGCAGCGCGGAGACCACGGTCTCGTCGACGGTGATGTATTCCGAGTCCGGGGAGTTGTAGCAACCGGCGCTGCCGTTCGCCCAGTTGCCGGTGACGCCGTTTCGGCCATACCAGGCCTGGTTCTGGTCTTCGTCGATGGTGAATTTCGAGTACAGCGCATCGAAGTTGAGCTGCGCGTTGTCACCCAGGCGGATACCCACCGCGGCGTTTACGCCGTAGCGATCCTCCGTGAGTTTCTTGACCTCGGTCTGCGCGCCCCAGGGCGTCGGGTTCGGTGTTCCGTCGGCATCGAGGTCGCCGGTTGCATTGCCCGGATTGATCTCGCCATCGTTGTAGCCCCAGCCCTGGAATGAAGGAAAGGCGTTCTTCTGCTGCTGAAGACTGACACCGACGTTGAAGGCGAAATTCTCGCCCACCGACTGCGTGTAGCTGCCGCTGCCGCGATAACCGTACGGGTTGTAGTCCGGGACGTCGGAGCCCGCCTCGTAGTAAACCGGACCGCCGCGGAACAACGCGTGCGGACCCGAGTAATCGAGCGGACGGATGGTCTTGATGTCGATGGTACCGGCGACGCCGCCGGCCACGAGATCCGCCGACTGCGATTTGTAGACGTCCGCGCCAGACACGACTTCCGAGGGATAGATCTCCCAGCGCACGTTGCGGCTCGGTTCCGACGAGGCGACCTCGCGCCCGTTGACCAGGCCGAGCACCAGGCGAGGCCCGAGTCCGCGCAGCACCGCCTGGCTCTGGTTGCCGCGATCGCGCGTGCCGTTGACGCCGGGCAGCCGCACCAGGCTTTCGGCGATGGTCACGTCGGGAAGCGCGCCGATGTCGCCGCCCGCGATGGCGTCGACCACGAGCTCGGAATTGCGCTTGACGTCGAGCGCGCTGGAAAGGCTGGCGCGAAATCCCGTGACCACGACTTCGTCGAGTTCGTCGCTTTTCCTCTCGGGCGCCGTTTGTGCCGGTGCCATCGTCGGTGCGGCTAACAGCGCGGCCGCTATCGCGCGCCTCAAGGCTGTCGATTTCATGATTCCCCCTTTGTGACGCCGGCCTGAAACAGCCGCGTTGTCTGCTGCCCAAAAACAACAACAAACTCATTAATACTATCAGTATGTGCAGCGCATTCGCGCGACGTCAACAGCCAGACGCCGGTGCGTCACGCGGGGAGATGCGTTTTGTTATCGCTCGAGGGGGAAAACGGAATCAGCCGCGGG
>Ga0315912_10003130_pt1 | contig 16719 bp, 13 predicted proteins | sample VfabasoilMG_FD_204469 | JGI IMG/M metagenome (GOLD analysis project Ga0315912, IMG submission 204469) | Garden soil microbial communities collected in Santa Monica, California, United States - V. faba soil | ecosystem: Environmental > Terrestrial > Soil > Garden | place: USA: California... | reverse complement strand
ACAAATCAATAACAAAGATATACCTGGAAGACATCGACAAACTTGCACGATGGCGTGTGGCAGTAGACAAGGCAAATAAAAAATTGTCAGTTAGTTCAAGACAAAAACCGAATTATATTTTTATTGGTGTGGAAGTCAGAAAAACATGCTTATCAACTGAAGCTCAAAAGGCGATTCAGGACGTAGCTAAATCCAAAGGTGTCAATTTTTACTACCTTGTTATATAAATTAAGCCTGTTCCCCAAAAACCATGTTGAAAACAGTTACGCTCATAGACTGGCCTAGTCGTGAATTTTAGACACTTATTATTTTTTGCATTACCAATGCTAGTTAGTATGCAATCAATTGCAGATAATCAATTTGGTCATTCTGGTCTTCTAGTTATGCTGGCTAACGGTTCTCTGAGCAAAGTTGCTGATTTGCCTGATGTCAAAGTAGATAAGTCCCTATCCCCAGACATGTCGCGGACAGAAGTAGAATCAGAGACAAGGCTAGGCAAATCTGTAGATAAAGAGAAAAAAGAAAGACAGGATTTGGCTAAGACAATTTCGGCTTTCACCATGCTGGCCCTCCTGATATCACTGTTTTTCGGTCCCAGTAATTGGCGGATAAACATGTTCGAAATTACATTTATGCAGTTCGTTAGTCTCATAATCTTCCTGACTCTGATAAATTGGCTGACATACGCGATAATTTACCTGCTGGTATCTCACTGGTATTGGTTCTTATTATTTTTTTTCACATTGATAGTGGTTTTTATTATCGCCGTACGGTCCAAATAAGCTGCCTCCATTCTTTCCGAGGTCAATCACAACAATAGGTGGTGCATTGGGAGCCATAACGCGCGTATTAAGTTTATTTGTAGCCTCCTTTGTCACATGAACGGGGACAAGGACTGTACATTCACAATTAGGCGTAAAACATGGATGCTCACCAAAAAAAGTTTCTGATGGACGAGATTTTCAGTCTCACGCTGATGGGTACTGTAGGAAGGGCTAATGTATACACTTCCGGATTGTCTGAAGGGGAGCGAAAGGCGTTGCAGTCCGCTCTTCGGAAGCAGTTAGAGCAGTTCGCGCATGAGTACGAAGAGGTTGTGCAAGAAGAGGCACACATCCAGAACATCCTTAAGTTGTCCAAATATCTTACGGAAGCCCATGCGAATATCTTGCAAGGCGGCCGGCTCCGAATTGGTACGGCGCAAAAGGCATTGAATCTCTATCTGAAATACCTTTGGTGTCTTGGAAAGGTCCCCGTGCCACCTCACTGTCCGTTTGACTACCAAATCATCGCGAAACTTCCCGCTTACACTGGGCCCAATTGGACAATGTTAGATAGCGTGAAGGATTATCGCGCTTTGGTGACTGTTGCCAAAGCGAAAGCACACGGAATATCCCTCGCGGTTTGGGAGTTGCACACATACAACCACGCCCGACCGGTCCCTAGAGGAGAACCCCGCGTTGTCACGCCAAAGAATGTCAAGAGCGCAGAGAAATGGCTACGCGAGCTGTTCTCAGTGAAGGGCGCGGAATACAACTTAGAGCAACTGAAGACGCTCACTGGCAAGTCGGGAGTCAACTTAAAGACTAAGCTAAGCGACCTGCGGAACCCCAGATACTGCGGTCGTGGTGGTGTTTTAGAGACGGAGTCCGTTAATAGGGGCGGAAAACTCTACTACAGAAGAGCCAAAAAAAGTTGAGGATTAGGCTGTCTTATTGGTTCGGAATGGATTGAACCGCAAACACTGCAATATAGAACACTTGAATGTCATTGACCTCAGAATTTTTCGGCAAGACGGATAGAACCGACTCCCATGCGAGAATACTGTCGTCTTGGTCGGTCATATTCTCCACTCCGTCAGGTCACTAAAGTAGCGTTCACCCAGCTTGTGCAAATAGTCTTGATGCTCAGAAGGCGCTGCATAACTTATGATTGAATACAGGTCTTGGTAAGTCATGCTGCGGAAGTCAATATGGTCATCAACCCTCTTGGTTAATACCTCAATTTCCCAAAGGTGAGCATCAGACTCATCACCTGGGATTGAGTACCACAGATAAAGAAGGCGAGGCTTATCCTTCGAATTCTGAAGTCCGAGTATGTGCTTGAGCAGTTGCTGGGCATCAAGCATGGTGAAGTTAATTCGGCCATCACATATATCCGAGGCCAGTTTCTGACATTTTGGCAGCCCCACATCAAGCCATAGCTTTTGATTGTTGGCAAAATACTTGTCCTTGAACTTGGTACTAGTCTGTTTAGATTTGCTGTAAGGCTCAGTGAACTTGCTCTCAATGGCAACCTTGCCCGCAGGGGTCTGTATCACCACATCGAGGTTGGGTGCGTTTCCACGCAATCCAGTGGGGTATTTTTTCTCAAACGCTTCGACAGCTATCGGGGCTGGTATGCCAAGGGCTAATGCCAGAGGTGAGGCATCCTTATTTCGCCAATAATCGAATACATTTACAGCCAATGCTGATGAGGAATGCAGAGCACACATCTTGCTGGGCTTACCCTTATTCCCCAGCTCATTACCATCGCCCTCCCTAAAATTCTTCAAAGTTTTTTCATTAATCGGGAAGAGCAGATTGGAGGCAAGTTTTGAGGTGTAGCCTTTACTATCAGTGGCTATGTGATTTTTCTCTGCCCAACTAACCTGCATACTTTTTATTCTCGAAAGCGCTGATGCACTCATGCCATCCACTCCAGCTACAGATAAAGGTTGTGTCTGGCGGTAGTCATTACCAGATAAACTTCCGCCAGCTATTCAGCATCCAGCATAGCACCATGCGAAATACGTTTTGAATAATTGATTCCATGCCGTATTGCACTTTTTCAGCTTTTATTGCGCTGGTATGCCTAGTGCCAAAATCATCTCTAATGCAACCTTGCTTCAGGAGTGTGCTTCAGAATGGTATCTATTTCTGCCTAAGGCTCGCCCAAATTATTTACCAAAATAATTAATGGATTTTTGTAATGTGAAAGTCATACTCTGTTTTTGCCTTAGATTCTGACTTCATTTGCTTGGCCTGTCGTTTTCCTGCCTCGGCTGTACTAGCCTTTTTAATAGATACAATCCTCCAACCAACCCCAGATTCATCTAGCGAAGACTTTATCATCTCCCGGCTATCTACAGCGGCGGATGGAATTGAACCAAATCTAACAAACAAGTCCAAAGTTGTGGATTCAGTTTCTGCCAGATTTTTCCAAACCTTACCTAAAGAAACTACGAAATCATCAATACTCGAATGTTTTAGTTGCGGCCCGCGTGAATAATCTACATCAGTAGGCCCACCTAAAAACCAGTTTCGTAACCATTGGTCTTGAATATAACTATGCATTCCAAAATATGGGGGAGAAGTAACGACCAAAGAGTGATTGCGTAAAGCTGATGGGATTGCTTTAGTGAGTTGAGAGTCGCCAAGGATTACATTTTCGTAACCAGAAACTAGCATGGGGAAAAATATACGGTTCAGTTTCCTTCGAATCACATCAATTACATTTAATTCAGGTGCCCTGAAATCTGTATCTTGCCAATACTTTAATGAATAATTCGGTTTAGGCCCGAATGTTCTTGGCATCTGATTTGATAAATAGGATGCATTTTCATTGTCTTGGGACAAAGGACCATGTAAGCAACCCAGAACCAAGGCCCTTAGAATAACTGAAGCATCCGTTTCGCGCCCATTACCCAAAGCTAGCAAACCGCTTCTAAGGCTACATATGTCTTTTAAGACTTTGGGGTGATACGCCATTTCAAAAAAACGTGAGTCAGGCAAATCTACAGGGATAAATTTACTGATTAATTCTTCTGCTAGATTCAGCACCACATGGGATTCAGCATATGCGAGTTTAGCTTTGGCAATAGCAACAGCGACTGGTGATACGTCAACCCCAATAGAGTGTAAACCAAGTGCTCGGGCGGCAAAAAGTGTAGTGCCTCTGCCACAAAAAGGGTCAAGAACAACGGTGTTACTTTTACGATATTTTTTCAATACCTTTAATGGGTATTCCAAAGGGAACATCGTAAAGTAAGGGCATATCGCGTTTAATGAATTTTCAGGCTTGTAAGCTAGGGAGCGTGGCATAAATTATTTCAAGCGAATGCGTTTTTTGCCAGTGATTGGGTTTGGGAAGGTTTCCCACGCAATATCTTGAGGGCCAAAAGTTTCCATTGTGAATAACACCATGTTGTAAGCTTCGTTATCTTTATCACTTATTAGGTCAGGTAATCTTTCAAAATAAAACGCTTTCATTGCTCCCCAAGCTAGGCCCTCATCACTTCTTAGTTTCTCCATTAAATCGTTATCCTGTTTCAGCTCAGCGATTAATTTATTCCGCAAGGCCGTGGTTGAATCAACTGAAACTTCATCAATTGGGGACTCTTCATCGTATTCTGTCTCTACTGCGTTACCTGCTGTGGGACTGGAAATGGCACTTGCAACTAATGCTAAGTTAGCTTCACGCAGCCTTTTAGCATACGTGTCTATCTCTGGTTTATTGTAACCAGGGTCTAATTGCTGATATTTCTTTTCGAAAGATGCAACCCTAAATGGCACTGGATATGGAGTGCCAGAAACTGAACTCCAAACCAAGCCCTGCCCTGGAATAGGCTCGTTTAATAATGAACTTAAAAGGTCATCAGAAAAATGAGCATTAGCTCGTTTAGCAGCACTTAAATCTGAACTTGATAGCAGGTGAAAAATGAACCAATTATCCCCTTGAGACAATAACTCAACGGGAATCGAACCTGGCTGCTGAGTAATTAAAAGGGCCCCAAGGTCATACTTGCGACCTTCTTTGACCCATGATACATAAGGTTCTGCTGCGGGTGCATTCTCATCTAACACAGACTGAGCTTCTTCTACGACCGCAATTACTGGAATAGTTTTACTTTCTGCACTGGTAAATTCTTGCTGATTCTTGTCGAAAATCTTTCTTAGAATCAGCCCTGAAAGAATTAGACCCTGCCGCCCTCTAAGTTGGCTTATGTCTACAACACAAACTTTTCCATCTTCAAGCGCGCGCAGTAATAAGTCCATCATGCGGCTAGAAGGGTCATGAAGCATGTTCACAATTTGTGTCATGTTTGAACGGGCCGCTAAAGCTTCCGCTTTTTGCATGTCATCTTTGAGGTTCAATATTTTTGCAACCTCTGACTCGTCGGCATTATTTCCATGGGCCGCGATTAAATTTACTAACTTTTCCCAATTAACAGGATTCAACCCTTTAAGCTTCAATACATTTTGTTGCGATTGTCGTTCTGCATCCAGAGCAATGCTGATTACATCGCCTGGACGAAGCTTCCTGATATCCAGCTTAATTCCCTGCACTACAAATGAACCATAATATGCGCTTGGTGCCTGTCTGGCCGTAAAAACGACCAATTTATCACTCATGTGTGGAACGTCAGCGAATCCAGGTCTACCTTGGTCATCAGGCCAAAAATATTCGCCATCGGGGTCAAATATTAATGTTCCGACAGGGGCTTCTCTGTTGCGTTTGGGTACTGTTGGTTGAGTCTTGTATAGTTCCGAAAAAAGTAATTTATTGAGATTAGATTTACCAAAGCCTGCACGAGCAAAAACAAATGAACGTCTAGAAACAAGATTTTTGACAGCAAAATTAACATTAACTTCTGGCGATATTACTTGCATCCAGTCTGGGATATCTCCCGACATCGAATTACCGTAGTAAACAAATTCTCCCAAAGCAAAATGACCTATGGATGCCCCATCGCCATCATGCCCTGCAAGTGCTTTTAATACATCTGGCGTGGGGAAAGCTACTCTCGCGCCTACATGAGGTAGCCTGCGATGGGATGGCACAAATATAAGTTTTGAGTTTTTAAGTTTTATTGCACCAAGGACACGAATATTTACCTTGTATCTTAGATATTGCTCTCTTAAATCGTCCGGTACGGCTCGTTCCTCTAGCATAGCTCTAATATTAAATTCTTCACCTGAGCCATAAGAAAGCTTACCTTCAGAAGAAAAAGAAGCGATTCTTCCCAGTACAGCTTCATCTTCATGCTCAAGTTGAACCAGAATAAATTGACCATGCATGGGTATATTTTGTAACTCATGCCGATAAGGTAAGGCTAAGTCAGCATGAAATTCCAGGCCTCCTTGTTGAAAGCCTCTAAATACGCCATCCTTTCTGTCCCTAGGAAATAGTTGCATTATTCATCCCCATTAGTATTTAGTATCTTCTTGCAGCAACATCTGCGGTTCTCAACAAAAATGAATCTAGTGTTGGGGCATCGGTTCCTAGGGCCCTTCTTATACCCTTGTATACCTCATCTTGTAGTACATCAAAATCGAAATCTACCAATGCTGCATTTTGATGGGCTATTTGCAAACATCTTGGATAGTGAGGAACCGGGAAACCATTTATAGCGTCGGCCAGTAGAGAACCGATAATCAGATGAGCTTCGTCATTTTGTGGCTCAAATATATCAATTGGCCAGATTGGGTCTGAGACACTGGAACCAAATTTGGCAAGATACATTTTCCCTCCAACAAATTTATTTGATTCCCCCTCGATTCCTTGCTGATTTGCTCCCCTAGCATACTCAGGCCACACATATGCCTTCGCTTCAACATGACGAGGTATTTCTAAGTAAGCAGGATATTTAACATTTAATACACACTCTAAGGTCATTGCTAGCTCATATCGCTCTAAAACTTTACTATGCTTTGCAAGACCAGCAAGGTAGATTCGGCGGTGATGATTATTTTGGTGCTCCTGGATGGCTTGATGAATCCCGTTTAGATATTTAGCAAAAAATTCCCCTGCGAAAACTTTGCTTCGCAACAACCCATCAAAAACAATCAAGGTATCTGTACCATAGTTTCTATTCTTAATTAGATGAAACAAGGTTGCCCATTCAGTAAGTTCACGATAAACCTGAACCCAGCTAGGACTCTTGTCTTCACGGGAAGGACTCGGAATCATCGGGGATAAACGCCACAACTTATCAACCGCAAGGAAGCGCATCATTTGCCCTAGCTCTGAGCTGGGATTTTCCCAATGCCGTTTACTTAGTTCATCTGTATCTGACTCAGGCGTAATGACATCTAATGCATAAGAGTTGTTGCTCGAGTCGACGACTCTAATTATCTGTATCAAGAATGGGTCGAATTTGAGCTGATTATTGCCGCCATCAGTTCCAACGAACGCCAAAGAGGTTACAGAGCGAGGTTGGATTTTGCGAACATGAGACTTTAAGGGACTTATTTCTGCCCTTAAATCATCTAGTATGCGTCGGTCCTCACCAATACGCTCAGCTATACGTCTTGATAACTCAGTCCTAATCTCCGGGTCTATCATTGAGCGCCAACCCTCTCAACTTTTCGTGACGGACATTAAAAGAATGTTCATGCACTATCTTAATATATTAATTGCTAAACAAGTTGGTTTTACCCTAACTATCGGAACAGAGAACCGTTACTGTTTGGAATGGTCATGAATGCTTCCAGGAACAGCCTTGCGCCCTTTTTAGCTATATATTTTTCTAGTGAGGGTAAGGTGTAAAGGTCGAAAGGGTAGACCCCCCTATCACTGTGATGCGTGGCCGGCGTAAAGTGTTATAGAAAATCAAATATATTCACGAAAGGGTAGGTCTCCTGCCAGCGCCTGCCACGGGTTAATTTCCAGAAATACCCGAGTTTATACCTTGCACTTTTCAAGTGCCTCTGTCTTGGGTTGTTTGAATTGTTCTTGAATGCCCCTATTAGAGGCACCTAGAGCGTTTTATTTTGCTTGGTAGAGATAGGTGTGGGTGCTGGCCGTATGCAGCTTGTATGGCCTTTTTATTCAGTCGGTGCCCCACAACAGTCATACTTCTATCAGTAGGGGTACTTTCAATGTTAAAGTTTGCTTGCTGATTCTATACTTACAAATAGTTTCTAATGTACACATGACTACGGGAGTTGCTATGAAGGATAACTACCCTATTTTTGGAGTCTTGCCTAGCGCTGAAGACGTTGTCATTAGAGCCGCCTATAAGGCACTCGCCAAACGCCGCAGCAGCGGAACGCCCTGCAAACTGTCCCAACGGGAAAAACACTAACATGCAAGAGCCCAAGAACGCCTTTCACTGGGGACCGACGAATCCTCATCCACTCTCGAAGATGCGCACCGAACTGGTGTGGGATGGGAAATACGACGAGTTCGGGAATCGCCGCGAGGTGGACATCGCCGCATGCGCGATGCCAATGCAGAAAATTGAGACGGTGGATGAGCCTCGGCAGCGGGCAGCGGCGGAAGGGAATCTGGAGCTTTTCGAGAAGGAGCTCGGCGGCAAGAAGCGTGACGACTTCCGCAACCATCTCATCTGGGGCGAAAACAAGCTCGTCATGGCCAGCTTGCTCAAGGAGTTCAAGGGCCGCATTGACCTTATCTACATCGACCCGCCGTTCGACGTGGGCGCGGATTTTACGATGGACGTGCCCATCGGTGACAATAAAGAGACAATTTTCAAAGACCAATCATGTCTTGAAATGGTTGCATTCAAAGATATGTGGGGCAAAAACACCGACTCCTACCTCCAGATGATGTTTGAGCGGCTCACACTGATGAAGGAACTGTTGTCAGAGAAGGGAAGCATTTATGTGCATTGCGACTGGCGGATGGCCGGTCTGCTGCGCCAAGTACTTAACGACGTTTTCGGCAACGACAACTTCCAGCGTGAAGTTATTTGGTCATTCGATACAAAATCTGGTTATAAAACAATTGCGGAAAATTGGATTAGAAGCCACGACACGATTTTGTTTTACAGCAAGGCAGGAGGGAAGACTTTCAACAAACAATACCTTCCATATTCGGATGAATATCTAGGCCGTTTTAAAAAAGCAGATACAGATGGTCGGCGTTACCGCGACGACCGCGGGAGCGGTGTAAAGCAATACTTAGATGAGTTAAAGGGTGTGCCTGTTTCAGACGTTTGGCAAGATATTAAGTCGTTCCAACAAGACGCGACTTCTTTGGAATACCTGAACTATGCTACTCAGAAACCCGAAGCCCTCATCGAACGCATAATTATCGCCAGCAGCAACGAAGGCGACCTTGTTGCCGACTTCTTCTGCGGAAGCGGCACGACTGCAGCAGTCGCAGAGCGGTTAGGGCGGCGCTGGATAATGTCGGACCTTGGCCGGTTCGCCACCCACACCAGCCGAAAGCGTCTCATTGAATTACAACGCAAGCTGCACGGCGGCGGCGTACCTTACCGCGCTTTTGATGTTTACAACCTTGGCCGCTACGAGCGCCAGTGGTGGCAGAAGGAGCGGCTGCAAGGTGCAGACGATGAACATCGACGCGTCGTGCTAGAGTTTTTCAAAGCGGAAGTCCTCGCCAATTCAGCTAACCCGCTTCTACATGGGCGTAAGTCTGGGGCGTTCTGCTACGTGGACGGCATTGATGGAATCTTCACCCGAGAAGAAGCGCGTGCCGTGGCCGAGGCAACGGTGCAAGCAGGTGGGCGCGAGGTGTATTGCTTGGCGTGGGAGTTCGAGATGGAACTACGCCAGCACTGCCTCGCGCTGGAAGCTGAATATGGTATGCGAATGAAGCTAGTGCCCATCCCGCGTGAAATCATGGAGAAGAACCGCAAAAGTCCACCGCCGTTTCTGGAGATGGCTGTGCTTGAAGCCGAGTCGATGGTGCGCACGGTGGGCGGCAAGAAGTCTTTGGATGTGAAGCTGATAAAGTTTCTACCCTCGCTCGCAGAAGTGCCGAGCAAGGAACTGGAGGCGTTAAAGGAGCGCGCAGTGAAGAGTGGCTTCGACTTCATCGATTTTTGGGCCGTTGATTTCGACTGGCATCCTGCTAAACCCTTCAACCACCACTGGCAGGACTTCCGCACCCGCAAAGACCGCTCACTCAAGACCGTGAGCGACGCCGGATACAGCTATGAGAAGGCCGGGAAGCACACCGTCTGCGTGAAGGTGGTGGATGTCTTCGGCTGTGACACGAGCATCACGTTGGAGGTAAGCTTTTAGCCGCCATGCCTGAACAACTGACCATCAAGGCCGAGGCGCTCGAACCCTTGTTCGCAGCGTGGTCGGAACCCGACAAACATCGCGTGCGGGCGGACAGCGGCGGGGGGGCAGTTGAGCGGAAGGGGCGGCGACCGACCGGCATTGCCATTGCGCAGAATCTGCGGGCGATGGTGAAGGAATGGCGCGATAACTTCTACTTCGGGGCCAGCGACACGTCACGGCATCTGCTCAATCACTGGTTCGGGCGGACTCACACCATTGGCACAGGCGAGAGTTCATATGAATTCCGCTATTACTTCTGCCAGCGAGAGGCGATAGAGACGCTGATTTACCTGAAGGAAGTTCGGAAGCTGGAATGTCTCTCGCAGATAATAGCGGAGTTTGGCGGGGCCTATGCCGAGACGGCGGCGCTGGGTGTGACGGAAGAAGAGGATGCGTGGAGTCGCTACGCCTTCAAGATGGCAACCGGCTCGGGCAAAACGAAGGTAATGAGCCTTGCGATTGTGTGGAGCTACTTTCACTCTTTGCGGGAGAGCGATTCGCCGATGGCGCGTCACTTCATCGTTATCGCACCGAACCTGACGGTGTTCGAACGGCTCAAGGAGGATTTCAAACCAGAAGAGGGCGGGCCTGACATCTTCGACACCGACCCCCTCATCCCGGTTGAATGGCGCGGGGATTGGAACCTGACGACAGTATTGCAAGACGAGGTGAGCGGCGCGAGCACGGGCGGGACGCTTTACCTGACAAACATCCATCGATTGTTCGATAACTCCCGGAAGCGCGAAAGCGGTCAGATTTACGACTGGATGGGGCCTTCGGTCAGCAAGGCCAAGGCGCTGGATACCGGCGATGCCCTGCGCGAACGCATCACCGGGCATTCACGCGTGATGGTGATGAACGATGAGGCGCACCACGTCTGGGACCCTGACTCAGCGTGGAATGAAGCCATCACGTATCTCCATGACACTATCCGCAAGCGCACTCAGGGCGGTTTGGTGGCGCAGCTCGATTTCTCCGCCACCCCCAAGGACAACAAGGCAAACTATTTCAAACACATCATCTGCGACACGCCTCTGGGCGAAGCGGTGGATGCTGGTATTGTCAAGACGCCCATCATCGGGCGAGCCGGACAGCTTGTAGAGCAGGCAACGGACAACGCTGCCTACCGATACGAGATGCACCTGAAGCTTGGCTACGAGCGCTGGTTAAGAAGCCGCGATGAGTGGCTGAAGAGCGGCAAAAAGCCCCTGTTGTTTGTCATGTGCGAGGACACCAAGTCCGCGGATGAAATCACCGCACGCTTGCATGGGGACGCGATTTTCAAGGAGCTGAACGGTCGCACCATCAATCTGCACACGAACCTCAAAGGAAAAATCAACAAGAAGACGGGCTTCTTTGATGCGAACGAGAAGGACATCAGCGATGAGGACTTGAAGGCTTTGCGCAAGTTGAGCCGCGAACTGGACTTAGGCACGAGTCCTTATTTCTGCATTGTCAGCGTGCTGATGCTCCGAGAGGGCTGGGATGTACGGAACGTCACGACGATTGTGCCGTTACGCCCGTTAAATGCAAAGTCGGGCATCTTGCCGGAGCAGACACTAGGGCGTGGTTTGCGTCGCATGACACCGCCGGGGCAGGCGAACGAGATTGTCGCGGTCATCGAGCACGAGGCATTTGCAAGGCTTTATCGCGACGAACTCGCGCAGGAAGGCTTGCCAATCGAGATGGTGGATGTAGAAAATGTGCCGACCACAACAGTCTCCATCTATCCCGACCCGAAGAAGGACGCAGTAGCGCTGGGTATCGCCATCCCGAGGCTGACTGCCGCAAACCAAACGCTTCCAGTGCTGGGCCCGATTTCAGAAGTGGAGTTGCAGGAGGCATTCAAGCCCTACCAGCCCCTGCCCATTGGGGTCGGCGAGCGTGGTCCTAACGAAGTGCAATATGAGGGGCGGCATCTCATTACCGGCGAGGTTGTCGAACACATGAAGGTCAACCTTGCCCTGTTGGAGTCGGGAGTCGGGGCTATTTCCTTTTACGTTCAGGAGGTGGAGTACATCTGTAAGGTGAAGAGCACGCACCAAGTGCTGGCTCCACTGTTGCAGAAGTTTTTCGAAGAGATGCTGTTCGGGCCTGGGCGGTCAGTCTTCGACTCTGCGCTTGTTGCGCGCCTTTCCAATAGCGACGTGCGCGAGCATGTGCGGGCGGTGTTTGTCCCATTGGTGCGCCGGAAGACTATTCAGAAGCAGTTGCGTACACTCGAGGCGACGCCGGTTTCCGTTGCTTCGTGGCGGCCCTTCCAAGTAACTGTCAGCGAGCGCCGACCGGTTCAGCCGTCAGAACGAACGGTGTTCAACCTTGTGCCGTGCAATCGAACGCTGGAGACAGCTTTTGTTGGGCTGTCAGGCAAGGCATCAGACGTGGCTGCATTTGCAAAGAACGCGGGGCCGCAGTGCCTGCGAATTGATTACCTCGCTGATGGCGTTCGACTAGCGTTTTACACACCCGATTTTTTCGTGCGGACTGACTCAGGCAACTACTTTCTAGTGGAGACTAAGGGTCAAGTGGACAAGGACGTCCCGTTGAAGGCGCGTGCGGCGGTGGAGTGGTGCAAGGTAGCATCAACTAAACAGGCGAAGTGGGACTACCTATATGTGCCGGAAAGTGTCTTCCAGCGCTTCCAAGGCAACACCATTGCCGAACTCTCTCGGATGTGCGCGCCATCACTCAACGACCTGCTCAATGAAGAGAAATTCCGCGAGGAAATGCCGCTGTTCGCTGGCCTCGGACTGCTAGAAGGAAAGGTCTCGGAAGTGCAGGGATTGGTGGACCAGAAGGTGCTGGATGCACTGCCGGAGCGTTGGCGGAAAGCGGCGAATGAATCAATTTCACTATTCAGGTTTTTTGAGAAAAAGTCAGACGTGAATTACGCGCCAGTATTTACAGCATTGCTCGGTGTCATCGATGAGGCGGCAAAGGGTTTTGTTCTACAAAAGCTGACCCCGCTAATACCGGCTAACACGCAAGAGCAGCGTGATTGGTTTGAACCCTACTTCGGAGCCGTCGAGCACACGAAGCGCCGTCACTACGAGGAGATGGCGCGGAACCTCCGCAAGGCGCTGGTTTACAGAAATGGCATTTCCCCGCTCGGACTGCTCCGTAACTGTCTCGACTACGCGCTCAATGACAACATGCGACTGACCGGTGTGTTCGAGGCGCTTAAAGCAGAGTTTAGATTTAGTGGTGGGCGAGACCTACTATCCCAGGTCAAATCCATCAACGATTTCAGGAATACGCGTGTGGCACATCAGGAAACGGCGTTGACCAATCCAACCGAGGCGAAGTCGGCGCTTGTTGTTTGGGTGGATGGATTACATCGCCTCTGGCAAGCATCGACTGCACAAAAAGGGGGGTAATTATCAAACTTCCGTGCATCAAATTCGATGCCCTGCCCAATCAAATTGGTGAGCCACTGCGATAGAAAACTATTCAGGTCTCGTTGCGACTGATTAACTCTGTGCCTGGGCAGAATATCTCCGAGCTACCTTTTTACCCAAGCCGCTTAGTGAGTCCGGAACAACGGCATTGGCAAAGCCTCGTATATCGCCCACAAACCAACTTCCGTCATCAAGAGTAAGCCTGAGAGTTGCTACTGTCTTGTCTCCATGGTTGCGAATCTCAAAAATACGGTCTTTTCCGGCTAGGCAACCTTCAACAAATCTGTCGGCACAATGACGTTGAGAAATGGCCAGTCGATGAAGCGACCAAGCATCAGTCACTGGCTCTACCGTCCAATTATCGACCTGGATTTTAGGCATGGCTGACTCCCACATTACATCCTGATATACCGCCGCCTTTACAGTATCAGCCTTCCATTCTGCCGCATTTTTCAACAGGTATTTCCAGCTGTTTTTTGTCTGGTTATTGTCCATACTTGGGCATGTTGCCCCCAGCCAGGTAATCACCTCTACCAGCTCGGTCTCGGCAAATTCCCTTAGTGTGCCTGCCGCCAGCCGCCTATCTGCTTCTTCGAGAATATGGCGTAAGGTGTCGAACCTCATCCATGTGCTACGGAATAGGACTTCGCCGTATTTGTGTTCCACCCTGAAGTCGTCATGCAGAAAGAGTTCTTGTATTGGTTCCGGGACAGGTGTTTCTAGCCGCAAGCAGGAAAGCAACCGTAGCCATACCAGCAAGGTTTTCCAACGCCATTGAGGGTCGTTGCCCAGGATTTTCAAGTCCAGAACCACCCGAAAATCGTCTGCCTTGCCATTGGCAATATATCGCCAGGCCAATGGGGTCATAAAGTCCTCTTCCAACAGCCTTTGCTTCATGGCCGAAATGATTTCACCTTGGGGCAACCCCACTTTGTCCTGAAGTATCAGGGTGTAGAGCCAGATTAGATTCGGGTTGTCATGTTCGAGCTGAAAATACTCATCCCGGTGCTCTGTAATAAGCAAACACCGATTTGCGGTTATGGGCTGGCGCCATTGAGCGGCGTCGAGCTGGAATAACCTTGATAGGCCGGAATTAACTGAAATACTTTCGTTCATAGAATGAATAATACGCTTGGCCTGGCTCAGTAATTGAGCCTGTACATTGCTGTTAAAACCATCATCAAACGCCCTTTCTGATTCACCATCACTGGCTTACAACAACCCTCGCTCGGCAAAGCTCAAAGTGCTCGCCCCGGCCACGATGAAATGGTCTAGCACTTTGACATCCACTAGTGCCAGCGCCTGTTTCAGCGCTTGGGTAAGCAGCTTATCCGCTCGACTCGGTTCTGCAATTCCCGATGGATGGTTGTGGGCGAATATCGCCGCCGCCGCGTTGTGCTTGAGCGCCGACTTGACTACCTCACGCGGATACACCGAGGTCTGGGTCAGGGTTCCCCTAAATAATTCCTCGGCGGCAATCAGGCGGTTCTGGGCATCGAGATGCAGTGTGACGAAGCTCTCGTACTCGCGTTGGGCGAAGTGAATTTGCAGATACTCACGCACGGCGGCGGGTTGTGAGAACGTGCTTTCTCGTTGCAGTTCCTCACCCAGCCAGCGTTTCACCAGTTCACGAGCTACTACACATTGCTCAGGCGGCAGTTGTCCCTCACAAGTTTCAGTAAACAAAGGCCCGAGCGACCCTCTGTATAGCCTTCGAGCTTCGCGGGTTCCAATCAGCCGTTGCAGCAAATCAGCATCGGAGAGGTTCGTACAGTTTGTGGATGTAGAAATCACAGCACCGCCCCAGCGGCATTACCCACAAAAACATTAGCATCTCGGATGTAGCGGGCCAACATCTCCGCAGAGCGGTGGCCTGTCTGTTGCTGGATTTTGTGTACGGCGACGCCAGCCTGAACAGCGCTGGTGACAAGCCCGGAACGCAGGCTGTGTCCGGAAATCTCACAAGCGTCCAGCCCCGACGCTCGAGCATAGGATTTCAAAACCAAAGCCACCGATTGCGCTGTCAGACGTTCTCCAACCACTCCGCCCTTACCAACAGAGCGGAAGATTGCACCGGACACGATGCCCGAATGCCCCAGCCAATGCTCAACAGCCTTAACCGGACAGGCAGCAGTTCTGCCCCAAGGGACAGCAATTTTTCTGCCCTCGCCTCGTTGGTCAGTCTTGCTGCGTTGCTGGTGAATGACCAGACCTTGATTGACGAACTGGATGTGCTGCACGTCCAGCGCCACCAATTCAGAGCGGCGCAGTGCAGCCGCAAACCCCAGCAGAATGAGCGCTCGGTCACGTATACCCTTGGTGCCGTGCATCAGCGGCAGCATGGTCAGAAGGTCTTGCCGGAGTACAGGTGCAACTTGTCGTTGCGGCACTCCGTTCAAACGCCTTACGCCGCGCAACACCGTGCGCACCAGTTCGTTTTTGGCGGGGTCGGCCAAACCTTGGCTGACGTGCGCCCGACCGATACCGACTACACGCCTGCCGATTGTGCAAGGGGAATGTATCTCTGCCCGACAGGCGATATAGGACGCCAGCATCTGCGGCGTGCTGGGCACCGAACCGCCCCATGCCAGAAAATCAGCCAGGTCTCCCCGGTATGCGAGCCGAGTATTGTCCGAAACCGCGGAGTGGATATATTTTGCGACTAAGCAATTTTGCACGTCGGCAGCAATTGATTTCAGGATGGATTCTGATAGCTTCACGTTAGTGTCTTTACCAGCGACGTTATAACTAACGATAACCCAACATTATCGTTAGTCAAATCCAACGCCGGCAAGTGAGTCGAATTGTCCATAAATCACCGTGGGCGTGCCTTGGGGTCTGTACGGCTATCAATATCCATGCGCAGATTGGCAAACCACTCATTGCCTGGAGTATTTGGATAGGGGCGAAGCTGTCGGAGAGAGGCTGTCTCACCTCGCTCCAATGACGCCCGGTAGGCTTCGAACTCACTCTGGATTAAAGGGTCTTCTTTCAGGTCACGGGCGTATCCGCCACGGCGCACGTGCGCAAGGAATGCCTGCCATGCTGAATGCCTCCAAAACCGCCGATGAAGTTTGTCTCGGTGACAGTCCCGACATAATGCAAACATGGCCGGAGGCTCCCAAATAAAGGGCTCTCCATAGTCTTCGTCGTGATATTCAACAGGCACTACGGGGTCGCCACAGAGCGCGCACGGCCCTGTCGCTGGCGGCACATCTCCTTTTGCAATGAGTGACTTCAAAATCTCGAACTTGTAATCACGTTCCTGCGGGCTGTAGCCGTTA
>Ga0315912_10003129_pt1 | contig 16721 bp, 14 predicted proteins | sample VfabasoilMG_FD_204469 | JGI IMG/M metagenome (GOLD analysis project Ga0315912, IMG submission 204469) | Garden soil microbial communities collected in Santa Monica, California, United States - V. faba soil | ecosystem: Environmental > Terrestrial > Soil > Garden | place: USA: California... | reverse complement strand
CACGCCGCTGCACCTGGCCACCTTCGCGAAGCGGCGCGAGGCGCTGCGCGCGCTGGCGATGGGTGGCGCCGATCTGGGCGCGCTGGAGAACGACCGCTACGACGCCGTGACCATCGCCGCGGTCGCCGACGACGAGGCCACGCTGGCCTTGCTGCTGCAGCTGGGCGCCAGCGCGAAGCTGATCACCAGCCGCTACGACGGCACCGCGCTGATCGCTGCCGCGCACCTGGGGCACGACGGCGTGGTGCGCCAGCTGATCGAGGCCGGCGCGCCGCTGGACCATGTGAACAACCTGCACTGGACGGCGCTGATCGAAGCCATCGTGCTGGGCCAGGGCGGGCCGCGCCACGTGGCCACGCTGCAGCTCCTCGTCGAGGCGGGCGCCGACACACAGCTGGCCGACCGCGAGGGCCGCACGCCGCTGGCGCTGGCGCGTGCGCGTGGCTACGAGCCGATGGCGCGTATCCTGTTGCAGGCCGGTGCCCGCTGATGTCGATGGAGATGCAAGGTGGTTGAACTGGGCGTGATGCTCGTGTTGGTCGTCGGCGTCGTCTGGGCGGTGGCGACGCTGCAGCTGCGCGGCGCCGACATGTCGGCCTTCGACCAGCCGACCGGCGAACGCTTCTCGAACGGCGACCAGCCGGGTCCGGAGATCGGCGCGGTGGTCGCCAAGCTGGGCGGCATGAGCACGCTGCTCAAGGGCGTGCCGATGCGCGAGCGCAATGCGGTGTTGCGCAAGTACATGGACGAACTCTTTGCCGACCGCGTGCTGGACGTGCGCCTGCTGCCGGCGGATTGCGGCGGCGTGGCCGGCGAATGGGTGCTGGCGCCCGGCGCCGACCCGCAGCGGCGCCTGCTCTACATCCACGGCGGCGCGTTCATGCTGGGCAGCCCGAAGAGCCACCGCACGCTGACTTCGCGGCTGTCGGCGCTGACCGGTGCTGCGGTGCTGGCCATCGACTACCGGCTGATGCCCGAACACCCGCGCCGCGCCGGCATCGACGATTGCCGCACGGCCTACCGCTGGATGCTCGAACACGGCCCCGAAGGCGCGGCGCCCGCGCGCGCGGTGTTCGTGGCCGGCGACTCGGCCGGCGGCAACCTGGCGCTGTCGCTCATCCACTGGGTGCGCGACCAGGGCCTGCGTACCCCCGACGCCGCGGTGGCACTGTCGCCGCTGACCGACGCCACGCTGAGCAGCCCGAGCCTGCGCGCCAACCTCCACAGCGACCCGATGCTCGGCCCGCTGTTCGGACCGATGGCGCGCGTGCCGCAGGCGCTGCTGCTGTGGTTCGGCTGGCTGCAGACGCGCATCAGGCCCAACGATCCCGTGATCTCGCCGCTGCGTGCCGACCTGTCGCGGCTGCCGCCGCTGCTGCTGCAGGCCAGCGAGGTGGAAATGCTGTTCGACGACAGCCGGCGCTACGTCAACCGCGCCCAGGCCGCCGGCTCACCGGCGCGCTTGCAGCGCTGGAACCACATGGTGCACGTCTGGCAGATCTTCAACCCCGAACTGCCCGAGGCGCGAGAAGCGCTGGAGCAGATCGGCAAGTTCCTCAACGCGGCGGCGCCGCCCGTCCGATGAAGCGGCGCGCCTGCATCCTTCTTGCTGCCGCTGCGGTGCTGTTGCAGGGCTGTGCCACCGGCACCACCTTCTCGCAGCTGGTGGGCGAGCGCTACTTCCTGACGCGCCTGGACACCTACCCGGTGACGATCCTCTCGGTGGACGGCCGCAGCACGATCCTGTCGACCCAGTATGTGGAGCCGGGCTTGCGCCGGCTCGTGCTGCAAGGCCCGCCCGGCGGTGCCGGCTTCAGCGCGCTGGAAACCTTCGAGCTCGAGGTCAAGCCCTGCATGCGCTACTACATCGTCGCCGTGAAGACCAGTCCGCTGGACTCGGACTTCAGGCCCCAGGTCGACTTCATGCAGCCGCTGGCCGGCTGTTAGGCCGTGGCCAGCCGCGGCGTGCGGCGCGCATCGACGCTCAACGGCCCGGCGCCCAGCGCCGCGACGATGAACAGGCCGCCGGCGACCGACAGGTTCTTCATGAACATCAGCTGCTGCACGAAGGCCTGCTCGGGCGCCACGGCCCAGAACTGGTGGAACAGCAGGCTCGCGGCCAGCGTGAACAGGCCGAGCGCCAAGGCCGCCCCGCGGGCCTGCAAGCCGATGGCGATGGCGATGCCGCCGAGCAGTTCGAGCAGGCCTACCACGACGGCCAGCACCGATGCCATCGGCAGCCCGCCGCTGGCAATGTAGCCGGCGGTGCCGCTGATGTCGCCCAGCTTGCTGAAGCCGGCCATGATGAACATCAAGGCCAGCAGCACGCGGCCGATGACGACCAGGGGGTTCTTCAAGCTATCGTTCATGATCAAAGCTCCGTTGTTGAAACACGGGGTGAAGCTTAGACCGCAGGTCGCGGCCACGGGGCCGGCACCGCTTGTCGTCAACGTTCGAAAAAGTTGATGGGCAAGCCGCCGCGCCACTTCGGGCAACATCGGCCTGTCCCAACAACCGCTGTCCGCCATGAGCATCGAGATGCCGCCGCTGCAGCTTGCCCCCACCAACGGCATCCGCATGGGCTACTACGAGGCCGGCCCGGCCGGCGATGTGCCGCCGCTGCTGCTGTGCCATGGCTGGCCGGAGCTGGCCTATTCGTGGCGCCACCAGATCCGCGCGCTGGCCGACGCCGGGCTGCGCGTGATCGCCCCCGACCAGCGCGGCTTCGGTGCCACCGATGCGCCGCCCGAGGTGCAGGCCTACGATCTGGAGCAGCTCAGCGCCGACCTGGTCGGGTTGCTCGATCACCTGGGTATCGCCAAGGCCATCTTCGTCGGCCACGACTGGGGCGGCTTCGTCGTCTGGCAGATGGCCCTGCGCCACCCGGCCCGCGTGGCCGGCGTGGTCAGCCTGAACACGCCGCACCTGCCGCGCGCGCCGGTCGACCCGATCGCCATCCTGCGCCAGCGTCATGGCGACAGCATGTACATCGTGCACTTCCAGGACCCGTCGCGCAGTGCCGACGCGATCTTCGACAGCCACGTCGAGCAGACCTTCGACTGTTTCATGCGCAAGCCGCTGCCGGTGGCGAGTGCACCCGGCACGCCGAACCTGGCCTTCCCGCGCACGGTGGCGGCCTACGATGCGCGCCGGGACAAGCGCACGCCCATCCTGTCGGCGCAGGAAAAGCAGGTCTTCGTCGACACCTTCAGGCGCACCGGCTTCAGCGGCGGCATCAACTGGTACCGCAACATGACGCGCAACTGGGAGCGCAGCGCCACGCTCGACCCGGTGGTGCGCGTGCCCTCGCTGATGATCATGGCCGAACACGATGCGGTGCTGCCGCCGTCGGCGGCCGAGGGCATGGAACGGCTGGTGCCGGACCTGGAAAAGTATCTCGTCCGTGACAGCGGCCACTGGACGCAGCAGGAGCAGCCCGAGGTGGTCAGCGCCAAGCTCATCGAGTGGCGGCGCAGGCGTTTCGGGTGATCCCTAGAATGCCCCGCTTCGCCCTCCTTCCCAGGCTCCCCGCGACATGTCGACCGGCCTCATCCGCATTCGCGGCGCCCGCCAGAACAACCTGAAGAACCTCGACCTGGACATCCGCACCGGCGAGATGACGGTGGTCACCGGGCCCAGCGGTTCGGGCAAGTCCAGCCTGGTGTTCGACACGCTCTATGCCGAAGGGCAGCGGCGCTATGTCGAGACCTTCAGCGCCTATGCGCGCCAGTTCCTGGAGCGCATGGACCGGCCGGCGGTGGACCGCGTCGACGGCGTGCCGCCGGCCATCGCCATCGACCAGACCAACCCGGTGCGCACCAGCCGCAGCACGGTCGGCACGATGACCGAGCTGAACGACCACCTGAAGCTGCTGTACGCGCGCGCCGCGCAGCTGTTCGATCGGCAGACCGCGCTGCCGGTGCGGCACGACACGCCGGAGACCATCTACGCCGATCTGCTGCAACGATCCAGCGACGACCCCAGGCTGGTCTTCACCTTCCCGGTGGAGCTGCCGGCCAACACCACGCCCGAGCAGATCGAGCAGTGGCTGTCGGCGAGCGGCTTCTCGCGCGTGCAGGCCGAACGCGATGCCGAGGGCAAGAAGCTGCTGGATGTGGTGGCCGACCGCTTCCGCTTCGGCAGCGCCGAGAAGGTGCGAGTGATGGAGGCCATCGAGCTGGCTTTGAAGCGTGGCAGTGGCCGGCTCAACGTCTACAAGCTGAACGACGACGGCGCGCCCGAGCTGTGGCGCTATTCCACCGGCCTGCATTGCCCGGAGAGCGACCTGCGCTATGCCGACCCGCAGCCGGCGCTGTTCAGCTTCAACTCGGCCTTCGGTGCCTGCGAGACCTGCCGCGGCTTCGGCCGCGTCATCGGCGTCGACCTCGGACTGGTGATTCCCGACCCGCGCAAGACGCTGCGCAACGGTGCCATCAAGACCATCATGACGCCGGCCTGGGCCGAGATTCACGACGACCTGCTGAAGTACGCGGGCGAGGCCGGCATCCCGCGCGACACCGCCTGGAACCAGCTGACTGCGGCGCAGCGCGACTGGGTGCTCAACGGCAGCCCGAACTGGAACGGCAAGTGGAACAAGCAGTGGTATGGCATCCACCGCTTCTTCGGCTACCTGGAGAGCAAGGCCTACAAGATGCACATCCGGGTGCTGCTGTCCAAGTACCGCAGCTACACCCCGTGCACGGCCTGCGGCGGCGCGCGGCTCAAGCTCGAGGCGCTGCTGTGGCGCGTGGGCTCGAAGGCGCAGGCCGATGCCGTGCTGGCACCCGAGAAGCGCATGCTGCCGGTGGGTGTGGCCTGGAGCCGAGAACCACTGCAATCGCTGCCGGGCCTGAGCCTGCACGACCTGATGCTGCTGCCCATCGCGCGGCTGCGCCGCTTCTTCGACAGCTTCGAGCTCAGCCCCGGCGACGAGGCGCTGAAGCTGCTGCTCGACGAGATCCGCACGCGCCTGAAATACCTGTGTGATGTGGGCCTGGGCTACCTGACGCTGGACCGGCAGAGCCGCACGCTCAGCGGCGGCGAGGTGCAACGCATCAACCTGACGACCGCGCTCGGCACCTCGCTGGTGAACACGATGTTCGTGCTCGACGAGCCGAGCATCGGCCTGCACCCGCGCGACATGAACCGCATCGTCGAGGCCATGCACCGGCTGCGCGATGCCGGCAACACGCTGGTGGTGGTGGAGCACGACCCGGCGGTGATGTTGGCCGCCGACCGGCTGATCGACATGGGCCCGGGCCCGGGCGAGCGCGGCGGGCAGATCGTCTTCGACGGCGTGCCCGACGATGCGCGCCAGGCCGACACGCTGACCGGTGCCTACCTCGGCGCGCGCAAGCAGGTGGGCATCGGACAGCGGCGCATCGTCAACGACGCGACGCCGAAGCTGATTCTCGAAGGCGCGCGCGAGCACAATCTCAAGAACATCTCTGTCAGCCTTCCTTTGCAGCGCCTGGTGGTGGTGACGGGGGTGTCCGGCTCGGGCAAGAGCACGCTGGTGCAGGACGTGCTGTATCCGGCGCTGGCACGGCATTTCGGCAAGGCCACCGAAGCGCCCGGCGAGCACGACCGACTGCTCGGTGCCGACTGGCTGAGCGATGCGGTCTTCATCGACCAGTCGCCGATCGGCAAGACCGCGCGTTCCAACCCGGCCAGCTATGTCGGCGCCTGGGACGAGATCCGCAAACTCTTCGCCGAGGCGCCGATCGCACGCGAGCGCAGCTACACGGCCGGCATGTTCAGCTTCAATGCCGGCGACGGCCGCTGCCCCACCTGCGGTGGCTCGGGCTTCGAGCATGTGGAGATGCAGTTCCTCAGCGATGTCTATCTGCGCTGCCCGGACTGCGACGGCCGGCGCTTCCGCACCGAGATCCTGGACGCGAAGATCGTGCGCGGCCCGCGCCAGCTGTCGGTGGCCGACGTGCTGGAGCTCACCGTCAACGAGGCCGCCACGTTGTTCCGCGATGACCGTGAGGTGCTGGTACGTCTGCAACCGATCGTCGATGTGGGCCTGGAGTACGTGCGCCTGGGCCAGCCGGTGCCCACGCTGTCGGGCGGCGAGGCACAGCGGCTGAAGCTGGCCGGCTTCCTGGCCGATGCGGCCAGCGGCCCGCGCCAGCCCGCGGCCCGCAAAGGCCAGCTGTTCCTCTTCGACGAACCGACCACCGGGCTGCACTTCGACGACATCGCCAAGCTGATGCGCGCGCTGCGCAAGCTGCTCGATGCCGGCCATTCGCTGATGATCATCGAGCACAACCTCGACGTGGTGCGCGCCGCCGACTGGATCGTCGACCTCGGCCCCGAGGGCGGCGAGGCCGGCGGTGAAGTGATGTGCTGCGGCACGCCCGAGGAGGTGAAGGCACATGCCGCCTCGTTCACCGGGCAGGCGCTGCGCGAGTACGAGCGCAGCCTGGGCCTGGGGGAGCATCGGGTCGAGGAAGGCCAGCCGCTGCAGTGGCTGGTCAAGGCGCAGCGCGCGGCGCGCCAGGTGATCGACGAATCGATACGCATCGTCAACGCGCACGAGCACAACCTGAAGAACCTGAGCGTGGACATTCCGCGCGGCAAGTTCAGCGTCATCACCGGCGTGTCGGGCTCGGGCAAGAGCACGCTGGCCTTCGACATCCTGTTCAACGAAGGGCAGCGGCGCTATCTGGAATCTCTGAACGCCTATGCGCGCAGCATCGTGCAGCCGGCGGGGCGGCCCGAGGTCGACGCGGTCTACGGCATCCCGCCGACGGTGGCGATCGAGCAGCGGCTGAGCCGCGGCGGACGCAAGAGCACGGTGGCGACCACCACCGAGGTCTGGCATTTCCTGCGCCTGCTGTGGGTCAAGCTCGGGCTGCAGCACTGCGTGCATGATGGCGCGCCGGTGCGGCCGCAGAGCGCCGAGAGCATCGCCGCGCAGCTGCTGCGCGACCATCGCGGCGAGCACGTCGGTCTGCTGGCGCCGCTGGTGGTGGCGCGCAAGGGTGTGTACACCGATCTGGCCAAATGGGCCAAGGCGCGCGGCCATACGCACCTGCGCGTCGACGGCGAGTTCCTGAAGCTCGACCCGTGGCCGCGCCTCGATCGCTTCAAGGAGCACACGCTGGAGCTGCCGGTGGCCGACATGCTGATCACGCCGCAGAACGAAGCCGAGCTGCGCGCTGCGCTGTCCAAGGCGCTGGAGGCGGGCAAGGGCGTGATGCACCTGCTGCATCCACTGGACGGCCTGGTTGCGGCGATGGAGTCGGGGCAGAGCACCGTGGCCATCGGCGCGATCAAGGTGTTCTCCACCAAACGCGCCTGCCCGGCGTGCGGCACCAGCTACCCGGAGCTGGACCCGCGCATGTTCTCCTACAACAGCAAGCACGGCTGGTGTACGACCTGCGTCGGCACCGGTCTGGCGCTGACGCGCGAGCAGCGCAAGGCCTACGACGATTCAAAGCGCGACGACGACCCGAAGGGCCGTGAACAGAGCTTCCCGGCCGAGGAGGCCGACGTCGAGGGCATCGTCGACAGTCCCTGCCCGGACTGCCACGGCACACGGTTGAACCCGGCCTCGCGACAGGTCAGCTTCGACGGCAAGGCGATCAGCGAGGTGGCGGCCTGGTCGGTGGGCCAGGCGCGCGCCTGGGTCGAAGGGCTGATGCGCGAAGGCCACCTGTCGGTGCGCGAAACGGGCATCGGCCGCGATGTCATCACCGAGATCGCCGGGCGATTGCAGTTCCTCGAAGAGGTGGGCCTGGGCTACCTGACGCTGGACCGCGCCGCGCCCACATTGAGCGGCGGCGAGGCGCAGCGCATCCGGCTGGCCGCGCAGCTCGGCAGCAACCTGCAGGGCGTGTGCTACGTACTCGACGAGCCGACCATCGGCCTGCACCCACGCGACAACCGCATCCTGCTGAACGCACTGCAGAGCCTGAGCGACAAGGGCAACACGCTGGTGGTGGTGGAGCACGACGAGGACACGATCCGCCATGCCGAGCATCTGATCGACATCGGCCCCGGCGCCGGCAAGCGCGGTGGCACGCTGGTGGCCGAGGGTTCAGCGGCGGACCTGTCGGCCACGGCCAGCTCAGTGACCGGGCGCCTGCTGGCGCTGCCGCTGCGCCACCCGCTGCAGCCACGCCGGCCGGTGGATCCGGCGGCGCCATCGCTGCGCTTGAAAGGCGCATCGCTGCACAACCTGCAGCAGGTGGACGTGGACCTGCCCTTGCATCGCCTGGTGGCAGTGACGGGCGTCAGCGGTTCGGGCAAGAGCACGCTGGCGCGCGACGTGCTGCTGGCCAACCTGCAGTTCATCAACCGCCGCGGCGCGAAGCCCAGTTGGCAAGGGTTGGAGGGCATCGAGGGTTGGCAAGTCGTCGACCGTGTGCTCGAAGTCGACCAGACGCCGATCGGCAAGACACCACGCTCCTGCCCGGCAACTTACATCGGCTTCTGGGACATCATCCGCAAGCTCTTCACCGAAACGCTCGAAGCCAAGGCCCGCGGCTACGCGGCAGCGCGCTTCTCCTTCAACACGGGAGATGGCCGCTGCCGCAGTTGTGAAGGCCAGGGCCTGCGCACCATCGAGATGAGTTTCCTGCCCGACGTGAAGGTGCCCTGCGAAAATTGCCACGGCCAGCGCTTCAATGCCGAGACGCTGGCCGTCAGCTGGCGCGGCAAGAGCATCGGCGAGGTGCTGCAGATGGAGGTGGACGAAGCGGTGGAGTTCTTCGCTTCGATGCCGGCGGTGGCCCATCCGCTGCAGTTGCTGAAGGACGTGGGCCTGGGCTACCTGACGCTGGGCCAGCCCTCACCCACGCTGAGCGGCGGCGAGGCGCAGCGCATCAAGCTGGTCACCGAGCTGTCCAAGGTGCGCGACGACATCACGCGCCGCGGTCAGAAGGCGCCGCACACGCTGTACGTGCTGGACGAGCCGACGGTGGGCTTGCACATGGCCGACGTGGAGAAGCTGATCCGCGTGCTGCACCGGCTGGTCGACGGCGGGCACAGCGTGGTGGTGATCGAACACGACCTGGACGTCATCGCCGAGGCCGACTGGGTCGTCGATCTGGGTCCCGAAGGCGGCGGCGAGGGCGGGCGCGTGGTGCTGGCCGGCACGCCGGAGCAGGTGGTCGCGGCCGGCACGCACACCGGCGTGGCGCTGGCGCCGGTGCTGCGGCGCAGTTGAACGGCCTCAGCCGCCGACGTGGACGTGCGCGCTGTACATCAGTCGCATGGCACGCGACTGCAGCTCCACCGCATCGTCATGGTCGCCGCAGCGGTCGAGCACATCGCTGATGCGCAGCAGCACCTTGATCTCCCATTGCGGGTCGGCCACGTGGGCCGCCAGGCCGGCGGCCTCGAAGGCCCAGTCGCGCGTGCGTTCCAGCGCCGCATGGCTGCGCTGCGCATCGTCCTGCGCATGCAGCTCGGCCAGCGCGCAGCTGGTCTCGGCCAGCAGGCACAGGATCTCCACCGCCTGGTCGGCGGCACCGAGCGTGCGTGCCCAAGGCAGCGCCCGTTCGAGATAGCTCTCCGCCGGGCCCAGTGCCTGCAGCGCGCGATAGCAGCGCGCCATCTGCGCCAGCGCCAGGCTCATCTCCAGCGGCTGCTGGTAGCGCTCGGCGACGTCCAGTGCCTTGGCGGCCTCGCGCAATGCGCTGCGTGCCGGGCTGCGCAGCATCGCCAGGGCTTCGGGCATCTGGCTCTCCGTACGGACTGCGTCGGTTTGGGGGTGGCTCATCTTTGGGGGTCTCGTGCCTGTGGAATGGCGGCGCCATGCTATGCGTGCGTTCGTTGCAGCGCGTCCCCCGAGTCATGGGGAGGTCGCGTCGCTTCTGCGTAACGCACGGCAGATCCGCGGGCGCAGTGAGACCTGTGTCACGCCCGCACCCGGCGCATGCACTTGAGGAAAACCACAGGCGCCGGCGGCCGGGCTTGCGTGACAATCCGCGTTCCGATTTTTCACGACAGGCCCTCCGGAGACGCAGCCATGATTCCGTTCAAGACTCTCGCAGGACCCGCAGTGGCGCTCGCCGCCATGGGCATGTCCTTCGCCGTGTCGGCACAGACCGTGCTCACGATGTCCAGCTGGGTGCCGCCGACGCACACGCTGACCGAGGGGCAGCGGGACTGGTGTGCACTGCTCGAGCAGAAGGTGCCGGGCAAGATCAAGTGCAACCAGCTGCCGCGTGCGGTGTCGGCTCCGCCGGGTACCTTCGATGCCGTGCGCAACGGCCTGGCGGACCTGTCCTTCACGGTGCAGGGCTACACGCCGGGACGCTTCGTGACGACGCAGATCGCCGAGTTCCCCTTCCTCGGCGATTCGGCCGAAGCCACCTCGGTGGCCTTCCAGCGCGTCTACGAAAAGTCGCCGGCGATGCAGGAGGAGCACAAGGGCGTCAAGGTGCTGGCGGTGTTCACCCACGGCCCGGGCATGATCTTCAACACCAAGCGGCCGATCACCGGGGTGGCCGACCTGTCGGGCCTGAAGTTCCGCATCGGCGGCGGCATGGTCAACGAGATCAGCAAGGCGCTGGGCATGAACGTCACGCTGAAGCCGGCGCCCGAGAGCTACGAGCTGCTGTCCAGCGGCGTCATGGACGGCACGCTGTTCCCCGCCGAATCGGTGGAAGGCTTCAAGATCGACAAGGTCATCAAGTACGCCACCACCTTCCCGGGCGGGCTATACAACACGGCCTTCGTGTTCATGATGAACCAGGCCAAGTACGACAGCCTGCCGCCGGACGTGAAGAAGGCCGTCGACGAACTGTCCGGCGAGTTCGCCGCGCGCATGCTGGGCAAGGGCTGGGACAAGGTGGACCGCCGCGGCATGGCCTTCATGCAGGCCGCCGGCGTGCAGTTCACCCGGGCCGACGGCGCCTTCGTCAAGGCGGTGAAAGAAAAGACCGATCCGCTCGAGGACACCTGGGCCAAGGCGGCGGCCGCCAAGGGCATGAAGGATCCGAAGAAGGCCCTGGCCGACTTCCGTGCCGACATCAAGAAGCTCGAGAAGTGATGCGATGTGCCGCGGGCCGGGGTGCATGACGGGAGTTCGATGACGCTGCGCAAGTTCATCGAGGCGTGCTGCAGCCTGCTCGCCGCCGTGGCGCTGTTCGCCATCATGTGGCTGACGCTGTTCGATGTCTCCGGGCGCAAGCTGCTGAGCGAGTCGATCCCGGGTTCGCTGGAGCTCACCGAACTGCTGATGGTCGTGGTGATCTTCGCCGGGCTGCCGCTGGTGTCGCTGCGTGGCGAGCACGTGGTCTTCGATTCCCTCGACCCCTTCGTGCCTGCCGGGCTGATGCGCGGCCTGCGCGCGCTGATCGACGGCCTGTGCGCGCTGGCGCTGGGCTGGATCGGCTGGTTGATGTGGGTCAAGGGCAGCCAGATGCTGGAGTACGGCGACAAGACCCAGCAGCTGGGCCTGACGCTGGGCTATTTCGTGCACCTGATGAGCGTGCTGCTGTTCGTCGTCGCGGCGGTGCATCTGCTGCTGATGCTGGCGCCGACGGCGCACCACCATCCCGGCGTCGACGACGGCGCATCCGCATGATCGAGGCACTGATCGGTTTCGGCGTCATTTTCGCGCTCGCGCTGCTGCGCGTGCCGCTGGCCTTTGCGATGGGCGCGGTCGGCTACGTGGGCCTGGGGCTGCTGCGTGGCTGGGACGCCAGCGCGGCGAGCGCGGCGCAGGTGGTCTACGACACCGGCTTTGCCTACACGCTGTCGGTGGTGCCGCTGTTCATCCTGATGGGCAACTTCGTGGCCCGCGCGGGGCTGGCGAACGAACTCTTCCGCGCGGCCTTCACCTTCATCGGCCATGTGCGCGGTGGCCTGGCGCACGCCACCATCATTGCCTGTGCCGGCTTCGGTGCGATCTGCGGCTCGTCCATCGCCACCGCGGCGACGATGTCCAAGGTCGCCTTCCCGTCGATGCGGCGCCATGGTTATGCCGACTACCTGTCCACCGGCGTCATCGCCGCGGGCGGCACGCTGGGCATCATGATTCCGCCGTCCACCATCATGGTGATCTACGGCATCGTCACTGAGACCAACATCGGCAAGCTCTTCGCCGCCGGTGTGCTGCCGGGCCTGCTGTGCGCGCTGATGATGATGGTCGGCGTGTCGTGGATCACCTGGCGCGACCCATCGGCCGGCCCGGCGGCCGAGCGCTCCACCTGGAAGGAGCGTTTCAGCGCGTTGCGCGACATCTGGGGCGTGGCGCTGCTGGTGGTGGTGGTACTGGGCGGCATCTACGGCGGTATCTTCACTGCCACCGAAGGCGCGGGCATCGGCGCATCGGGCGCCTTCTTCTTCGCCTGGGCGCGCGGCAGCCTGAGCTGGAAGGTGCTGTACGAGGTGCTGGTGGAAAGCACGCGCACCACGGCGATGCTCTTCACCATCCTGATCGCGGCGACGATTTTCTCGTCCTTCGTCAACTTCACGACCATGCCGGGAGACCTGAAGGACTGGATCCTGCACCTAGGCCTGTCGCCGCTGATGGTGGTCGGCGCGATGATGCTGATCTACGTGCTGCTGGGCACGATCATGGAAGAGCTGTCGATGGTGCTGTTGACCATCCCGGTGTTCTTCCCCATCGTCACCGGCCTGGGCTTCGACCCGGTGTGGTTCGGCGTGCTGATCGTGCTGGTGGTGCAGATCGGCCTGATCTCGCCGCCGGTGGGCATGAACCTGTTCGTGCTGAACGCGTTGCTGAAGGAGGTGTCGCTGCCGCAGATCTTCCGCGGCGTGTGGCTCTTCGTCGCGATGCTGGTGCTGGCGCTGGTGCTGTGCCTGGAGTTCCAGTGGCTGTCGCTGTGGCTGCCGAGTTTCATGCCGTGACGGCAGGGCGGGCCGGCCGTGCCTTCCACACGCGCCAGCCCAGCAGCAGCGCGATGATCGCCGCGTAGACCGCGACTTCGCCGAAGTTGTTCTTCGCGCTGCGCATCCAGAAGAAGTGCAGCAAGCCGAGCACGGCGATCGCGTACACCAGCCGGTGCAGCTGGCGCCAGCGCGCCGCGCCCAGCGCCTTGATTGCGCGGTTGAACGAGGTCGCGGCCAGCGGCAGCATCAGCAGCAATGCCAGCGTGCCGACCAGCACGAAGGGACGCTTCTGGATGTCGCGCACGATGTCCGCGACATCGAAGCCCATGTCCAGCCAGGCGTAGCAGAGGAAGTGCAGCAGCGCGTAGAAGAAGCTGTACAGCCCCAGCATGCGCCGCCAGCGCGCCATCGCCACCCAGCCGGTGATCTGGCGCAGCGGCGTCACCGCCAGCGTCAGGCACAGGAAGCGCAGCGTCCAGTCGCCGGTGCTTCGGGACAGCGCCTCCGCCGGGTTCGGGCCCAGGCCGTTGCTCAAGGCGCCGTGCAACAGGCTGGCGAAGGGCAGCAGCGCCAGCACGAAGAGCAGCGGCTTGACGGCGCGATGCGACAACAGTGCGTTCATGGGGCGCGCGCGGGCGCGGACCTTCAGGGTCAGTAGAACTTCGCCAGGTCCATACCGGCGTAGAGCTGTCCGACCTGGGGCTCGTAGCCGTTGAACATCAGCGTCGGTCGCTTGCGGCTGAGCAAGCCGTCTTCGCCGATGCGCCGCTCGGTGGCCTGGCTCCAGCGCGGGTGGTCGACCTTCGGATTGACGTTGGAATAGAAGCCGTACTCGCTGGCCGCGGCGCTCTCCCAACTGGTCTTGGGCTGCTTCTCGACGAAGCGGATGCGCACGATCGACTTGCCCGACTTGAAGCCGTACTTCCAGGGCACGACCAGGCGCAGCGGCGCGCCGTTCTGGTTGGGCAGCAGCTCGCCGTACAGACCGAAGGCCAGCATGGCCAGCGGCTGCATCGCTTCGTCCAGGCGCAGGCCTTCGACATAGGGCCAGTCCAGCACCGACGAGCGCAGGCCCGGCATCTGGCCCTTGTCGGCGAGCGTCACGAACTGCAGGTACTTGGCGTTGCCGGTGGGCTCGACACGCTTGATCAGCTCGACCAGCGAGTAACCGACCCACGGGATCACCATCGACCAGCCCTCGACGCAGCGCATGCGGTAGATACGCTCTTCCATCGGTGCCAGCTTCAGCAGCGCATCGAGGTCCCAGCTGCCCGGCTTCTTGACCTCGCCCTCGACGACGACCGTCCAGGGCTGCGTCTTCAGGCTGCCGGCATGGCGCGCCGGGTCAGACTTGTCGGTGCCGAATTCGTAGAAGTTGTTGTAGCTGGTCACGTCCGCGTAGGACGTGGGCTTTTCCATCGTCAGCGCGCCGCTGACCGCGCTCTTGGCACCCGGCAAGGGCCGCAGCCTGCCCGGGCCGTTGGCCGTCTGCGCGAAGGCCTGCCTCGATGCCCAGCTCGCCACCACTGTGCCGACGGCCGCCTGCATCAGGAAGCGGCGGCGCTGCGCGTAGACGGATTCGGGCGTGACGCTGTCGTCACGGCGTGGGGCAAAGCCCCGGTCCTTGATGAGGTGCATGTGGGCTCCGGCACGGTTGCTCGTGGGTCGTTGGACCCCGAGCGATTCTTACAGGCTCGTGCCGGAGCCGCCGGCGAGCTTCAGCGCAACCCGGCCATGTAGTCGGCCAAGGCCTTGATCTCGCGGTCGTTCAGCTTGGCGGTGACGCCGGCCATCTGCAGGCTGTTGGCGCGCAACCCGGAGCGGAAGGCGATCAGCTGCGCCTCGGCGTATTCGCCATGCTGGCCGGCGATGCGCGGGTACTGCACCGGAATGCCGGCGCCGTTGGGACTGTGGCAGCCGGCACAGGCGGCGATCTTGCGGTCGGCAATACCGCCGCGGTAGATGCGCTCGCCGAGCAGCAGCGTGTCCTTGTTGGTGGCGAAGCCAGGCTTGGCGGTCTTGGCGGCATAGAACGCGGCCACGTCGCGCATGTCCTGGTCGCTCAGCGTCGCCGCGAAGCCTTTCATGATGGCGTTGTTGCGCACGCCGGACTTGAAGTCGTGCAGTTGCTTGACCAAGTACTCCGGATGCTGCCCTTGCAGGATGGGGTTGGCCGGCAGGCCGCGCGAGCCATCGAAGGCATGGCAGGCGGCGCAGACCTGGGTCGCGATGGCCTGCCCCTTGGCCGGGTCGGCCTTGGGTGCGGGTTTGGCGTCGCTTGCCAGCACCGGGGCGGAAATGGCGAGGGCAAGCAACAGCAGCAGTGGCGACTTCATGTCCGGGCTTTGGTCGTATTGGGGAACAAACCCGCTGATTTTACAATGCCCGATGACCCCTACCGCCCCGACCGCCGCAAGCGCGGACAAGATCGCTGCGAAGGCGGCGCTGGCCTGGACTCACAGCGCACGTTTCCTGACCACGGCGGCGCGGCTGGAACAGCTGCCGCCGACCGAGCTGGCCGAGATCGCTTTCGTCGGGCGCAGCAACGCGGGCAAGTCGACAGCCATCAACCAGTTGGCGCAGCAAAAGCGCCTGGCTTTCGCGTCGCGTACGCCCGGTCGCACGCAACATATCAATCTGTTCGCGGTGGGACCGAAGGACGCACCGGACGCGTTGTTCGTCGATCTGCCCGGTTATGGCTATGCGGCGGTGGAGCGCGCGGCCAAGCTGCGCTGGCAGGAGGTGATGGCGCAATACCTGGCGCAGCGCCGCAGCCTGTCGGGCGTGGTGCTGATGATCGATTCGCGCCTGGGTTTCACCGACCTGGACCATCAGCTGCTGCAACTGCTGGCGCCGCGCCTGTCGGGCGGCGCGGTGCGGCTGCTGGTGCTGTTGACCAAGTCGGACAAGCTCACGCGCAGCGCCGCGGCCCAGGCACTGCAGACCACGCAGGCGCTGCTGGCCGAAAGCTGCCCCGAGCATGCGGATGTCAGCGTCTGCCTGTTCTCGGCGCTGAAGCGGGTCGGCGTCGACGAGGTGGCAACGCTGCTGTACGCCTGGGCGCGGCCCGGCGCCGTGCCTCAGACGACGACGTAGTTGCCCTTCAGGTAGGGCAGCGCCATGTGCAGGTGCTCGCGCAGCTGCGGAAACAAGTCGGAGGCCGACTCGCTGGCGTAGATCGGCCGCACGGCCTGGCGCGTGGGGCTGCCGATGTTGATCAGACAGGCGGCGCGCCCGTCGACGTATTCGAGCAGGTCGGTGCTCAGCGGGCGCAACACCCAGCCATCGGAAGACTGCACTTGTCCATTGGCGGCGGCGATGAGCTGGCTGGGTGTGGGCATGGCGGAATCGGTACGTTCGGGCAAAAGTTTAGGGCTGCCGCCGCGTCTTCCCATCCCCACGGATCGGGGGTCCGAACGGCGCCCCGCAACGGGTACGTGCATTTGTCACGCCCACCGATGGGCTGCCGGCGACAGGCGCAAAAAAGCCCGCGGCCTGAAAGGCGCGCGGGCTTCGTTGCGCTGGGCGGGGGGACCGCCGCGGCTCGGACTTACATGTCCATGCCGCCCATGCCACCCATGCCGCCCATGCCACCGGGCATGCCGCCGCCCATGCCGGCCGACTCTTCCTTCGGCGCTTCGGCGACCATCGCTTCGGTGGTCAGCATCAGCGAGGCCACCGACGCGGCGTTCTGCAGCGCGGTGCGCGTCACCTTGGTCGGGTCGAGGATGCCCATCTCGATCATGTCGCCGTAGTTGCCGTCCTGGGCGTTGTAGCCATGGTTGCCCTTGCCGGCCGCCACCGCAGCCACCACCACGCTCGGCTCGTCGCCGGCGTTGGCGACGATGATGCGCATCGGCTCTTCGCAGGCGCGCATGACGATCTTGATACCGGCATCCTGGTCG
>Ga0315912_10003128_pt1 | contig 16725 bp, 12 predicted proteins | sample VfabasoilMG_FD_204469 | JGI IMG/M metagenome (GOLD analysis project Ga0315912, IMG submission 204469) | Garden soil microbial communities collected in Santa Monica, California, United States - V. faba soil | ecosystem: Environmental > Terrestrial > Soil > Garden | place: USA: California... | reverse complement strand
CGACACCATCTACGGTGCCGAGGTGGCGGAGAGCCAGGACAACATGAACTACACGCGCGGCCTCGTGTACTGGTTCGCGCAGCCGCTCTTCCACACCGGTCTCCGCGTCAACGCCTCGCTCACCGACGAGCTCACCTTGCGCGGCCTGATCGTGAACGGCATCAACAACACGCTCGACAACAACGCCGGGAAATCCCTCGGCCTGCAGCTCGCGCTGAACCTGCCGCGCGCGGGCGACGGCGGCACGTTGCTCGCGGCTTCGCTCGGCTACCTGGTCGGACCGGAGCAGAACGACTACGCCACCATCGTCTGCGATCCGAACACGCAGTACTTCGATCCCACGCAACCGAGCGGCTGCTCCACCGCCCCCGCGGGAGGCAACCCCACGAGCGGCACGGTCGACCGCGCGAGCTCGAACACCAAGGGCCTCCGCCATTTGATCGACGCGGTCGCCACCCTCACGCCGACGGAAGCCCTGATGCTCCAGGCGAACTTCAGCCTCGACATGGAACGGGTGCGTGACACGATCGACACGACTCGGTTCGTGCAGCACACCTGGTGGGGCTTGATGCTCGGCGCCCGCTACTCGTTCGTCGAACAATTCGCGATCGCAGCGCGCGGCGAATACCTGGCCGACCCCGACGCGTACGCCACGAACGTCGTCAACATTTTCGCGCCCACCGTGCCCGGGACGGCTCCGCCGAAGGACGTGAAAATCGCCTCCGGTACGCTCACGCTCGACTACCGCCCCGCCGATTATCTCATCCTCCGACTCGACAACCGCATCGACTGGTCCAACAAGGAGATCTTTCCGAAGTCGGTTCGCTCGTACACGGGCGTGATGCCCACGACGACGCTCGGTGTCGTCGTGACCACGAACTGACCCGCGGCTCGCAACCACTGCTCCGCCGGAGCGGTAGGTCATGGCGGGCGACGCAGGCCCCCGGTTGAGCCGGGTGCTATAGGTGGGCCATGTCAAGCTCTGTGGACCGGGTCCAGGACCTCGAGCACGCGATCGACGGACTCACGCGTGCGTACGACGGCCCGCTCGAGATCAACAACCTGGAGAGCGCGGCGCTGCCGAACAAGCGCGCCGTCATCACGGCTCTGAATCACCTGAAGCCGCTGATCTACATGGGGTTTTACAGCCAGCGCTCGCTCAACAAGAGCAACCTGCGCTACGGCGTCAGCGAGCACGTCTACCCCGCCTACGAATGCCTCGTGGAGCAGATCGCGCGCGCCGTCAGCTACGAAGCGACGTACCGCGGCGCTCCGGCACGCGCGCCCGAATGGCCCGCCGATGTCGTCCTGCGCCTGCTCGGACAGCTGCCGGCCTTGCGCAACGTGCTCAATGCCGACGTGCTCGCCGCCTACGAGGGCGACCCCGCGGCCACGAGCCTGGAAGAGATCATCTTCAGTTACCCGACGGTCGAGGCCATCACGACGCACCGCATCGCCCATGCCTTGCATCGCGAGGGCGTCCCCATCGTCCCGCGCATCATGGCGTATCACGCGCACGAGCGAACGGGCGTCGACATCCATCCGGGCGCCAGCATCGACGCGGGCTTCTTCATGGATCACGCCACGGGTGTCGTGATCGGAGAAACCGCGAGCATCGGGCGCAACGTGAAGGTGTACCAGGGGGTGACCATCGGAGCGCTCAGCACGCGGCGAGCGCACTCGCAGCGGCCGCTGCCGAAAAAGCGCCACCCGACCGTCGAGGACGACGTGACCATCTACGCCGGGGCCACGATCCTCGGTGGCGAGACGGTGATCGGCAGGGGCTCGATCATCGGCGGCAACCAGTGGATCGTCAAATCCGTACCGCCCGATTCCAAGATCTTCGGCCGGGCCAAGGAAGGCGAGTGAGCACCGAGAGCGCCCACGCAGCCTGGCTCGTCGATCTCGACGGAACCCTGTATTCCCAGACGCCGGTGCGGCTCGCGATGGGTGCCGAGGTGGCGCTGCTCGGCTGGAGCGCACTCGCCATCCTGCGCCACTTCCGGCGCGAGCAGGAGGAGCTCAGAAAGCTCGAGCTCGAGGGCGATCCGTTCATGCTCCAGGTCGAGCGGACGGCTCTCGCGCTGGGCGCGACGACCGCCCGCGTCGAAGCCGAGGTGCAAGACTGGATGATCGAGCGCCCGGGGAAGTGGATGTCGCTTTTTCGTCGGCGGCGGCTGCTCGAGGAGATTCGCGCCTACCGCGCCGCCGGCGGACGCACCGCCCTCGTGAGCGACTATCCGGCGCGCCGCAAGCTCGAGGCGCTCGGTGCGAGCGCGCTGTTCGACGTGGTGGTCGCCTCGGGCGAGCCCGACGGACCGCTGCGCTTGAAGCCGCACCCGAGCGGTGTGTTGCGAGCCGCCACGGCGCTCGGCGTGGACCCGAGCCGCTGCCTCGTGATCGGAGACCGGACCGACGCCGACGGGGCGGCGGCAAAGAGCGCCGGCATGGCGTTCCGGCTGGTCGGGTGAACGGAGCGGCGCGTGCGCATTCTGGGTGACATCCCGCGCGTATCCCGGCTTTCGCGGCCAGAGTTCGAGGAGCGTTTCGCGAGCCGGGACCAGCCCGTCGTGATCGAGGGTGGCGTCACGAGCTGGCCGGCGCTCGAGCGCTGGAACGTCGAGTACCTGTCGAGCCTGATGGGCGACACCGTCGTCCGCTACAAGCAATCGAGCACGCACCAGCACCCCGATTTCCATCAGGCGACACTGGGCGCGATGTTTGCGCGGGGCCAGTCGCGCTTCTCGGAGCTCTTGCGCTCCATGACGACGGGCCCGCTCGACGAGCGCGCCCGTCGCATCTTCACGGGCGACGAGCAGTTCGTGCTCCAGCGCCGGAACGGGATCACGACGCTCGCCCCGGAGCTCGAGCGGCTGTACGCCGACGTCGCCGTACCGGATCTATTCGATCCGGATCGCCTCTACTCGGTGTGGGCGTGGTTCAGCGGGCCTGGCGTGCGCACGTGGCTCCACTACGACAACAACGGCTGCCACAACCTGAACGGGCAAATCCTCGGGCAAAAGCGCTGCTTGCTCTTCGCCCCGGGCGAGCTTTCGCGCGTCTATCCGTTCCCACCGGGCGGTCCGAACCCCGCGCACAACTGTGCGGCCGTCGACGTCGACGCGCCCGACCCGGCGCTCCATCCCCGCTACGCCGACGCTGCAGCCTGGAGCGGAGAGCTCGGAGCAGGCGATCTTTTGTTCATCCCCGCCTGGTGGTTGCACACCTTCTCCCACACTGGCGACCTGAACTCGAATGTGAACTTTTGGTGGAAGCCGGAGCGCGCGCGCGGGAACGAGGTTTCACGCTGGCAAGACGGCGTCGAGGCTCGCTCGGGCGCCGCTCACGACGGTTGAGAGCGCTTCGGCCGAACGGCGGGACCAGTCAGCCGCACACGAGAGCGATACGCGTCGGAAGCCGTCGCGTAACCTCGCGAGCGGCACGCTCCACGTCAGGTGATGTCGGAGTCGGCAGTAGAGGCGATGTCAGAGGAGGGACCTTCCGTCGAAGCCTTTCGGGCCACGATGCCGCCGGACTACGGCAGGCTGTACTCGGCGGAGGAAACGGCGGAGCACGGGGCGATCGTACAGCGCCGCAAGCTCGAGCCGGCGCACGTCGAGCTCTGGCGACCGCTCCCGGGTGGCGGCGCCGTGCTGTGCATCGTCGCCGACGATCACCCGGGATTTCTCTCCACGGTGAGCGCCGTCCTCTACCTGCACGAGCTCGACGTGGTCACGGCGCAAATCTATTGCCGGAAGCGTCCCGACGGCGTGGCCGAGGCCGTGGACTTCTTCTGGGTGCGGCCCAACCTCCACGGCGCGCATCACCGCATCGAGCTCGAAGAGATCGCCAGCGTCAAGCGCGTGCTCGGCGAGCTCGTCGTTCGGCAAGCCTGCCCGGACCCGATCGTTCCGCGCCGGCAGGGGCCCGCGGAGCCCGACGCGGTACCTCTAGCGCGCGTCTTCTTCGAGACTCAACCGCTGCGCGCCGGCAACTACGTGCTGGTCGTCGAAGCGCTCGACTTTCCGGGGCTGCTGCTGGCCGTCGCTCGCGCCCTGCATCGGCAGAACCTCGACATCCTCGCCTCCGACATCCGGACGGAAGGCACGCGCGTTCACGACCGCTTCACCGTCGCGGACACGCTCGGCGAGCCGCTCGCACCCATGCGCCTGGCCGCCATCCGCGGCGCGGTCGTCGCGGCGTTGCGCGTCGGCATGGGTGCCTGAGTCTTGTATTTGCCGCCAAGACTCACAGGTCCTGGCGGCGGGCCTCCGGCCCGCGTCGGGCTTCGCCCCCTGTCGCCGGAACTCAGGCTCGCTTCCTGTGCCAGGCTTTCGGCTGTAAAAACGCTCGAATGCCGTAGGTCGAGAGCGTCGAGCCGATGCCCGAATGGCGGCGCCCGGTCCACGGCAGGCGCGGGCTCACCCGGTCGCACGCGTTCACGTACACGCTGCCGGCATCGACGCGCGCGAGCACCCGCTCCGCCCGCCCGAGATCGCGCGAGTAGACACCGGCGGTGAGGCCGTACTCGGTGTCGTTCATCAGCGCGACCGCCTCGTCGTCGTCCTGCACCCGCGCGATGCCGATGATGGGGCCGAAGCTCTCGTCGCGCATCAGCTTCATGCGCTGCGTCGTGCCGCTGAGCACGGTCGGCTCGTAGTAGGCGCCGGGCCGGTCCGCGCGCTTGCCGCCCGTGAGCAGGCGTGCGCCGAGCGCCACGGCATCCGACACCTGCCCATCGAGCACGTCGAGCTGCGCCCGGCGCGCGAGCGGACCGATGTACGTGTCCGGAGCTTCCGGATCGCCCAGCCGAAAGCCGCGCACGACCTCGACGAACGCCTCGACGAACGCCGCCTCGGCGCGCTCGTGCACGTAAATGCGTTCCACCGAACAGCAGCTCTGGCCGGTGTTGTACATGGCACCGTCCGCCAGGCTCTCGGCCGCGGCGCGCACGTCGACGTCGTCGGTCACGTAGGTCGGGTCCTTGCCGCCGAGCTCGAGCTGCAGGCGAATCATGCGCGGAGCGACGCGCTCCGCGATGCGCCGGCCCGTCGCGTAGCTACCGGTGAAAAACACGCCGTCCACCGCTTGCTCCACGACCGCCGCGCCCACGCCGCCACCGCCGACCACGCAGGCGAATACGTCCGCCGGGACGCCCGCTTCCTGCCAGAGCTCGCCGATGCGACGACCGGTGAGCGTCGTGAGCTCGGACGGCTTGTAGACGACGGCGTTGCCCGTGAGGAGCGCGGGGACGAACACGTTCGAGCCGACGAACCACGGGTAGTTCCAGGCCGAGACGTTGGCGATCACGCCGAGGGGCTCGTGACCTATCACCTCGTCGAGCCCGCCGTCCGGCTGGTGCAGCACGTTCTCTTCTGCCATCACGGCAGCAACGTGCTCGAGGAAGAAATCGATGCGGCCGCGCAGCCCGTTGAGCTCGTTCAGCGCCTGCTTGACGGGCTTGCCCATCTCGCGCGTCAAGGTCAACGCGAGCGAATCCTTGTTCGCTTCGACGAGGTCCCGAAAGCGCGCCACCGCCGCTCGACGTTCGGCGAGCGGCGCCGCGGCCCAGCCGGGCTGAGCGGCGCGGGCGCGCTGGTAGGCGGCGGCGACGGTCGCCGCCGTGTCTTCGGCCACCTCGGCCAGGAGCTGGCCGTTCGCAGGGTTTTCGAGCCTCATGCGGCACCGAGCGCCTGCCGGAACAGGCTCTGGAAATCCGCTTCCGTCACGGGGCGCGGGTTGTTCGGGTGGCACGCGTCGGCCACGGCGATCGACACCAGGCGCTCGAGATGCTCGTCGCGCACGCCGACCGCGCGCAGCGTGTTCGGGATGCCGATGCGCTGCCGGAGCGCTTCGAGCCAGGCGATGAAGCCTGCGGCGCTCGCGTCCTTCGCACCCACCATGCGGGCGAGGTCGGAGAGGCGGTCGCCAGCCACGCTCGCGTTGAAGGCCATCGCGTAAGGGATGGCGATGCCGTTCGCGAGGCCGTGATGCAAATCGCAAACCGTCGAGAGCGCGTGCGCGAGCGAATGGGTGACGCCGAGACCCTTCTGAAACGCGACACCGCCCATCGTCGCGGCGTTCAGCATCTTGCCCCGCGCCTCGAGGTGCTCGACGCTCGTCAGCAAGGCGCGCTCGCCCTGCTCGATGCGCGCCGCCAGCTCGACGGCCGGCCCGAGCCCCTCGGCCACGAGCCGCACCCCCGAGAGTGCGATGCCGTCGCAGAGCGGCTGAAATCCCTTCGCCAGGTACGCTTCGACGAGGTGCGTGAGCGCATCCATCCCGGTCGCCGCAGTGACGGCCGCGGGCAGGCCCAGCGTGAGCTCCGGGTCCAGAAACGCGCGGGCCGCGAGCAAGCGCGGCGAGAAGATGATCTTCTTCACGTGCGTCGTGTCGTCGGAGATCACGGTGCTGCGACCGACCTCGCTGCCCGTGCCGGCGGTCGTCGGCACGGAGACCCAGTAGGGGATCTCGCGATCGATCGGCAGGGCGCCCGGTTTCTCGTCCTCGTAGTCGAAGAGATCGCCCGGGTGATGCACCATCACGAGGATCGCTTTGGCCACGTCGATCGCCGCGCCGCCGCCGAGGCCGACGATGGCATCGGCACCGTGCTCGCGATACGCCGCGACGCCGGCCGTGACCTGCGACTTGACGGGGTTGCCCCAGACGCCCTCGAACACCGCCGTCGCGAGGCCCTCGCTCGCGAGGCGCGCGCTCGTGTCGGTGACAGGCGAGAGCGGTGCAAGCCCGCGATCGGTGACGATGAGCGGCCGCTTCTTGCCGGCCTCCTTCAGCGCGGGACCGATGAGCTTCGCCGCGCCGGGACCGAACTGAATACGAGTCGGGAAGTTGTACTGGTGAATCGTCATGGCAAAAGTCCCGGGTACTAGATAATCTCGAAATACCGCGCGAGCTCCCAATCCGTGACGGCTTTGCCGAATTGCCGCCACTCCCAGCGCCGCGTGGCGGCGAAGTGGGAAACGAACTCGTCCCCGAACAGCGAGCGCGAAAGCTCGCTCGACTCGAACCGCTCGGTCGCCTCCGCGAGGTTCCGCGGCAACGTCGCGGCCTCGCGATCCTCGTAGCCGCTGCCGATCACGGCCGGTTTGAGCTCGAGCTCGTGCTCGATGCCGTACAGGCCACTCGCGACGGCGGCGGCGAGCGCCAGGTACGGGTTCGAGTCGGAGCCGTTCACACGCGTCTCGAGCCGCGTGCTCTTCTTGCTGCCGGGGATCGCCCGGAGCGCCGTGGTGCGATTGTCGACACCCCAGTTGGCCTTCGTCGGCGCCCAGGCGCCTTCCACGAGGCGCTTGTAGCTGTTGATGGTGGGAGCGAAGAGCGGGAGGATCTCCGGCAGGCAGTGGAGCTGCCCGGCAATGTAGTGCTCGAACGTACGACTCAGGCGCTCGCCCGAGCCGCCGTGAAACACGTTCTTCTTTCCGGAGCTCCACAAGCTCTGGTGAATGTGCCCGCTGCAGCCGGGCAGGTCGGCACGCCATTTGGCCATGAACGACGGCATGATGCCGAAACGGTGGCCGATCTCCTTGGCGCCGGCCTTGAAGAGCACTGCCCGATCCGCAGCTTCGAGCCCGTCGGCGTAGAGCACCGCCGCCTCCATCACGCCCGGACCCGTTTCCGTGTGGAAGCCTTCGACGGGAACGCCGAAGGCGGCGAGCTCGTCGAACAAGGCGTTCACGTAGTCTCGGCTCTCGTTCAAGCGCAGCAGCGAATACCCGAACATGCCCGGCGTCAGCGGCTCGGGGCGCAGGTGGCCGCGCTCGGCGAGGGAGTGCGCCGACTCGCGAAAGTGGAAGAACTCGTATTCGAACGCCGCCACCACGTCGAACCCCGCCGTTCTGGCGCGCTCGAGCACGCGCTTCAAGAGCTGACGCGGACAGATCGGGAGCGGATGCCCGTGCGCATCGACGAAATCGGCGAGCAAGAACGGGACCCCGCCGTCCCACGGCACCTCGCGGTACGTTGCGAGATCGAGGCGAGCGAGCGCATCCGGATAGCCCGTGTGCCAGCCCGTGTAGCTCGCGTTGTCGTAGCAGACGTCCCCCGCGTCCCAGCCGAACACGACATTGCAGAAGCCGAACCCCGACTCGAGCGCCGACTCGAGCTTGCTGCGGTGTATGTATTTCCCGCGCAGAACACCATCGATGTCGGTGATCGCGACCTTGAACTTGCTCGCGCTCGATTTCCGAATCTTCTCGAGGGCTAACGACTCAGGCGACGACTTTGCCATGGGAGAAAGCATTGGGTCATGGGATGAGCGAGGAAGCGAGGCTAGCGACTCCGCGTAGGATCCGCTACGTTGGGTGACTATTCGGGTAGAGGTAACGATGCGCTTTTTCCTTGCGTGGGTGAGCTTGGGGGCGACGGCGGTTCTGCTGAACGGCTGTTTCCAGGTCGGTGACGACGACGCCAGCGGCGGGGAGGGCGGGCAAAGCGGTGACGACGGCAAGACCGGCGGCACCACCAGCACCGGCGGCGCGAGCGGCAGCGGCACCGCAGCCATGGGCGGCAGCGCGGCGGGCTCGTCCAACGCCGGGATGGGCGGTAGCGCGCGCGCCGGACGCGACTCGGGGAGCTTCATCGGGCGCGGGGGCAGCAAGGGCGGGAAGGGTGGCGGCGGCGGCAGCGACGCGAGCGGGATGGGCGGCAGCGACGCGAGCGGCGGCACGGGGGCCAACGGCGGTACCGGCGGTGGAGGCACTGGCGGTGGAGGCACTGGCGGTGGAGGCACTGGCGGTGGCCCGCCCACGCCCGACGGAACCTGCGAAGCCTGGGCCGAAAAGCTCGAGAGCTGCGACGTCGTGAGCGGCACGCTCGATTGCTCCGTACCGACGTCCGGCTCCTACCAGCCGTGCTGGTACGGCTGCTTCGAGGATGCCCCCTGCAGCCAGATCGTGGAGGGGTTCTGCAGCGTCGACGTCGAGAACACCCTCATCGACTGCGTGACCACCTGCAACTCGCTGAGCTTCTCGTGCACGGCCAGCGAGACGGTGCCTGCTTCCTGGGAATGCGACGGCGTCGCGGATTGCACGAATGGAAGCGACGAAGCGGATTGCCCCCCCGACGCGGGCAAGTTCGCCTGCGCGAACGGGACGAAGATCCCAGCTTCCTACCGCTGCGACGACATGCCGGACTGCACCGACAGCAGCGACGAGGTCGCTTGCCCGACCCTCACCTGCCCGCTGCCCTCCTTGCCCACTCCGGGCGAGGCCTGCGGCAAGGCAACCACCCAGCTCAAGTCGTGTGGCCTCTTGCCGGGCGGCGAGATGACGAGCTGCATGGACCGCACGGAATACCAGGCCTGCCAGAAAACGTGCTTCGCCAGCTCGAGCTGCGACAACCTGCTCGCGTTCTTCTGCACGGGGTCGAGCTCGACCACGGTGGACTCGTGCATCGACGACTGCAATGCGTTACCGGATACGTTTCCATGCTCCGCCGACGGTTTCTCGATCCCTTCGAGCTGGCTGTGCGACGACGTCACGGACTGCACGGACGGGAGCGACGAAGCGGGCTGCACGTTCGAGTGCGGGAACGCTGGCGAGGTCCCCTACGCCTACACCTGCGACGGCGCCGACGACTGCGCCGACGGCTCGGACGAGGACGGCTGCAGCCCGACCTGCCCTGCCGGCGGTTGAGCGCGCTTTTTCCTGCTATGCCGCGCCCTGCAGGCGCGGGCTCCAGGCGGTGACTCGATCGCGGCCCTGGCGTTTGGAGGCGTAGAGCGCCTCGTCCGTGGCCTTGAACAGCGCTTCCCAGGTCTGACCCGCCGCGGGGAAGGAGGCGACACCGACCGAACAGGTGACCTTGAACGGCCCGAGCTCGGCGTGAAATTGGGTGGCCGAAAGCTCCTGCCGGATGCGCTCGGCGAGCTGACAGGCGCCGCGCTCGTCGGTTTCCTCGCAGACGACCACGAACTCCTCGCCGCCGAAGCGGCCGACCGCGTCGGTGTCGCGCTTCACGCGCCGGAGCACCTCGCCGAGCCCCTTGATCACGACGTCCCCCACGTCGTGGCCGTGCGTGTCGTTCACGCGCTTGAAATGGTCGATGTCACACACGAGGACGCTGAGCGGCCGCGCGAAGCGCGCCGCGCTCTTGACCTTCTGGACGGCCACGTCGATGAGCGCTCGCTTGTTGTACAGGCTGGTCAGGCCGTCCGTCGTGGCGAGCTCCTCGAGGCGTTTCAGCATGCGCGCGTTGGCGAGCGAGACGGCGACGTGGCTCGTGAGCACTTCGAGCGTCGGCCGCACGGAATCGCCGAAGGCGCCCCGGCGCTTGGAGCCGAGGATCAACGTCCCGAGGGGCCGCTCGTGCACGAGTAGCGGCAGCACCAGAAGCGACGGCATCGGCGGCGGCGTGAGCTGGCGGGTGAACACGACCTGCCGCGCGGGATCGTAGTCGCCGCGGTACGGCAAGGCGTGACGGTTCGCCACGACCATCGAGACCAGGCCCGAATTGTGGCGGTAGCGCTGCCCGATGAGCTCGGCCGTCCCCTCGCCGCTCGCCGCGCAGATCTCGTGCACCTGCGTCTGACGATCGAACAGCGTGACCACCGCGAAATCGAACGAAGCGAACTCGCGCGCGCCGTTCACGCCGGCCTCGATCACCTGCGCCTCGGTCGTGGCGGCGGCCAGGGCATTGGCGGCGCGGTAGAGCTTGCCCTGCTCGACCTTCGCGCGGTCGAGCTGCACGAACACGCGCTCGTTGTCGATGGCACGCAGCACGAAACGGGCGGCCGCCTTGAGCGTCTCCTCCTCGCGCGGGGTGAACGGCTCACGCGCCTCGCGGTCGACGACCAGGAGGCCGCGCGCTCGCCCGTGATCGTCGAGCGGCGTGGCGCAGGCCGACCCGACGTTCGGGCGCGGCGAGTAGTACGGGAGGTGCACGGCCGAGCGGGGCCCCGCAATGCTCACCTGCGTCAGCGCCTCGAGGCTCGCCCCGAAAATGCCGTCGCGCACGCCGAACGGCCCCGGCAGGATCGCGTCCTCCGAGCTCGAAAGCTCCAGAATGGTGAGGGCCGAGCCGCTGGCATCGAGGCCGAGCAGTAGCGCGGTGCGCAGGCCGAGCGTGCGCCGGAGCAGAGAAAGCGCGAACTCGACGGCCTGATGAATCTCGTCGATGCCCGAGCAGATGAGGCGCTCGGCGTCGTCGGGCGCGGGCGTGAGGTGGGTCTCGCGCGCGCTCGCCGGTGCACCGAGGAGCCGGTAGGAACGCGCCGCGTCGCGCATGCGGGTGAGCTCGGCGTCGATGCGCTGGCGCGACAGACGCTTGATGCGCGCGAGCTCGGCGCGGAAGACGAGCAGGTTGAGTGACGCGAACAGGGCGAGCAGCGCGCCGTGCGTGGCCAGGCGGTCGAGCTCGAGCTGCCCGAGCGCCGCGAAGCCGAGCGCCGCCTCGAGCAGCAGGGCGAACCCGACCGAGAGCGCCGTGGCGAGCGCCCCGGTGAAGCTCGCCCCGAGCAGCATCACGGCGTAGACGAGCGCATACCCGGGGCCGTCCAGACCCCCTGGCAGGCACAGGACCACCGCGTACGCGCCGACCAGGAGGTGCAGCAGGATCTCGGCGTCGAGCAGGCGAGGGCCGCTCTCGCCTGCCCGGCCGCGGAAGCGCGAGGCGACGCGCGTGCCGAGCGAGACCAGGAACAGGGCGAGCGCGCCCGCGCTCAAGAGCTCCGGCGGCCGATTCGCCACCCAGACGACCAGGTAGGCGGCCAGGCCGAAGGCCAGGAGCGAGCCCGCCACCCGGGCAACCAGGCGTTGGATCTGCAAGGCGGCGCGGACGACGGGATCCATTCATTTTGGCCTATCAAAGGCCGCCCCGCGCGGCCCAGTTCCGAGCGGGCCCAGGCCCGGCGAACGGCCGGCTGGATCCAGCGTGATATCGTGGCTCACGTGCGGGCAGGTCTTCGGTTGCGCCTCCTGCTCCTGCTCGGCGGGCTCCTGCTCGTGGCGTTCGTGCCGCTCTTTTTTGCGGTCGCGACCTACACCAGCCTGACCCTCCAGAAGCTCCGCGAGGCGCACGCCCGCTCGCTCGGGCGGGCGGTCGCGGGGCAGGTGGCCGAGGCGGGCGTCCACCGGCCGAAGGACGAGCTCATGCCGCTCTTGCGCGCGCAGCTCGGCTCGGAGGGGCTCGAGGCGATCGGGGTGTACCAGCCGGACGGCACGCCGGTCGCCCGCATCGGGGAGCCGAGCGCGGTCGGCGCCCTGCCGCTTTCGGCCAAGCCGGATCGCGAAGGCACGGCAGACGTGACGACCACCCATGGGCGAGCACTGGCGGTGCTCGTTCCCCACGGGCAGGGCGCCGTGGTGGCCGTCATTCGTACCGACGACGACTCCGCGCACACGACGCCGCTCCTGCGCCTGCTGGCGCTCTACACGGCCCTCGTCGCCCTCGCACTGCTCACCGCCACGTACTTCGCCCTCACCCGGCTCATCGTCCGCCCACTCGACCGGCTCGGACACGCCGCCCAGCGGGTGGCCGCCGGCGCGCGCCATCTCGCGGTGCCTCCCACGCCCGTGCGCGAGCTCACGGCACTCGGCGAGAGCTTTCGCACCATGACCGAGCGGCTGATTGCCGAGGAGGACAAGCTCCGCGCCAAGGTGGACGAGGTCGAGCACGCCACCCAGCGCCTGCGCGAGACCCAGGCTCAGCTCGTCCGCTCCGAGCGGCTCGCTTCCGTGGGCCGGCTGGCGGCGGGCCTCGCTCACGAGATCGGCAATCCCATCGCCGCCTTGATGGGCCTCGAAGACCTCCTGCTCGCCGGCGGGCTCGCTCCGGAAGAGGAGCGCGATTTCCTCGAACGCATGCGGCGCGAGACCGAGCGCGTGCATCGCATCTTGCGCGACCTCCTGGCCTTCGCGCGTCCCACGAGCGGCGCCATCGTGGAGGTGCCGCAACCGGGCGACGTGGAGGCGGCCGTTCACGACACCGCTGCGCTCGTCATGCCCCACCCGGCGCTGCGCGACGTGGACCTCGCGCTCGACGTGCATCGCGACCTTCCCCAGGTGAAGCTCGGGCGCGAACAGTTGGTCCAGGTGCTCTTGAACCTGGTGCTCAACGCGGCGGACGCGACCGGTGCGGGCGGGCACATTCGCGTGGAGGCCACGCCCTCGACGCCGGGCGTCCGCCTGGCGGTGAGCGACGACGGTCCGGGCGTGGCGAAGGACGTACGCGAGCGACTCTTCGAGCCCTTCGTCACGACCAAGGAGATCGGCAAGGGCACGGGCCTCGGGCTCGCGGTGTGCCGAGGGCTCGTGGAAGCGATTGGGGGAACGATCGAGCTCGACGCGAGCGTGGCGCGCGGCGCTCGTTTCGTGCTCGAGCTACCGCGCGCGGAAGCCGCCAGCAGTGCTCAGCTGCAGTAGTCGCGAGAGTCGTGATCCGCGCAGTACTCGGCGAAGCACTCGGTGTAGTCCTTCACTTCGCTGTTGCACTTCTTGAGCTTGCCCTCGTCGTCCGTCTCGAACGCGTCGCAGATGTCGTCCGCGTCGTTGAAACAGCTCACGAGGTCGTCGAACTCCGAGGAGCACTTGTCGGTGTCCTCTTTCATGTCGTCGGCCATCGTGCAGAGCTGGATGCAGCCGTCGTGGTCGGCGTTCTTGCAGTCATCCTCCTTGGCCTGGTCGCACATGCCCTCGCACGTCGGACCACAGCCGACGAGCACGGCCAGGGAGAACGGAACCACCAGCATAAGACTCTTGAAGCTCATCAGATAACTCCTGCGGGTCCCCCACGATTGCAGACGGGATCCACCCATTGGACGGTTGGCCCGCGAAATTACTCAAAACGGGTCGCCAAGCCAACACGCTCGCGCGCTCGAATTGGTAGCCGGCGCAAAAATCGCTGTCAAGCGCCCGAAAAGCCGGAGGAATCGCCGCTCAGCGCGGCGGGTTCACGCGCTGGCCGCAGCCGTACTTGACCTCGATGGCCGGTGCACTCTGTGCGTTGACGGAATCGCAGAGCGTACCGCAGAGCTGAACGCCCGTCGGCGGATTGCCCACGTAAACCCAGCCGTCCGTGGCGCAGTCGCCGGCCGGGTCGCGCCCGATCGCGGTCTTCGTCCCGTCGTCGTTGGTGACGGTGATGTCGATCTGGTTCAGGTCGAGCGTCATGCCCGTCGGGGGGCGCGGCAGGTCGAAGGCGCAGTCCACGGGGATCTGGGCGCTGATCTGGCCGAGTGCCGCGGCCAGGCTCGTGGAGAAGTCCGCCGTGTTCTGCGTCATATCGAAGTGGCAGTACTCGGGCATGCCCGTGTCCATGCAACCGGCAGGGCCAGTCCCACCGAGGCGCGCCATCGCGGAGAGCGAGCTGCGTGCGTTCTCGCTGCCCGGAGAGCCGACGACGAACGTCTTGATGCCGTCGGCGGTGAAAGCAGCGCCCGCTGCGTCGATCAGGGGCTGGTTGTCGAGCATTTGTCCGGGCACGCCGGTGCCGACGCAGCCGAGCGTGTAGCTCGGCTCACCGTCGGTGATGAGCACGATGTACTTGTCGCCCTGCGCCGCGGTCGCCCGCAGCGTCTCGACGGCGAACGCGAAGGCGTCGTGCGTCGGCGTCGAGCCGTCCGCGTTGACGCCGTTCACCTGAGTCGTGAGCTGGGTGAGCTGGGCCGCCGCGAGCGGGGCAATCGGAACTTCGACGGTTGCGTCGAAGCACGGCATCGTGTTCGCCGGCACGTGCGGGAAGAACACCAGGCCGACGTTGAGGGACGGATCCAGTGTCATGAAGGCCGAGTTGAGCGCCGTTTGCGTCAGCGCCATCTTCGACATGCCACCGCCGCCCATGCCGCTGCCGCCAGGCGGGTCCGCCATGGAGCGGCTCGTGTCGACCAAGAAGAGAACGACCGCGCCGTCGCCCTTTTCCCCGGTAGCCGTCGTGCCGGTGCACGCGCCCGCGCTGCCCGCGGTTCCCGAGCCGGCGGAGCCGCTGCTGCCGCTCGTGGCGCCCGAGCCGGTCCCACCGCCCATTCCAACCATGACGGAACCACCAACCCCGGTCGCGCCGGTCGCAGCCGTTCCGCCGCCGACGCCCACGTTGGACGAACCACCTTTGCCGGTGGCGCCGCCAGCCAGGCCTTGCCCGGGATCCGACTCGGAGCTGCAGCCGATTCCTGCGGCAGTCAGAGCCGCCGTGATGGCCAGGGGAACGATAAGTCGTCGCATGAAGTCCTCCAGAAGATACCTGCCCTGCCTACGGCCCAGAGTGAGACGCCCTAAAGGGCGCGCATGTACAGGGGTGGCTTCCAGCCTGCCAAACGGGTCATCAAAGGCGCGGCTTCGAGCATTGCTGCAACTTGGCCCTTCGGCCGATAGTTCGCATTATAGTCCCCCACGGGCCTCCGAACCAGGCAGGGTGCCCTTCTCCCTCGGAATGCGCCTCGGGATCGATTTCGGAACCACTCGCACCGTCGTCGCGGCGGCGGTGGACGGTCGCTACCCGGTCGCGGTCTTCGAGACTCCGGGCGGCTACGCCGAGTTCATACCTGGGCTCGCGGTGCGCGGCGCCGGCGAGCTCACGCTCGGCTGGGACGCGTTCGCGGATCTCGGCGCGAACAGTCAGGCGATCGTTCGCTCGATCAAGCGCGAGGCGGGAGGCCGCATGCCCGACGAGCGGCTGCGCGACCTCGGCATCGATCGCACCGCGCTCGAGCTGACGGCCGAGTACCTCGGGTTCTTGCGCCGCATGCTCATCGAGCGCTCGAACCTCGGTCTCGACGAGCGCGAGCCGCTCGAAGCGATGGTGGCGGTGCCGGCCAACGCGGCGACGAGCCAGCGCTACCTCACGGTGGAGGCGTTCACCCGCGCCGGCTTCCGCGTGCTCGGCTTGATCAACGAGCCGACGGCCGCCGCCATCGAGTACGCGCACAACAATCTTTCTGCGCTCGGCAAGCGCACTCCCAAACGCTATGTCGTGGTCTACGACCTCGGGGGCGGCACGTTCGATACGTCCGCCGTGTCGCTCGTCGATCGCCGCTTCGATCTGATCGCGAGCGAGGGCATCGGGCGGCTCGGTGGCGAGGACTTCGACGCCGTGATCCTGGAGCTCGCGCTCGCCACGGTCGGCATCTCACCCACGACGCTCACTCCGGTGCCTCGGGCTCGACTGCTCGAGGTTTGTCGAGAGGCGAAGGAGGCGCTCGCGCCGACGAGTCGGCGGCTCGCCATCGATTTTGGCGGTATCCTGCCGGGGCTCGAGCACGTCACGCTCGAGATGGCGGACGTGAACGATGCCTGCATGCCGCTCGTCGCTCGCACGCTCGAGCTGCTCGAACGGATCCTCGACAGCGTGCGGGCGCACGGCATCGACCCGAACAATCCCCGCGAGCTCGGCGGCGTGTACCTCGTGGGCGGCAGCACGGCCTTTCCCCTGGTCGGGCGCTGTCTGCGCGAGCGCTACAAGCGCAAGGTACTGATCGCTCCGCAACCGCACGCGGCGACGGCCGTGGGCCTCGCGATCGCCGCCGATCCAGAGGCTCAGATTTTCGTGCGCGAGGCGGTCACTCGCCACTTCGGCGTGTGGCGCGAGGGCGAGGACGGCCGCGCCAAGGTCTTCGACCCGATCATCACCAAGGGAACGCTACCGGAAGCGGGGGGCCTCAGCATCGAGCGGCGCTACCGGCCCGTGCACGCCGTCGGTCACCTGCGTTTTCTCGAGTGCAGCGAGCTCGACGCGGGTGGCGAACCGCGCGGCGACATGACGCCCTGGGGCGATATC
>Ga0315912_10003127_pt1 | contig 16726 bp, 10 predicted proteins | sample VfabasoilMG_FD_204469 | JGI IMG/M metagenome (GOLD analysis project Ga0315912, IMG submission 204469) | Garden soil microbial communities collected in Santa Monica, California, United States - V. faba soil | ecosystem: Environmental > Terrestrial > Soil > Garden | place: USA: California... | reverse complement strand
CACCACCGTCTCCAGCGCCTCGTTCACGGTTCCCGCGGCCGCTGCCGCCGCGGCCGCGACGCCCGACTCGAACAGGGTCTTCGCGCAGATCTCCCCGATCGCGCTCGCCGCGAGCGTGGGTCGCGCGCCCAACATGCTGGTCGCGGCCGGATTCAGCAGGCACACGCGCGCCTCGTACCAGGTGGCCATGGCATCGCCCATGCCGGCCACGAGATAGCGCTCGGGTGCCGCCGCGATCACGTCGGTGTCGACCACGACCAGCGCCGGGCTGTTCGGCTGGAACTCCGCGCCGACGACCACGCCGGCCGGCGTGTAGAGCACCGAGAGCGCCGAGCACGGCGCATCGTTCGAGGCGAGCGTCGGCACGATCACCACCGGCACGCCGAGGCGATCCGCCACCACCTTGCCCGTGTCGATGCACTTGCCGCCGCCCGCCGCGACCACGCACTCGATCCGCGCCCCCGCGCAGGAGGCGACGTGCCGGTCGACCTCCTCGATCGAGCACTCGCCGGCGAAAGCGCACGGCACCGCCTCGATGCCGGCCGCATCCAGGCCGGCGAGCAGCAACTTGCCTTCCTGACCGAGGGTTCGAGCGGACAGCAGCACCGCGACGCGCCGGACCCGCATGAGCGCCGCCAGGTACCGGCCGACCTCGCGCAGCACGCCGCGGCCCTGGACGTAGCGCTGGGGCGCGATGAAGACGCGTGGCATGGGGATATCCGCGCGATCGGGGGGTGCGAACAGGGCCTGGGGGTGGTACGGGGCTGGGGGGTTCATGCGGGGTCTCCTGTGAAGCAGAGTAGTGGGGAGATATCGCTACCCCCTCACCCTAGCCCTCTCCCCACGGGGGAGAGGGGACCGATTGAGGGGGTAGGGATGGATTCCTGCGAAATTAGTCCCCTGTCCCCCGTGGGGAGAGGGTTAGGGTGAGGGGGCAGCCTCGGTCCCACATCCGCTCATGTTCCCACCACCGCTCTATCCAGCGCCGCGATGTCGATCTTCCGCATCGTCATCATCGCCCCGAATGCGCGGCTCGCGGTTTCCCCGCCCGCCGCGATCAGGTCCGTGAGGCGCCTGGGCGTGATCTGCCACGACATGCCGAATCGGTCCTTGCACCAGCCGCACGCGCTTTCCTTGCCGCCGCCGTCGAGGATCGCCTGCCAGTAGCGGTCGGTCTCCGCCTGGTCCTCGGTCGCGACCTGGAAGCTGATGGCCTCGTCGAAGGTGAACGTCGGTCCGCCGTTGAGCAGCAGGAACGGCATGCCCAGGATGGTCATCTCGATCGTCAGCACGTCGCCCTTGCGGCCCGAGGGGTAGTCTCCGGGCGCGCGATGGATGGCATCGATGCGGCTGTCCGGAAAAGTCGCGGCGTAGAAGCGCGCGGCTTCCTCGCCGTTCTTGTCGAACCACAGGCAGGGCTGGATCTTCGCGGTCATGGCGGGGCTCCCGGTTGGTTGGTGAAATAAGGGAAATAAGGGGGTCAGAGCCCCTTTTCGACATCGTGATTCACCGTCAAACGGTGCAGAAAAGGGGCTCTGACCCCCTTATTTCCCTCGCCTACAGCCTCAACCACATGTGCACGCTGTCGTAGTACACGCCGTCGACCTTGATCTCGCGCGGCTCGAGGCCGAACGGCACGAACCCGACGGATTCGTAGAGGCGCCGCGCCGCGGCGTTGTCCTCGGCCACGATCAGGTTGAGCTGCTCGAGGCCCTCGACGCCGCGCGCGTACGCGAGCGCCGATTCGAGCAATCGGCGCGCGAGGCCGAGCCGCCGGTACTCCGCGCCCACGTACATGCGCCCGATGGTTCCGCGATGCCGCATCTTGGCCAGGGTCTGCTGGCGGATGCCGACGACGCCTCCGAGCGTGCCGTCGGGGGCGAACGCGCCGAACACGCGGCTCGCGGGATCGTCGGACGCGGACAGGCGGGCCCGCACGCCATCGGGGGACTCCGCCAGGACTTCCTCGTAGCTGACGCCGAATCCCGTGGGCGTCTCGCGCAGGCCGGAGAGCAGCAAGGTCCGGTAGCACTCGTCATCCGCGGGCGAGAGCGCGCGGATCCGCATCTCGACCGACGCAGTCGACCGACCAGCCACGTGCGGCCGAGCGTGCGACGTCACGGAGTCACGGATTGGTGAACGCCGTCGTGCCGGTCGGGCACTTCAGCGTCACGCGGAACCGGGACTTCGGGGCATAGTCGGTCCTGACCGGCAGCTCGAGCGCCTTCACCAGCCGATCCAGCGGTGCGCGCTCGCGCGTGGTCACCATCAGCGACTCCAGCGTGCAGCCCTCGGGCGATGTCTTGGACGGATGCGGCGAGTCGGCCGACCAGACGATGAAGAACGGCGCGCCCTCGACGTCGGGCGACAGCTCGAAGGTCTGCCACTGCAACGTGGTCCCGGCCGGCGTGACGCGGGACCCGGCCTCGGATTTCGTGAGCCCGAAGCCCGCCGCCACGATGCGCGCGCGCAGCTGCGCCTCGTCGTCCGCGGACACCGCCCATTCGAGCGGCTTGGGCCGCGACAACGCGCGCAGCTCGGCCATGAACGGCGTCTCCTTGACGCCCGGTTGCGGCGCGATCAGCTCGAGGTAGTTGCCCGGCCCGAGCGAGAGCAGCGCATTGTGCGTACCGGCCGGATGCTTGCCTCCGGCCGCGGGCGTCACGCCAAGCTGCGAGGACAGCCGGTCGATCCCCTGCGCGAGGTCGGGCGTGCCGATCATGATGTGGTCGATGCGGGAGGGCGCCTGCGCGCTCGACGCGTCGAGCGGCAGCAGGGCCAGCACGACGACCGTCAGCCCGGTGATACAGATTCGATGCATCGCGAGGCTCCCTCGAATCGGTGTGCGGAAATGTACCCGGAACCCGACTGCCGGGTCAGCGCCCCATCGGTTCCCACGATGACGACTCGACGGCGAGACGGCATTGAACGGCGCGGAGGACCCCAGGGCGGTTTCCAAGTGCGATCGCATGCGCGTATACATTCGGGGAGCGGACGCAGCGGGAGGATGGGATCGTGGATGAGCATGCAGCGGCAGCAAGGAACAAGCACAACTACCTGGAGGCCAAGGCGGCCTTCAACCGGAAGGACATCGCCGCTTGCATGGGCTACTACGCGCCGGCGCACCAGCTCCGCTCGCGCGATGTCGGTCCGGGTCGGGCGCATATCGAGCAGTTCCTCACCTCCCTGCACGAGAGCTGGCCGGACCTGGAGATCGTGGTCGAGCACGCCGTCGCGGAGGGCGACTGGGTCGCGGGGCGCTGCACGAGCACGGCGACGCATGCGAAGACGGTGATGGGCGTGGCACCGACGAACCGGCAGGTCCAGGCCACGTTCTGGGACATGCACCGCTTCGACGCGGATGGCCTGATCGTGGAGACCTGGAACCTGCTCGACAGCCTCGCGATCCTGCAGCAGCTGGGGCTCCTGCCGTCGCCGCCGAAGTAGTTCCGATATCCGCGCCGGAGCCCGAGGATTTCCCACCGTCAGGTGCGTCCTGCGCAGACGCACCAGGTCGCGACGCGGCCACGATCCCTTTGTAGGAGCGCGCTTCAGCGCGCGATCTTTTCGGCCCTACCGATGGCATCGTGATGCGAAGAGATCGCGCGCTGAAGCGCGCTCCTACAGTTCCCAGGCGGCGCTTCGGGGGCGTTGAGGTTCCTTATTGCTCGAAGCCGTCCTTGAACACCACGTCCAACGATCCGATGGTCACGCTGAAGCTGCCCACCGCGCCCGCCGCGACGAATAGCCCCGACGTGCCCGCGACCTGGCTCGCCTGCACGGACACGGTGTAGGTGCCATCGTCCGCCGAGTCCCAGCTGCCGCCGGGCGGCGTGAAGCCATAGGTGGCGATGCGCGGCGTGCCGTTGCCGGCGGGGCTGACGCCGACGAAGCTCGGCGTCACGTTGAATCCGTTCGGGCCGCTGACCGCGACATCGCCGGTCCCGAGCGTGCCGATGTTGATCGCCGTGCCGTCGATATAGGTCACCGTGAAGGTGGTGCTGCTGCCGCCGGCGGTGGTGACATTGGCGGGACTGGAAGTCGCGGTCGGCGGCGTCGCGGGCTCGACCTGCAGCTCCACCGCGCCGATGTCGCCGCCATCGCCGAACGAGGGGTTCTCCTTGCTGGCGAAGTCCCGCGGCCGCTGCTGTCCACGCGCATCGAACAGGACACTGGTGGAGACGCCGGCATCGATGGCGGCGCTGTTGTCGAGCAGGGCATGCGTGCGCACCGGGCCGCCATTGTCCGCGAACGGGCCGAGCGCGGCGTTCGCGCCCGTGAGGTCGGTGCCTTCGGTGAGCAGGGGTTCGGCCGTGTTGCTCAGGTTGAATCCCTGCGACAGCACGCTGCCCGGCCCCCCGCTGGTGTCGAGCACCAGGTTGCCGCCGGGGTTGCCGGTCAGCAGGGTGTTCTTCAGGATCGTTCTGCTCTGCTGGGCGCCGGCCTGGGTCGCGGTGCGGATGCCGCCACCGGAGGACGAGGCGGCGTTGCCCGCCAGCGTGCTGGAGAGCACCTCGAGCTCGGCGAATCCGCCCGTGTCCGCGCCGCCGAAGCTGATTCCTGCCCCGGAACTCGCCGTGTTGCCGCTGAAGGTGCATTGCTCGATCCGCACCCGGTGAAGTTTGTTGCGGATCCTCAGGGCGCCACCGTCGGTCGCCGAGTTGCCGGTGAACGTGCAGTTGCGCAGGACGGCATTGGCGTCGACGACGTTGATGGCCCCGCCGTTGGGCGCCGCGTTCGTCTCGAACTCCACCTCCGTCAGGTGCAACTCCATCCGGTTGGCCTCGATCGCCCCGCCGCTGGCGTCGCTGCCCTTGAGGAAGGTGAGTCCGCTGATGCCGAGCTGGGTCTGTCCGAACAGCGAGGGTCCGCTGGCGGCCAGCAGCCGGAAGGCGGGGCCATTCGGATTCCGCGTGATGCTCCGGACGTTCGCGCCGTTGCCGATCAGGTTGGTGTTCCCCGTCACCGCGGGCAGCGCACTCAGCAGCACGACGGGGCCTGGCTGCCCGTCCACGAACACGATGTCATCCACGCCCGAGCCATTCGCGTTCGCGTCCAGGATCGCCTGGCGCAGGCTGTTCGGGCCCGAATCGTTCAGCGTGTTCACGAGCAGGAGCTGCGTTTCCACCGCGCCGATGTCGCTGTTGTCCCCGTTCGTGGCCGGCACGATGCTCACGGAGTCAAACAGCGACAGGCCGCGCTGGTCGGCGATGCGCCCGCGTCCCTTGTCGGTGGCCGGACTGTTGACCAAGGGCACGTGCACGGGCACCTGGCCCGAATAGATCGCGAGCGGGCTCAGGCGCGGGTCGGTGGGATTGGCATTGCTGCCGACCTGGTCGCCGCTCTGCACGAAAGCCGTGGCCGTGCCCGGACTGCCGATCAGGTTGTGGCCGCCCGACAGATAGCCCGTGCTCGCCAGGTCGTTGCCCGAGCGCTGGCCGGCCACGATGCTGTCGGACACCAGCAGCGTGCTGACGGAGGAATCCAGGGCACTGGTGCCGTCGTTCGCGTGGACGGTGGAGCGGAACAGCGTACCCCGTGCCACCAGCAGGGCGAGGGCATAGCCCCGGTTGCCCGAGATCGTGGACGTCTCGATCTGGATCACGCTGTCCTGCAGGCCACTGATGGCGCGCGACGACGCGGAGAGGCCGTTGCCGACCACCGTGCTGCCGCGCATCCACAGCGCGGCGCCGCCCGTCACGAGGATCGCGCTGCCTTCCAAAGCCCGGCCGCCGCTGATCACGCTGTCCACCACGCTGAGATGCGCGTCCGGGGCGGCCACGACCACGCCGCCACCGCCGGAACTCGGTGAGCCGAAGCCATTGCCGTCGGCGAGCGTCATCCCGCTCACGCTCACCAGCCGGCCCGGTTGCACCGCGAGCGTGCGCGCCTGGCGATTGGCATCGATGGTGAGCCGCTGCGCGCCGGGACCGTGGATCGACACGTTGCGATCCGCGCTGAGCTGGGACCCGATGCGTATCGTCTGGGTGAACGGCGTCAGCGTGGTGTTGAAGAAGATGTCGGTCACCGCCGGCGCCACGGGCGCATCCAGCAGCGCCTGTTGCAGCGAGCCCGGGCCGGTCGCGGCCAGGGTCGAGACCGTGATCGGCGATTGCTCCACGGCGCCGATGTCCGCGTTGTTGCCGCCGGCGGCCGGCAGTTCCACCAGGTCCGTCACCGGCACGCCGCGCACGTCCGCCAGGCGCGTGCTGTTGCCCTGGTCGAGCAGCGGGCTGCGCGGCAGCGGCACGTGCACCGGCAGGGTGCCGCCGTGGTAGCTGAGCGGGCTCAGCACGGGATCGAGCGCAGCACCCTGCACACCGAACTGGTCCCCAGGCTGCGCGAAGATGGCGGCCAGCGCGCCGACGCGGCCGATCGCGTTGTAGCCGGCGGAGACGACCGTGCCGCCGAAGTCGACGATGTCGGTCGTGCCGCCCACGTTGCCCGCCACCACGCTGTTGCGGAGGGTGAGCACGCCGGGTCCGCTGCGCGAAATGCCGCCGGCCTGGTCGGATCCGGTGCCGCGCGCGGTGTTGCGCACGATGGTGCTGTCGATAACGACGAGGCTGCTGGCCGAATAGACGCCGCCACTGCGGTTGGACGTATTCGAGACATTGAGGTTGCCGCTGATCGTCGAGCGCAGGAGGTGGGCCGGACTGTTCAGCACCAGCCCGCCGGCCCGGTCCTGCGCCTGGCTGCCGGTGATGCTGGATTCGCTCAGCACAAGCGAACCGCCCACGGACTGGTTGAGCGCGCCCGCTTCCGTGCCGCGGCAGTTGCTGATCTCCACCCGGTACAGCAGGAGATTGCCGCCCGACGCGCTGAGGCAGCCGGCATCCGTGCCCGCGCCATCGGCGATGCGCAGGCCGGTGAGCGAGACGCGGGCGCCGGTCACGCGGAACACGCGCGAGGCGTTGGCCGTGCTGATCGTCAGCCGGTGCGCGCCGGGTCCGACGATCGAGATGTTCTTGTCGACCAGCAGTTGCGATCCCAGGAAGATGATGCGCGCACGGTCGAACACGGCGGGATCGAACCGCACTTCCGACCCGGGGCCCGCGGTCGCGATCGCCTCGCGCAACGAGCAATCGCTGTTGCACACGCCGTCATTCGTGTCGGCGACCTTGGTCACCGTGCGCTGGTCGATCAGGCGATTGACGATCAGGCGGGCGTATTCGACGTCGCCGGTGTCGCCCGCCCATCCGTCCTCGAAGCGCAGCGTCCAGGTCCCCTTGACCGGACGATTCAGAAAGGCGTCCTTCATCGAGGTGACCGCCGGCGGTGGCGCAGCCGGACCCGCGATCACCGAGCGCGCGACGGTGGACGGGATGTCGGCATCGCCGATGGTGGCAACGGTCCACCAGTTGTTCGGGGCGCTGTCGAAGAACCCGTAGCCGAGATCGGTCGATACCAGATTCGAATTCGAACCCAGGTCGTTGGCCCCGATGGCGCCCGTGCGCTCGAACAGCAGGTGTTCGATGCCCTGCGGGGAAACGAGCGTGACCTTGAGGTCGCCCACGAAGGGGTGGGTGGCCTTGAAGTACAGCTGGACGTCGTCCACCGTGCCGTCGGAATTCGACGTGAAGCGCACCTCGCGCGGCGCGCCGTACTTGCCGGGGCCGGGTGCCGTCCCGTCGGGTATGGCCCCGAGGTTCGTGCCCAACATGTCCTGTGCCCCGACGCTGCCTGCCAACAGGCACGACAGCCACAGCAACTCCCTGCTGATTCGGATCGACATTGGCAACCCCTGCTCGCTACGACCAGAGTGTAGCGATGGGGCCTTTCGCTGTGTGGAGCGCCGCGCATCCGCGAAGCGATCCGGAACCCTTTGTAGGAGCGCGCTTCAGCGCGCGATCTTTTCGAATCGCCCCAACGCCTGGCTGGATCGAAAAGATCGCGCGCTTCAGCGCGCTCCTACAGGTCCTTCGAACTCGTACGCGTGGTTCGTCAAGCCGCCACGACGACGGGCGTGCGGCTCCGCCGCAGCCCGAACCACTGCAGGTCCGCGAACACCAGCACCGCCAGCGCCTGCGAAACGAGGAACGCGACACCGAGCGAAGTTGGCGCGTACGCACTGCCGAACGCGAGCTCGAGGCATGCGATGGCCCACCCGATGTTGCCAATGATGATCGACCACACGCCTGCGGCAGGCAGGCGCGCAGCGAGACTCATCCATCCGACGAGCGCGGCGTAGGCGAGGCAGAACAGGCCGGCGCCGAGCACGAGCGGCTGCGGCAGGCCGAACGTGGCTGCGAGCGTGCCGGAGGCGGCGGACATCAGCAGTCCGGAGGCGAACGTCGCGATGGCGTCGAGGCGCAGCGCGAGGCGGAGCAGGTTGGAGACGTTGAGGTACGACATGGTTGCGGGCTCCTGTGGGGTTGGGCGGTGCCGCATCGTCCGTCCAACGCCACCGCCAGTCGATTACCTGCGAGGTAATGTCTCCAGCGCAGCCCGATTCGCTAGCATCGGCCACATGAACACCGTGACCGACCGCCCCGCCATCGGCGACCTGCTGCGCGACTGGCGCCAGCGCCGCCGCATGACCCAGCTCGACCTCGCCTGCGACGCCGAGATCTCCACGCGGCACCTCAGCTTCCTCGAAACCGGGCGCGCGCAGCCCAGTCGCGAGATGCTGCTGCACCTGTGCGAACTGCTGCAGGTGCCGCTGCGCGAACGCAATGCGCTGTTCCTCGCCGCGGGCTTCGCGCCGATGTTCGGCGAGCGCCGCCTCGACGAACCCGAACTCGCCTCCGCGCGCGACGCGCTCTCGCTCGTGCTGCGCGGCCACGAGCCCTATCCCGCCGTCGTCGTGGACCGGCACTGGAACCTCGTGCTCGGCAACCAGGCCGCGCATCGGCTGATCCTCGGCATCCCGCCCCACCTGCTCGCGCCGCCGAACGTGCTCCGCCTGAGCCTGCATCCCGAGGCGCTGGCACCGCGCATCGTGAACCTCGGCGAATGGCGCGCGCACCTGCTCGCACGCCTGCGCACCCAGGTCGCGACCAGCGCCGACCCCATGCTTGCCGCGCTGCTGCACGAACTCGCGGCCTACCCGCCCTTGCCCGGCGAGACGCGCGATGCGCCGTCCACGTCGCGTCCCGACGTCGTCGTGCTGCTGCGCTTCCGCACCCCGCACGGCGAGTTGCGCCTGTTCAGCACCATCACCGTGTTCGGCACGCCCGTCGACGTGACGCTGTCCGAACTCGCGCTCGAGGCCTTCTATCCGGCGGACGAGGCGAGCGCGGCGCTGTTGCGGCACGCAGCGGAGGAACCGTAGGCTGGAGTGCGCCGCAGGCACTCTCCGGCGCTCTCTTCGGCGATCGCAGACCGGACTCCCGGGGCCGCGGAGAGCGCCTGTGGCGCACTCCGCGCTACGGGCTTGACCGCGACATCCTGCCAGGCACGGCCAAGGAACGGTAGGAGCGCGCGTCAGCGCGCGATCTTTTCACCCAGCGTTCCATCCGGCACGTCGAGAAGATCGCGCGCTGACGCGCGCTCCTACGGTGGATTTCAACTCGGGGCGTCAGGAACCGGGACGTAGCGCGGGCTTGCGCGAAGGCTCCAGTGACAACGCCCGGTTGATCCACGGAAACCGTCCCGAGGTCATCGCGCCCACGGGCATGCCGCCATCGACCATGCGGCGCAGCTCCTTCGCCCACTGCCGGAACTCGGCGTCGCGGCCGAGCACCTCGTAGATCTCAAGGTAGCCGTTGATCAGTTCGGCGCGCACGAGGTCGGTTTCCGCACGACCCGTCGCCAGCGTCTGCCAGACGGCGTCGAGGCGCGCGATCGCACGTGCCGGATCGCGGCCCACGCGTACCTCGCAGGCCGCGAAGATGCGCGCGAGGATGTCGGGATCGACGCGTACCCGGACGCGCAGATCCTCCTCGATCGGCTCGATATGCGCGAGTGCGCGCTCGCAATGGTAGGGCCGGAAGCCGAGGGACGCATTGAAGATGCTCGCGTACCGTTCGACCTCGTTGAGCTCGGTGTTGCGCTTGATCGCCGCGATGGCTTCCTCGGTGACGGCCGCCGCGTCGTCTGCTCGACTCGCGGGGTAGAGCTCCCAGAGCGCAGTCGCGAGGCCGGCGACGACGGCCGGATCCGAACCGTCGTACGCGGCCCGCACCGCTTCCATCTGCGCGATCGCCTCGTCGGTGCGTCCGGATTCGGCCAGCATGCGCGCGGCGGAGATGCGCAGCATGCGGCAATCGGCATCGTCGGGGTCGCCGCTGGGGCACAGCGCCTGCTCCATGGCGAGGTAGTCGCCCGCGGAGAACTTTCGGTGTCCGCGGCCCCAGGGCATGCGCGACTGGAGCGCTGCCGTGCGCGCGCGCCAGCGGCTGTCCATCGGCAGCGCGCGCGCGGAGTCGGCGGCGATCCCGATGAACGCGATCTGCGCCGCGGCGTCGGTGACGCCCTGGATGCCATAGCGCGCAAGCTCCAGCCGTGCCAGGACCGCGGGATGGGTGGGCCCGAGTTCGGCCTGGCGCGCGCGCAGGTCCTGCACGATGCGGGTCGCCCAGCCGGGTTCGACGCCCTGCAGCGCCCGGAACATCTCGGTCGCCAGCGTCAACCGCACCAGTGCCGGGTGCTCGGACCCGAGTTCGCGCTGGATCCGGTCGATGCTCTCGCGCATGCGCTCGAGCTGCGCACGCTCCTTCGAGCCGTCGGCCGTGTACTCCTGATCCACGATCGGACCCTGCACGAGCATGGCGGCGTCGATCTCCGCGCGCAGCACCGCATCGCGCGCATCGCTCCGGGCGGGCCACGCGGCGAGCGCCTCGCCGAAGTGGCGCCGCGCCGACTTCCACTTGAACGAGTAGCTGTCGTCCTGTGTGGAGAGCACCAGCAGGCCCGTGCGCACGAGCGGATCGGCGTCCAGCGCCGGGTCGGCCAGCAGCGCGACCACGAGCTTGCGGAATTCCGACGGATTGCCGTGCTGCTGCATCAGGGCGGCGCGCCGGTAAGCCGCGCGCAGGCGCACGCGCGCATCGTTCGCCTCGAGCGCGAGCTTCTCCGCGGAGGCGTAGCTGCCCAGCGCGGGCTTGACCTCGCCGACGCTGGCCTGCGCATCGCCGATGGCGAGCAGCACCGGTGCGCGCACCTCGGCGGAGAGGCCCGCGACCTGCTGCTCCGCGCTCGCGAGGACTTCGCGGAAGCTCACGTCCGGATGCCCCGCCAGGGTGGGATTGCCGGCGTTGAACACGCGCCCGAGCGCGGCCACCGTGCCTTCCGCGCGCTCGCGCGCCTGCTCGGCGCGCCGCGCCTCGGCGGTTGCACGCTGCGCTTCCGCCGTCGCGCGCGCCGATTCCTGCGCCTGCCCGTACGCGAACCACAGCGACACCACGATGCCGCCGACGAGGCTCAGCGTCGTGGCCGCGGCGAGCGCGAGCTGCACCGGCTTGCGCCGCCCGTACAGCACCAGCCTGCGCCACGCGCTCGCGCGCCGCGCCTTGATCGGTTCGTTCGCGAGATAGCGGCGCAGGTCGTCCGCGAACGCGCCCCCGCTCGGATAGCGCAGCGACGGCTCCTTCGACAGCGCCTTGCCGAAGATCACCTCCAGATCGCCACGCAAGCGCTTGTCGATGCGGCTCAGCGGCGGCGGCGTCTCCTCTTCCACCACGCGCAGCGCCTGCAACGGCGTGAGGCCGGCCACGGGCAGCGGCAGGCGATCGGTCAGCAGCTCGTAACCGATCACGCCCAGCGCATAGAGATCCGCGCGCGCATCGATCGGACCACGACCACCCGCCTGCTCGGGCGACATGTACGCCGGCGTGCCCAGCAGCATGCCGGTCTCGGTCAACGACTCCGCGCCGACTTCCTGCAGGCTCGCGATGCCGAAGTCCAGGACCTTGGGCTGGCCCTCGGCGGTGACGAGCACGTTGGACGGTTTCAGGTCGCGATGCACCACGCCGCGCTCGTGCGCGTGGTGCACGGCCTCGGCGATGCGGGCGAGCAGCTCCAGCCGCGTGTTGCGATCGAGGCCGGCGGCATGCGCGGCCAACGATCGGCCCGCAACGTACTCCATCACCAGGAACGGCCGCTGCTGCGCGTCGGTGTCGACCTCGATGATCTGCGCGATGCCCGGATGGGAGAGCCGGCCCAGCGCATCGGCCTCGCGCTTGAAGCGGCCCAGCGATTGCGCATCGTGCCGGCCCGAAATCAGCTTCAGCGCCACCAGGCGCCTGGGCTGCTCCTGCTCGGCCAGGTACACCACGCCCATGCCGCCCTGGCCGAGCGTGCGCACGATGCGATAGCGGCCGATGCGTTCGGCGTTCGTCGAGTCCGGTTCGCTCCGAAGTTCGACCGTCGCCGGGCCCGTCGCCAGCGGCGCGTCGTCCTCTTCCGCCAGCATCGCCAGCACCGCATCGCGCAATTCGCCATCGGGCGCCTGCCGCGCGAGGTAAGCCGCACGCTCCGAGCCCGGCATGGCCAGGGCCGACTCGAACAGCGCGCGGACCTCGGGCCAGCGATTGCGGATTGCGTTCTTCATCCGGCCAGGGCCCTCGGAAAGTCGGTGATTCTAAGTGGCCCGGGCGCGTCCGTGCATGCACGAATCGTCGCTGCCGGGACGAGTTTCCGTCCTGGGCAGCCAGGCGCCATTGCGCGTGGCAACAGCGCACGGATTCGCGAACCCGGGCGCGGAACCGATGCGGGGACGCTGGACCCGCACCTCCCCGCGCATGCTCGCCCATGCGCCCCGGCATCGATCATTGCAATGGAACGACGCAGGCGCGCCGCGCCGCGTTCAACCCGACGGCAACATCATCAACCGGTCGCGCACGACCGGGGTCGCGACTGGCATGTCGCTGCAGGCGCAGGACAGGATGACGGTTGCGGGCGAACGGAATGATCAGGTTCGCTCCCCGCCTCCCGCTTCCCACGATGTGGATTGCCGCGTCGCCTGTCCTCCAATCCGGGTCCGGGCATAGAATGCGCCATCGTCGCCGCAAGCCCCCGGGGTGGGAGGAGATGCGCGAGCCGCGATCGCACGAATCCTTCCCGCGGGTGCGCCCAGCCTGGCTTCCGATCGCGGCGAGCGCGTTCGCGCTGCTGGGGCTGGTTCCCGTGGCGAGCGCACAGCCACCCTCGCCGCTGGCCGCGCCCAATCTCGAGCTCTACGCGCGCGGGATCGTGCATGCGGTGGCGCGCACGGCCGACGGTGGCATCGTCGTCGGTGGCCAGTTCTCGTCCGTCTACGACCCGGCGACGCAATTGAGCTTCCAGCGCGACAACCTCGCGCGCTTCAGCGCGGACGGCGCCCTCGACCTGGCCTGGGATCCCGCCGCGTCGGGTCCGGTCTACGCGCTCGCCGTGCATCCCGACGGCTCGATCTTCGTCGGCGGCGAGTTCGATTTCGTCGACGAGAAGCTGCATCCGGCATTGGTCAAGCTGTCGGGGACCGGCGACGGCGCGGTCGACGACGGCTGGAATGCACCGCTGGACGGCTTCGTGCTGTCCCTCGCGCTCGACGCGGCAGGCGGCAAGCTCTATGCGGGCGGCCAGTTCGCGACCACGAGCGCGCCACCGGTCACGAACGTGGCGCGGTTCGCGATCGCCGATGGCAGCCTGGAGCCATCGTGGGCGCCCAATGCCAACGGGCGCGTCCTCACGCTGCTGCTCGAGGGCGCGGCGCTCTACGTCGGGGGCGACTTCAACCAGATCGGTGGCCGCGCGCGCAATCGGCTAGCGAAGCTGTCGACCTCGGGAACCGGCGCCGCGGACGAGGCCTGGAACCCGGCGCCCAACCTCGGCCTGCAGGCGCTCGCGCCGGTGCCCGGTGGTGGTTCGATCTACGTGGGAGGTGGTTTCTCGACCATCGGCGGCCAGGCGCGCAACGCGCTGGCGCGACTGTCCACTACCGGTAGCGGCGAGGCCGATCCGGCCTGGAATCCCGGCCTGGTGTTCGGCACCTCGATCAACGCGTTGGCGGTGGACGCTGCCGGCAACGTGGTGGCAGGCGGATTCTTCGTCGACGACGACTTCCAGCCGCTCTCGACCATCGCCCGCTTCCAGGGCGGGAACCCGGGTGCGATCGATCCGTCCTTCGATCCCGCGGTGGATGCGGTCGTACTCGCGCTCGCCGCGAGGCCGGACGGCGGCATGCTCGTGGGCGGCGAATTCAAGCGCGTCGACAACCAGGTCGCGCTCGGCTTCGCGCGGCTGTCCTCCACCGGCAGCCTGGAGTCCACGCCCTACATCCAGTCGCTCGGCAAGGTGCAGGCCATCGTGCGCGCACCCGACGGCGGTGCCTACCTCGGCGGCGACTTCGCACGCGCGAACGGATACGCGCGCGGCAACCTACTGCGCCTCACGGCCGCGGGCACCATCGACGACGCCTGGGATCCGGACACGAACGACGAAGTGCTCGCGCTCGCGCGCACACCCGAAGGCTCGATCTACGCCGGCGGCACCTTCACGCTCGTCGGCGGACTTCCGCGCGGCCGCCTTGCGAAGCTGTCCGGCAGCGGCGCAGGCGCGGTCGATCCCGATTGGATTGCCGATGCGCAGGGCGGCGGCGTGGCCGCCCTCGCCGTCGGTTTCGACGGCGCGCTCTACGTGGGCGGGGCGTTCTCGAACATGGCGTTCGTGCCGCGATCACGACTCGCCAAGGTCGCGCTCGGCGGCACCGGCGAGCTCGATCCGGACTGGAATCCGGGCGCGAACGAATACGTGCGCGCGCTCCTGCTCGACGCGGGCGGAACGCTGTATGCGGGTGGACGCTTCACCCAGGTCGGCGCACAACCCCACGTCGGCCTCGCGCGCATGTCCACCCTCGGCATCGGCGTGGTGGACGCCGCGTGGGTACCGTCTGCCAACCAGGACGTGGTCGCGCTCGCCCAGGACCAGCCCGGCTCCATCGTCGCCGGCGGGTTTTTCTCCCAGGTGAACGGCACGCCGCGCGACGGCATCGCGCGCCTCTCGACCAGCGGTGACGGCGCGCTCGATGGAACCTGGATCCCGCCCGACCTCGGGCTGGTATGGACGCTCGCAACGGCAACCGACGGCGCCGTCTATGCCGGCGGGACCGGCAGCCTGGTGCGCCTCTCCGACAACGGCGCGATAGACCCTGCGTTCCAGCTGAGCTCCGACGGCACCGTCCTCGCACTCGCACTCGATCCTGCCGGCACGCTCTACGCAGGCGGACAGTTCAGCTCCATCGGCGCACAGTTCCGACGCCTCATCGCTGCATTGCCCACGCGACCCGAGGCCATCTTCGGCGACGGGTTCGAGTAGCGCGGAGGCAGGCGGCAGCCTGCGTGGAGTCGCACCTGCCGGACACGCCCTTGGCCGGTCGCGCTGCGGTGCCCGGGCCGTACACGGGGCACGAGGTCTTTCCCCGCGTCCTGCCGGATTGGTAGTACGCCGATCGCGTCGGGATCGCCTTCGGCGCGCGCCGTTGCGCGATGCATCCGTGCGCATCCCGCTCAGCGCGACCCGGTCGGCGCCGGATCGCGCGACACTCATTCGTCGCAACGACTCGTCGCCGCCGGACACTCGCTCGCGGTGCCCAGGTCGAACGCCACGTCGATCGCCGCCTGGCCTTCGAGGTCCACCTTCAACTTCCCGCGGATGCGTCCCGGCGGCGCAGGATCGAGTTGCAGTCCCTGGGCCAGGGTCACGACAGGCACGCGAGCGAACCAGGGCGAGGAGCTCTCGCGCACGTATCGGAGCCGCGGCCTGGCGCCGTCGGGCGGGATGTCGAGAACGAGCACGGGCTGGTAGCTCTTCCAGTCGAATCCGTCGAAGCCGTACGAGGCGTTGATGGCACCGGGTTCGAACCCCACGGCGGACACCACCACGCGCGTGTAGGCGAGCTTGCCCGCGCCGTCGAGCATGCGCGTCGCGAAGCCATCGAACAGCGCACGCACGGGTGGCGGCGCGTCGTACGTCGCGCTCTTCTCGTAGGCCTTCAGGGTGCCCGCGACGCGCGCATCGGGAGCCGTCGCCGTCGCGCAGGGAAACAGCGGACGCGCCGCGCAGTCGTGCTCCGCGCGCTCGTCTCCACGCGTGGCAGTGGCCGCCACCTCGTCGAACCGCCAGCCCTGGGCTTCGAGCGTCGCGCTCATCACCGCGTGCCGCTCGTCCGGGCCGGAAAGGAACAGGGTTGCCCGCTTGCCCTGCCGCTTGCCACCGGCGGGCTGCAGCGGGTGCAGGGATTCCCAGTAGTTGAACATGCGGTCCGGCCGCAACTCCTGCTCCGGATACGGCACCCGCTTCGCCGCGCGCTTCGCGTCCTTGAGGTGGTAGGCCTCGACCAGGTCCGCGAACGCCTGCCCCAGTTCGCCGCCATCGGCCGGCAGCAGCGTCGTGCGCGGCGGACCGACGTAGGTCGATTCCAGCGCTTCCATCGAAGCATCCACCTCGAGCGCCTCCCGCGGCGCCTCGACCTCGACCGGCGCCGGCGCCGCCTGTGCCACCGTCGCGGCGCACACCCATGCCAACGCAGCGCGGACGATCGTGGACATGAGCGCACCCGCTCGCCGACAGGGGGCTTCGATTCTGCCGCAGTCGAGGATGCCGCGGCACCCCGTGGGGAGAAGGTGGCCCTGACTGGGCAGCGTCAGGTCGCCGCCCTTGGATACCTGGCCCTGACCCAGCGCGCCGGTTTCCCTGCGCGCCGCGCAGCAGGGAGCAGGCGGCTCGATCGCACATTCCGGGAAGCCTGTGCGAACAGCGGAGCTGGCCCGAAGGTCGGGTGGCCAGGATGCCGCGAGTCAGGGCC
>Ga0315912_10003126_pt1 | contig 16727 bp, 8 predicted proteins | sample VfabasoilMG_FD_204469 | JGI IMG/M metagenome (GOLD analysis project Ga0315912, IMG submission 204469) | Garden soil microbial communities collected in Santa Monica, California, United States - V. faba soil | ecosystem: Environmental > Terrestrial > Soil > Garden | place: USA: California... | reverse complement strand
CCTCCACTTTGTGCGGCCGCGACGCCATGTCGCGCCAGAAGTAGAACCGCTCAATAGGCAAGGCGTCGACCAGCGTGCCGATCACCTTATCGGTGTCCTTGCTCCCTTCGATTCCGCCCAGTTTTACGTAGTTCCGGTCATCAATCGCCTTCTTCTCGGCGATCACGGCGCGAACCGCCGCCTGCATTTCCACGGCGGCGCCTCGACCCTCGTGCCCGAACCAGGGCGCAAAAAACGGATGGTCTTTCTTGGCGCTAGTCAGATACTTCTTCATCCGGCCCAAAGTCTCGGCGTCCAGATCCTCTCCGCCCTGGCCGGACCACGCCGCCATCAAATAGTCCGCGGTACGCGAGGCCAGCACGTCGACCACAAGTTTCGTTTGCGCATCCAGGAAGAGGTTCAACTCCTCCTGCTTCATGGCCAGGGCCTTCTTGGCGTCCTTGTATTTCTTCACCGCCGCCGCGTCCACCAGCGGATGCTCGTCCACCTTGTTGCTCTTGAACACGCCGAGCGGTGAGTAATTTCCCAGTAAGAATTTTCCGCTAGCCAAGCTCGATCCAATCGAGGATTAGCCAGAATTGGCCCCGGAATACGACGAACTGGGTGCGACGAAAAGGGTTTCACTCTCCAGTAGAGAGACAGCAAGGTCGTGGCGGGATTGACATTGGCGGAGCCTCCGATCACGTTTGCAGTGACCGCGTAGGTAACAGCCTGAGTGGTCGTGTTCGCAATGCCGATATAGTAAGCTCCTGCCTGGAGGCCGGGAGAGATAAAACCGATCCAGCCGACACAAGGTTTTTGATGTTAAGATATCGCGCTATGGACTTTCTTCCTTGCGCTGTTTCTTTGACGCTACGCTTATTCGTGGTGGTACTGGCTCTGGCCGGGCCCGGCAGCGGGTTTCAGGGGCCGCCCGGGCGAGGCCGAATCAGTTGGTCGGTTCCCGAAGTCTCGGAAACCGTGAGAGCGGGGTCCAGCAAGCCGGTTCGCATCACGCTCCTTAGCGCGCAGGACCTAAGCAACGTAACTTTGTGGGTATCTCCTTCGCTGGAACAGGTACTTTCCATCAAGCCGGTCCGATTCGACACCCTAGCGGCGGGCCGGAACTATGAGGTGACGCTGACCTTCGCGGCACGAGCCTCGGAGCCGGCCGGCGAGCACGGTGGAACGATGCACGTCAAACTGGGCGAAGCAACGGTTCCCGTTCCTCTCACAATCGCCGTCAAGGTCATTCGTCCATAGCGGGGACAGCGAAGAATGACTGCGCAAAGCCTCCCCGCTATTCCTCTCCCGTCCAAGCTGTGGCCTCCAGTGCGGTTGTGGGGCTGGGTTGTCTACGGTGGCCTGTTCCTGGCGGCTGTTCCCGATTACCTGGTGAATTATTGGTTCTTCCAGAGCCTCGGCCGGGTGAACATTTTCTGGACTAACCTCGGCTCCCAAGCGGCACTGTTCGCCTCCGCCGGCCTGATATTCGCGATGGCCGTTTACATTCCTTTGCGCCGCCACGCCGGGAAGACTGAAGTGGGCGCCGCAGCGCCGCATTTGGCCGCGTGGGCCGGAATCTTCGCCGGCTGGCTGCTGGCGCGACACTATCTCAGCTACCTTCTGGCTCTGTACGGCGGCGCATTCGGCGCTCGCGATCCGCTTTTCGATAACGATATCGGCTGGTATGTGTTCCGGCTTCCGGCCACACAGATTACTTTGGACTTTCTGATTGTCCTCGGCCTGACGGGCGCCGTGGCGTCCTTGGCCGGGCGCTTAGTCGAGTTGGCGGCGGGGAAGCAAGTAGCAAATTCGGAACCTGCGCTGCGTTGGAGGCCATCCCGCGTAGTTACTCCGGCGTTGAACGCATTCCTATTTCTATTGGGCGTGTCCCTGGCCGCCCGGACGTTTTTTTCGCGCTATGGCCTGCTGTTCAAGGACAATGGCGACTCAGGCGTGCGCGCGGGCGCCGACTACTTGGATGTGGGCGGATTCATTTCGACGCTCAACCTGATCCATATGTCGATCTTTGTGGAACTGGGCCTGGTAGCGGTCACGGGATTCGCGCTGTCCCGCCTGAGCAAGGGGAAACCCGCCGGGCGCCGGTGGATTCCCCTATGCGTGGGCCTGATTGCGCTGGACTTCACGTTTTATGTCGCGGTGGTTCTCAAAGACCACATATTCGTGAAGCCCAACGAGCCGACGATACAGATTCCCTACATTCAGAGCCACATGAACGCGACCTTGGGGGCTTACAAGCTCGACCGCATAAAGACAGTCGACTGGACCCCGCCGCGAGATCCGTTATCGGTCGAACGGATACTTGCGAGCAAGACGCTTCGGCAGGCGCCGGTAATTCCACCTTGGGTAAGCCGCCTGGAGGAGCCTCCCGACATACAGCATTTTCAGCGAATGGAACTGGCCCATTCCACAATGGTCTACGGCCCCGCGCTTCAGATTTTCGAGCAAGAGCAACAACTGCGCCCTTATTACAAATTTCTTTCCGTGGACGGCGTGCGATATCGCGTGAACGGCGAGAAGCGGATGTATGCGAGCGCAGTGCGGGAGTTGCCTTCGCGGGCGTTCGTCGGGCCCAAAGAATGGCTGCGCTATTGGGGGAGCGCGGCGCTCATGTTCACACACGGAATGGGACTGGTGATGAGCCCGGTGAACGAGATCAACGAGGAGGGGGGACCGTTGTATGCAATCCAGAACGTCCCGGCACAGGCGTCCGATCCGGCCTTTGAAAGCGAGCCCCGCATCTACTTTGGCGAAGGCGCCAAGGACGATTACATTCTCACTGGCATTCGCGGTCTGAAGGAGCTGGACTTCGCCACGCGCCAGTCCCGGCAGGAATTCGTCTACCCGCCGGAGAGCAAGGACGGCATTCCCGTCGATTCCTGGTGGAAGCGCCTGATTTTCGGGTTCCAAACGGGCGACATGACGGCGTTCTGGTTCTCGCAGTTTATCGATCATAACACCACGCGAGTGCATATAAACCGGACGCCAATGGGGCGAGCGAGCCGGCTGGCTCCCTTTCTGTTCCTCGACTCCAATCCGTATGCCTTCATCGCCGGTAAACGCACCCAGTGGATGGTGAACGCCCTGACCACGACGGACAACTATCCGTACTCGTTGCGCGAAATCCTCGGCGATAAAGCAGACGAGCGCGCGGTGGAAAAATTCCCAGAACGAATCGTAAATTACGCCGAGGATTCGGTGAAGGTGACGGTGGACGCTTTCAGCGGAGACGTTCACTTCTACCGGATCACCGAGGATCCGATCGTAAAGGCCTGGGAGAGGGTTTACCCGGGCCTATTCGAGCCCGGCGCCGCGATGCCCAGCGAGGTTCGCGCACAGCTCACCTACCCGATTCAATGGTTTCACATTCAATTTGACGATATCTACAAACGGTACCATCAGCGCGATCCGCTGGAGTTTTACAACGTCGAGGATCTATGGGACGACGCCGACGAGGTAATGGGCCCGCTGGGGCTGGGGCTGTACGAATTCGGCACCGGGGATCAATCGACGTTTTCGCAGGAAGGCCACAGCATGTTGGTGGACCCGGCCGATTTCCCCGCGGGCGTGAACATCGGGCGGCCGGGAGATTTGCAGTACGTGATGATGATGCCCTTTACTCCGGAGGGCGCTACCAATCTACGCTCTCTGGTGGTGGCCTATCAGGATCCGGAGAACTACGGCACGCTGGTGAATCTGCGTCTGGCCCAGGGCGTCCTGGCGTTCGGCCCGGAGCAGGCGGATACGATCATCGATAACGATGCCGACGTCAACCAGCAGATCACCCTATGGGTTCGTCACGGCTCGGAGGTCATTCGGGGGCATACAATGCTCGTGCCGATTGGAGGCGACATTCTTTACGTCGAGCCGTTGTGGATCAGTTCGCTGCAAAACCCGTTGCCTGAAATTAAGCTTTTCTCAGTGGTGTATCGCGGCCGGGCCGCCATGTGGGGCACGCTAAGGGAAGCGATTCTGCGGCTCGGAGTACCCGAGAAAGTGGAACACGAAGCCACCCGGCTGCCGTCGTTCCGATGAGGAGAGAACACGTGCCTGACACCAATTCCAGCCCGCCGCCACAGAATGGGAACTTGTTTGTGTCCGTAGTCTGGGGATACATATTCTCCTTCGTGCTGTTGGGCTTTCTTGTCTTCATTCTGATCCCAGATGCCGATGGGCCCTCCCCTTGGGATCCGGCGGCGTTCCGCAGTGGCGTGCTGGAGATGGCCGCCAACTTCCGGATCCTCGACGATCTGGCGGATCTGCGCATCGTCAAAATCGCGGATATTGGCGACGGCCTGATTGTCGCCGACCTGGACCTGTTGAAGGTTTCCAACCGCGCTTTCGGCTGGGCGCCGTTTTATCTGGCTGTGGCCGGCCTGTTCAGCGCACTGCTGTTGCGGGCGTTCCGGCTGCGGCTGCTGGCCACGCATTTCGGCGTCCCCGGAGCGACACGAGGGGTATTGGCAAGCTTTTTCTATGGCCGCGGGATGAATCTTTTCTTTCCTTTCGGAGCCGGTGAACTAGCCACGGTGGAGACGCTGGTGGAGGGTGGGGCCGAGCGGGCAGAAGCATCCGCGGCCGTTTTTCACAATCGCGTTTTCGAACTTCTGGGGATAAACACTTTCCTGCTGCTGGGCTTCTTTTACCTGGGTTGGGAAGGCGGCGCGGGCGCGTTGTTCTGGTCCATTGTCCTGGTTGTTGCGGTGGTGTCATTGACCCGTCCGCTGGGCGGTTCCCAAGACGCCGACGTTGGTTTCGGTCCATTCCGTAATGTGTGGCGCGCGTTTCAGGGCCGGGCTCTGCTGGAAGCCACGTTGGCGAGTCTCCGCACGCCCCGCTTCGCTTTCTCAATCTGGCTGCTATCCTGCTCGGCGTTGGCAATGGAGATTTTGGCCTATTGGTGCGTCAAGCAAGCTTTCTCTTCGCCGATGGACGATTACGTACTGATGAAGAACTTGCCATTCGTTCATTTTGCCGTGGCGATTGCGGTAGCCGCGCTGACCCGCATCATTCCCTACACCTTCGCCAGCCTAGGGCTGTATGAGCTTTCCTCCGCGATGATGTTCAGGGTTTTTGGACAGGGATATCTGACGGGCGCGACGGTCTCCTTTCTCGATTCGTTATTGCTGAATGGCGTGACGTTGATACTTTTCGTCATCACGCTGTTTGCCTTCCGGTGTCCCAGCCTGCTGGATACATGGCAGAAGTTCTTCCGGCAACCGGAGGCAGGAGATCAGGGACCTGCCGCGATGCGGGGGGCCGATCTGTGAGCGCGGCGTTCCCCTCTATTCCCACGCCCGAGCGACTGTGGCGTCCCGCCCGTTTTTGGGTCTGGGTGGTGTATTGCGCGGCGATTGCGGCGGCGGCGCCAGATTATTTTGTGCAGTATTGGTTCAACCAGAGCCTGGGGTTTCAGACGCTGTTCTGGACCAACCTGGGCGCGCAGGCGGCGTTGTTCGTTGTGTTTGGCCTGTTGCTGGGATTTCTGGTGTGGCTGCCCATTCGCCTGCATGCTGCGAGCCCGGGCTTTCGCCAGGCCGGCATTCACCTGGCGGCATGGATCGGCGCTTTTGGAGGCTGGCTGCTGGCGCGGCAATACTTGAGTTTTCTACTCGCTTTCCACGGGGTTCCCTTTGGAGCAGCCGATCCGGTGTTCGGCAGGGATATCGGGTTTTACGTCTACTGGCTGCCGGTGTTCCGCGATGGCATTTTTGCGCTGGAAGCCGCCATCATTGTGAGTATTGTCTTGACGCTGGCGGCGCGCGCCGATGCGATGCACACCGGCGGCGTGTTCGACGACCCGGAAGTACCGCCGAGCCGAAAACTGGGACTGCTGCTGCCGCCGTATCTCAATTTTCTGCAGTATGCGCTAGGCGCGGCTGCAGTGGTACACACGTGGCTCGGCCGCTACGGCCTGTTGCTGCAGGAGAACGAGCCGACGGGCGTGCGCGTAGGCGCCGCGTATCTCGATCTGGTGGGCGTGTTCTCCACGTTGAACAACATTTACGTCAAGATGTTTGTCGAAGCCGGCCTGTCCATTGTTGTGGGCATCTGCCTGAGCCGCATCTGGAAGACGGCGCGTCCTTCGCTGGGGCGTCCTTTGCGGTGGGGCGCGGGATTGTTGGCCTTGGAATTGAGCTTCTTCCTGGCTCTGGTGATCAAGAATCACGTGTGGGTGGCGCCGAATGAGCCCCACATTCAGCGCCCGTTCATTGAACGTCACATGCAGGCCACGATGAAGGGGTACCGCCTGGACAAAGTGCAAGTGCGGGAGTGGACGCCTCCGGAAAAACCGTTGGAGACAGCACAGTTGCTGGCCAGCCGCACGTTGCAAAACGCGCCCATCCTGCCGAGCTGGGTGAGTTATCTGGAGGAGCCGCCCGACATTCAGCACTTGCGGCGCATCCAGCTTTCCGGTACCACCTTTGTTTTTGGGCCCATGCTGGACGTTTTTCGGCAACAACAACAACTGCGGCCCTACTACCGTTTCACATCGGTTGACGGCGTGCGCTACCAGGTGGATGGGCAGAAGCGTATGTACGCCAGCGCGGTGCGCGAGTTGCCATCGCTGGCATTCCTGGGACCAAAGGAATGGTTGCGCTATTGGGGCAGCGCCGCGCTCATGTACACGCACGGCATGGGTCTGGTGATGAGCCCGGTGAATGAGATTAACGAAGTCGGCAACCCTCATTTCGCCGTCTCCGATATTCCCCCGAAGACCGCCAACGCGGAGCTCGAACACGAACCTCGCATCTATTTCGGCGAAGGCGCCAAGGATAATTATGTCTTAACCGGCCTAGACAGCCTGAAGGAATTCGATCATGCCACGGCCCAGTTCCGGGAAGAATATGTGTATCCGGAAGGCGTGAACAGCGGCATCGCGATGAACTCGGTGTTCCGGCGGCTCGTGTTCGCGCTTCATACCGGGGATCTTACCGCGTTTCTGTTTTCAGGCTATATTGACCAGGCGCGCACGCATGCGCAAATCCTCCGCCAGCCTCTGGCTCGCGCGCGGAGCCTCGCTCCCTTTCTGTTTCTGGATAGCAATCCTTACGCCTTCATCGCCCAGGAGAAGAAAGTAATGTGGATGGTGAACGCCCTGACCACCAGCGACCAGTACCCCTACTCGTACCGCGAAATCCTCGGCGACAAGGCCGATGAGCGCGCCGTGGAAAAATTTCCGGAGCGGGTGATCAACTATGCCGAGGACTCGGTGAAGATCACGATGGACGCCTTCACGGGTGACATTCGTTTCTACAAAACCGCCGATGATCCCATCGTCAACAGTTGGGCGAAAGTCTACCCCGATTTGTTCCGGCCGGCGGCGGAGATGCCCAAGACTGTCAGGGCGCAGCTTACTTATCCGCTGCAGTGGTTCCACATCCAGTTTGACGACATTTACAAACGCTATCACCAGCGGGACCCCATCGAGTTCTACAACGTCGAGGATCTTTGGGACGACGCCGATGAGACGCTTGGCTCGTTGGGACGGGGGTTGAGCGGCTACGGCTCCTCGGACCAAATGACATTCTCCTACGAAGGCCATAATTTACTTATCGACCCCGCCGACCTGCCGCCCGGCGTGAACATCGGGCGTCCGGGCGAAATGCAGTACGTTATGATGATGCCGTTCACGCCGGAAAACGCCCGGAATTTGCGGTCGGTGATACTGGCGTTTCAGGACCCTGAACATTACGGCCGGCTGGTGAGTTTACAGATTCCCCAGGGAACGTTTGTTCCTGGCCCCGAACAGATAGATGCCTACATCGATAACGATCAGGAAGTGCATCAGCAGGTCACCATGTGGATACGGCACGCCAGCGAGGTAATCCGCGGCAACACACTACTATTGCCGGTGGGCGGCGACTTCATTTACGTGGAGCCGATCTGGGTCAGTTCTACCCAGAACGCGATGCCCCAACTGAAACTCTTAGCCGCCCGCTATCATGGAAAAATCACCTCCGGGTCCACTTTGGAGGCAGCGATCCGCCGCCGCGATACTTCGTCGAGCGGGAACGAGGCCAAGGCGCCAGCGTCAGGAGCCGGTGGAGCGAGGTAATAACGCTAATGGACGGCGTGGGGGCATTTTCGATTCTGGCGGTCACGGTGAGTATCGCACTTGGGCGTCCCCGAATTGGAGTCGTCCAATTGCATCACTCCCATGCCGCGCTGCTGGGAGCGGGGCTCTGCCTTGTGACCGGGCTGGTGCCTCTGGCGCTGGCCAGCCACGCACTGCTCGTACTCTGGCGCCCCGTTTTGACCATCGTGAGCCTGATGGTAATGACGCTGATTGCGGAGCGGATGGGACTATTCGAAGTTTTGGCGCGCTCCATCGCTAAAGCGGCTGGGGGTGACGGCCGCAAACTATTTCGATACCTGTTCTTCTCCGGCGCGGTGATTGGCGCATTCCTCACCAACGACGCCGCCGTGCTGATCCTTACGCCCCTGGCTCACGATCTGATCGAGGAGATTGAAACCGGCGACTGGGAGATGGCTCACAAGATTCCGTACTATTTTGCCGTTTTGTTCGTGGCCAATCTGGTGGGCGCGCTGGTGATCAGCAACCCGATTAATGTGATTGTCGCTAGTTTGTTCGACATCTCCTTCCTGGAATACGCGGCGTGGATGTCGTTGCCGGCGCTCGTCAGCGTTCTGGTCAGCTATTACGGGCTGCTATGGTTTTTCCGGGGCGCGATACCGCCCCGGTACCGGTATCGGGAGAGCCCGGCCGCGTCAGGCAAGGATCCGCGGTCCATTCGCGTTTGCGCACTGCTGATTCTGCTGACGATGACGGGTTTCTTCACTGGAAACCTCACTGGAGCGCCAACCTGGGTTGTGGCCGTGGCGGGCGCGGTCAGTCTGGCGTTGTTTTACGGCGTACGTTCCGGATCGAGCCTGGCGCCCATCGTGCGCGGAGTCAGTTGGGATGTGATCGTGTTCGTGATCGGGATTTTTATTGTCGCCTATGGTTTGCGAGCGGCGGGGCTGACACAGGCGATCGGCGGGCTGATAAAGGGACTGACCGGTGGAGGAGGCATGGCGCAACTCTCTGGCGCGACGGCGATCATCGCCGCGTTGTTCTCCGCCCTAATGAACAATCACCCGACCGCCAACATCATGGCAATGGTGATCAACGATTTCGGAGCGCCTTCCGGGGAAAGCAAGCTGCTCGCTCTCTCCGCGTTAATTGGAGGCGATCTGGGACCGAAAATGCTCCCGATCGGTTCGCTGGCGGCGCTGCTGTGGTTCCGGCTGCTACGCGACCGCGGCGTACACGTTCCCTATTGGCTCTACATCAAGATCGGAGTCCCGGTGACTTTGGGCGCGATTCTGCTCTCGGTCCTGACTCTGAATCTTGAGTATTGGTTCTGGACCCTCTGAGGGACGGCTCAGGCGGCCGCGGAGGGTTTTCGAAGCACGTTCCGGAAACGGCTGGAATCGAGCGGGTAGCCCGGGAACACGGCTTCCGGCTTCTGGCAGCCGAGATGTCCAACGAGTAGTTCGGCGAACACGTCGCGGAAATCGGTGGTCACGGCCAAGTCGCGGCTCTCATTGAGCTGGGCCTCTTCCAAGCCGGGCCACTTACCGTAAATCTTACCGCCCTGGACCGGGCCTCCCATGACGAACATCACGTTGCCATGGCCGTGGTCGGTACCAGCGCTGCCGTTTTCCTTCACAGTGCGTCCAAACTCGGACATCGTGAGCACCACGACGTCTTCGGCTCGGTCGCCCAGATCGCGGTAAAACGTAGCGAGCGCACCCGCAAACAGCCGAAGAGGTTGCGTCATCGTGCCGCCCTCGACGCCGCCTTGGCCGTTGTGGGTGTCCCAATTCACAAAGTCCACGAAAGCCACCTCGACACCGACATTAGCCTTAATCAATTGAGCGATCTGCCGCAACGGCGCCGCGGCCATAAGCTGCTGCGGATTGACGCCCTGAGGGACCGGGGGACGCTCCAGTTTCAGCGACTTCAGGGCCTCCACGGCGCCGAACATCTCCTTGGCAGCGCCCGAGATCACGGTGTTCGTCTCCTGGCTATACATCTGCCCGTAGGTGGACTGAAACTCCGTGGCGGTCCTAGTATCGGTGACATCGCGCAATGCCAGCGCGGCAGCCTTGCCGCTCAGGGTGCGGGGCAGAGTGCTGGTCATCGAAATTCCCCGGAAAGAGGTGCTCTTGGGATCCGGGTGGTTCAGAAGATAGCGGTTCAGCCAGCCGTCGGAGATGGTCTTGTTGCCGGGGACGCCGGACTCCATGAAGTCCTGCGCCTCGAAGTGGGAGCGCGAATCGTGCGGCGAGCCGGAGGCATGCACCATCGCCAGATGCCCCTGTTTATATATCGGCAGCAGGGGTTGGAGGATCGGATGGAAACCGAAGAAGCCGTCCAGATCGAGCGCGGACGGTTTATCCTTGGCTGGCGCGGGTATGGCGATGGAGGGGCGGTGCTTGTAGTATGCCTTTTCGCCGAAGGGCACCACCATGTTGAGGCCGTCGGCGGCGCCGCGAAGGAACACCGTCACCAAGACCTTCTTTTTCCCAGTGGCCGGACTGGCCGCAAGGGCGGCACGGCTCAGGAACGGGGGAATAGCGCCCATGCCGACGGCGGCCAGCGCGCCATTCTTAACGAGTATTCGCCGGGTAATCATCAACAAACTCCTCCCTCTGGTTTAGGTTATTACTTTTTTTGAAATTGAGGCGAAGCCAAGGCGTAGGACAGTGCGATCGCCGCGGGACTGATTACAGCTTCGTTGCCGGCGGTGGGGTCGGCGGACATCATGGACGGGGCTTGTCCGGCCGGCGAAGACGCGGCCGCCTTCCGCTTACGCGCCTGCGTCATTTGATCGCGGATCATGGCGCTCTGCTGCTCATTGGGCGCGGGCAGTTCCAATTCATTGATCATTCTCTTGGCCATGTCGAAGTTCAGGGCGATGCCAGGAACTTCGCCCGACGCCAGGGCGTTGGCGAATTCCATGCGTTTCAGCAGCATGTTGCTGTTGACCCAGGCGGAGGCGACATCGGCATAGCCTTCGGGGGTGCGCTTGCCCACCTCCCCCATTTCCCCCAAGTAAGTGTTGATGCCCACCGCTTGGCCCTGGCCGCGGCGTCTTGGCTGCGGCGGGAAGGTGAGGTCCGCGCTGGCCGCGCGCAAAGCGCTCGCGATCAGTTCCGACGGCTTCTTAAACTTACCCTGGTAGTGCTGTGGGGCGAAAAAGTTCGGATGTGTGAGGATGGCGCGGAGAACCTGCCGGATGTCGCCATCCGTTTTGAGGAACGCCTGGGCGCCGGCCTCTACAATTGCGGCTGGAGGATCGTCGGCTACAAAGCGGCGCGTGAGCTTGGTGGAAATGTGCCGGGCGGTGGAGGGATGCTTCGCCAGCATTGTTAGCACCTCCATGCCTTCGTCCTTGCCGCCAGCCTTGATGGTTTTCCCGAGCACGGTCTTGTCCCCGCTCTCGTGCAGCACCGGGTTGAACACGAATCGATCGGATATCCGGCCGCCGTTCTCATCCCATTCGGTGACCGTCCAGCCGGTGAGGACTTTCGCGACCGCGATAACGTCCTGCTGGGTGTAACCGCCTTCGACGCCGAGGGTATGCAATTCCATCAATTCGCGGGCGTAGTTTTCGTTAAGGCCTTTGAATTCCTGGAGCGAGTCGGCGGTGGCTCGTAATTGCCGGCGCTGCGGCCCGGTTAGCGTGGGCTGCAGATCGCGAGTCAGGCGCTGGTGTATCACCTCCACTGGGGCCGCGCTGCGCCAGTTGTCCAGGTACATCATCATCGTAGAAGTCTGAGCCGTCGCCTTAAGCAAATCCTCAAACTTTCCTAGCGCGCGGGGACGAATCGTATGTTCCACATAGTCCTGAAACAGCGATTCGCCTCTACCGCCTCCGACGAAGAAGTGATTAACCCAGAAAGCCGCCATAACTTCGAGCAACTGCCGTTCGCTGTACACGGTCCGGACCAACTGGGCTTTACCCAGGTCGTCCTTACTAAGTGACCGGGCGCGCGCGGCTTCGCGGAACTCGCGAACATCCATCTCCGACTTGGCCGGATCGGCGGAAGCCGGCAACGCGCGGCCTGCACCGGGGACAAAGGGCGGCAAAGGTTTTTCGTCCTTCTCCATGCGAAACGCATTTCCACGCGCCCGTTCGCCTTCCAGGGCCGCCACGGGGTGGGCCTTATCCAACTCTTCGATCGTTGCCAGGGGCAACGTCTTGAATGCGGCCAGCCTCCGGTCCGCTTCCGGGTCGGGAATGCGCTCCGGGTTCAACTGTTGTTCGATGTATGCGCGAACACCTAACTTCCTGACCTTCTCGACATCGCCCGGCCGGGGTCCAAAACCCAGGCGATTCAGAAGGTGTAGGATGCGCTGTTCTTCGGTAAGCGGCTTGCGGGCATCGGCGGCAAACAGCAGGGTAGTACCCACTGCCAACAGAGACCCAAGGAAGAGAATAGATGGTTTCATTCCAGCCTTTCCTTGTGACACACTTTTGCAAGACTGTGGTTGTATCACGTGGGATTATATCACGGGACTTGACAATCCCAAAGCGGAATGCTCTTATTATTCAGAATTGATACCCAACCGCGTTGCAATCCCTCGGATGGAGGACGCATATGTACTCGTTGCCGTTTTGGATCAGAAAATCGGGCGTTATTAGGGCGCTACCCTGTCTGCTGTCCGCCACCGCATCTTTGAGGGGGCAGGAGGCCGTGAAGAACGAAGTCCAACTGGCGGTAAAGAACCCGCCGTTGGACCTTCCAGCGGGCCGGACTATCGTGGCATTAAGCCGCCTGCTGGGCCATGCGACGGTGACCGCCGCCTCCTGCGAAGGCGGCGCGGAACGCGGGCGGCACGTGCGGGCGCGCGAGCAAGGTACCGGCATTCAGGTGGATAGCATGGTCCTTTCTACGAAAGGTCCATTTGAACTGCCCGATGCGGGGGTATGTGGTTTCGGCAAAATCATCGCACCAGTACATAGCGGCAGCGCCGGGGACGACACGTTTATTCTCGACGGCGAGAACGATCAAGTGGACGGGCTCACCGGCAACGACAAAATTGACGGCGGCAAGGGCGACGACGTGCTGGACGGCGGCGCGGGAAACGATATCCTACTGGGTGGCGACGGGAAGGACTCGCTCTATGGCGGCGAGGGCAACGATAGCCTGTTCGGCGGCGAGGATAACGACCGTCTCTACGGCGGCCTCGGCGAAGATGTCCTGGAAGGCGGCGCGGGTGACGACGTGCTCGATGGAGGACCGGACAACGACACCTTGTTTGGCGACGACGGCGCCGACATACTCCAAGGCGGGGCGGGCGACGACTTTCTGGAGGGAAATGCGGGCGATGACAATCTGCTGGGCGGAGATGGAAACGACGAGCTGGATGGCGGCGCCGGGGATGACCGACTGGCGGGCGGCGAAGGCGATGATTGGCTGAAGGGGGAGGCCGGCCGGGATGTGCTCGAAGGTGGTCCTGGCAACGATCGGCTGGAGGGGCAGGATGGCCCCGATATCCTGGACGGCGGAGTTGGTAATGACACGCTGGACGGTGGCGACGATCCGGATATACTACTTGGCGGGCCCGGCGATGATATTCTCCGCGGCGGCGACGCTAACGACACGGTGGACGGCGGACCGGGCAACGACAAACTCTACGGGAATGACGGCAATGACACCCTGGACGGCGGCGCTGGGGACGATCTCTTGGATGGCGGCGATGGGGACGATAACCTGATCGCCGGCCCCGGCGCCGATCGCGTGCTCGGCGGTGAAGGCAACGACACTCTCCAGGGCGGCCCAGGCGACGACACCCTCATCGGCGATGAGGGCGACGACGTCCTGGGTGGCGGCGATAATGAAGATCATCTAATTGGAGGCGATGGCCGGGATGTGCTGCGTGGCGGTCCGGGCAACGATCGGCTGAACGGGGGACGAGGGTCCGATATCATCGACGGCGGCGAGGGCAACGATACGATTATTCTGAATGGCGGGGAGGCCGATGCCGGGCAGGAGGAGATCATAGACGGCGGTCCTGGCGAGGACACTTTGGTCCTGAATGGATTCGTCCGGAACCTGATCTCGGGGTCGCCCGGCGCATCCGGCACGTTCGTGATTACCGATCCCGTGACCGGAGCCTCCTATCGAGTCTCCAATGTCGAACACATCCGCTACACGCATTTGGTGTCCCACCTCGGCACTGGCGGACAACTCAGCTCGACGCTGATCCTGGCCAATCCCTCGGCCAGCCGCGAAGCCACCGGGAAGATTGAGTTTCTGACATCGGGCGGCAAGCCGCTTGAGCTTTCCATCGGAGGGGCTCCGGCCAAGAGCACTCTGGACATGAAACTGCCGCCGCTCGGCAGCGTGGCGCTCCCGATCGCGGCATTGGGCCAGCCCACCACAGGAAGGGCGCGTATAGAATCCGATCAACCCTTGTCCGCGGCGGTCCGTTTCTCCGCGCCAAATCTGGGAACCGGCATTTTGCCGCAAAGCTCGGTGGCGGACGCTTTCGCCGTGCCCGTCATCCGGGATCGCGCCCGGGGGATCAGCACCGGAGTCGTGGTCATTAACAGCGATAGCGGAGGCCACTACGAACTCGGTTTGGCCCGTCCGTCGGGCGCCGGGTATGACGCCACCGACATCACTACGCCGCCCAGTTCCCAACTCACCCGCGATGTGGCGGAGTTGTTTCCCGAGATGGAGGACTTTCAGGGTACGTTTCTTGTCAGCGGGAGAGCGCTGGCAGCCTATGCGGTTCGAACGAGCGGTAAGGATGTTACGCTCCTGCCGGCGTTGCGGATGGCCCGTATCTTTGGCGGAAACCTGCAGCAGTTGGCCGCTCTAACGGCGAACCAGCAGCCATCCCTTCCTGGCCGCAGCCTCTATTTCGCCCGACTGGCGGGCGGCCCGCAAGCAAATTCGGAGTTATTTGCGATCAATAGCTCCGTCACGCGCCGCGCCAAAGGCATTGTAGAGTTTTTCTCGAACGACGGCAGCCCGCTGGCGGCGCCGATAGAAGACCGCGGATCCTTGACTGCGGTGAGCTTCGATCTGGGTCCGTCCGCCTCGGCCACCTACCGATTGCGGGTGCCTGTCGAGGGCTCGGCGCGTGTGCGGATGACAGAGGGATCCGTTGAGGCTATGCTCAGTTACTCGCGTGGAACAGGCTCGGCGGGATTGGAGCCCAGCGGACCTTACAACGGTTTCCTAGTTCCTGTGAGGCGATTGCCGGGCGTAAGTACGCAAATTCTGATCAGTTCCACGGGACCGGCCGCACAGTTACAATTCGCCTTGCGCGATGCGCAGGGGCAGATTGTCGCGGGAGGCACGGCGGCGGTTGCTCTGCCCGGTAATGGAGGATTTTCGCGCTCCCTCGAAGATCTTTTCCCCAACGCACCGGCAGGCGAATTCCAGGGCGCGGTTACGGTTAGCGGGGGCCCTGACGCCGCTATTGCGGCTACGGTTCTGGAGCAGGATGGAGCAAGGCTGGCAAGCCTGCCGCTGATCCCGATACAGTAACGGCGGACGACATACTCTCTTCTTGCATCGTCGGTTTCAACGACTCGAGGGCTTTCATGAAGTGCATGCTGACGCCGAACTCGATTAGCATTCAAACCGATGAATAGGCGAGAGTTATGTGGTCACGGTAGGTCCGTTTTTGATGAAAAAAGCGTGTTCGCCAGCCTCTGCTGTTATAGAAATTGGATTGAATTAGAAGACGCTATTTCTTCGTAATATCCCTTCGTTGCCGCGGATTTCCCGCCACGACAAAATATGGCCACGCCGCGACTCGGTGTGTCGTTGGAGCGCACGGGGCGAGAATAGGTCTACGCGGTTAGTATGGGCTACGTGGCGGTTCGCACGATCTGGTCTACGGTCAACGCGATTACGCCAAACATCAGATGCGCCATGACTTTGGCGGCGCCCCGGACATAGAGGATCCGGCCGCCGAACTCGTCCTTCAACGGGGCATTCTGCTGTTCAACGATGGTCCGTATTTTGAACTGTTCCTTCTGCTGTTCCGTCCAAGGGTGGGGATTCTTACTATGCGGGCGGTCCACAGGTTTGATCAGGACATCGTGTTTGAGTTGTTTGGCCTTCTTGCGGATGGCATTGGCATCATAGGCCGAGTCCATCACGTCGCACTTCCATTGCACCCGCTTTTGACTGATTTCCATGAGCGGAATCGCAACCTGGGAATCGTGCACGCTGGCTCCGGTGAGCAGACAACTGATCGGTATCCGGCCTTCCGCAGAAACGTCCCAATGGAGTTTGTACCCCCGCCAGTACTTCTTGTGTCCGTCGGAGGAAGTCTTGACGCCAAGGCTACATTGTTGCGGCAGTTCGGCAATCATGGCATCCAACTCCATATGGTGCTGCCGCTCGATACGTGTGCCGCGCTCGGATAGTTTGGCTCGACGGTTGGGCCCATAGCGCTGGCGTTCCCGCCGATTGGGGCCGAACGGTTTGCCAAGGCCTTTGCGGCTTTTGCCAGCCTTGGTTGGCGACGATGGCGTGGGTTGTCGCCCTTTGGTTGAGGACTCCGGCTTGCTCTCCTCGGGGAAGCGTTCGCGAGCGTCAATCGCCGTCGAGTCCCGCGTGAGATAGGAAAAGGTGCGATTGTGCTGCGTTCTGTGGATCAGTGCGGCATGAATCTCGGTGGGCAGGGCATTGGCGGCGAACTCGGCGAAGGCGCGCGAGAAGGTCGCTGCGACCGGGATGGC
>Ga0315912_10003125_pt1 | contig 16730 bp, 11 predicted proteins | sample VfabasoilMG_FD_204469 | JGI IMG/M metagenome (GOLD analysis project Ga0315912, IMG submission 204469) | Garden soil microbial communities collected in Santa Monica, California, United States - V. faba soil | ecosystem: Environmental > Terrestrial > Soil > Garden | place: USA: California... | reverse complement strand
GCGTGCTCGGGGAGTGAAGGCGCGCGCAGCAGCTTCGCGCGCGCCTCCCGAGGCTTTCACTTCGGCGCTACGGCGCCGTCGTTGATCCACTTCTTGAGCGCATCTTGCTGCGCTTGAGTGAGCGTCACGCCGCCGCCACCCTTGGGCATCGTGCCCGTTTGGCAGCTGTTGCCGCCCGTGGGCGTGCAGCCGGCGCTGGCTGCTTTGCCGGTGACCTTCAAGTACAGCCAGCTCTTGTCCGCGTTGCCAGCCTCGATCAACTTGAACTGGCCACCCGTGACCGATGCCTTGCCCACCATGGCGGCAACGATGTCCGAGGACTTGACGCAGTCACTGCCGCCGAGGGTCAGGTTGGCGTCGGCACCCGTGCGCCCGTGGCAACCCGTGCACTTGTTGGTGGTGCTCTCGAAGATCGGGCGAATGGTATCGACGAACACGCCCGTCTGCGCGGGTGCGGCCGTGCAATCATTGCCGAGGCTCGGCTTCACGATGATCGCGAGCTGATCCATCTGCCGGCATTGGGCGAGGACGGCATCCTTGATGTCTTTGTCGTTGGGCGTCTTGCCCTTGGCTGCACGGTATTTGTCCCAGACCTTGTCGATCCAGCCGTGCATCTTCCAGAACATGTAATTGTCGATGTTCGTAAACTGATTGCCCAGGCCGTGCTCCGAGTTGCTCGGGCGCACCCACTTGAAGTGCAGCGCGCCGTGCAAGCCGCTGGTGCTCTGCAGCCACTGACCGAACGCACCTTCGCTCTCGAAGCCCGTTTCGTTCATGTGCGCCCCCGGATCGTCCGCCTTGGCGGCGGCCGCGGAGGTCGCCGCGGGCCATGCTGACCAGTCTCCCTGCCACTGCTTCGGAACATCCGCGGCCTTGGTCGGGAACTTGTCCCAGCCTTCGAACTGCTCCGTGTGTTTGGGCCAGAGTTGCTTCAGGCTCTGGATCATGTGCCGATGCATGGCCAAGAACTCGAGGCCGTCACCCGGGCCTTTGTTCTCTTGGTTCGCCGGGATCAACTCCGGATTGGTCTTGCACGGGTTCACGCCGCCGCCTTGCGGATCGGCCGTTGCTGCGCCGGACGTGCAACGCCGGATGTTGTGCCACTGAAAGTGCGCTTGCTCCCAGACGCGCGCCTTGAACCACTCGAGCACTGCGGGCTGCACGGTGAGGTCGATTTGGTTCGACTTGACGAACTCTACCGGACCGTCGGCCATGGTCGCGTCACTCGGGTCGGGATCGTAGCCTTCGACGCAATGGTCGCGCATGTGCGCGCCGCCGCTACCGGCATTGCCACTGCCGGCTTGCGCTGGAGCGCCACCTTGCGGTGCACCGCCACCCGTTGCCGCGCCGCTCACGCCGCCCACCACCACGCCACCGCTACCGCCGCCGCCGTTGACCGTCGGGGCTTGGCCCGCGCTGCCGGTGGCGGGAGCACCACCGCCACCCGTTGCGGGTTTGCCAGCGCTGCCATTGGGGTTACCGCTGCCCGCTGAGTTCGAGCTCCCCCCAGCGCCGAGCGGTGAGTCCGAAGCGCTGCAGGCGACCAAGCCAAGCGCCGCAAGGCACGTGAAGGCAACCGCGGCGCTGAAGGCCGGGACGCCAAAGGGACGATTCTTCGAAACGAGCAACATACAAACCTCCGAGGGAGCCAACAGCCGTCGCCTATAGCAGAGTCACGAACGGAGCCAAGCGCGGGCGGGACGCGCTGCGGCCGCCGTTGTCGCGTGGACTATACTAGAGTACCGAGTTTGAGCCAGCCGAGTCAGCAATTCGAGTCGTGTCTTAGCCTGAAACGCCGTGTGCGGCGTAGTGTGGCGGAGCGAGAGGGGGGACATTTTCGTCATCGGTCTCGTTTGGCGCGTTTTGCCCGATTTCCTGGATTTCGAGCCGCTTCGACACTTCGAACGCATTTACACGAGACCGTCGAAGACCGACTGGCAAGCTTCGCCACGCCAGCTGATCCACGGTGGGGCCGATTCGGGTCAGAAAAAATCGCGGTAAATCGCCTGTAGCAGAGCGCGAAATTATCTATCTCGTGCGAATCGCATAGCGCCGTGCGAGTTTTGAAATGTTGCCTGGTAGATCGCGCGAATGGCAACCACAATGGCGCGTACGTGCGCGAGACCGCGCGCGGCAGCGAACCACTTTTTTCCCGAGTCTCAGTGCATCGAGCATCGAAGGAGTTAGAGAGTATGGCCAGGAAGCGCGAATCGAAGGTCGACACAAAGCCCGCGAAGGCCGTAAGCCGTCGACAAATGCTCGAGGGACTGGGAGCGCTCGCTGCGATTACCGCGTGCGGCCCGACCGACGGCAGCCCTGTGGGCGCCGGAGGTAACTCGGGCGTCGCCGGAGCGCACCACAGCGCCGGAGCAGGCAACGTCGCGGGCGCGGGTAACGTCGCGGGCGCGGGTAACGTCGCGGGCGCAGGCAACGTCGCGGGCGCAGGCAACGTCGCGGGCGCACCCGCAGCAGGCGGCGCGCCCGCAGCAGGCGGCGCACCCGCAGCAGGCGGCGCACCCGCAGCAGGCGGCAAACCCGGGACAGGCGGCGCACCCGCAGCAGGCGGCGCAGGTGGCGGCGGCAGCACGAACGCGCTCACGTCGCCGCCATGGACAGACGTGCCCGTGCAAGACTCCACGATGAGCCCCCCGAAGACGCTCGCGTGCAACGTCGTGACCAAGACGGACGGCGCGGGTCAGGGTCCGTTCTTCATCCACGAGCTGGAGAAGAGCGACGACATCTCGCTCTATCGGCAAGACATCCGCGGTCAATACAACGCAAGCGCCGAAAAGGGCGTCGACATGGAGTTGTTCGTGCGCCTAGTCGACAAGACCAAGAGCGACGCGGCGTGCACGGCGCTGGTCCCGGTGCCGGACATCGACGTGTACATCTGGCACACCGATGGCCAGGGCTACTACAGCGGCTTCGGCACCAAAGGCGGCGCCAACGAGCAGAAGCCGGATGTCGCGTACAGCGGCACGCCCAACGCGAACAACCTCGAGAACACCGACCGCTTCTGCCGCGGCATGCAGGTCACCGATGCCAACGGAGTGGCCGCGTTCTTGAGCGTGTTCCCCGGCTGGTACAACGGCCGCGACCTGCACATTCACATCGTGTGCTTCAAGAAGGGCTCGATGTCCAAGGGCCGCGTGAACTACACCAAGAGCAACGAGAAGGCCTGGATCTTCACGACCCAGTTCTACTTCGACCCGGAGTTCAGCAAATCGATCCACGAAGCGGTGGAGCCGTACAAGCGCCGCACCAAGCTGTCCGCTTACGCCGACGCGATGGCCGCCAACGAGGCAAACAACAGCGGCCGCCACGCCAAAGCGACCAAGATGGGCGACAAAGTCGTCGCGCAGATTCAGATGGTCGTCGACCCGACCTGAAGCGGCTTCTCACGCGAGAAAACGAGCCGGCAGGCGCACAGCGCTTGCCGGCTCGTTTTCATTTTGACGGCGCTCTCGAGCTTCGATGACTCAGAGAATGCAGATGCCGCCAGGCTTCGTACAGATCGAGAGCAGCGGGTTACAACAAACCAAGCCCGGGCCGCACGTGGCTTTGCCACACGGTTCGACGGGCACACAGGCTGCCACGCCGCCTTGGTTCACACACTGCGTGCCGGCGATGCAGCGCACGGTGGCGCACGGATCGATGGGCACGGGCACGCACACCGCGACTCCGCCCTTGTTCACGCATTGCGTGCCGACCTTGCACAGCACGGCAGCGCAGGGGTTGGGGCTGCCCACGCAGATGCCGCCGCAATCCGCGCCGCCATGCTTCGGATCGCAGTTGTCGCTCGGGTCGTCGATGCAGGTTTGTCCCTCGGGACACGGGATCCCGGCGATACCGCCGCAAAACGCAGGTTTGGGATTGGCTACGCAGATGCCTCCGCAATCTGCATCGCCGTTCTTCGGATCGCAGTCGTCCTTCGGGTCGTCGATGCACTGTTCGCCATCGGGACAGGGAATGCCCGCGATGCCGCCGCAGAAGTTGGACTTGGGATCGTCCACGCAGATGCCGCCGCAATCTGCATCGCCGTTCTTCGGATCACAGTTGTCGTTCGGGTCGTCGATGCAGTGCTCACCATCGGGACAGGGAATGCCCGCGATGCCGCCGCAGAACGTGGGCGGTGGTTCGCACGCGCCGGTCTTGGCCACCGCTACGCCGGCTGCTGCGGCGACGCAGGCGTTGCCGTACGTCTTCCCGTCGCAGCCGCAGACTGGCCGAAACTCCTTGGTACAGATGCTGGGGCGCGCAGCGCACACGCCATAGCTCGCCTTGCTCGGACACTTACCGACTGCGACTCCGTTACAGTACTGATTTGCCCCGCATTGCAAGCCTTCCGGCCCTGCGCACAGACGGCGCGCCACCAAATCGCTCTCGCTCTGTGCCACTGCACCTTCGCCGGTTTCGGGGCTCGCAGGATCGCCCGCGCTGCAGCCGACGCTCGCCAGCGCAAACGCTAGCGACAAACACCACGGCTTGAGCAGGCTCAAGCCCTTCGCATATGACATTTTTCGTCTCCCTCAATGTAGCAACGGCGAGTGTGCCGCTGCACAGAGAATCATAAGAGACACGCTTTGACTCGCAAGGGGAGCGCGGGCTGATTTTCGTCAGCGCGCAGGCAAGATCGAATAGTACAAACGTCGGCTACACGAGTTAGCGATCGTTGAGCTCCGCACTCATCTCGCTCGTTCGTCGTGCAAGTGCACGTTTGTCCAAGCGCTCGTCGTTCGCGCGCAACGACGTGTGAACGACTGGCTTCACCACGCCGATCGAAGTGCTCGCAATCAAGCGAGCGCGCTTTGTCATGCGTGAATGGAGCACACGACTGTCGCAACGAACATTCGCGATGACACGTTGAGTGAGCACGTGCGGCGGTCGTTGGGTCCTCGGCCGCGCGCAGCGGCTGACGCCTGCGCGCGTCGTGCGAACCAGTGATGCACCGTGAGCGGCGGCCGCGAGCACGGCCTTGAGGACCCCGGCCGCGCGCAGCGGAGCGAGCACGGCCGGCCGTGACGCGACGCTCCGCACGGGAGCAGCCCACGCGATTCGCTCGGCAAAAACAGCAAAAAGCGCGCAGACAGCGCTCGGCAAAGCGTGGCGAAAACCGCTCGTTTGCCGACCGCACTCGACTGTTGACGCAGAGACATGGCAGACGGAATTGCCTGCCATGGGTGATTTCGAGGTGCGGCAGCGCTGGGCGCTCCACGTATTGCGCTCCAGCCTGCGGGCCTTGGTTTTCGTGGGCCTGACGAGCGCGGCGCTCGCGGCCTGTGCGCGCAGCGAGCTCGGCTTGCTTGCGGTCGAACAACGTGGAGCGAACGCGCTGGGCGGCGCTTCCCCGGTCAGCAGCGTTGGCTCGGCCGTGCCGTCAGAGTCGCGCGCGGGCGCGGCCGCGGGGGGTCAGAGCGGCAGCGCGAGTGGTGACGGCGGCGCGGGTCGTGCACCGGGCGGCGCTGCAGGGCTCTCGTTCGGCGGCGCAGCTGGTCTAGCGAACGGAGGCAACGCAGGCTTCGCCGGACGAGGCGGCAGCGCGGGCAGCGGCGGCGCGGCACAGATCGTAGCGAACTGCGATCGCGCGCTCATCCCTCATCTCGATGGCCCTCCCTCACTGACCATCGATGCACCTGGAGAGTCCTCGGTTCCAGGCGATTGGAACGGCGACGGCAAGCTCGACCTGGCCACGAGCAACAGCGATGGCAGCGTGACCGTGCTGCTCGGACGCGGCAATGGCACGTTCGTCTCTGCCACCACGTATACGAGTGGTCTGGAAGCACGGCAGATGCGGCCCGGCCTGAGCTCGATCGTGACCGGCGATCTGGACAAAAATGGCACGCTCGATCTAGTGGTCGCAAACCGAGAAGGGACGGCGTTGAGCGTGCTGCTCGGCAAGTCGGACGGCACGTTTGCCGCGGGCACGACGTACGAGCTCGGCGACATGCTGAACGCGCTCGTGCTCGGTGATTTCGATGACGACCAGCTCACGGACATCGTCGCGGCCGACTTGTCGGGCAACGTGACCGTGCTGCACGGGAAAGGCAATGGCAGCTTCGGTGATCGAGCCGTAACGCCGGTCAGCGACTACGCGAGGAGCATGGTGGCGGACGATCTGAATGGCGACGGACACCTAGACTTGGTGGTGCTCTGCTATACCGAGCTCGTCGTGTTGCACGGCAAGGGGGATGGCAGCTTCGTCAAGGCCCAGGTGTTCCCGGTCTTCCTGAGCAACGTCCAAGTTCACCTCGCAGATTTCGACGCCGACGGGCATGCGGACCTGGCGGTCGTCGTCAGTTGCGACATGTCCGCGATTTCGCAGACGAGCGTCAAAATTTTCCTCGGACGCGCAGACGGCACGTTCGCGGACGGCGTCAAATACTACACGGGTGAGGGCTGCCTCGACCGCATCATCCTCGCCGACCTGAACGGGGACGGCGCGATTGACGTAGTGACCTCGCCCTCGCAGGCGCTGCTCGGCAAGGGAGATGGCACTTTTGGCCCGGAAACCCAGCCTACGCAGGCGAACGGCGGCTCGCTGCTCAGCGTGGGAGATTGGAACGGTGACGGCAAACCCGATCTGGCGACGGTGAGCGAGCACACAATCGCCGTGCGTCTCGGCAATGGCGATGGCAGCTTCGGTTCCAGCGCCGTGTATGCCACAGCCGTGGGGCCGGGCTCGCTCGTGCTCGAGGATCTCGACCAAGACGCCGTGCTCGACATCGCCGCCGCAACCTTCGACTCGCGCTCGGGCAACGCGAGCACGGTCGCCGTGTTGCTCGGCGCAGGTGACGGCAGCTTTCGCGCCCACGTCGATTCCCCGAGCCTGCCACCCACGCGGCGGCCGATCGCGGTGGACCTGAATGGAGATGGTGTTCAAGATCTGGTGACGCTGAATGGCAACACAGCCGTCGGCGTGTTGCTCGGCAAGGGTCAGGCGCAGTTCGCCCCACAGGTCACGTGGAAGACCGCCTACGACATCGCGGGCTTCGCTGCCGGCGATCTCAACGGCGATGGGTACGTCGATCTCGCGCTAGCCAACGATCAATCGGCAACTTTGACCTTCCTGTTTGGGCGTGGCGACGGCACATTTGCGTCCGAGCGGCACTGGAACGTGGCGGGCCGCCGCCCCTCGGACCTGACGCTGATCGACGCCAACGGCGATGCCGTGCCGGATATCGCGCTCGTATCTTACGAAACCGGCACACTCAACCTGCTGCTCGGCAACGGTGACGGCACCTTTCGTCCGGATCGGCAGTTTCCGACGTTCGAGCATCATGCGTCGATCACGAGCGCCGATCTGAACGCAGACGGACGCGCCGACCTCGTGACGTGGAACAGCACTTCCTTGAGCATCCACCTGGGAGCCGGTGATGGCGGCTTCACTCGACGGCTGGATTACCAAGGCACGCCCAACGAACTCGTGGCAGCACACGTGGATCGAGATGGGCATCAAGATCTGGTGCTGACCGGCACTTGGCCTGGTACTGGCTTCACAGTGCTGTTCGGCGCCGGGGATGGCACGCTCGCTTGCGCCGCGAACTACGCACAGGGCCTGTACATGCAGGGCCTGGGCAGCGCTGATTTGAACAAAGACGGCCGAACGGACATCGCAACGACCACCTACGCGGGCGTCAACGTGTTCCTCAACACCACACCATGACTCGATCCGAAAGCAGGGAGATGGAGATGGGGCGCCCGCGTTCCTGCATCGCAACTCACAGCTCGCCAAAGTTCCGCGCGCGGGCCCGAGCACTGGTCTTCGCGGCCATGACCGCGGCGCCACTCATGGCGTGTGGGCGCAGCTCGCTCATGCACCCTGACCTGATCGAAGAGACGAACGCCGCTCAGCCTGCGAGCGTCGGCGGCAGCGCGGGCGCCTCGGGCTCGCACGCGGGCAGCGGAGCCGGCGCGCACAGCGGAAGTGCGGGGCAAGCGAGCATGAACGGCACCGGCACTGCAGGCGGAGCGTTCGCAGGCGCGGCCGGCGCGGCGCTCGGAGGCAGCGGCGGCGAAGCCGGCGACGAAGCGTCGTTCGCAGGCACGGACGACTCCGTGCGCACCCTGCCCCACTGCGATCGAGCCGTTACTCCCATTCTCGACGGCCCGCTCGCCTACGAAAGCGAAGGCGACGCGCAAGCCTCGGTGACGGGTGATTGGAACAAGGACGGCAAGCTCGACCTGGCCACGAGCAACAGCGATGGCAGCGTGAGTGTTTTGTTCGGCCGCGGCGACGGCTCGTTCACCTCCGCCAGCCTGCTCAGAAGCGGGCTGGAATCGCGCGGCACAGCGACCGGCACGAGCTCGATCGCCGCGCTCGATTTGGACGGCAATGGCAGCCGAGACCTGGTCGTCGGCCATTCCGCCGTGGCTGCGGTCGCGGTGTTCCTGAGCGAAAGCGCTGGCAGCTTTGCCCCCGCCTCGATCCATGCCGTGACCGGCAATGCGCTTGGGCTCGCGCTCGGTGACTTCACCGGCGACGCCATTGCAGACATCGCCGTCGCCAGCGCCAGCAGCGTGAACGTGCTGCCCGGCACGGGCAACGGCGCGTTCGGCAGCGAAACCGTGACCCCGCTCCAGGGGACCCTGGCGGGCATTGCCGCGGCCGATCTGAACCACGACGGCCGCTTGGACGTCGTGGCCGTCGGCTCCACGGAAATCCGCGTGCTGCTGGGCGTGGGAGCCGCCAACTTCGCGCAAGGGCCAGCTTACGCCAGCTCCGACACCCACAACACGGTCACGATTGGCGACTTCAACGCCGACGGACAATTGGATCTCGCTCTGACCGACACCTGCGAGCCACATCCAAACCCGAGCAGCGCCTTGGAAATCATGCTCGGACAAGGCGATGGCAGCTTTCCTCGCCGGGACAAGTACGCTTCGTCGATGGAATGCCTACCGCGCATCGCTGTCGGCGACGTGAACGGCGACGGCGCGCTGGATCTGCTCACCTCCGCCGACAGCGGGCTGCTGGGCAACGGCGACGGCACTTTTCAGCGGGACACCATCCGCACCAAAGCAAGCGGCGGGGATCTGCTGGGTCTCGGTGATTGGAACGGAGACGGCAAGCTCGACTTGGCCTCGGCTGCCGGCCGTTGGCTCACGGTCCATCTCGGCAATGGCGATGGCAGCTTCGGCTCGGCCGAGCTGTATTACGCCGGCTTCGAACCGCACTCGCTCACGCTCGCCGATCTCGATCGCGACGGCGTGCTCGATGCCATTACCCCGGTCTACTACAGCTACCATGGCGGCCCGTTCGCGAGCTCGCTGAGCGTGCTGCTCGGCGTGACCAACGGCACATTTCCGAACGACGTGCCCTACAGCACCGAGCAACCGGCCAACCAAGTGGCGCTTTCGGATCTCAACGAGGATGGCTTTCAGGACCTCGTGACACTGAGCAATCGAACCGTGGGCGTGTATCTGGCCACCGGCAACGGTGCTTTTGCCCCGCAGCAGCTGGTTTGGAACGACAGCCAGAACAGACTTTTGAACCTGGTGGCGGGCGATCTGAACGCCGACCAGCACGCCGATCTCGCGTTCACGACCGATGTGGGCAGCCTCGTACTGCTGTTCGGCAGGGGCGACGGAACCGTGTCCGTTCGCCCGCCCCTGCGGCTGGACGCGCGCGCCGACGGCCTGGTTTTGCTCGACGCCAACCGCGACTCGCTCCTGGATATCGCGCTCAATTTCCCGGACCTGCAGAGTGTCGGCGTGTTGCTCAACAACGGCGACGGCACCTTCGCCTTGGGCCGGAAGTATCCCACGAGCAATGCGCAATATGCGATCACCAGCGCGGATCTGAACGCCGACGGCAAGGCTGACCTGGTCACTTGGGGCGGTGAAACGTTGAGCATCCTCTTGGGCGCGGGCAACGGTTCGTTCGCCCGGCGTGTGAACTACCAAAATGGCGCCGGCACACTGGTGGCGGTCGACTTCGACCAGGACGGTAAGCAGGATCTGCTCACGACCTCGGGGGGCTTTTCGCTCCTGCTCGGAGCTGGAGACGGCACGCTCTCCTGCGCCGCGCGCTATGCGCTGGGGCTCGGCATGGCCGGCCTGGCCGTCGGTGATTTGAACCGCGATGGCCGGCTGGATGTGGCCACGACCATGTATTACGGCCTGGGCGCGTTCCTCAACTCCACGCCGTAGCGCGCGGGCCTCAGCCCGCGCACAGCGGCCGCTCACGACGCCTATTTCAAAGGCAATTCGTGATATCGCCGCCCGTGCAGGACAAGCAAGCCAGCCCTTCGGAAGCGCACGCGCCCTGCGGCGTGGCCCTGATCACGCCTGCCTCGCAGCCGTAGTGCACACGCTGAATCGAGCACGCATCCAGGGTGCGCGATTGCGCGGTGCAGCCCGGGAATTTGTCGTATTTGGCCAGACAGAGCAGCCCGCACGAGCTCGCGAAGTTGGCCGGCGCCCTCTCGCAATTGGGCGCGGCTTGTAGCTCGCACTTTCGCTGGCAGAGCTCCGTTGGCGTCAGGTGTGAAAGATCTTCACTGTGGTCCGGATCACCACAGGCCGCCGCCACGAGCACAAAAACCAAGCTCCCCACGCACAACGATTTCACGTTTCGCATTTTTCGCCCTCCCCCTAGCAACAGCCATGCCTGTTCTTTACTCTGACTTGGGCACGCACTCGCTCGCTTCACACAGGTGCTCTGAATCGCAACCCGAAGCCGGGCTGCAAGAGGTCAGGCACTTCCGCCCACCGCACACGTACGGCGCGCAGTTCGCTTGGCTTTCTTGGCTGCACTCCACCGGCACACAAGCGTTGTCGATGCACGCGCTGACTCCGGAGCAATCCGCGTCTTCGGCACACGGCCATGGGTCCGGCGTGTCCGCCATCCTCAAACAGGCGCTCAGCGCGAGCGCGCTCAGCGAAAGAATGCCCAGCACACGGAAAAAGCGCGTCAGAAGCACCAGCGGACCTGCAACTGGTTCGGCTTCAGGTCGAGGCTCAGCGTGCGCTGCGCCGACGCTCGTTCGCGCGGCAGCGTTGGCAGGAGCGCGAATGAGAGACCGAGCGACAGCGCGCCGACGCCCATCGCCACCCAGCCGATGTCGTTACCGAGCCTCAAGCCGTCGAACTCGCCCTCGGTCGTTTTCTTGGGATCGAACGCGGAGTACGTCGCCACCGTGGTGACGCCCCCCGCGACCAGCAAGCCAATGCCGGTCCATTTCATGACCTTCACGTAGCCGGGCGTCAGCGCGGCGCTGAGTTGCTCGCGCTCTTTCTCGCGCGCCGCACGCGCATTGCGGGCCATGCGCTCTTGCAGTTCAGCCTCTTCACGGGCCCGTTGCTCGGCGCGCGCGCGAGCCTTGTACGCGTCGTACTCGGCTTTGCTGGGCGCGGGATCGGCAAAGTCGACCGAAGGCGGCTCGCCCTCGGCGTGTGCACTAGCGGCGACCAGCAGTATCGATGACGCCCACGAACCGACCCGAACCGAACGCATTTTCGCGCGGACTATGCCAGCGCGTGGCGCGCTTGGCCAGCCCCACGGGTGACTAGCCGCGGCGGCGGCTAACCGCGGCGCGCCGCGTCGATCGCGGCAACGTCGATCTTGGTCATCGACATCATCGCGGTGAAGGCGCGCTTGGCTTCGGCGCCGCCCGCGACCAACGCATCCGTGAGCGTACGCGGGGTGATTTGCCAGTTCAGGCCCCAACGGTCCTTACACCAGCCACACGCGCTTTCCGCGCCGCCATTGCCCACGATCGCGTTCCAATAGCGGTCCGTTTCTTCCTGGTTGTCCGTGGCGATCTGGAACGAGAACGCCTCGCTGTGCTTGAACGTCGGCCCACCGTTGAGCCCCAGACAAGGAATACCCAAAACGGTGAACTCCACCGTGAGCACGTCACCTTGCTTGCCGCTCGGATAATCCGTGGGCGCCGTGTGAACGGCAGACACCTCACTGTTCGGAAAGGTCTTGGCATAGAAGCGCGCGGCCTCCTGAGCGTCCTTGTCGAACCAGAGACAAATCGTGTTCTTGGCCTTCATGAGCTGTGCTCCTTCGCGTTCGGTTCGCTGCGAACTTAGCCGCGGTCACAGCCACTGGCCACCGTGATTCGCCGCAATTTTCGGCTACCGCGCTCACAAACCTGCCTCACTCGGCTGCGGGCGCTCCCGAGCCGCGTTCGCGTCCTCCAGAAAAAGGGAGGCATCGCAGTTCGAAAAGGCGGTTCGAATTCCAATGCCGTTCACTGAGGAGCTTGGGCGCCGAATGTCGCGCGAAGTGCGCCTTCACACCTAGAGAATCGAGTTCGAATTCGAACTCGATTTTTCGCGAGTAGACCCCCTGCCGCGCAAATGTGAGCGCGAATGATTCTCGGCTCCGACAAAGGAGCGACCGGCTTTCCTAAATGACTTCGACTGTTTGAGCCGCTAACCGAGCGGCATTGGTTCGAATTCGAACTGCCTTCTTCGAGCCGCGTCGATCCCCCCAACGGTCAGACCTAAACGGCGAACGGGGTTGCACGGACGCTGCCAGGGCGGCAGCGATCCCCGCGAGGGTCTGACTAAACGACGAACAGGGTTTGCACCGCGGCGGCGAGGGTGGCGCCGACGAGGGGGCCGACGACGGGCACCCAGGCGTAGCTCCAGTCACTGTCGCGCTTGCCGGCGATGGGTAAGAAGGCATGGGCGATGCGCGGCCCGAGGTCGCGCGCGGGGTTGATGGCGTAGCCGGTCGTGCCGCCGAGTGAGAGGCCGATGCCGAACACGAGCAGGCCGACGGGGATCAAGCCGAGGCTGCCCATGCCGACGGCCGCGTGCGTTTGTTCGGTACCGATGGGCCAACTGATCTTGACGTTGCGGATCAGGAAGATCGGCAAGATCAGGCAGAAGGTGCCGAGGGTTTCGCAGAACAAAGCTTGGGGGATGTGACGGATGGCTGGTGCGGTGCAGAAGCAGGCAAGCTTGCCGTCAGCGTCTTCGCTGGCCTTGAAGTGTCCGAAGTAGAACAGATACACGAGCACCGCGCCGACGATCGCGCCCAGCATTTGGGCCGCGATGTAGGGGATGATTTGCGCAAAGGGCAGCTTGCCGGCGATCACCATCGCCAGGGTGACGGCTGGGTTCAGGTGCGCGCCGCTGAACGGCGCGGAGCAAAATGCGGCCACGAATACGGCGACTCCCCAGCCGGCGGTGATCACGACCCAGCCGGCGTTGTTGCCTTTGGTGCGGGCCAGCACCACGTTGGCGACGACCCCGTTGCCGAACAAGACGAGCAGCGCAGTCCCGAGAAACTCTGCGAAGAACGGCGACATGGGTCATTCCCTGGGAGGCAAGAAGTGTTGGGCGACGTTCGCGAAGTCAGCGAGCTGCGCTCGTTGCCACGCCTCGTCGCGGCCGAGTTCGTGCGCGAGCTCTTGAGCCACGGATGGAGCCATGGCGAGCGTGGCCTGCGCGTTGAGAAAGAGCACGCGCGTGCGGCGGGCCAGCACGTCTTCGACGGTGCGCGCCATTTCGTGGCGCGCGAACCAGGCGGCTGTCGGGATTTCTTCTTCCGGCTTGTGAATGCGTAAGGTGCGCGTGACGCAGTCGCGCTCTTCGAGTCGCGCGAGCACGATCGCGTGGTCGACCGCATCCTCCGCCATGTGACGATAGGTGGTCCATTTGCCGCCGGCGATCGTGAGCAGGCCGGATGACGAAATCGAGATGGTGTGATCGCGCGAGAGCGCGGAGGTGCTCTCCACGTCGCTGGCTTTCACCAATGGGCGGATGCCGGTGAAGACGCTCAGGATGTCGCTGCGCGTCGGGGGCCGCGAAAGATAGCCACTGGCCGTCTCGAGGATGAAGTCGATCTCCTCGCTCTTGGGCGAAGGTTCGAGCGGGGCGTCCGGAATGGCGGTGTCGGTGGTGCCGATTACGGCTTGGCCTAGCCATGGAACCGCAAACATCACGCGGCCATCGCGCGTGTGCGGCACCATGATCGCGGTATCGCCGGGCAGGAACTGGCGCGGCAGCACCAGGTGCACGCCCTGGCTCGGGGAAATCATGGGCTTGGCGGCGGGGTCGTCGAGCTTTCGCAGGCCGTCACAGAAAGGGCCGGTGGCGTTGATGACGCAGCGTGCGGCTACCGGGTACGAGCTGCCGGTTTCCTGGTCTTGGCAGGTGAGGCCGTTGATGAAACCGTCGGCGTCCTTCACCAGGCCGGTCACGCGCGTGTAGTTGAGCAAGGTCGCGCCATGCTGCGCCGCGGTGCTCACCAGGTCGATCAGCAGCCGCGCGTCGTCGAACTGGCCGTCGTGGTATTTCACGCCGCCGCGTAGGCCGTCTTGCGAGAGCGTGGGGATGCGCTCGAGCACTTCTTCGCGCGAGAGGATCTGTGACGGGCCGAAGCCGTATTTGCCGGCGAGCAGGTCGTAGACCTTCATGCCGATGCCGTAAAATGGAGCTTCCCACCACTCGTAGTTGGGCACGATGAATTGCTGATCGTGCACGATGTGCGGCGCGTTCTGCAGCAGCATGCCGCGCTCTTTGAGCGCTTCCATGACCAGCGAGACGTTGCCCTGTTGCAGGTAGCGCACGCCGCCGTGCACCAGCTTGGTCGAGCGACTCGAGGTGCCCTTACCGAAATCATGCTGTTCGAGCAGCAGCACGCTATAGCCGCGAGTCGCCGCGTCCACCGCGATGCCCACGCCGGTGGCGCCACCGCCGACGACCGCGAGATCCCACGGCTCGCGGCGCTCGGCGATGCGTTGCAGGAATTTCTGGCGATCGAGCAACACAGGCGCGCTCATGGCCCGCGCTCCTCCCATTCGCGCGCGCGATTGAGCGCCTGTTGCCAGCGAGAACGGCGATGAGCCGCAGCGTCGGCGCTCAGGCGTGGTTCGAAGGTACGCTCGGCTTGCCATCCCCGCGCCACCTCCTCGCGGTCCTTCCAAAAACCGACGGCCAAGCCCGCGAGATACGCGGCGCCGAGCGCGGTGGTTTCGATCACGGTCGGACGCACCACCGGCACCTGCAAAATATCCGCTTGGAACTGCATCAGCATGTCATTGGCAGACGCGCCGCCATCGACGCGCAGGCCGTTCATCGCGATGCCGCTGTCCAGCTTCATCACCTCCAGCACGTCCGCGACCTGAAACGCGATACCCTCGAGCGCCGCGCGCGCAATGTGAGCCGCAGTGGTACCGCGAGTGATGCCCGTGATCACGCCACGCGCGTACTGATCCCAATGCGGGGCGCCCAAACCGGCGAAGGCAGGCACCAGATAAACGCCGCCACTGTCAGGCACGCTGGCGGCCAGCCCTTCGACCTCTGCCGAAGTCTTGATGATGCCCAGGCCATCGCGCAGCCACTGAACCGCAGCACCGCCGATGAACACGCTGCCTTCGAGCGCATATTCGGTCTTGTCACCGAGCCGCCAAGCCACCGTCGTCAGCAACTGGTTACGAGAAATCTGCGGTTCGGTGCCAATGTTCATCAACATGAAGCAACCGGTGCCGTAAGTATTCTTGGCCAGGCCGCGCTCGAAGCAACCTTGCCCAAAGAGCGCGGCCTGCTGATCGCCAGCAATGCCGGCAATCTTGATCGGCGCACCGAACGCCGTCGTCTCGCCATACACCTCGCTCGAGGAACGCACTTCCGGCAGCAAGCTGCGCGGCACCCCGAGCAAATTCAAAAGCTCATCGTCCCAATACCCGCGCAAATTGTAGAGCATGGTGCGCGAAGCATTGGAGACATCGATGATGTGCCGCTCCCCATTCGTGAGCTTCCACACCAACCAGGAATCGATCGTGCCGAACGCCAGCTCCCCGCGCTCCGCCCGCGCTCGTGCGCCCGGGACGTTCTGCAACAGCCAACGCACCTTACTGCCCGAAAAATAAGCATCGATGACCAACCCAGCCCGCTCTTGAACCTCCGGGCCACGCCCTGCCGCCTTCAAGCCGTCACAAAACGAAGCCGTACGCCGATCCTGCCAAACGATGGCGTTGTGGATAGGCTGCCCGGTCTTGCGGTCCCAGATCAACGTAGTCTCCCGCTGATTGGTGATGCCGATCGCCCCAATGTCGGCCGCATCGAGCCCAGCCTTCTTCAGCGCAGCCTGCGCCGTATCGAGCTGAGTCTGCCAAATCTCATTGGCATCGTGCTCCACCCAGCCCGCCTGCGGAAAAATCTGCCGAAATTCCTGCTGCGCAACCGCGCGAATCGACCCGTCATGATTGAAAACGATGGCGCGCGAACTCGTCGTACCCTGGTCGAGCGCAAGAATGGCTTTCATCTGAACCCTCTGGGAAGTGATAGGCAGCCCTGGGAGTGCCGCCCCCATCATCTTCGAATAGTACGCCTTCACGCGACTGGACAAGGGCTCAGCACAGTCTTGCGCCATAGAACGAGGGGACTCGTCCGGCTGCGGGCGTTCCCCGCGCCAGCGCCACCGAACCGGGCAACAGGTTCGATGTGGTCGAGTTCGAGAAAGCCCGTGCCGTGCAGCGCCGGCCAGCTGCGGAGACGAACGCGCAGCGACCGTCATCGCGAGTGTAGGCTTCTCGCCGCACCGTTACCGGCAAGTACCGCCCACGCTCGCCAGACCGCAGCGCGCGACCCTCGTGCGCCTTGGTCTCGGTCAGCACCCCCGATACCGAGACTCCACCAGGTGGAGTTCGGGGCGGAGCGACGTGCACCCGCTCCGCGTTCGTCTCGGTCTCGGTCTCGGTCTCGGTCTCGGTCTCGGTCTCGGTCTCGGTCTCGGTCTCGGTCTCGGTCTCGGTCTCGGTCTCGGT
>Ga0315912_10003124_pt1 | contig 16750 bp, 14 predicted proteins | sample VfabasoilMG_FD_204469 | JGI IMG/M metagenome (GOLD analysis project Ga0315912, IMG submission 204469) | Garden soil microbial communities collected in Santa Monica, California, United States - V. faba soil | ecosystem: Environmental > Terrestrial > Soil > Garden | place: USA: California... | reverse complement strand
AGTTGGGCGTTTCCCTCGCCGACATGTTCGGCGGCCCGCTGCGCGAGACGCTGCGGCCGATGTATCTCCTTGGCAATCCCAGGGTGGCGGAAGACATCGCGGAGGCGCAGAAGAAGATCGAGGATGGGTTCACATTCTTCAAGCTGAAGGTCGGCATCAAGCATCCCGCGGAAGAGGCCGCGGCCGCCGTTGAAATCCGCCGGAACGTCGGCCGCGAGATTGCGCTCTGCGCCGACGCCAACATGGGCATGACCTTTCAGAACGCACGCATGTTCGTGGAACGTGCGCGCGAGGCCGATCTGCTGTTCCTCGAACAGCCGCTGCGCGACGATGATTTCGACGGCATGGCGGCGCTGGCGCGCCTGAGCCCGACGCCGCTGAACGGCGACGAAGCGATCGGCAGCGTGGCCGCTATCCTCGCGCTCAACCGCGTGGGAGCGATCCAGGGCGCCAACCTCAAGACCATCAAGATGGGCGGCATCAGCGCGACGGTGCACGCGATGTCGGTGTGCGCGGCGCTGGGGCTCAACATCAATCTCGCATGCAAGGTCGCGGAGTCGAGCATCGGCGCCGCGGCGATCGCGCAGCTGGGGAGCGTGGCGCCCAACCTCGACTGGGGCGTGAGCATCACCAACCACTATCTCGCGGAGGACCTGACCGAGACGCCGGTGCGCATCGAGAACGGCCTCGTTCGCCGCCCGCGCGGCGCAGGTCTGGGTGTGGATGTAAGGGAGTCGCAGGTCAGCCGCTATCGCGTAAAGTGAGGCGACCGGAGGGGGGAGAACACATGGCCGAGATCAATCCTTACAAGCCACCGGCATCCCGCGTCGAAGACGTGTCCCCGAAGGCCACCGACGGGCTCGAGTTCATCGCCGCCGGACGATCGGTCGGCGCGGGCCAGGGCTGGGCCTGGATCGTGCAAGGCTGGGGGCTGTTCAAACTGCAGCCTGGGACCTGGATCCTGGTGCTGCTGGTGGCGGGCGTGATCTTCATCGCGATGAGCCTGGTTCCGTTGCTCAACTGGATCCTGCCGTCGCTGGCCGTTCCGGGATTGAGCGCCGGCGTTATCCTCGGTTGCAAGGCACTGGAGGACGGCGAGCGCCTGACGGTCGCGCATCTCTTCGCCGGTTTCCAGGCGCGGGGCAGCGCGCTCGTGCTGCTCGGTCTGGCGGGATTCGTGCTGTACCTCATCGCGATGATTCCGCTCCTGGTCGTGTTGGGCGGCAGTTTCATCGCCCTGATGAGCGGGGATCCCGCGGCCTTCAGCGATGTGGGCGTCGGTTTCGTCATCGCCATTCTTGCGACCATGGCGATCAGCGTACCGGTGTACATGGCGATGTGGTTCGCCCCGGCGCTGGTCGCGCTGCACGACGCGGCACCGCTGGCGGCATTGCGGCAAAGCTTCGGCGCCTGCCTCAAGAACATCCTGCCGTTCCTGTTGTATGGCGTGATCATGCTGGTTTTCGCGATTCTCGCCGTGATTCCGCTGGGGCTGGGCATGCTGGTGTGGATGCCGGTGCTGTTCGCGTCGGTCTACGCGTCGTACCGCCATATCTTCTTCGAAGGCTGATCGCCGGCCACGGGGATCGAAAACGGTGTCGCCGCGACCAGGTACCCTCGCGCTGGATACGGTGCGTCCGGTCGCCACGCCCGAGGGCGTGGAACTCGATCTACGCCTCGCGGGCCCGATCGGCCGCGCCTGCGCCTGGCTCATCGACCTGTTGCTGCGCGTCACCGGCATGGTCGCTCTCTCGCTGGTGTTGATACCCCTGGGTCAGCTCGGCATGGGCGTGTGGCTGATCCTGCTGTTCCTCGTGGAGTGGTTGTATCCGGTCGCCTTCGAGGTCTGGGCGGGTGGCGCGACGCCCGGCAAAAAGCTCATGGGTCTGCGCGTGGTGAACGACGACGGCACGCCGGTGAGCCGGTGGGCGTCGGTGACACGCAATCTCCTGCGCGCGGTCGATTTTCTGCCGGTGCTCTACGGAATGGGCTTCGTCTGCATGCTGCTCAATCGCGACTTCAAGCGGCTGGGCGACCTGGTGGCCGGCACGGTCGTGGTGCATGTCGAAACGTCGCGAGCGGCGTCGGTGATACCCGATGCGCCGCCGCTGGCGCCGCGGACGCCGCTCACGCTGGAAGAATCGCGTGCCGTGCTCGAGTACGCGGAGCGCGCGGCGACACTGACGCCGGAGCGGGCGGAGGAACTGGCCGGAATTCCGGTGCGACTGACGGGCACCGAGGACGGCGCCCTGGCGCGAACGCGCCTGCTGCAACTCGCCAATCACGTGATCGGACGACGGCAACGATGAAACAGGAGGCGTTCGAGGCACGCCACGCCATCGAATGGCGCGAGTTCGAAGGCTGGCTCGACGGGCGCAAACGCGCGCGCAGCGAGGGTGGCCGCACGCCGGATACCGCGATCGCAGCCGAAATTCCGCAACGCTATCGCCGGGTCTGCCAGCACCTGGCGCTCGCCCGCGATCGCGGTTACGGCGCTGACATCGTGGATCGCCTGCATCGCATGGCGGTCGGCGGCTACCACGCGCTCTACGCTGAGCGCATCCCGTCTCGCAGCGCGCTGCTCGCGTTCGTATCCTCGAAGTTTCCGGCCATGGTGCGCGGCGAGCGCCGCACGCTCGCCGTCGCAGCGCTGCTGTTCTTCGGCCCGCTGGCGGGAATGATCGCGCTGCTGCAGTATTTTCCCGATCTGGTGTACTACTTCATCGCGCCCGAGCGGTTGGCCGGGATCGAGAAAATGTACGATCCGGGCGCGGACCGACTCGGGCGCACGCCGGAAGCCGATTCCGCGTTCTACATGTTCGGCGTCTACATCTGGAACAACATCCGCATCGCGTTCCAGACCTTTGCCGGCGGGCTGCTGTTCGGTCTCGGCACTCTGTTCTTCCTGTTGTTCAACGGCTTTTTCATCGGTGCCGTCGCCGGTCACCTCACGCAGGCCGGTTACGCCGAAACCTTCTGGTCGTTCGTCGCCGGTCACAGCGCGCTGGAACTGACCGGCATCGTGCTCTCCGGCGCGGCCGGGTTGAAGCTGGGCATGGCGTTGATCGCCCCGGGGCGGCTTTCGCGCACCCAGGCGCTCATCACGGCTGCGCGCGACGGCGCGGGATTGATTTACGGCGCGGCCGGCATGCTGCTTGTGGCCGCGTTCGTCGAGGCGTTCTGGTCGCCGCTCACGGAGTTTGCCCCCGCGGTGAAATACGGCGTGGGACTTGCCGGATGGGTGGGGGTGGCGGCGTATTTTGCGTTCGCCGGGAGCGCGCGTGGAAGCTGAGCACCTCGCCGTGCGGTTACGCCGGCGCAGTCCGTGGGAGGCGATGGACCTCGGCTGCGCGATGCTGCGCCAGTGGTGGCGGCCGGTTGTGGCGGCGTGGCTTGCGGTCTATCTGCCCGCGGCTGCGGTGATCTACCTGGCGCTGTCGGGCAATCTGCTCTATACCCTGATGCTGCTGTGGTGGCTGAAGCCGCTCTTCGACCGGCCGGTGTTGCATGTGCTGGGGGGCGCGGTGTTCGGCAACGTTCCAACGGTGGGCGCGACGCTGCGCGCCCTGCCGCAGACGCCGGGTTTGCTGGCCAGCCTCACGCTGTATCGCTTCGACCTGGCGCGCGCCTTCAACCTGCCGGTGTGGCACCTCGAGCAGCTGCGCGGGAGCGAGGCCCGGGCCCGCGCCAGGATCCTGCACCGCAGGGGGCGCGGCCATGCGGTGTATCTCACCACCGTGTGCGCGTTGCTGGAGGGCGCACTGGTATTTTCGCTGTTCGGGCTGATCGATCTGCTCACCCCCGATCTTTACGAACGCAATCGCGGGCTGGCCGCGCTCTTTTCGAGCTCGGGTGAAGCGCAAGCCTGGCACCAGTGGTTGCACAGCGCCTGCTACCTCGCTGCGGTATCGGTGGTGGAGCCGCTGTACGTGGCCGCGGGCTTCGCGCTTTACCTCAATCGCCGCACGCAGCTCGAGGCGTGGGACCTCGAAGTCGCATTGCGGCGGGTCAATGAGCGTGCGATACCGGCAGCGACGGCCGTTGCGCTGACCGCGACCGGGCTGGCGTTGCTGCTGGCCCTGGCGTGGGCGCCCGGCACGACGCATGCGTCACAGCCGCAGCCTGCAGCTGCGCAGGAGCGGATACGGGAGGTGCTGAAGGAGCCGGCTTTCGAGCAGTACCGCGAAGTCAGGACGTGGCGGTATACCGGCCCGGGGCTCAGCTGGGGTGACGGCAAGAAAAGCAAGAGCGAGGACCAAGTAAACTGGGAGAATCTCGGGCGCTTTCTGGCGGAAGTCGGGCGGGCATTGATGTGGGGCATGGCGGGGGCCCTCCTTGCCGCGGCCATCTATTATCTCGCCAAGTACGGAGTGCGTTGGCGCCCGCGGCGCAGCGGTGGTTCATTCACGCCTCCCGCAGCGTTGTTCGGGATGAGCATCCGCCCGGATTCGCTGCCATCGGATGTGCCGGGCGCGGCCCGCGCGCTGATCGCGGGCGGGCGCGTGCGCGACGCGCTGAGCCTCCTGTATCGCGGGGCGCTGTCAGTGCTGGTGCATCGGGAGCAACTCGCCCTCGGCGCGGGGGCGACCGAGAACGATTGCCTGCGCCTGGTTCGCGCGCGGTGCGCGGCGCCGACCGCCATGTACTTTGCCAAGTTGATAGGGATGTGGCAGGGCGCGGCCTACGCCGATCGCGTGCCCGAGCCAGCGGTCGCAGCGGAGCTGTGCGCCAGCTGGAGCGCGCTGCTGCCTCCCGTCGCGGCATGAACCGCAGGCACCTTGCCACGTTCGCGCTCGCGGCTGTGCTCGCCGCCCTCGGCGCGTGGCTCTACCTCAACTTCGAGCGTGCGCCCGAGCGCGAATTCGTGGGCTATCAAGGCGAGGCGCGCACCAACTTCCTGCTGGCGGTCGCCCGCCTGTACGAACGCATGGGGAAGAAGACCCGGACCATCCGGCGGCCCCTGCAGCTCGCCGACCTTCCGGCCAAAGGCACGCTGGTGCTGGCGCGCTACCGCGCGGGGCTATCGACGCAAACGGTGGAACGGGTGATGGCATGGGTGCAGGCGGGCGGGCATCTGATCGTGGCGGCGGAGTGGTACTCCAGCCGCGACCCCATCCTCGATCGTCTCGAGATCGAGCGCGGCGAAGTGCGCGGACGCTCGACGCCGACAGAGCCTGCGGCCGTTCAGCTGCCGCATGCGCCGCGCGAGATGCGGGTCGCGGTCGGCAACCGGGTTGTGCTTGCGGAGCGCTCGCCGCGCGCGGTGTATCACGTCGAAGATCGTGGAGGCACCCTCCTGCTGCACTATCGCCATGGCGCGGGCCAGGTCACCGTATTGAACAGCATGTCCTATCTGGCCAATTCCACCATCGGTCTCCACGATCATGCTGAATTTGCATGGCAGTTGCTGGGCTTCAATCCGGCGGCGCCGGAGATCGTCTTCGCTCCCCGTATCCAGACACCGTCGTTTGTGGCGGCTTTGGCGGAGTACGCGTGGCCGGCCCTGGTCGTGGCCGCGCTGCTGCTCGCGGCGTGGCTGTGGCGCATCATCCCGCGCTTCGGGCCGTTGATCCCCGACCCCTTGCCGGTGCGGCGACGGCTTCTGGATCACTTGCGGGCGAGCGGGTTATTCCACTGGAATAGCGGCGACGTCGCGCGCCTTACCGCTGCGGCGCGCGAGACCTGCATGCACAAGATTGCCCGCGTGCATCCCGTCATCGCCGGGCTGCCCGTGCCACAGCGCGCCGCGCGCTTCGCGCGGATCACCGGATTGCCGGAAGACGAGATCCTGGTCGCGCTGACGGGACAGCCGGCTGAACCCCAGCAATTTACCGCGGTGATCCGCACGCTGCAGGCGATCGAGGAACGGCTGACGCGCCGCGCCACGCAATGAATAGGACCATGAATGGGAGATGACGTGAACGGGGACAGCGAAACATCGGGGCAAGACATCCCCCGGGCGGCACGGGCCGTGGCCGACATGCGCACGCAGATCGGCAAGGCCGTGGTAGGCCAGGTGGAGGTGGTCGATCAGGTGCTGGCGGGGCTCATCGCCGGCGGCCACGTGCTGATCGAAGGCGTGCCGGGACTGGGCAAGACGCTGCTGGTGCAGGCGCTCGCAAGAACTTTCGCGGGTAACTATCGACGCATCCAGTTCACGCCCGACCTCATGCCGGCCGACGTGTGTGGACATACGCTCTACGACCAGGCCACGCGCGAGTTCACGACGCGGCGCGGCCCGGTGTTCACGCACCTGCTGCTCGCCGATGAGATCAATCGAGCGCCGGCCAAGACTCAGGCAGCGTTGCTGGAGGTCATGCAGGAGGGGCAGGTCACGATCGAGGGCACGTCGCTGCCGCTGGAGGCGCCGTTCATGGTGCTGGCCACCCAGAACCCGATCGAACACGAAGGTACCTATGCTCTGCCCGAGGCCCAACTCGACCGTTTTTTGCTGAAGCTCCGCATCGACTACCCCGGACACGCGGAGGAGATGCGCCTCGTGCGCCAGGTCACCACCGGCCAGGTCGGCGACCGGCTGAACGTCGATGCCGTGGAGCGCGTCATCGAGCCGGGCGGCGTGCTGATGCTGCAGCGTGCCGCCGCCAGCCTGGTGTTCGACGAAGTGGTACAGGACTACGCCGTGCGGATCGTGCGCGCGACCCGCACATGGGCGGGAGTTGCGGCGGGCGCCGGACCGCGCGGCGGAATCGCGCTGGTGCGGGCGGCGCGGGCCGCTGCGCTGATCGCGGGCCGCGATTTCGTGACGCCCGATGACGTAAAGGCGATGGTGTTGCCGGCGCTGCGTCATCGCGTGACGCCCTCTCCCGAATTGGAGATCGAAGGACACAGCGCCGACCGCATCCTGCAGGCGCTTCTGGAAAAGGTCGATGCGCCGCGCAAATAGCGGGCGGGGGAACGGCCCATGATCGCGCCGGCCCGGCGCCTGCTGGGCGCGCTGACGGTCTTGCTTGCCCTGGGGATCGTGGCGGCGATCTGGCCCGTGGCCGAACCGGCATTCTGGGCGGCGGCGGCATTGCTCGCGGCCGTGGCGCTGCTCGATGCCGCGGCGCTGGCGCAGGCACACTGTCTCGTGGCCGAACGCTCGGTTCCGGCTACCCTGCCGGTGGGTGTCTGGCAGCCGATCGCGGTGCGCATCGCGAATGCCGGCCGCGCCGCGCGCCGCGTCCGTGTTTACGACCACCATCCCCACGGGTTCGACGCGCGGGGCCTCCCTCAGGAACAGCAAGTCGCAGCCGGGAAGTGGATCGAGATTCGCTACGAAGTGCGCGCACTAGAGCGCGGCGAGCACGATTTTGGCCGGATCGAAGCGCGGCTCTGCTCGCGCCTCGGCTGGTGGGAACGCGCGCTATGGCTCGGCGACAAGGCCGTGACGCGCGTCTATCCGAACTTCGCCGCGCTCACCAAGTATGCCCTCTTCGCCACCGACCAGCGTCTGTCCCAGATCGGGGTGCTGCAGCGCCGCCGGCGGGGCGAGGGACTGGATTTCCACCAACTGCGCGAGTATCGCGAAGGCGATGCCCAGCGGCAGATCGACTGGAAGGCGACCGCCCGCAGCCGCAAGCTGATTTCGCGCGAGTACCAGGACGAGCGCGATCAACAGGTGGTGTTCGTGATCGACTGCGGGCGTCGCCTCGCCGCGCGCGACGGGGAGCTTGCGCACTTCGACCACCTGCTCAACGCAGCGCTGCTGCTGGCGTACGTGGGTCTGCGGCAGGGCGACGCCGTGGGACTCCTGACCGTGGGCGGGCACAGCCGGTTCATGGCGCCGCGCAAAGCGGCCGCCACGGTAAACGTGATGCTCAACCTGCTCTACGATCTCCAGCCCACGCTGATGACCACCGATTACTATGCCGCGGCATTGGATCTCATGCGGCGCATACGCAAGCGGGCCTTGATCGTGTTCCTGTCGAATCTGCGCGACGAGGACGAGGATACGCTGGGGCCCGCCCTGGGATTGCTGGCCCGCCGACACCTCGTGCTTTTCGCGAGCCTGCGGGAAGCCATACTCGGCCGGGCGCTGACCACGCGTGTGGACACCTTCGAACGCGCCGTCACCCATGCCGCTGCGGCCGAGTACTTGCGGCAGCGCGCACTGGCATTCCGCCGCCTTGAGGGCTGGGGCGCGCTCGCCCTCGATGTGGAACCCGCCCAGTTGCCAGTGGCATTGGTCAACCGCTATCTTGAAGTCAAGCGCACCGGACGCCTCTGACGCCGCACGCGGGCGGTTGCCGCGACTGGAATCAGCCGCCCTTGCGTCGCGAGATGCTTCGCCAACTCCATGAAACGCTTGCTTAATCGTTGAAGGCTGCTGAAGGTGTAAGCGTTTACTCCGAACGTGGTTTGCCCTAAAATAGAGCCCGAAAGCTCGCAGGGGTGCCCCGGAGGATCGCAGTCGGGAGGTTCCCACGGCGCGGGTGCGGGATACAATAGCCCCTTTCGCGCGACCATTTATCGAAGAGGGATGGCATGAACACGATGGCAGATACCAGGAATCTCGCGAAGAGTCACGTCGTCGGCGGCGGCAAGACGCGGATGACACCCAGCGAGGCATTCGTGGAAACGCTGGTGGCACAAGGCGTAAAAGACAGCTTCGGGATCGTGGGCTCGGCCTATATGGATGCGCACGATTTGTTCCCGCTTGCCGGTATACGCTTCGTATCGGTCGCGCACGAGCAGAATGCGGCGCACATGGCCGACGGCTATTCGCGGGTCACGGGCAAACATGGGCTTTGTATCGCGCAGAACGGCCCCGGTATCACCAATTTCGTGACGGGTATCGCCGCCGCCTACTGGGCGCATTCGCCGGTGGTGGCGATCACCCCGGAATCGGGCAGCCTCACGATGGGGCTGGGAGGGTTCCAGGAAACGGAGCAGATGCCGATTTTCTCCAAGATCACCAAGTGGCAGGTGCACGTCAATTCGCCGTTTCGGATCGCCGAACTGACGGGGCGCGCTTTCGACATTGCGATGGCCGAGCGCGGCCCCGTCCAAGTCAACATCCCGCGCGACTATTTCTATGGCGAGGGCGACTTTGAAATTCCCCATCCGCAGCGCCTCGAGCGCTCCGCGGGCGGCCCGGAATCGCTCGATGCCGCGGCGCGACTGCTCGCAAAGGCCAAGTTCCCCGTCATCCTGTCGGGCGGCGGTATCGTGATGGCCGACGGCGTGGCGGAGTGTGTGGCCCTCGCGGAGTACCTGACGGCACCGGTCGTGAATTCGTACCTGCACAACGACTCCTTCCCGGCGAGCCATCCGCTCGCGTGCGGGCCGCTGGGCTACCAGGGGTCGAAGGCGGCGATGAAAATCATCGCGCGCGCCGACGTGGTGCTGGTGCTGGGCAGCCGCCTTGGCCCATTCGGCACGCTGCCGCAGCATGGACTGGATTACTGGCCGAAGGACGCGAAGATCATTCAGATCGACTCCGACCCGCGCATGCTTGGCCTGGTGAAGAAGGTTTCCATCGGAATCTGCGGCGACGCCCGGCTGGCAGCCGTCGAGTTGCTGAAGCGCCTGAAGGCGCAGGCCAAACTCGCGCCCAACAAGCCGCGCATGGCCGAGACGCAGCGGGAGAAGCTGGCGTGGCGCGACGAGCTCGCCAACTGGCCGTCGCCCAACAAGAAGGGCCAGATCGGGCCGCGGCAGGCGCTGGCGGCACTCGCCCGGGCCATGCCGAAAAATGCCATGGTGTCCACCGATATCGGCAACGTGTGCTCGGTCGCCAACAGCTATCTTCATTTCGAGGCCGCGCCGTCGTTCCTCGCGGCGATGAGCTTCGGCAACTGCGGCTATGCTTATCCGGCTGCGATCGGCGCCAAGGTCGGCCGTCCCGAGCGCCCCGCGATCGCCTACGTCGGCGACGGCGCGTGGGGCATGAGCCTCGCCGAGGTCATGACCTGCGTGCGCGAGAACATTCCGGCGATCGCGGTGGTGTTCAACAACGGTCAGTGGGGCGCGGAGAAGAAGAACCAGGTTGATTACTTCGAGAACCGCTACCTCGGCACCAACCTCAAGAATCCCAATTTCGCCGACGTGGCGGAAGCGATGGGCGCCAACGGCATTACCGTCGAGCACGTCGACGAGGTGGGCGATGCGCTGCGCGGCGCGGTGCGATCGAGCCGGCCGACGGTGATCAACATGATGCTGACGCAGGAACTGGGCGACCCGTTCCGGCGCGACGCGTTCCGCCAGCCGCGGCGGCTGCTCCAGAAATACAAGAAACACAGCGCCAAGCAGTATCGCTGATGGCGCCGGCCGCCGGCCGGATTCAGCGCAGAGTCTTGCGAGCCTTGGCGATGGCTGCCCGCACGCGCGCAGGCGCCGTGCCCCCGACGTGACGGCGGCTCCTGAGCGAGCCTTCCAGGGACAATGCGGCGCGGACATCGCCGTCGATCAGACGCGAATAACGCCGCAACGCCTGCAATGGGATCTCGGCGAGGTCGCACCCCCGTGATTCAGCGTGGCGCACCACCCTGGCCACAGTCTCGTGTGCGGCGCGGAACGGCATGCCCTTGCGCACCAGGTAGTCCGCAAGATCGGTCGCCGTCGCATAACCCTCGCGCGCCGCCGCGCGCAGCGCCGCGCGGTTGACGGTCAGACCGGTAAGCATCTCCGTGAACACGGCACGGCTCGCTTCGACCGTATCCACAGTGTCGAACAGCGGTTCCTTGTCTTCCTGGTTGTCCTTGTTGTAGGCAAGCGGCTGCGCCTTCATCAGGGTGAGCAGCGCCACCAGGTGGCCGTTGACGCGCCCGGTTTTGCCCCGGATCAGCTCGGCGACATCGGGGTTTTTCTTCTGCGGCATGATCGAGGAACCCGTGCAGAAGCGGTCCGCGAGATCGACGAAGCCGAAGCGCGGGCTCATCCAGAGGACGATTTCCTCGCAGAAGCGCGACAGGTGCGTCATCAGCAGCGCGGCGCAGGCGCAGTATTCGATGGCGAAGTCGCGGTCCGAGACGGCATCGAGCGAGTTCTCGCACACGCCGTCGAAACCCAGATCTTTCGCCACCATCCTGCGGTCGATCGGGAACGACGTGCCGGCAAGCGCGGCGGCGCCCAGTGGCAGCCGGTTGACCCGGCCCCGGCAATCCGCGAGCCGCGCGGCGTCTCGCGCCAGCATTTCGAAGTAAGCCATCAGGTGGTGGCCGAACGACACCGGCTGCGCGACCTGCAGGTGCGTGAACCCCGGCATTACCGTGTCGGCATGGTTGCCGGCGAGCTCCAGCAGCGTTTTCTGGAGGCTTCGCACCAGGTCGAGCGCGCGGTCGATGGCCGCGCGCAGATAGAGCCGCACGTCGGTCGCCACCTGGTCGTTGCGGGAGCGCGCGGTGTGTAGGCGCCTGCCGGGGTCGCCGACGAGATCGGTCAGGCGCCGCTCGATGTTGAGATGAACGTCCTCATGTTCGAGTGACCAGGGAAAGGTGCCTTCGCGCACTTCCGCGAGTATCCGCGCCATCCCCCTGTTGATCGCGGCCAGGTCCCGCGGGCTGATGATGCCGGCCGCCCGCAGCATGCGCGCGTGCGCGAGCGAGCCCTGGATGTCGAATTCGGCGAGGCGGCGGTCGAACACAACCGACGCGGTGAAGCGCTTAACGAGATCGGTGACGGGCTCGCTGAAGCGCCCGGACCACGGTTGCGCCGGGCTGCGGCGACGCCGCTTGTCATTGGAGGCCATCGCGCCTGCTAGTATGATTGAAGCATGGCAGGCAGTATAAATCATAAGGCCTACGTCAGAGCACTGCCGAACTTCCGCAATCTCGGCGTGCTGTTGCGCATACTGGTGATCGTGAACATCATGGCGGCCGGCGTCGCGTTGTCGAGAAGCGGGTCGCTTGCCAACATCTGGCGCGAGACGCTGGAAGTGTCCTCCGTCGTGCAGCCGGCGGTCATGCTGAGTCTGGTCACCCTCGTGCTGTTGAACGACGTGCTCAGGCGCGCGCCCTATCTGTGGGGCGCGGTGCTGGTGCTGGCGCTCGAAATCGTCGTGGTCACCGCGCTGTACGTGTTCGGGCGCCCGCTGTTCCCGATGCAGACCGGAGCGCTCGCGGCCTACTGGCTCATCACGGTCCTGGTGACGGTGGCCCTGCTCGTCTATTTCGACCTGCGCGGGCGGGCGCTGTCGCCGGCACTGGCCGAAGCGCGGCTGCAGGCCCTGCAGGCGCGCATCCGACCGCACTTCCTGTTCAACAGCATCAACGCCGTCCTGAGCCTGATTCGCCAGGACCCCAGGCGCGCCGAACGGGCACTCGAGGACATGGCCGATCTGTTCCGGGTGCTGATGGCCGACAACCGGCAACTCGCCCCGCTGGCGCGCGAAGTCGAGTTGTGCCGGGAGTACCTCAACATCGAGCAACTGCGACTGGGAGAGCGTCTCAGGGTCGAATGGCACATCGACAACATGCCGCAGGACGCGATGATCCCGCCGCTCGTCCTGCAGCCGCTGCTGGAGAATGCCGTCTATCACGGGATCGAGCCGCGCCTCGACCCCGGTGTCGTGAGCATCAACATTTACCTCGCCCGGGGCGAGGTGCACATGGTATTGCGCAACCCGTACGAGCAGGACGGCGATCACCACGCAGGCAACAAGATGGCGCTGGCGAACATCCGCGAGCGCCTCGCGCTGCACTTCGACGCGGAGGCGAGCCTCACCACCAATGTGAGCGACGCCTCGTACCAGGTGCACATCGTCGTGCCGTACCAGAAGGCGGGCACCGAATGAGCGCCCCGGCGCCGTTGAGCGTCCTCGTCGTCGACGACGAAGCACCGGCACGCAGCCGCATGCAGGATCTCCTCGCCGATTGTGCGGCGGACGTGCCGCTGGTGATCGTGGGGGAAGCGGCGAACGGGCGCCTGGCGCTGGAGGCGGCGAGCGCGCGGCCGGTGGACGTCGTGCTGCTCGACGTGCGCATGCCCGAGATGGACGGCATCGAGGTGGCGCAGCACCTGCAGCGTCTCGATCATCCACCGTCGGTGATTTTCACGACCGCCTACGATGCCTATGCCATCCGCGCCTTCGAGGTGCACGCCATCGACTATCTGCTCAAGCCGATACGCGCCGCGCGCCTGAAGGAGGCCCTGACGCGGGCGCGCAGCGCCGCGCGTCCGAAGCTCGAGGCGTTGCGTGAACTGCAGCCGGGCCCGCGCGCGTTCCTGAGCGCGCAGGAGCGCGGCAAGATCCACCTCATCCCGGTGGGTGATGTGATCTACCTCAAGGCCGAACTCAAATACGTGACGGTGCGTACCGCGATGCGCGAGTACCTGATCGAGGAGTCGCTCGCGCGCCTGGAGCAGGACTATCCCGAGCGTTTCGTGCGCGTGCATCGCAACTGCCTGGTGGCGCGCCAGGCGATTCACGGCTTCGAACGTTCCGCGGAGGGCGCTGAAGGTCAGTGGGAAGTGGTATTCAAGGCGTGCCCGGAACGCATCGCGGTGAGCCGCCGCCAGCAGCACATCGTGCGCGAACTGGCGCGGTCATGAAAACGCGCCGCCCGGTCACTGCTTCAACTTGAGATGAGCGGCGTCGATCGCCCGCTCGAGCGCCGTCTGGTAGAAGTCTTCTCCCAGCAGGCCCACTACGGGTTCCGTGAGCAGTCGCCCGCCGTAATCCACCACGACCACGGTCGGCACCAACGTGACGCGGTAGCGGCGCGCAAGCGCCGCGGGAGCAATCGTCGTTCCGTCAAAGCTCCGCAGCGTCGCATTCCTTCTGATGTCGATTTCCCGGATCACGATCCGCGTGCCGTAGGCGGCACTCGCCTGCAGCGGAACAAGATAGTCGTTGCGGGCGCGCGCGCAATAGGGGCAGCCTGCCTCGGTGAACGCGAGCAGGATGGGCACGCTGCGCGCGCGGGCGAAGCGCGCGGCAGCGGCAAGGTCGTTTGCGGGCTCAAGCTGCGCGGGCGCCTGGACGCCGGCTGCGCCCGGGGCGCATGCTAGAATCGCCGCGGTCACCAGCGCGGTTACCAGGCTAGCTAATTTCATGACGACGGCGGGCAACGTGCGGGTTGCGGAACCGGAACGCATCATCATTGCCTCGCGAGAAAGCGCGCTGGCGATGTGGCAGGCGCGGCACATACACGCGCGTCTCGTGGAATTATACCCTTCCATCACTGTCGCGATCCTCGGCATGACGACCGAGGGCGACCGCAGGCTCGGTGTTTCGCTCGCGCAGATCGGCGGCAAAGGCCTGTTCGTGAAGGAGCTGGAGGACGCGCTGCTCGCAGGCCGCGCCGACCTCGCGGTGCATTCGCTGAAGGACGTGCCGATGACGCTTGCGCCGGGGCTTGCGCTGGCGGCCATCGTCGAACGCGCCGACCCGCGCGACGCCCTGGTCTCACGGCAGTACGGCACGCTCGCGGAGCTGCCGGCAGGGGCCCGGATCGGAACCTCGAGCCTGCGCCGCGCATGCCAGTTGCGAGCCCGGTTTCCGACGCTCAGGATCGAACCATTGCGCGGCAACGTACCCACGCGCCTGCGAAAGCTCGACGACGGCGACTATGAGGCCATCATACTGGCCGCTGCCGGCCTGAAACGTCTCGGTCTCGACGACCGCATCACCAAGCTGTTGGCGCCCGAAGAGATTCTGCCGTCGCCGGGGCAAGGCGCCCTGGCGCTGGAGTGCCGTGCGGATCGTTCCGATCTCATGGCGTGGCTCGATCCGCTGCACCACCGGCCCACCGCAGCATGCGTGACGGCGGAGCGATCGTTCTCGCGCGCGCTCGCGGGCAGTTGCAACGTGCCACTCGGCGGCTACGCCGAGCTCTCGGGCGCGCGGCTGAGCCTGCGCGGCCTCGTTGCCACGAGCGATGGCACCCGGATCATCCGGGATGAAGCACAAGGGCCGGTAGACGCGCCGGAGGCGCTGGGTGAGGCGCTGGCCGACCAGCTACGGGCGCGGGGCGCTGCCACAATCCTCGCGGCGCTCGGAAACACCAGCGTGCAGTGAATGGTGGACAGTGAACGGTAACATCGCCGGTTTGGGCCAATTCCCGGCGGATCGGGGCCCGCTCCTGGATTGAGCGCCGATGAAGGAGGCTCACCCAACAGGGCCGCTGGCGGGCCGGGGCATTGTGGTCACGCGGCCGGCAGAGCAGGCGAAGGCGCTGGCCGATCGGATCCGCTGCGCCGGCGGGCACGCCATCGTCTTTCCCGCAATCGAGATCATGGACGTCCCGGACCTCGGGCCGCTCAACGCCGTAATGGCGCGGCTCGATGAATTCGACATCGCGATCTTCATCAGCCCCAATGCGGTCAACAAGGCGATGAGTCTCATCGGCTGCCTGCCGCCGCGACTTCGGGTCGCGGCCATCGGCCGCGGCAGCGTCGCGGCGCTGGAGCGTTTCGGGATCGGCGCGGTGAGCGCGCCGGAGCGGCGCTTCGACAGCGAGGCACTGCTCGAGTTGCCGGTGCTCGGCGATCCTGTCGGAAAACGCGTCGTGATCTTTCGCGGCGCGGGCGGTCGCGATCTGCTGGGCGCAACCCTCGTCGCGCGCGGCGCGCACGTCGAATATGCCGAATGCTATCGACGCCGTCGCCCGCACCTCGATGTTGCGCCGCTCATGCAGGCGTGGTCGCGTCATGAGGTGCACGCGGCAGTGATCACCAGCAGCGAGGGTCTCGCCAATCTGTTCGAGATGCTGGAACAGCCGGGTCAGGCACGGCTGCTGGAGACCCCGCTTTTCGTGCCGCACCCGCGCATCGCGGAAGCGGCGCGCGGATTGGGTGCGCGCGAGGTGGTCGTGACGCGCGCGGGGGATGAGGGAGTCGTAGCGAGCCTGATCGAGTATTTCCGTGCGCACCCCCGTCCTTGACGATGCGGGCCATGTTGCGGCAAAAGCGGCTTGCTCGCATACTGAACGGTTTACACGCCGCTGACCGCTTGAGCCCCGAATGAACGATCCGTCTCCGCAGAGCCCCCCCGACCCGGGGGCCGCGGTCCTGCCGCCCGGCGCCCCGGAACCTCGGAACGCGCCGCGCAATACGACTGCGACGAGCGGGCGAATTGCAGGCCTTGCCCTCGCGGTGGCGCTGGCCGCCGCCGCGCTCGCTGCGTGGCAGTGGCATGACGAGCGCTCGCGCAGCGAGGCGCTGCGCCAGGAGCTGGCGAAGCGGCTGGCCGACGCTGACGTTCAGGTACGGGAAGGCCGCTTGGTCGCCGAACAGGCGCGCACGGCGGCCGCCGAAGCGCAGGTCAAGCTCGGCGTGCTCGAGAACCGGGTGGCGGAATCGCAAAGTCACCAGATCGCCCTGGAAGCGCTCTATCAGGAGTTGTCGCGCAATCGCGATGAATGGACCTACGCCGAGATCGACCAGTCGCTGCTGATCGCGAACCAGCAGTTGCAGCTCGCGGGTAACGTGAAGGCGGCCCTCATCGCCCTGCAGAATGTCGATGCCCGCCTGCAGCGCATGGAACGGCCGCAATTTACACCTCTGCGCAAGGCGATCAACCGCGACATCGAGCGCCTCAAGGCGCTGCCCCACGTCGATACGGTGGGCATCAGCTTCCGGCTCGACCACCTGATCGCGGCGGTCGATGCCTTGCCGCTCGCGAGCGAACTGCGCCCGCAGCCGCAGCCGGCGGGAGGCGAGCCCGAGCGCAAGGGCGGCACCTGGTCGAGTTTCTGGCGGGAGGTGTGGGGCGACCTCACGCAGATGATCCGGATGCAGCGCATGGACAAGCCCGATCCGCCGCTGCTCGTGCCCACCCAGAGCTATTTCCTGCGCGAGAACCTCA
>Ga0315912_10003123_pt1 | contig 16752 bp, 12 predicted proteins | sample VfabasoilMG_FD_204469 | JGI IMG/M metagenome (GOLD analysis project Ga0315912, IMG submission 204469) | Garden soil microbial communities collected in Santa Monica, California, United States - V. faba soil | ecosystem: Environmental > Terrestrial > Soil > Garden | place: USA: California... | reverse complement strand
GTTTCAACGTCAAGGGCGGGCGGTGTGAAGCCTGTCAGGGTGACGGGCTGATCAAGATCGAGATGCATTTTCTGCCCGACGTCTATGTCACCTGCGAGGTCTGCAAGGGCCAGAGGTATAACCGCGAGACGATGGAGATTTTGCATAAGGGCAAGAGCATCGCCGATGTGTTGAACATGACGGTCGACGATGCGGTGGAATTCTTCGAGCACATTCCGTTCATCAAGCGAAAGCTGGAAACGTTGCATGATGTCGGGTTGCACTATGTGAAGCTCGGCCAGTCCGCCACGACGCTCTCTGGCGGCGAAGCCCAGCGCGTGAAACTGTCGCGCGAACTCTCAAAACGGCCCACCGGGCGGACGATGTACATTCTGGACGAGCCGACCACCGGTTTGCATTTTGCCGATGTGCAGCGGCTGATCGATGTGCTGGATCGGCTGGTGGAAGCGGGCAATACGGTCCTCGTCATTGAGCACAATCTCGATGTGATCAAGAACGCCGACTGGGTCATCGACCTCGGTCCAGAGGGCGGCGATCGCGGCGGTGAAATCGTCGTCGAAGGCCCGCCCCGCGAAGTAGCCAAGTCCAAGCGCTCCTATACGGGGCAGGTCCTAAAGGAATCCGGGTTGTAGGGGACAGGCTCCGCCGTCCGGCGGTGCCTGTCCCCGTTAGGAAGCGAGGAGGCGCGGGGTGGAGAAGGGCTGATCTTTCGGGAGTCGCCATGATGCGATGGATAGAGGCTGCTTCTGGCTCCGTACTCTCCGCGTGCGACTCTAAAGCGCGATAAGAATCGCATGCCGTCGCACGACGGCACTCTTATGGCTGTCATCTACCCGCGCCCGCCATGCCGACTCTCGAAAGCTCCGCCCTTCCACCCCGCTAAGGAAGGAAAGGGTGGGAGCGGCTGACGGCGCTAATAGCCTTCAGCCGCAGTATCATTCAGACCGATGATACTGTTTTCGATAGGGTGACCGAACTTGACTGGAAACACAGACGTCATAAGAGATTACTTCCAAGGGTGGCAGGAGGATCTTGTCAGAGCTAAGTCGCTCCTGAGCGATCCCAAATACTATCTGGAGGCCATATTAGTTCTGAGTTGTTACATCGGGGCCTTGGGCTCACTACGCTATCCAGGCGAGCAAGATAACAGAGCCTACAAAACCGTTGTTCGTGAATATTCGGGGAAGAGAGACTTTTACGAACAAGTAGACCTCCTTTTCTTTCTGCAATGGCCCCGCTCGGAATTTCAGAATCATGGGGACTACCTAAAGCTAAAGAATCACGCGGATGTCTCCAAAATAATAGTCTCGACCTATGGCGGAGAAGACCAAATCAAGAACGGAACACGCTACATTTCACAGCACGACTTTGTAGCTTCCGTGGATCTGAAACCACCACAATCCTTTGATCGAGAGAACCTTCTTCAGCACCTCCCGCTTTTCTCGCTTTGTGAAATGCTTTATCACTATTTGCGCTGTCGAGCGGTCCATAGGGTCCGGTTCCCCCTTGTTACTCGTGTTACACGGATGGATGGCAGCATACGATATGAAGATAATCATGCGATTACGGGACCTGTTCTGCTTGAAACAACGGAAAACATTCTTGCAAACTTAAGTAGCCAGTGCATAAAGCAATCTCAATGGCCCTGGGAGCTGTGAGGGTTGCTAGTAGCTGGGTTTCGACGAAAGGAGCGTATGCATACGATCCTCTTGCTGACCATCTCCAACATCTTCATGACTTTCGCCTGGTACGGGCATTTGAAGTATAAGGATTCGCCCTTGTGGATTGTGATTGTGGCGAGTTGGGGGATTGCCTTCTTCGAATATTGTTTTCAGGTGCCGGCCAACCGGATCGGTCACTATGAATTCACGGCGGCGCAATTGAAAACTATTCAGGAAGTGATTACCCTCGTCGTGTTTTGTGTTTTTTCGGTTCTCTATCTGAAAGAGCCGCTCAAGTGGAATTATCTGGCCGGGTTCGGCCTGATGATCGGCGCAGTCTTTCTCATCTTTAAAGAGTGGTGAGAGAGGGAGGGAGTCGGGCGCCAATTCTTCTTGCTCGCGCAACGCGCACGCAAGATTGATTGAATGACGATATCGTGGGCGGTGCTCGTTCCATGCGCGCAGTGGAGAATGGGCACCCGGCTCCCTTTAGGGTAGAAGTAGGAAGACACTGTAGCTGAGGTAAAAGATGCCGCCTAAAAAGAAAGAGACAGCCAAGTCCAAAGATTCTGTGAAGACTCCCGCCGTGTCACCCGGCTGCAGCTCAGCCGAGGATTTTGAAAAGCTCGGAGTTTTCTATCTGGGCCGCCCGTATGACATGGCTGCGAAACAGGCAAAGCCTGGCTGGTTGCTTTATGACTCGAAAGATCTCGTGACTCACGCGGTCTGCGTCGGCATGACCGGCAGCGGGAAGACCGGCCTCTGTCTCTCGCTTCTCGAAGAAGCGGCCATCGATAACATTCCTGCCATCATCATCGATCCCAAGGGCGATCTCGGCAACTTGATGCTGACGTTTCCGAGTCTGAAGGGCGAAGACTTTCAACCCTGGATCAATGAAGACGACGCGCGCAAAAAAGGATTGTCGCCGGCCGACTTCGCCCAGGCGCAGGCCGAACTTTGGGCGAAAGGGTTGGCCGTCTGGCAGCAGGACGGCGCGCGCATTCAGCGACTGCGCGATGCGGCCGACGTTGCCATTTATACGCCGGGGAGCAACGCGGGGTTGCCGGTCTCCATTCTGAAGTCCTTTGCCGCGCCGGCCGCCGATGTGCGCGAGGATGCCGAACTCTTCCGTGAGCGCATCAGCACCACCGTGACCAGTCTGTTGGGCCTGCTTGGGATCGAAGCCGATCCGATCCAGAGCCGCGAGCACATTCTGCTCTCGACGATCCTGGATCACACATGGAGGAACGAAGAAGATCTGGATCTGGCCGCGCTGATTCATGCCATTCAAACTCCGCCGGTCACGAAAATCGGCGTGATGGACGTGGATTCGTTCTTTCCGTCGAAGGACCGCTTTGCACTGGCGATGAAGTTGAACAATCTGCTCGCCGCGCCCGGCTTCCAATCCTGGCTCGAAGGCGAGGCCCTCGACATTCAGTCGCTCCTCTACACGCCGGCCGGCAAGCCGCGCCTGGCGATTTTTTCCATCGCGCATCTGAACGACGCCGAGCGCATGTTTTTTGTGACACTCTTATTGAGTCAGATGGTCGGGTGGATGCGGGCGCAGTCGGGCACGACCAGCCTGCGCGCACTTCTCTATATGGATGAGATCTTCGGGTATTTTCCGCCGGTGGCGAATCCGCCGTCGAAGCTGCCGCTGATGACCCTGCTCAAACAGGCCCGCGCGTTTGGATTGGGCGTGGTGCTGGCGACGCAGAATCCCGTCGATCTCGATTACAAGGGGCTGGCCAATACCGGCACCTGGTTTATCGGACGGTTGCAGACGGAGCGCGACAAGGCGCGGGTGCTCGAAGGATTGGAAGGCGCCTCCTCCAGCGCGGGAAAGAAATTCGACAAAGGACGCATGGAGCAGACGCTCGCGGGCCTCGGCAATCGTATCTTTCTGATGAACAATGTCCATGAAGATGAACCCGTCGTGTTCGAGACCCGCTGGTGCCTGTCTTACTTGCGCGGCCCTCTGACGAGAACGCAGATCAAGCAGTTGATGGATCCGCGAAGAAGGACAGAGGTTGGAGGCGGGAGGTTGGAGGCAGGAACTTCCGGGCTCACACCTCACACCTCAAGCCTCAAACTTTCCGCGGCTCGTCCCATCGTCCCGCCTGACGTGCCGCAGCAGTTTGTGCCGCTGCGGGGTTCCAAGCCGGAGGGGAGCGAACTCCTGTATGCCCCGATGCTGCTGGGATTGTCTCAGATCCGTTTTTCCGATACGAAGAGCGGTATCGATCAGACGCAGGACGTGACGGTCTTGGTTCCCATGACCGACGGCGCAGTGCCGGTTGATTGGGATCATGCTGTTGCTGCGGACCTCGCGGTTGCGGATCTGGAGCAGTCGCCGGAGAGTGATGCCCAGTTTCTTCCGCTCCCCGCTAGCGCCGGCAAGGGCAAGAGTTACCTCGACTGGAATAAAGACTTCGGCGGCTGGCTGTTCAGGACCCAGAAGTTCGAACTGTTGAAAAGCCTGACGACAAAGGACGTTTCCAAGCCGGGCGAGTCTGAACGGGATTTCCGCGTGCGACTCCAACAGTCCGGCCGCGAATTGCGGGACAAGGCGGTCGAGTCGTTGCGCCAGAAGTACGCGCCCAAAATTACCGCGTTGCAAGATCGCATCCGGCGAGCCGAGCAGATGAAGGCGAAGCAGCAAGCGGAGTCCCGTTCCAGCCAGGTGCAGGCGGCGATTTCTGTAGGTGCCTCGATTCTAGGAGCATTCCTCGGCCGGAAGACGATCAGCGCCACGAACATCGGACGGGCGACGACGGCCATCAAGAGCGCGGGGCGCGTCATGAAGGAGTCGCAGGATGTCGGCCACGCCGACGAAAACGTGGCGGCTCTTCAGCAGCAACTGGCGAACCTCGAAGCGCAGTTCAAAGCCGGGAGCGAGGCGATGGCGGCCGCCACCGATCCGTTGAACGAAAAGCTCGAGACTATTTCCATCAAGCCCACCAAATCCAATATCGCGGTGCAGCTCGTCGCCCTCGCATGGACCCCGCAATGGCGGGATGCGAAGGGCGCCGTCACACCGGCGTGGGTGTAAGCGCGAACTGATCTGTGTGAAGAGCGCAGGCTCAGACGTGAGAGGGGTCGTGTCGCGCTTGAAGGGCGTCACAGGCGGCCGGCAAGGTAGCCGTCTGTGCGGTGACGGAGGCAAAGACCTCTCCTGCCACGTGTTCGCCCAGCCGGCGATACGATTCAAATTGGGACTCGTCGAAAAATTGATCCGACGTCGGTTCGTGCGGAAATTGTTCGTGGTGGGCGGCATACTCCAGCACATCCACCGGTTCATCTCCGCTGAGCGAGGGCTTGAGGTAAATCAGGATGCCGTCGGGCGCGCCCGTATCCACCCGGCTATAGTAGATCGTGCCCATCGCGTAATGCGCGCCGGATCGGCCTTGAGCTGACAGGCGCAGCGGCCCCACATTGATGTCGATATCGATGCCCAGGTCGATCCGGATCTTCCGGATCGCATTTCCCAGGTCCTGAAATTCCATCTTCTCATCGCACCCCGCGTCGCTGACGAGAATGTAGTGGCATCGCCGCAGCACCATCTCGTAGAGCCCGAGGTTTTCAAAGTGCCCGCCATCGGACAGGTACACGTACCGCTTTTGCTCATTGGTGAATCCGAACGCCTCGGCCAGCATCGGGCCCACGGCGAATTCCGGACAGGCGCGACGATAGGTCTCCTGGCCGGCTTGTCCCGGGTTACCCAGCCACCATCCGAGCCGGATATTGAAGAGCGTCAATAAGAAGGTAACGGCCGGTGATGAATGATAGCCCATGTTCGGACTGGCTGCCGCGCCCGAGATGGCGAGCGCGGTGCCGATGGTGATGGGCTGACCGACGGCGGGATTCTTTCCGTATTCCGACGAGCGTCGATAGCCCAACTGGTTGACGAAACTTCCACAATGCAGCGGCGACACCGTAAACGACTGCGCTTTCCGCTGTTGCCAGGCCAGGTTCTCACCGTGGACCAGATTCAGGGCGATGTTGATCACGTGGAAAGGTTTTTGAATCCTGCCGACCTTCGAAGCCAGCTCAGCCATGGCGAGATTGTCCCTCGAGTCGAATCCCGTGAAGAGATTCGCGGTTCTTGTGTTCCACCGGGAAGCCCCGACATAGGCGCGAATCAGGCGATTGCGATAGATCGAATGCAGTGAAAACTTGTTGATATTGATGACGACCGACAGCAGCACGCTGAAGAGCGCCATCCCTACAATAAATTCACCGACCTGGAACCAGGGGGCCTCGGCCACAATGATCCGTATCATCCGTGCCAGTTGGATGAGGATGAGTGTGACGGTCAGCGGAGCCAGCAGGAGGAGGTAGACATGCCGGCCGAGCTGTTTCCACCATACCGGTTCCGCACCGGAGGGGTTCGCATCCGTCTTGGCGCTGAAGCCGAGTAGCACGGTCAGGATTCCGGTCACGCCCCCGGCTGAGGTTGCCCAGGCGGACATCTTCACCCACACAGTCGGGCCGAAGATGGTGATGCTTCCCAGGCCTGCCCAGCAGACCGAGCCGATCAAGATCCAGGATCCGGCGCGCCCCCACCATTCCCTGTCACCGTCTCCGGTCAAACGGCTGGCGATGCCGATGAAGAGGGTTGCAGCCAGGAGGAAGAGGGAGAGGAGGGCTGGGACTGCTGCGCAGGTGTACCAGAATAGATCCGGGTCGAGCCCTTTGATCCGATCGAGTTTCATGAGGGCGGCCCAGAGGAGTCCGCCTCCCAACAGGCCGCTCTGGATGATCGTCAGTGACTCCAACAAGCGCCACCAGTCCAGCCATGGTCGACGGAGGATGATGGCTGCGATGAGCCATGCGGTCAGGTGTATGGCGCCGGCCCCCAGGGACAGGGTGAATAGACTGGAGAGGCCAAACAAGGAGAGGTGATCGAGCGAGTAGTCCGGATGCCGGTGAAACCATTCCCAGGCGATGGTAAGACAGCTGACCGCTGTCATCAGGGGAAGCAGACAGACTAACAGAAATGTGCGTTGTGACTCAACCTGTTTCCAAAAGGAGGCCTGCCGAAGTTTCCATAGGCTGGGACGGCAGAGGTGCAGATACGTCAAGTTGATGAGTAAACAAACGGTCCCCAGGATCACGAATGTCGTCATGACGGCCGGAGAGGTGTCGGCCTTGAGGACCGCGCGGTAGAGCAGGGGGAGAGCGAGCAACGCCAGCAAAAACGGGAAGAGCACGAGCCAATTGAGGAGCAGATTCCGCAGATAGGTTCCGACGAGCGTCCAGGAGTCGGCCGACATCAGGCCCAGGCGTGGGCTGAGGTAGTTGCTGTAGGTGCGGAGCCAACTGACCGGTTCCGGTTCATGCCGTGGTTTGTCGGGGGGAGCGACCTGTCCCAGTTGCGCGCACACACCCTCGAGTCCTTCCGGATGGCGGTGAATCCAGGCGGTCAGCCAGCTCCCGATGTAGCCGCCACCGGAGACGGTGGAGAGATAATCGAATTGCGGCAGCAGGTGATGTCGCGCCAGTCCCTGCAGGATGCCGAGTCCGAACGTCGCGCTACGAATCCCTCCGCCGGAAATGCAGAGGGCGGACCGTGTGGGGGTCCGTTCATGGATGGATGCCTGAACGTGTTTGAGATGCTCAGCCGGCGACAAGTGATCGGGAAACGCAACGTGAATATCGTGCAGTTCTTTCGCTTCTTCCGCGAGGACTTGAGCCAGCGGGATCGGGCCGTCGGTCTGGTCAGAATCCATCATGGTCATGCGCGTTTCCAGTTGCGCTCTCGGTCAGTCCGGCAGTCAGCGCGTCGGGGCCGCTTGTAAGAATTTCACAATCCGGTCCTGCTGCTTCCGCACGACTTTCTTCGCCGCGGCAAACAGCAGCGGCGCGTGGCAATCCTCGTCGATCTTGAATAACGTCGGAATCTGCCGGATCACCCGTTGCACATCCGCCGGGGTAAGTCCGGAGGGGCACCCGGCCGGGATCGGATCGGCTGTCGTCCAGTCGGCCTCGGTATGGCGAAGAATGATGAGTTTCAACTGGTCGTAATCCGGCAGCAGGACGCCTTCGGTCCGGAGGCTGTGCCACAGCATGGCCTGATAGGCATTGGCCCGCTCTTCCATGATCCCGACGATCCGGGAGGGATCGTCGGCAAAGACCTCGAAGCCTTTCTCATTGTCGCTGAGGTCCGCGGCGCCCTCGTCGAACGGATAGGAGGTATCGATGACGAGGATCAGCCCACGTCGAATTTTCGGGTGAGCCGGATTCAACTTGTTCAGGAAAAGCGTTGTCAGAGATTCGGTTCCAAGGTTGTCGAAGAGGCCGCCGTCGCCGACATGGATATAGGAGGTCGATCCGGCCGTTCGATAGGTGACCGGTCCGACCACCGGTGGAAATGAGGCGGAGGTGGCCACGGCGAGCGACACCGGCAGCGTGCGGTGATCACCGCCGAGGTCTTCCACTGTTAACGGGAGGAACTGGTTCTTGGCCCGGTCCACGCTTCGGTCAAAGCTGGCCTTGCCTTCCGGAGTGAACTGGAGCCCCTTGGCGATCAGCTTGGCGCGCAACTCTGCGGTGAAATCGTAGGCAAAATCCGTCGGGGCCAGCGTGGTCAGCACGAGCCGGCGGCCTGAGTTGTACATCGTGCCGTTCAGCATGATCTGCGGCGCATCTCCTTGTCTGGTCCGCTCATACAATCCGGCGAAGGTGATCTCGTCGAAGAAGTTGGCATCCCAGACGTCGGCGAACGAATGAGCGAACTTCGTCGGGTTGGCCACCCGGAAATTCAGCAGTTGGCGGCCCAGCGCCCGGATCTGAAAGTTCTTCTGCATGTCGTCTTTGAATCGGGCGAAAAACTGTCGATAGACGGGGGACAGCTCTTGGCCGGCAAATACCGGTTCGGTCTTAGCCGGTTTCTTGACAGCGTAGTAGGCCGTCGCCAGACTTCCACCCGAGACGCTCGACATGTGGGTGACGGCTTCCAGAACGCTGCGTTCCTGTCCACCTTCCATGAAACGGACATTTGCCAGGGCCTCAAGAGCGCCGGCCGCAAAGGTCGCGGCGCGACTGCCGCCGCCGGAGACCGCCAATCCGAGGAGCGTCTCACGATCAGGAAGCGGGGCAAAGACCGGGGTCTGTTGGCCGGTATGAGCGGGGAGGGTGTGAATCTTGGCAAAACATCCACTGAGCGTGAGGAGGCATCCGAGACTCAGGATCAGTGAGCGTGTCATAGGTTCCTCGTCGGTTCGTCACCTGCGCGGACAGTGCGCAATCAGGGATGCTGTGTGACCTGAAAATAGCAGAAGCCTTCGTGCTCGACGAGTTTCTTTGCAAAAACTCCCGCTGCCGTTTCAAGCGTGGCGGCGGCGGTTTCGTTGTTTGTGCTGAACAGGCTCCCGCCGCGCACGGCTTTCCCGACCAGAGATGTCACGACGGCTTCAGTTCTGAGCGCATGGCGCGTCACGACGGCCAGTGCGTCCAGCGAGACGGGGGAGCGGGATGCATCGAATGCCGGATAGGGTGCCGTCTGGGTAGACACACGCAAGGCCGTGGCCTGCTGCACGGCCGGGACACGGAAGGCTGCGTCGAAGAAGGCTTCGAGAAACAGGCGGGTGAGGTCGGCACTCACCCGCCTGGAGTCGATGGAAGTGGCGGACAGTTCGATCGTGCGGGTCGCGTCAATTTGAGCGGCGGCGGAGAGGCCGGGAAACCGGACGGTGTTTCCACTCCGGTCCACAAAACCCCGGGAGGCGAGTTGAACAACTCCACGGACCGCTCCTGCGCCGGCGTCAGGGGCGATGGCGAACGTCAGGTCACCGAAGTAGGCCTGGTTGTAGGCGACAAGTAACCGAGCGAAGAGAGACGCGTCTTGTGCCAACGCGTCCTTATCGAAGTCGAGATGCGCATACCAATGCTGGATTGCGTCGTTGATCAGATGGAGCTTGTCCAGATCCAAGCGGCGCTGCGCTGGATCGGCGAATTCGTCCACCATATCCGACAGGACGCTCAAGGAAGCCGCGTTGTTCCCGGCTCGATCGTGAATCTGTTCGACCAAAGCCTGCACGGGGACCCGGAGTCTGCCGCTGATGGCAGTGGATGAAACGGGCGAGCCGGTTGAGGAGGAAGTGGTCGCGATGGTGAGCGGCAGGTTGCTTTCATCGTGGGCCTGTTGGGTACAAGCCAGAAATTTCTCGGTTGTAGCAGGGTTGCCCGCGAGCTTTTCTTTATACGAAGATCGATGCACATCGAGATCCTCCCGCAGGTCGATGAGCGACGACGTGCAGGCGGTCAGGAGCGGAAGAGTCAGGAGTGCGATGAAACCAAAGCGAACCATGATGGCCTCCGATCGCAGGGTCTCTGATGAGGGCATTACAACCTGTGAGACTCAAATATCCGCAAGTGGCATGCCCTGATAGGTCCAGGCGTAAGGACCGGAAAGTCAGGTTTCCTCCGGTAAAGTTTCGTGCAGATCGAACAGGGCGCTTGGCAATAGGGCCGAGAGTGATACAACCCTGTACGAGTTTTGATCACGGGTCAGTGCTTTTTATCTCTCTGCATGATCTTGTCCGTCCAGGCTAAGAGGATGGCGGAGCCGAGGAAGGTCATATGGATGAAGATCTTCCACTTGATGTGCTCGGGGTTCTCGTTCGCGATATCGACAAACGATTTCAGCAAATGGATGCTGGAAATGCCGATCAGCGAAGCGGCCAGCTTGATCTTGATCGTGCCGGGATCGATGTGGGTCAGCCAGTCCGGGCGATCCGGATGCTCTTCCAGATCCAATTTGCTGACGAATGTGGCGTAGCCGCCGATGATGACCATGGTGAGCAGATTTGCCACCATCGTGACGTCGATCAATCCCAGGACGCCCAGCATGAAGATGGTTTCTTCCTGCTGATGGATGTGTCGGACCATCTCCCACAGCTCGATGAGGAATTTGTATGCGTAGAGCAGCTCCGCGATGATGAGCCCGCCATAGAGGGGAGCCTGGACCCAGCGGCTGGCAAAGACGACGAGTTCAAAGACATGTTCAATCTGGGCAACCGGGGACCGGTGCGATCGTGCCGGCTGGTGGGACGGGGACGAATGCTCGCTGGACATCAGGCCTCCTCAACTATTCAAGCGCCCGTTGGGCGCAACATGTGCGGGTATCCTAAAGTGCGTCATACGACCTGTCAATTCAGACGAGGAAAGTTCAGCGTCGTCCGGAAGAGCGTTCCCTAGGCAGCGTGAAATTGCGCGAAGAGCTGCGCGAATATCGGCAGCTTCGCGAGGGCCTCGGGGCCGGCCGGCGGGATGACGCGAAAGCGGCTTGATCGAGCCGGGTCATTCCAGCCTGAGACCACGCCTGTGCCGCCGAGCAAGGTCAGGCATTTCATCCCGGGATCGGCGGGCTTGCTTCCGAGGTGTGTATCGACCAGGGTCTGCAGTTCGTGGCTGAGCCGATGGTAGGGATGGGTTTTGAAGAGCCGCACGAGGACGCAGGCCGGATCTTCGTCCGGCCCGGTCGTGAGGTTCGTGTAGAGGTACCGCGTGATCCGGTCTGCCGCCGCTTCGATGGAGGATGCGCCGGTGCCGAGCCGGCGCAAGGCCGCACAGCAGGCGGTCATGTCTTGGAGCCGGAACCCGGACAAATCGAACATGACTCCCTCTCAGAAGGTCGGACGGATCGATACGGAGATCCACGTCTTTGTCGGATGCCGGAGGAGCAAACTTGATGTGACGGTATTTGCGCGGGACGTCAGGGATGGGCGGGGCTTACGCCTGTTAGGGAGCGACGTGTCTGTATCGGTACGCTATGGCAAATCTCGAGGCGCGGGCGATCGTTGGTATGATGCCGTCATCCGGAGTTGCGAGGCGCTCGTCACGAGGTTTTGGAGGAGAGCGGCGGCAGGGATCCTTTGAAGCTTCCGGCGTACAGGGCGGCGACCTGAGACCGTCGTCCGATCTGGAGTTTGGAGTAAATGTTTGCCAAATAATTTTTCACGGTTTTCTCGCTCAGATCCAGCCGTTGCGCGATCTCTTTGTTGGTAAGACCTCCGGCCACATGGGGAAGAATGCGCTGCTCTTGGGGGGAAAGAAGCGATCGTTTGGCAGGAGTCTGGCCGGCCGCCAGCTGCTTCATCCACGAGAGCGTGTGGGTGGTCAGGCGCGGGTCGATCAAGGGTTGTCCGGCGGCGACGGTCTTGATGGCGCGGATCAGCGCGGCGGAGGCGATGTCTTTCAGCACATAGCCCTGGGCGCCGGACAGGATCGCTTCAAGGACGGTATGTTCGTCGGCGAAGCTGGTCAGGAACAGAATGCGGATGTTCGGGTGCGCCGACAGAATCTCGCGAGCGGCCTCGATCCCGCTCCCGTCCGGCAGGCGGATGTCAAGCAACACGACGTCCGCCTTCGTGCGACGGCATTGCGTGATGGCATCGGCCTTATTCCGGGCCTGGCCGACCACTTTCATGCCCGGCGTCAGATCGAGCACGGCGCCGAGCCCGATTCGAACCACCTCGTGGTCGTCGACGATCAGCAAACGAATGGGCGAGGATTTCGTCTTAGCAGGCATGCGGATCTCCTGTGGGGATGTCGATCGTGATCGAGGTGCCGCGGTCCGGCGCACTGTCGAGCATAAACTGCGCGCCGATGGTTCTGGCCCGTGCGGCCATATTGGCCAGTCCGTGGCCGCGGCGGCGTTTGCGGCCGGGGTCAAAGCCCTTGCCGTTATCGGTGACGCGCAACCGGATGGAACCTTCGGCTTTCGTGAGGCTGACAGACCGGTGTGTCGCGCTGGCATGGCGGACACTGTTGCTCAAGGCTTCCCGCGCAATGCTCAACAACTGCTCGCCGATCGCCGGGGTGACGACGGTGAGCGCCTTTGGATCGAGGTTCAGCTCGGGCGCGGTGCGAGTTTCCGATGAGCAGGAGGCGACGAGCTGGTTGAGTGCCACACTGAAATCCAGTGTGGGCGCCGTGCGGCGAGTCAGGTCGGTGATGAACTGCCGGACTTCCAAGACGAGATGGTTCAACTGCCGGATGGCTTGAGTGACATGCTGCTTGGATTTGCGAGGAGCTTTCCCCACCAGCAATTTCCCCGCTTCAAGCTGCATGCCGACGGCATAGAGGGATTGGAGTAGGTTGTCGTGCAGGTCCTGGCTGATCCGTTCCCGATCCGCGAGGGCCTGTTTGCGGTCGGTGATATCCTCCACGACCGCGAGCAACAGCGGCGTATCGTGCCCGTGAACGGTGATGTGACTCGCGCGGACGGATACCCAGATGATTTCGCCTGTTTTCCGGATGTACCGTTTCTCGTAAGTGTAGCCCTGCCGCTGTCCTGCGAAAAACTCGTCGGTCAACTGCAGATTTTTGGACAGGTCGTCGGGATGCGTGTAGAGCGCGTAGGTATGGCTGATCACTTCCTGTTCGGAATAGCCCGTGAGTGCGCAAAAAGCTTTGTTGGCACTCAGAATGCGTTTGTCGGCGCCGACGACGACCAGCCCAACCGGCGCGTCGGCGACGAATCGCTGCCAGCGTTCCTCGCTCTCTCGCAGAGCGGATTCAGCCTCTTTCTTCTCTGTGATATCAGTGCCCACTGTGAGGATGCATCGCGTCCCGTTGAGTTCGATCAATTCACTCGAGACCAGGCAGTGCCGCAATCGATGGTCTTTTGTCTGGAAGGTGAACTCCACTCCCCGGAGGGTTCCGTTCGCCAGGAGTTGGGTGACGAATCGTGTCCGATCTTCCGGTTTCGGCCAGAGTTCCATGGCGATGGTGCTGTGCCCGATCGCTTCGTGGCGCTGGAATCCAAAGAGCTGCAGCGCCGTGTCGTTGACTTCAAGGCAGCGCCCCGTGGCCAATTCGGTAATCACGACCGGATGCGGGCTTGACCGGAAGGCGATTTCGAAGCGTTCTTCGCTGACGCGGAGCGCCAATTCCGCTTGTTTCCGATCGGTGATGTCTTCGGAAATGCCTAAGAGGTACTGCGGGATGCCGTGGGCATCGCAAAGCGGAATTTTCTTGGTTTGAAGGATGCGGATGCCCCGGTGTTTGGTCTGGATCTCCTCCTCGGGAATTTCCAGCATGGAGCCGCCGGCCAGGACAGCGCGGTCTTTACCGGTAAAGAAGTCGGCCTCTTCTCGTGGGAAAAAATCGTAATCCGATTTGCCCAGCAATTCCTCGCGCGAAAAGCCGGTGAGGCGCTCGCCTGCCTTATTGAATTCGACGAAGCGCAGGGTCCTGGCATCCTTCACGAAGAGCATACTGGGAAGGTGCTCGAACACTGAATTCAGGAGGGCTTGCGAGTGTTGCAACTGTAATTGCGCTTTTCGACGTTCAGTAATGTCCTGGACTGTGCCCACAGAGCGCTGGGGACGACCGTCGCCATCGTAGTAGGTCTCGCCGCGTTCCCGCACATACTTGATCCGCCCATCGGGCATTTGCAGCCGATGGACGATCTCATAGGGGGAGTGGTTCTGCACCGACTTCGTGTAGGCGTCATTCACCAGCGCCCGGTCGTCGGGATGGACGGCGTTAAGAAATACCTCGTAGGAGGCGCTGAGCTGCGCCTGGTCGATCTCGAAGATCCGGAAGATTTCGTCCGACCACAGGAGCCGGTTCGTATTCAGATCCAGCTCCCAATTGCCGAGTTGCGCGATGGCCTGGGCTGCTCGCAGCCGGGCTTCGCTCTCGCGGAGAGCCAACTCAGTCTCCTTCTGTGTCGTGGTTTCACGGACAATACAGGCGACGGTAGCCGGGATTTGAGCTGCGGCGGGTATGCGGCTGAGAATGGCGGAGAAATATCGCGGCTGCCCTTGCGAGGAGAGGGTGTATTCGATTGATTCCGATATTCCTGAGGCGAGCACGCGACGGAGGATGGCGAGGTAGCAAGTGCCTGCTTCCTGGCCATGGATCTCGAGGAGCGATTTTCCCACGATTTCCGGCTTCGGAAGCAGAAGCGTCGCTTCGTTACGCGTCCAGACATTCAGATACGTGCCCCGGTCATCCAATTCAAAGGCCAGGTCGTCGAGCGCATTCAGGAACGACCGGAGACGCTCCTCGCTATGAGTGCGGGCGGCCTCGGCCTGTCGCTGTTCCGTGATGTCTTCACAGACGATGAGAATGATCGGACGTCCGTCCGGCCCGGTGATGGCCCGCGCCCGTTCTTTGACCCAGAGAAGCTGTCCGCCTTTCCGTACTTTCTGGATTTCCCAGTCGAAGGTTCGCCCCGGGCTCTGTGAGCAGGCGATCAGTTGTCCCACCACGGTATGGTGATCCGCGGCTTGGAAGACGGCGAGTACCGATTGCCCGACTAATTCGTCCTGGCGATAGCCCAATTCTTCTGCCCCGAAACGGTTGACGGAGAGGATTGCGCCGTCAGGCGTCAGGGTGAAGTACATTGTGGGGTTGTGTTCGTAGAGGGCTTGATACCGTTGTTCGCTGGCTTTCAGTGCCGCCTCAGTCTGTCGCCGCCGCCCGATTTCCTCTTGAAGGTCCTGCACGGCCTGTTCGAGGCCCGAGGTGCGTTCCCGGACACGGCGTTCCAGATTTTCTTGTAGATCAACAAGCGCCAGCTCGGCTTCCTTCCGGCGGGTGATATCTTCGGTCGTTCCCGCCATCCCTGCGACGTGGCCGTCTGAGTCCAGCACCGCGCGGCCTCGACAGGAGACCCATCGGATGATTCCGTCCTGAGTAGTGATTCGATGGTCGAGGTGATAGGGCTGACGGGTTTCGATCGCGGTCTGAATCGCCGCCTGTAACTGTGCGCGATCCGATGGATGCACGAGGCTCAAGAATCCTTCGAACGTGCCGGAAAAATTGCCTGGGGCGAGCCCGACAATCGTTTCAGTCTGCGGGGACCACTCGACCCGTCCGGTGGCGATCCGCCATTCCCATGTGCCGATTTGCGCCGCTTCCACGGCACGATGAGCGGGGGAGGATGTCGACCGCGTGGCTGGTTCCGGCGTGATCCCGTCGCCGGGTTGCGTTGCTGCCTCGGACGGTGAAAAAGGGAAGGGACGGTGCATGACGCTTCGTGCCTCGGTTCGCTGGTCAGCCGGGATGACCATGGGTCCGTCCGCGAGGTGACGTTCCCCAATCTCTGAGACGGCCCTGGCGGATTGCCTAGCATAGGGCCTGAGACCCCTGAATTTCTAGAGGGCGGGGAGTCAAAGAAGCAGGATGCTCAAGACCTAGAAGCGGGAGTCTCGCGACAGTGTCTGAGTCGTTCGGATGTACCAACTCACGGCTTCGGTGCGCCGGCGTACTTGGAGCTTGTCGAAGATATTGGCGAGGTAGTTTTTGACGGTCTTGTCGCTTAAGCGGAGGTCGACCGCTATTTCTTTGTTGGTCTTGCCTTCAGCGAGCAGAGGCAGGATGGCGCGTTCCTGGGGGGAGAGGCGTGTGAGGCGATCCGGGGAGTGACCGGAGGCAGCGTGGGATCGATCGCGGATCCAATGCAAGGTCTGCTGGGCCACGCGCGGGTCTAGGTAGCCGTGGCCGCTTGCGACGGTACGAACAGCCTGAATCAGGTCCTGGGTGCGGACATCCTTGAGCGCGTAGCCGTGGGCCCCTCCTTGAACAGCCTCGACCACCATGGCGTCATCCGAAAAGCTGGTCAGCATCAGGACGCGGGGGGGCGGCGTGGTCGCGAGAAGCCGGCGGCAGGCATCGATCCCGGACCCGTCGGGAAGCTTCACGTCGAGCAACACGACACTTGGTCTGAGACGTGCCGTCTGTGTGACGGCATCCGCGACCGACGCGGCTTCACCGATGACACGGAAATCCGGCTCAAGGTCCAGGAGTGTCCGGAGACCCTGCCGGACGACTTCGTGGTCATCGACGATGAGGAGTGTCGTGCGTGCAGGTTTCATACGGGCGCTAAAATCGGTTCCAGTAAAAATTCCGCGGTAAGGCGGGTGCCCTGGCCCGGCTTCGAGCGGAGCAGCAACCTGCCGCCGAGTTTCTTGGCCCGCGCTTCCATATTCATCAAGCCATACCCCTTGGGGTGCGCGCCGGTTTCGACAAATCCCTTTCCGTCGTCGCAGATACTGATACGCACTCTATTGCCGTGCGTCCTGATCGTCACCTCGGCGTGGGTCGCCTGCGCATGGCGGACACAATTGCTCAA
>Ga0315912_10003122_pt1 | contig 16758 bp, 11 predicted proteins | sample VfabasoilMG_FD_204469 | JGI IMG/M metagenome (GOLD analysis project Ga0315912, IMG submission 204469) | Garden soil microbial communities collected in Santa Monica, California, United States - V. faba soil | ecosystem: Environmental > Terrestrial > Soil > Garden | place: USA: California... | reverse complement strand
TTCGTGAAGCGTCCGCCCAGATCCCAGCCTGCCCCAGTGCACGCCTGGATTAACAAGCCACAAAAGACAACCAACGATACACAGTAAACTCCTTGACCGACTGTCTCAAAGTCGTTGACACGCGCCGGCGCTCGACCAACTCGATGAGCTTCTGGCCAGCCTGGGATCAAATACTGAGACAAGATGACGCAGCCAGTCCATTAAACAAGCGTTTCCGGCCGGCGACAGAACGGGCAGCACTCAGCAATGCGGGCTTACGGCTTCGGTTCGAGAACCACGATTCCGATCCGCTCGGTGTTGCGATCTTTCGTTCGTCCTGGAAACTCCTCGATGCTTACGCGATACTTCTCACCGAGGGCGCCGACGGACCCGACAGGACGCCGCTCCCAATCTTCGGCGACCACTTTCTGTCCCCGGATTGTCCCGCGCAGCAGCAGTTCCAAGCCAAGCGGGTCGTGAACGCGTTCCACGAGATTGCCCTCTAATCCCGCGTATGCGCCGATTCGGCTGCAAATGGGGCACACTTCCACGTCGGCGAGATTTGGATTCGCGTGGCCTATGTCGCAATGAACGCTGGCGGCGAAACTGTAGAACATGCGGTGCCGGAACTTCACGTTTTCCAGGCCCGAGGCCGCACCGGGCGGATGGACGCAAGCATCGCGTTGCGCAGAACTAAGCCGTAGAAATTCATGTGGACCCTGAGGCGGGCTTCCGGGACGAAGCGCCTGCTCTTTCGGAATGCACTTTGAAGTACGAGACGATTGAGGAACTCAAGCAGAACGTTCGCGAAGCGGTCCCCGGTGCACTCAAATTACTCAGCCGACGAGGGCAGAAACCGGATTTGACCGTCCGGATCTTGGACTTCGCCGATCGAAGACGATTATCGGATTGGAGATGCGCCGGTTCTGCCGCCAACTGACGGACGTTGCGTTTCTCCACGGGCCGATTGGCAATCCAAGAAAGGATGAACAAGATTCAGGCGCGAGCCGCACTCGACTCTCCAGGGGCAGCGTACTCGAAATTGGCTACTCCAGCATCCAGATGTTGCTGCGGGTTTCAATCATCGGAAATACGATCTTGTCTTTCGCGACTCCAAAGCCCCGCTGTGTTCGGCCCAAGTCTGGAAGTACCCGGCGGCCCAGATTACTGACCATCTGGATCGGGTCGCCCGCAGGGCGCTTTGTCTTCGCGTAGAGATGCTGCGCATATATGGAGCGTGAGCCATTCTGCTCCGATTGGAAATACAGAATATTCCCATTCGGCGACCACAGCGGAACCCGAAAGATTCCCTCGCCAGTGATGTCGATCCACTCGCTCTCGGGAGACAATCGACCATGGCGGTAAGATGCTACTCGCACGCGGCTACGGTCCCAGCGCATTAGGCCCTTTGCCTCAATGAGCGATACCCACTCCTCGTCAGGGCTCAAACTCAGAAGCGCGCGGTGGCCGTCAGTCCACTTCGACACGATTTTGGATTTGCCGCTATTCAGGTCCAAAAGCTCAAAGTCAGTTTGCCGTCCCGTCATCTTGTCGTAGCGCCTTAGAAAAATCTGGCTGTTATCGTTAGTGGCGATCCCTTGAAATTGGCAATCTGTACAAATTTTTGTCAAGTTTCGCCCGTCGCGATCCACCCGGTAGACCTCGGGAAATGCCACTTGCCGTGCACTCGGCATCTCGAAGAAGAAGATATGCCTGCCATCCGGAACAATCTCCGGCCACCCGATGTCCTTTTCGAATGGAATGGCGGTGTCCGGTCCGGCGGGAAACTCCTTGACATGGATTTCAGCGCTTTTCCGGGCACGGCGGTAGTACGTCATATAACGCCCGTCGGTGGTAATCGTCGGCATGGTCGTTTGTTCGAGGTCTTCCAAAAGAACTTGCGGAGTACCTGTGACTTTCGCGGTATCGGCATCGATCGGAAGTCCGAAGATCGAGCTTATCGGTTGCACTTGTTCGAAAGCCAATTTAGCGCCCGCAGAAGCTGGATAGCCGATCGCGCCTGTGCCAAACGTAAGCTGCTTCGCATACCCGTCAACTCGAAAGTTCGTCAGCGATAGAGGTATGCTCCAGGCTTGGGAACTCGACGCAAACACAACGCCATCGGCTTTCCAATGCCGAGGGGCAATTCCATCCTCCGGCCAAGCAGGAACGGTTCCGGTTTGACCCGGTTTTCTCCGCAGAGCTTCCGCCGCACCAGTCGGCACAGGATTGCACGAATCCACCGGCGTGACCCACCAGTCCAGCGGAACAAGGTTTCCCGCCGAGACTTTCTCGCCCCCCAGGAATAGAATGTGTTTTCCGTCCGGACTCCAGACCGGATTTGCCGCAACGGAAAAGTTGGGGCAGATTGGCAGTTCCCCGGCTCCATCTATCTGTATTACGAACGCTTTTCCGCTGAATAGGAAACGCCGAGGAGAGTAAGGCCCCGGCCGGTCGAAGGCAACGCGCCGTCCGTCCGGGGAAAATCGTGGAGAACTTCCGTTCGCTGCCAGAAGGCGCTCCCGGCCACCGAGCGTGTCCACGAGATAGATTCCACCTCTTGTGCCCTCGCGCCGGAAGGCTATCGTACTGGCATTCGGCGAAAACTCCGGCATCGTATCGGCGCCGGGATCATTCGTCAGACGCAGGGCTTCCGTTCCGTGCACCGGCTGAACATAGATTTCGAAATCGCCCCGCTCGTTCCGATCTGAGGCAAAAGCAACGAATTCGCCAGACGGGGAGAGCGCTGGCGTGATTGCAGATCCAATGTCCGAGGTAATCCGAATCAAACTCGGGGTTCGTTGCTGCGTTGGCTGGAAACGATGCCAGATCAGCCAGGCCGCCATTCCGAGGAGACACACCCCACCAATAATCAGCCGGTCTCGAAGCAACTTGACGACGGGTTGACGTATTGCCTCTGTCGCTGTCGTTGGCGTGGCCGGGAGCGGAACCTGCTTTTCCTCAAATTGTGGGACGTAGCTCCCTTTGGGCAGGACGATCCTGCAGACGTCCGCCGACCCATTCGCTTCGTAATATCGCGCGAGTTTCTGCCGAAGTTCAACGGCCTGCGTCCTTACAACGGAATCCGTTTTGGGATCATAAGCCGGCTCACGGTCAAACACCGCTACTCCTAAGGTTGACTCCTTAATCTGCTCCTGGTGCCCGGAAAGGGTTTGTTCCACAACGTAGGTGAGGAAGCGGCTAAGCCGGGGCGCGTTTCGAAACTCGCGCGAGTGAAGGATATTCGCCAGGCAGTTCCGTACGTCTTCTCCCGTAACACCATTCGGCGGCATCTGACTTGAAAGAGTAGGGGTTAGTTAACCTCGAGTCAACCCCACTTAGCTTCCCCGCCAAGAGAATCCCGGTGCACAAGAGTCGTATGACTCACTTGCACGGAAAGCAAAACTCACATTTGGCACTCGTTTGCCGGGCGGTACTATTACTAGTCTCCAGCGCGACACTGACCGAAGGCCAGACACCCCCCGTCGTCACGATGGAGATTGAAACGGAATGGCTCGCCTACAACATCGATTCGGCCGACATTTCGAAATACGGCACTATCGCCGGCAGGGCTCCCACCGGGCCGGCATCGCCGAACTTTGGCTCCTATATCAACATCGGTGATATCGTCCGGGTAAACGGAAAGCCCGCACGCGGGACCCAGCTCATCTACGGGATCGCCACTAGAATGCGACCAGTTGCGACGCCAGGCACCGCGATCGCCGACGCATCGCGAAATAATTTCGCCCGCATTCAGCTTGAGATCCACGATCTGGACAGCCGAGTGATCGGGACCATCGCGCTTGACGGCTTTTTCGGAGGCACCGCACCGCCCGGAGCACCAACTTCGCTGTTTTCGAACTTCATGGTAACTGGGGGCACCGGAGCGTTCTTCGGCGTCCGCGGACAGGCCTTTCATGATGCCGTCACGGTGTTGCCAGCAGCCCGAGCTGCTTCGATCACAGAAGATCCGTCCCAACGCCGCGATTTCGGAAACGGCAATGGACTTAAGTACACCTTGCAATTGATCCCGCTTTCCTATCCCAAAATCGAAAGTGTCTTCCACGCAGACGGCCGGCCCGTTTCGATATCGGCTCCAGCTCAGCGGGGAGAAGTGCTCAGCATACGCGCAAATGGCTTGGGTCCCCTGGTTGGGGCCAGGTTTGACGGTGAATCGCCGGCCACACCGATCGAAGTGAATTCACCGGTAGAAGTCACTGCCGGTGGAATCGCCGCGGATGTCCTCAACAAAGTTGGATGGCCTGGCGTGCGGGACACCTACCGTGTGGACTTCCGCGTCCCGGAAGTGGCGTCGGGTGAAGCAGAACTACTCTTAACTTCGGCATGGATTCCTGGCGCTGGGGTGAAGATACCGATTCGATGATTTCGCCGTCCCCACATTGTCCTTCCGACGTCGTTCCCCGGGGGCTGGGGATTGATGTGGATGGAATGATGCCGAAAGCAGGGAGTTCGGGGGGTGCTGAAACGCCCGACAGGACCTTCCGTTAGGACACGCTTACGGCTTCGGTTCGAGAACCACGATTCCGATCCGCTCGGTGTTGCGATCTTTCGTTCGTCCAGGAAACTCCTCGATGCTTACGCGATACTTCTCACCGAGGGCGCCGACGGACCCGACAGGACGCCGCTCCCAATCTTCGGCGACCACTTTCTGTCCCCGGATTGTCCCGCGCAGCAGCAGTTCCAAGCCAAGCGGGTCGTGAACGCGTTCTACGAGATTTCCCTCTAATCCAGCATATTCGCCGGTGCGCCCACAGATCGGGCACGCTTCCACATCGGCGTGATTCGGATTCGCATGGCCGACCTCGTAATGAACGCTCGCGGCGAAACGGTAGAAGGCGCGGTTGCGGTATTTCACCTTTTCCAGGCCCGCGGCCTTGAGGGGTGTGTAGTAATAGCGCATGTGGAACGCGTGGGCATGCTGCAGACTGCGGTGCGCCCGATCGATCCATGGCTGCAAGTGTTCGATACGGACCTCAAAATCGCAGCCTTCCGGATTGTCGAACGGCGGATAGTACTCCGGCAGATGCATCGCCTGCCGCAGGCCGCCGGTCACCAACTTCATCGCGGCTTCGAACGACGGCGCGAGCTTGGCATCGATGTAGAACCATGCATTGGGATAGCGAGGCATGGACGCGGGGAACGCGGTCTTCGGCGGGAGTCCGTAGCTGTCGATCGATTCGGCCGCCAAGGCCATTCCGCACAACACCATGGCCAGCGCGATCCGCGCGAGCCCGCGGTCGATTAGCTTCCTGTACATTGCACCTGTTCCAATTCTCAGAACTTCAGTTTTAGCGCAAACTGAATGATACGTGCGTCGTTGGCGTTCACAATCTGTCCAAAACCGGCACCCGCCGTGACGCCGGGGACTCCGAAATTGGCGTGATTGAAAGCGTTGAAAAACTCTGCCCGGAACTGCGCGGAAAACCGCTCTGTGAACGCAAAATTCTTTGCCAGGTTGAAGTCGAAGTTCACCAGGTTCGGTCCGCGCACGATACCGACACCGGCATTTCCAAACATCCGGTTCGGCACAAACCCCGCCGCGCCCGGCGTATTGCTGAGAGCGAGAAAGGCGCCGGTGTCGAAGTAGCGATCGACGGTACGCTGATCATCCGGCAGCGAACCGTTGGCAATGCGATCCGGCCGGCTCTTCCTCTCGCCGCCGATGTTGACGATTTGGGCCTGATTGATGGTCAGCGCCAGTCCGGTCTGGGAAGTAAAGATCGGGGAGAACTCCCACCCGCCGAGCACCAAATCGGCGCCACGCGAGAGGTTCTTGCCATAGGCTTGCCCACGACCGAACGGCAGTTGCCAAACGCCGGAGAACACGAATCGATGCGTGACGTCGAACTCCGACGGACCATACTCGAGACGCCGGCGATGAGGATCTTGAGGCTCCTTGGCCGCGCCTACATCGACACCGTTCCCAGCGCCGCTTGTCGACAAGTGATCCACCGAATCCGTGAGCGACTTACCGTAGGTGTAAGCCGCCAGCAGCGTAAGACCCTTCGAGAAGCGCCGCTCCAGCTTGCCTTGCAGAGAGTTGTAATTTGCGATTCCGAGGTTTTCGAGAACCTGAATATCGCCGTTCAGACGGAGCGGCGACAACTCGCGAGCGCCAACGACCGCGGCGCCTTGCGCGTTGTAGGTAAACGTATTCGGATTCAGGTTGCGGAATGACGCCAGCTTCAGCGACCGGTTCCCGACATAGGCAATATCGAAAACCGTATCCCGCACAATCTCCTGCTGCATGCCGAAGTTGTACTGCTGCACGTAGGAAGTGCGCTGGAACGGATCCTGCGCCTTTCTGCTCACGGTCGTCAGATCCACTTTGCCGATGTCGACGAATCCAGCCGGAATGCCGTCCTGCAAGCGGAAAATGGCGTCGGTTGCTCGCAGCGTTCCGCTGCCCGGGATTGTCTGATTACCCAGGATGATGAACGGCGGGTTGAATCCGAGGAGCCCTTCCCGTCCAAGGCGGTTGGTGTGATTGAAAAAGATCCCGTAGCCGGCGCGAATCACCATCTTCTTCGTCGCCGTGTAGGCGAGTCCGACGCGCGGAGCGAAATTATTGCGATCCGGATGGATCAGGGCCTGTTCGAACAAACCGCCGCTCTTCGCGTTGATGAAGGCGCCGCTGGCGGAGTCGAAATTCGACCATTTGAAATCGCGCTCCCGCGGCGGCGTAGCGAATTCGTATCGCACGCCCATGTTCAAGGTCAGCTTTCGCGAGATCTTCCAATCGTCCTGGGCGAACAGGAAGAACATGTTCTGGTACATGTCGAAGATTGTGTTCGAATCCTGTTGATACTGAGATGGGAAGCCAAGCAGCATGTCGGCGAGAGAGTTTTCCCAGACGCCGTTGCCGCCGGTGAAACGTCCGCTGTAATTGAAGTTTCCGAGTAGCGATGAAATATCGCGGATGCTGGTATCCACATTCAGCAGTTCCGCGCCGAACTTGAAGGCATGCGTTCCGTGGGTCAGGGAGACAGCTTGCCGGATGTTCATGCTGCGGGGTGTCTGGAGCTGCGGAACAGACGTCGTGCGGCCGATGCGCCGCAGGTTACCGCCCGGAAAATTTTGGACTGGGATGCCGCCGCAAATGGACGGATCGGTGGGCGCGCCTTTCAGCCCGATTAACTCGAGCGGACACCCCGACCCGTAGTTCGGCGGGTATTGGTAGTAGTCGCCCATCGAGTATCCAAAGCGCGTTTCGGAAACCATCCTTGGGGAGATCACCCAGATCAACCCGGACGCCAGCCCTTGTGACTTCAGGTCGGCAGTGCCGAATGTGTCATTGAATGAGCCTTCGGAGAGTCCCGGCCTCGGCGCGGGGCGGAGGAAGTTGGTCTTCACGTAGGAGTAGCGGACGAAGGCGTTCAATTTAGGTGAAAACGTGTGGTCGCCGCGGACGTCAAACTGATCGGTTTTGTTCCGGTCCACCGGCACTCCGACGAAGTTGTTGTCCACTGTCGGCGACGCGGTATTGGGATCCGGGCTCACGTTCATTATTTTCTGGCCGACCGGATCGATCAGATTGGCGGGAATTCTCCAGCAGTTGCCGCGGCCGTCATTGCAAGCCCCAGTGGCGGGGATGCGAAAATCCTGCCCGGTGTCGGTGGGGTTGTAAGGATTGAAGATAGCCGTGGCGAACATGCCTTGCCGCCAGATGGGTTGCGGCACCGAGCTGAAACGCACCGTACCCGCCGCGTCGCGCAGTCCTTCGTAGTCGCCGAAAATGAACGTCTTGTTTTTGACGATGGGACCACCGGCCGCCGCGCCAAACTGATTGCGCTGGCGGAACGGCTTCTTGAGCCCCGCTTTGTTGGCGAAGAAGTTGCTGGCGTCGAGTTCGCTATTTCGAAGAAACTCGTAGACCGATCCGTGTACGGCATTGGTCCCGGAGCGAACAACGGCGTTGACCAGCGCGCCGGCGCTTCGGCCGAATTCCGCTGAATACGCATTGGTTTGAATCTTGAATTCCTCAAGCGCTTCTATGGACGGTTGAACGATCTGCGCGTTCAAACCGCGATAGCTGTTCGAATACGACGTGTTATCGACACCGTCAAGCTGGAATGCGTTCTGAAACGCGCGGTTGCCGTTTACGTTGAATACACCTTTGAAGCCTACGGACTGCAGGCGCGGCGTGGATGCCAGCACGCCCGGCGACAGCAGTGCGAGCTGGTTGTAGTCGCGGCCGTTCAAGGGCAGTTCGACGATCTTGGTTCGATCGATAACGGCGCCGCGGCTGCCCGATTCGGTTTCGAGCACGGGTGCTTCGGTCGTGATACTGATTTGCTCGCTGATGGCGCCGACGGTCATTTGTACATCCAGGCGCGCCGCCTGGTTTACTTGCAATACGACGCCCTCCGACATCGACTGCTTGAATCCCGGCGCGGAGATGATGACTTTGTATGAACCGGGCTTCAGGCTTGGAAAGAGGTAGCGACCCTCGCTGTTCGTTATGTTTGAGTACTCGATGTTTGTGGCCTCATTGATCGCCTTCACGGTGACATCCGGAACAAGAGCTCCCGTGGGGTCGGTGATGACGCCGGTTAATGTGGCCGAATCGAACTGCGCCTGCAGGAGCGTCGCCGTCAGTACAGCGAATAGCATCCCGGTCAGCACCCTGCGCATAGCGCGAAGGCAGGAGCGTTGTGGATTGAGCATAAATCCCCCCTTGCTTAAAGGTCTGAGCAAGGATAGCTTGCTGGTATTGCGAATCGTTTAAGAATTCGCGACAGGACTATTAAACAGGGATTTGCAATTCACAACCAGCGGGGGGGCGGGTTTACACGAGCAACGTGCGAGAGAACTGGCGGGCCGTGATGCCCACGACCCGACGTGTAGGCCCGCCCCAGCCAACGCTATTACCGTCGAAAGATGCTGTCGAGGTCGAACGCCAGGCCAATTTGCCCGCGGAGGTCTTCCTTTTTGATCAGTTCGGTTCGGTTGGACCAGGTGACAGAGATGGGCACCTTCATCACGCCGTTGATTGGAATGGTCAGCTTGCCCTGCACTATCCCGATGTGCCCCTTTGTGCCGAGGAGAGAGGCGGCGCCACTAGGAAGAACGATGCCGCTTCCGGGAGCCACATTGCCTGGACCGATGTTGATTAGGGCGTCTTCCTTCATCCACTGGTAGTAACCGGCGAAGGTAGCGACCGCATGGCCGAGGCTTGGGATCTCGCCGAGCCGCCGATCGATCTGACCCGAGATTTGAAGGTCACGAAAGCGCCCTGTTGATGTGCCCGACTGGGTTTGGTGGTACCAGGTCGCCGCGAAGTTCGCGGTGACAAGGGTTGGGGACCGGGTTGGCTGGTGCGAATATATGAACCGGATGTTCGAGGTGTTTGGCTGGTTTAAGGGGTGCTGGTTTGAGTATTCAAGGCTGGCCCGGTGGCTCTGAATCTCTTTAAGCAAGTCGTCTCGAACCGTGGCGTAGTTCATGAATGAGCGGCGAAGGACGATGATACGAGATTCGAACTCGGGGTCAGCGGCTGCCAGTTTTGTAATCAAGAGGTCAAGCTGGCGTTCCAGAACCTGAGCGAAGTCGGCTGTCGTTGCCGTTTTGAGCATCCCAACCGTGTCTTCCCGCCATTTCACGTACATTTCCTGGTCCACGATCTTGTCGAACACTGCAGAGACCGCTTCGGTGAACTTGAGACTTTGCTCATTGTTACGTAGCTTCGCGATCGCGCCTTTCCAGGCTGGAACGTATTTCGGATCGCTGGGATCGTTTGCGGTCAGATCTAAGCGCAAACCCCATGACGCCATCCGGTAATCGTCGCCGAACAGAGCCACTGTTGTGGGCGGTATGTTCGGCGCCGAGGCGGTAGCAGTGCCGTTGACGGCGGATACATTGGCGAACGAGAGGGCGCCCGAAAACCTGCGAAGCCATCTCGATGCGGGCTGGCAGTTCTGCTGGTCGATTTCAGGGCAGTAGGGAAATTGTTCCTGACCGAACGCCATCTTTGCGATACCGAGAAAGTTGCCTCTGAGGGTGGATACGTTTCCGGTATTCGTTTGAAGAATTCCGCCGTACTCGGTTGCAAACCCGAGAATGGAAGGAACGGACACTCGCGACACGAGAGCTGTCACCCCTGCAGGACCCGGCGTGTTCGCAACCAGTTTATTGAGGCGCAGTTTCTCGACGGATTGAAGGAGCGAACCAACGCTTAAGCGGGCGGCGGCGTAGTCACCAAATCGTGAAGGTATCCGGTGGGGAAGGACTTGGTCGATTTCGGTGTCGGCTCTGGCGGAGGGAGCTTTTGCAGCAACGAGTTTGACGTTTGGTTCCTGAAGATAGTTATCAATGGGGCTTGACTGCGCATGCCCGGCGGAGGCTGCCGCGAAGAGTGAAGATAGCAGGCTGAAGTATCGCATTGTGGGTGCCTATTCGCCGCGGATGATGTATCCCCTGGCCGGGTTCATCGGGTCAAAGTGGAAACGGTCCAGAACCTGTTCGCCGCCACCGCCACATTCCTCTACCAGTTGAAGAAGGATGCCAGCCTCTGAAGCTTCGGCGAGAACAACGAGAAATTTCGCTCCTTTCTTGATCGTGAACTCGAACGGGGGCTCGGTGTCGATCTCTGTACCGGCATAGCGGATATGGACGATTTCCGCGCCCTTTCCGGCTGGGCCCTTAAGCTTTACAGTTACCTTGGCGCCGATGGCTCCGAGGAAATCTTCGCGTGAAGTCGTACTGGGTCTCAATTGACAAGGCATGTAAGGTCTTCCTTTCGTCGCAATGACGTTTTCACAACTATTTAGCGTTAATTGTGAATGGAAGGTGACATGATTCCCGCCTATTTCCGCTGAAACAGTGAAACGATTTGGCAAATGGAATGGGCGGGCGAGGATTTTTGGCCGACGTGCGCAATAAGCCGGCCATCCAGAAAATAGCGCTTGCGGGTTCGCCCGCTCGCTTCGTTAGTTCGCCAGCGGCGGCCCACCGGGCACGAGGATGGAGCCGCGGTTGGGCTGGTACTCGTGGCGCCTGGCGGTGTACTTCGCGGTGAGGTATTCGCCCATGTGGATGGGGCCGGAAATGACGCCGTTGGAGATAGATCCGGAGAAGGTAAAGGTGATGCTGTCGCCGGGGACGCGGTCAATGCTGCGCATAAGGATCCGGTCGCCGTCGATGGTGCCGAAGATGTCGCGGACGGAGAAGTCGCCTTTGTGCGTGCCCTGCAGTTGATTGCCGTTTTGCTCCAGGGTGAAAGAGTGCTGGCTCTTGCTGCTGAAGTACTCCACGGTGACGTCCCACCGGCCACTGAGATTTGCGGCTGGAACGGCAGGGGCGGGCTTCGGCGCGCGCTTCTGGGAGAGGAGGGCAAAGAGACGGTCGCCAACCACCTTATCGTTGCCGGGCTGCATCATCCAGGCAGAGACCTCCACTGAGTCGGGCGTGCCACCCATGGCGATACGAGGCTTCGTGCGCGCGCACTCCTCGGCAAGCTCTTCTCCGGTGACGTGGAATTTAGCGGGGTCCCACGTGATGCTGAGTGTTGGTGTCTTGTTGGAAAGGCCACGGGGTTGGCGGACGCTTGTGGTGACACCGGGGACCTGCGTGACACGCTTGGAAATATTGTCGAGATAACCTTCCCACTTCGCCCATTCGGCGTTGTGATCGCGCTTCACCCAGGCTTCGACGGCGGCCACCATACCGAGGGTCTCTTCGCGGCCGACTTTGTTATCACGGCCGGGGCCGTGATGCGGGGAGCTTGCCTGCCACGCCGACTGGAGAATGTCCTTCTTACCCAAGACAAGGCCAGCGCATTGCGGTCCGCAGATCGCTTTGCCGCCGCTGTAGGCGACGACCGCGGCGCCGCGCTGCAGATGGACGTTGGGGATGGTGAGGCCCTCGGCGGCCGCGTCGACGAGGATGGGGATTCCTTTCGGATTCGCGATTTTGGCGACGTTTTCGAGCGACATCGGACCGGAAGTGGCGGGTCCGCCGGCCGACATGTAAATCATGGCCGTGCGGGGATTCAGCGCCTTCTCCAGTTCGTCGATTGTGTCGACCATGATGATTTTCACGCCGATATTGCGAATGGCGTGGTCGTATGCGCTGCGTGAGTTACGCGGAATCACCACTTCGGTCTTGTCGAGCCCGGTTAGATCGGGGATGCGCAGAAGCTTCTCCGGATTGCCGCCGGCGACGCAGGCGGCGGTGACATGTTTCAAACCTGCCGCGCATCCGGCGGAGACCATTCCCCATTCGGCACCGGTCAATTCCGCGAGACGGCGCCCCACGGCTTCGGCGAGTTCGTCGAGTTGGACGAAGTGCTGCGCGGCGGCGTCCATGGCGGCGCGTACCTCCGGCAGTTCGATGGAGGCGCCGATGATGGTGAAGGTGCCGCGGCAGTTGATCACGGGCTCGACACCGATGGATTGATAAATTTCCGGACCGGCGCGCAGTGGCCCGGTTGCGGCTTTGACTTGTTGCGCGGCGCCCATCAGAGCGGGGAGCGCCGCCATGCTTCCCATATGAAACAGCTCGCGGCGGGAGGCTTCGAGCTGTTTTTCGTTATCCGGCTTTTGTTCGGACATATTGCTCCTTTGGAGATCGATGTTTCGGTCCGGCTAGCAGCAATGATAACAGCGGCTGCTGCGGCGGCGGCAGCAGGGTTGTCCAGTCGGAAATGACCTGTGTCGACAGCGTTGCCTGATCATCGGTGGCGATCGCCAGTATCCGTTTGCCGTAGCGGGAGGCGGCGGCGAGAGCGTCGAGACTTCTTGGCGGCTGATGGTTGTTGCTCGGTGGAGCAGTTTTATTCAGCGGGCTCAATTAAAGTCTATCGGAAACATCCGCTCGGACGGCCGGATTGTTCTCTGTCCGAGAAGCAACTCGTCTGGGCGTCATCGGTAGAGAGCTGGGCTAGAGCAATTGGCGCAATTGCTGTTCTGTCAGTCCTGCGTCGCGAACGATGCCTCCCATGGTGTAGGAATCTACCGGATCGTGCCGGGGAATGGTTACGATTCGCACACCGTCTGTCATCACGATGTGCTTACCCTGGCGGGCTATTCGGAAACCGGCCTTCTCCAGGGCTTTCACCACCCTGAGATGCGGAATACCCGCGATCTTGCCCACGAGTTACGCCGGGACTTCGACTTCGCGGAGTTCGCGTTCGCCCGCAAGTTGCCGCGCAACCGCAAGATAGTCCTGTATCGCATCTCTGATGCTGGAGAGAGCCTCTTCTTCAGTCTTTCCCTGCGACCAACAGCCGGGCAGACCGGGGCACGAAACGCTATAGCCCTCTTCTGTTTGGGTCAGTGCAACTGGATACTTCATCGACCAGGTAACCTCCTACGAGCATACCTCGTTCTGCTGGGGCCACGAGCAATGTCCGATGGAGGCGTTTGATGGTAGATCAGAATCACACACCGCGGCGCCGCCGTCCTGAGACCGGACCGAGTAGTCTGTTAGCATGCGCCTGCTGCTCCTCCTCGCCTTTCCGATGCTCGCCCAGACCCCTTGCGCCGAGATGGCGCGCCTGCAGGATGTTACGGCGGCTCAGCCAACGGCGACGCATTGCCGCGCAGTGGTCCGGTTGCGGCTTTGACTTGTTGCGCGGCGCCCATCAGAGCGGGGAGCGCCGCCATGCTTCCCAAATGGAACAGCCCGCGCCGGGAGGCTTTGAGCTGTTTTTCGTTATCCGGCTTTTGTTCGGACAAATTGCTTCTTTAGAGATCGACGTCGCGGTCCGGTTAGCAGCGATAATAACAGCGGCTACGGCGCCGGCGGCAGCAGGGTTGTCCAATCGGAGATGACCTGGGGCGAGGACGCTGCAGGATCGTCCGTCGCGATTGCAAGAATCCGTTTGCCGTCGCGGGAGGCAGCAGCGATCTGCGAGTAGAGAGGACCGATGTGGGCCAAAGGGAACATCATTTGGGCTTCGCCGACGCGCCCGTTCGTCGATACGGCATATGCAAACAGATTCCGGCCGTTCGCCCCGTAAAGAGTCGCGCCGTCCGTGCTAAAGAAGATCCATTCCAATCCGAGCGCGCTATCGGCAACCCGGAAGGAGGGCTGACCGTTGGGCGGAAACTGTGAGAGGTAAGTGCCAGACTCGCCGGCGTAAGCGACCGACCGGCCATCGGGAGACAACTTTAGGTTGTGGACCCGCAATCCCTTAAAGACATCCTCCCACTGGCGGGGAGCCGGCGAGTGGAGGTCGATCCGGCTTACATCCTGATCGCTTACTACAATCGCGTACCGTTCGTCGGGTGATATACCCAAGAGGTACGCCCTGACGCCGGCGCCTTCCCACATTACTTCCCGTCCTCCGTTGGAGTCCACCGAATGCCGAACTAACTGTGTTTTCCCGCCAGGAGGGCGCGTGAAAAAATAAACCGATTTTCCGTCCGGCGCCCAGTGGGGATTCATCTCAAAGTCCGGCAAAGTAGATAGCCGCCGGCCGACGCCAGTCTTAGCGTTATATATCCAGATATGCGGCACCGGGAAGCCATCCTGCACGGCCACCGCGCTCTCATCCGGGGAGAGCGAGAGCGCGGAGAAATTGCTCTTTTCGCCGATTCTGCCCAGAAGTTTCCCGCTGAAGTCGAACCAAGTGAGACGCCAAACGGGAAGTGACCTGCCGGCCATCCGCCAGAAGGCGACACCGCCGCCGGCGGAGAAAGTGTAGGTGTTCTCGCTCGCCCGGAGCCCTTCCAGCAACTTTACCGGTTTACTCAGGAACTCCGCTGTTCGCGGATCGATGGGAACTGTCAGTAACACGCGAGAGAAGAGGTCGTCTTCGTCGCCGCTCAGATAGAACATGTGCCACTTTTGGGTTCGAGGATTTCTCGCGAAACTGACCTGGGCCCGGGTGGTAAGCAACGGAGTCATATCCGCTGCGTTTAGGGAGGCACGGACCAACTGATAACGGTCGGCGGCTGGATCACCCGAGGGACTGGGTGCGCCGCGGACCTCGAAAACAAAACCGTCTCCTTCCGGCAGAAAGACGGGTCGGCGCGGTCCGGCGTTTGGCGCGAAGACCAGGGGCAGATCCCGGATCTGACGGCTTCGCAGGTCGATGGCGCGCATGCGGTTTCCGGCGGCGAAGACGATCGTGCCGTCTTCCGCGCCGCCGCGCCACGTGCCGCCGCGATACTCCGGAGCCGGCCCCAAATCCCTTGGTGCCGGACCGTCGAGCGAAATGGTGCGCAGGCGGTCTCCGGAGACGAATCCAACGGACCTGGAGTCCCCGGACCAAAAGAGGAACTCGTGCGCTCCTTCGGTACCAGGAAGGGTTCGTCGCTCACCATCGGTAAGCGAACGAACCCTCAAACCGGTTGGGCTACGGCCCAGGATCCAGCGACCGTTCGGACTGAAGGAGCTCACATTCTGCTCCTGTAATTCGAAGCGCAGGAGCGGAGCTACGGTAGTCTCGGAAGCGCGGAGCCATAACCAGGCAAATATTGCGGCGGCCAGCAGCGCGAGACCGGTGGCCGCCATCCAGACGACGGGGCGTTTGGCGGGCGAGTGTGTCACTACGGCAGGATTACGAAGGTGCGCTTCAATCGCGAGGCGGGCCTCACCGATGTCGCGCAGCCTGAGTTTGGGATTCCGTTCCAGACATCGCCGAAGCAAGGCCTGGATGGGTGCAGGGACAGCGGGAAGATCGAAATCGATTTCTTCCTTCAGGACGGACGCCAGCGTGTGGGAGGCCGTCTCGCCGTCGAATAGACGCCGGCCGGTGAGCATTTCGTAGAGCACCACCCCGAAGCTCCAAATATCGCTACGCTTGTCGACGGCTCTTCCGGCGGCCTGTTCGGGACTCATATAGGCAGCGGTACCCATGATGGTGCCTGCCTGTGTGCCGGCCATTGTCATGGTGGGAGAGTTGTTCGGATCGCTGTCGGATTCGCGGTGCGGAATCGCGGCGAGCCCGAAGTCGAGGACCTTGACGATGCCGTCGGGCGTGATCATGATGTTGGCCGGCTTCAGGTCGCGGTGCGTGAAACCTTTTTCGTGCGCGGCCTCCACGGCGTCGGCAATCTGCTTGGCGTAGTTCAACGCTGTTTCGAGCGGCTGCGGAACCGTCAGTGTAGAGCCGGGCACGAGTTCCATGGCGAGTGCGCGGGTATCGCCGTTTTCCTCGAATCCGTAGATGTGCGCGATGTTCGGATGATTCAGCGCGGCGAGCACCTTTGCTTCGCGCTCGAAGCGCGCCAGGCGCTCGGCATCGCGAGCCACGCCCGGCGGGAGTATTTTGATAGCGACTTCGCGTCCGAGCTTTACATCCTTCGCGCGAAACACTTCGCCCATACCGCCTGCGCCGATCGGGCTCAGGATTTCGTATGTGCCGAAGCGTGTGCCGGGAGCGAGAGGCATGAAATCGTTTCCCGATTCTACCGTAAGGGAGTCTCAACGCTCGCGATGGAATCAACGTCAGAGAAGGCATGACATTGTGGATCATCCGAACTCTTATGACGGTCGTCATTCCCGCAACAGTCACCTTTGGACAAGCGAAGCCGACGTACCGACTGGATTTTCGAATGCAAGAATCCGGGGCATCCGGTTCACCGGCGAGTTCGACCCGTTATAGCTTGCTCGTTCAGAACGGGGCTCGCGGAAAGATCAACGCTTCGCGGCGTATCCCGTTCTACACGAGTTTGAAGGGCGATACGAAGGAAAGCATTTTCTCATCGAAGGATGAGCCTAAAGGAATGAGATGGTGACTGGGGCTCCTTTCGTTGAGTTTGTGTAGCGCGAAGAAAGAATCGTCGTCGAGGCTGTGGGAATGTGGGAATC
>Ga0315912_10003121_pt1 | contig 16761 bp, 10 predicted proteins | sample VfabasoilMG_FD_204469 | JGI IMG/M metagenome (GOLD analysis project Ga0315912, IMG submission 204469) | Garden soil microbial communities collected in Santa Monica, California, United States - V. faba soil | ecosystem: Environmental > Terrestrial > Soil > Garden | place: USA: California... | reverse complement strand
TCGAATCGTTGGTCATGGCGGTCATGCGGTCATCACCTCTCGAGTTGAGCTTGAGTTCGGGCGGTGCGATAACCAATGGCGGAACAGAACCCGAGAGGTCCATTGACCATGGTCGACGCACAGAAAAAAGTATGGCGCGATGGCGAACTGATCGACTGGCAAGCTGCCACCGTGCCGCTGATGACTCACTCGCTGCACTACGGAGTGGCGGTCTGGGACGGCATCCGCGCTTACCAACGCGCAGACGGCAGTAGTCAGGTGTTCCGTTTGCGCGCTCACCTCGAGCGCCTGTTCGATTCCTGCAGGCTGTGTTTCCTGAAGCCGAAGGTCACCCTCGAGCAGCTCACCGAAGCTTGCCTCGAGACCCTGCGCGTGAACGGCCTGAAAGACGGCTACCTGCGACCCATGGTGTACGTCGGCGAAGGCGCGATGGGTGTGTACGCGCCGGACAACCCCATCCACACGGTCGTGCTGGCCTGGCGCTGGGCGGCTCATCTGGGCGCGGGCGCCGCTACTAGCGGGATCCGCGCCAAAATCAGCTCCTTTGCGCGGCATCACCCGAACGTCGGCCTGACCCGAGCCAAGATGACTGGCCAGTATGCCAACAGTTCGCTGGCTCGCGCCGAGGCCAAGCACGCCGGCTACGACGAGGCCATCTTGCTCGACGTGCAAGGCTTCGTCAGTGAAGCCTCCGGTTCCAATGTGTTCCTGGTGCGGAAGGGCGTGCTGTACACGCCGGACCTGGCAAGTTCGATCTTGGAAGGCATCACGCGCGACACGGTGATCGCGCTTTCGCGTGAGCGCGGCTTCACCGTCGCCGAGGGCCGAATCACGCGTGACCAACTCTGGACCGCTGATGAAGTCTTTTTGACGGGTACCGCCGCGGAGTTGGTGCCCGTCCGTGAGATCGACAATCGCGCGATCGGTGACGGAGGAGTAGGCCCCATCACTGCGGAGCTGCAAGCGTTGTTCGCGCACGTGACCCGAGGACCCGACACGGCCCACGAGCACTGGTGGACAGTGGTTTGACGCCATCATGGCGTAGCTCCCGAGGCGGGCTCGGCGACGGGCGCGGGGTCACGCGCGAGCACGGCCAGCTTTCGAAAGGCCTTCGCCAAGCTCCCGCCCCAGGTGCTCGTGCGATAACAGAAGCCGTGCCTTTCGCAGGCCGCACGCACCTCCGGCGCGATCTGCCGCAGACGGTTGGGGGGCAAGCGCGGGAATAGGTGATGTTCGATGTGACGATCCACGCCACCGCACAGGATCGACACCGGAAGGCTGACCTCGAAGTTCTTGGTGGCCTCGAGCTGCATCGTGTACCACTCCCCCCTGCTGTTCGGTCGTGTGCCCACGGGCCAGCTCTTTTGCTCTTCGCCCATGTGACCGCAGACGACGGTGAGCGCCGAGTACACGTCGCGCAGCACCTCCGCTAGCGCGTTGCCCAGCAAGATCTTCCAGAACAGCGCTCCAGCCAGTGCCGGGAACAGTACGTAGTTCTTGGCATAGTACGGCAGCCACTTGCGCAGCGCTTGCCGCCAGCACTCACGCGCGCTGTTCGGCTTGTGGGTGCGCTCAGTCTCGCCCTCGCCGAAGAGCCGAGCGCTGACCCCCGTGAGGTGAGAACTCAACGCGAACGTGAACAGCGGTGCCACCAGCACGAACAGAATCAGCATCTGATAGCGATGGCGCCTGCGCCACGGGATTTCGCTGCTGAAGCGCATCGTGCACAGCTCCAGATCAGGATCGATTCCCAGCACGTTGGTCGCGCCGTGATGGCGTGCGTTGTGAGCGCGGCGCCAAGCCGCTTCATCGATCGGCATGTCCCAGCGAGCAGTCTGCGAGCGCAGCGCTCGCCCGTCGGACAGCTGATCGTACGCGCCATGGAACACGGTATGATAGATTTCCCATTGCAGCTGCTTGTGCGCGGCCAAGGCGCACACGCCCACAGCGAAGGAGAGCACGCCGAGCACCACGTGCAGCCCCAGGAACGCGGAGCCGAACACGCTCGCGTAGAGCAGCGCACGGCCCAGCACCTCGAGCGCGAGCGACCCATGACGCACGCGTTGAATGTACGCAATGTCGACGGCACCCAGACTTTCGAGCGTACGAGCATACAACGCGTCGAGCTCTCGACCCAGCGCCCGAGTACGCTCGGCACGCGACAACGGGCCCACGTCGGCGTCGGGCCGAGTCGTTGGTTCGTTGACGCAAATGCCGGTCGCCTGCGTCACGAGTCGACCCGTTCCGTGCTCAAGGCCGCCAAATGACGGGAAAAGGAGCCCACGGTCGCGAAGACGTTGGGGTTGGTCTGCTCGTCGAGTACTGCACGGCCGTAGTGATTTTCGATCACGGCGGCGAGCGTCAGCAGATCGAGGGAATCCAAACTGATCTCGTCGCGTAAGCGAGTTTCCGGCGACAGTGGCAGTGAGCCCACCTTGTCCGGGAACTGCTCGCGCAACACGGCACACAGAATTTCGATGTGCGCCGGGGGTTCGGCATTTACTGGTGTTGCTGACAATTCACCCTCCGTCCGGCGTGACGCGCTGGCTGACATCGGCTAACCCCGCTCGCTGTTCGAACGCAGCTGCGTCTTGAGGATCTTGCCCAGAGAGCTCTTGGGCAGTTCGCTCAAGAACTCCACGTAGGCGGGGACCTTGAAGGCCGCGAGCTTTTCTCGGCAGTGCTGCAGAACGCGCTCGGCCGAAAGCTCTACGTCACCAACGACGAATGCAGCCACCTTCTGCGTCGTGCGCGGATCGGGCACGCCGATCACCGCCACTTCACGAACGCCGTCGATCTGGGCGATCACCTGTTCGATCTCGAGCGGCATGGCCTTGCTGCCCGCGACGTTGATGAACTGCGAGAGGCGCCCCACGATGTGGTAGCGGCCTTCGCTGTCGCGCCGAGCAACGTCTCCCGTGTGCAGCCAGCCGTCGCGCAGCAACGGGCCGTCGTCATCGGAGAAGTAACGGTCGGCGAGGGTCTGGGAGCGCACGGCTATCTCCCCCTCCGCAGCGTCCGAGCGCGAGGGGCTGCTTCCGTCGCTGAGTAGGCGGATTTCGACCCCAGGCTGTGGCGTACCAATCGTGGCGTCCCTGGGTGCCGTACGCTGCGTCAGATCCGCAATGACGATGCCGCTCTCCGAGAGCCCATAGCCATTGTTGAGTGTGACGCCAAACTTCGCAAAGAACGCGCGCGCCGTTTCCTCGGGCAGCGGAGCAGCCACGGACATGGCGACGCGCAGGGCCGACAGGTCGAATGCCTCCACGTTCGGCACAGTCGTCATCAGCTGGTAGAAGTAGGGCAATGCGGCAAAGTGAGTGATTCGCCGCTCGCTCAGGTAACGCAGCACACGCTGCGGTGTGATCATCAGCGGGTCCATCAAATGCACGCTGCCGCCGCTGGAGAGTGCGGGAAACGCGGCATATTGTGGGCCGACCGCGTGCGACAGCGTGAGCGCGCACAGGTGCTCGTCTGCGGCACTGAGTTCGGCTCGCGCGATCCAGGCGCCGATACGCTGGCACAGCGCGCGTTGGCTGACCACGATACCTTTGGGCCGACCGGTGCTACCCGAGGTGAATGTGATGTGGAAAGGGCCGACTTCCGGCGCGCGCTTCGCTTCGACACTCGGGCTGGGCCCTTCCCGAAATAGGTCTGCAAGCGAATGGGGCTCGGAGCCCTCCGAGATCAGCATGGCCGGTTCCGGCAAACTCGCCAATGCCGCGCGCAGATCTTCGCGATAGCGACCCTCCGCGACGACAAGCGCCGGGCTACAGCGGAGCAGCACCTGCTCCAGCTCGGCGCGCGTGGAATTGGTGTCGAGCGAGATCAGCTGTGCTCCCAGACGCGCTATCGCGTAGTAGAGCACGAGCGTCTCGGGGCGACTGTCGACGCACGTCGCCACCTTCGTGCCTCGAGCAACTCCGAGCTCGTTCAAGCGCGCACTGACGGAGCGGATGCGCGCGTCCAGCGCGTGATAGCTGATCGATCGGGAATTGTGCCAGATCGCGATTCGTTCGGGGGCGCGAGCCGCGGCGGCTTGGAACAAGGAATAGAGCATGGCTTAGACCTTCTCCGCTCGGTTACTCGGCGCCGAGCGCGACGAGCTCAGGCTCACGCGCCGCATGTGCGCGCTCATTCAACAGGAAGGCCGCGACGTCCTCCGCCAAGGTCGGGCTGTTGAAGAGGCCGAAGTGATCCATCTCTGGATAGATCCGCAGCGTCGCGTCAGACAGCTGACTGGCGATGTAGCGAGAAGCGTCGGGGTGCTCGGTCACATCCTGTTCACCGCTGACCACGAAGGCAGGACAGTGAACGTTCTGGATGAACGTCCCCACTTCCTCCTTCAGCGTCTCGGTGATCAGGCGACCGTAGCGATGCAGCGTGTCGACGTTGTCATAGGGGAAACTGGTCAGGTGAATTAGGTCGGGGTCGGTCGACATGAGGAGCTGCGTGATCTGCAACTCGACCTCGTCAGCGTGCGCGAGGCTTTCGGCGTTGCGCGTCGGCAAGTAGATGGTCCGGTAATAGAGCTCGGCAGTTCGCCGCGAACTCGCGATTTTCGGCATCACGACGCGCATATTTCGCTCGAATTGCGTGCGTGGCTGATCGCCATGCAAGCTGTAGCTTCCGTTCAAGAGCACGAGCGAGCGCACTCGTTCCGGAGCGGTGGCGGCAATCTTGAGCGCCACGAGCGCGCCCGTGCACCAACCAAACACGTGGGCCTCGTTCACGTCGTACGCCGCCATCACGGCGAGCAAATCGCGCACGTGGGCATCGATATCGCACGCAGACTCACTGAAGTTGCTGGTGAACGAGGGCACGCCGCGAGTTTCCCAAGTGATGACGGGGTGCTGCGTCGCGAGTCGCGTCGCCAGCGGCGTCCAGAAGGCAGCGGGCATGCCCACAGCGTTGGCGAGCAAGATGGGCACGCCCGGCATACCGCTACCGCACGAATAGGTGCTGAGCGCCGCGCCATCGAAGCTCTCGACCTCACGCCGCGTGAACACGCTGGTCACCGAAGTGCGGCGCCGCTCTCGGATCCCTTCCGTAGCAAAGCCCCGAAACTCTTGCGGGCTGACTTGCCAGCGCGTGGGCAGCGAGCGCGCGAACGTCTTCTCGCCGTTGAGATAGCCCCCGTAGAAGACAATGCGCTGATCCAGCAGCTGTTCCAGCGGAGAAAACCCGTCTTTCGAGCCCTGTGCGATCTCCACGCTGCGCAAACCGAGCCCCTTGGTCACGGTCAGCACGCAATGCTCGACGCTGGGTGCAACCGAGGAGGTCAAGTGCACGATGTCCGAACCCGCGAAGCCGGCTTGCACCACGTCCATCATGTCCCGCACCAGGTAGTCGACGGGAATGATGTTGAGCGGAATGATTGGCTCCGCGGCGAGGCGCACTGCCCCAGGCCAATTCTTGATCGCGCTGGCCAAGCGATTCATCTCGCGGATGAAGCCGTAGACTCCGGAGCGACTGCCGCCGGGCAGCTTGCTCTCCGAGGGGCCAATCACGATCGACGGCCGAAAGATGGTGAGCGCGATGCCTGCTTCGCGACACAACTCAGTAATCAGGTGTTCAGCCCGACACTTGCTTTCTTCATAGCAATTGTTGAACGCGCCATTCGGATCGTGGAGCTGTTCCGGGATGATGCCGGTCTTCTTGCCCGACGTGTACGCGGTGGAGACGTAGATGTATCGCTTTGCGCCGAGCTTGATTGCCAACTCTACCGTGTGGCGCGCGCCGCCGATGTTGTGGGCCCACACGAAATCACGCTGTTTTTCCTCGAAATTCAAGGAACCAGCGAAGTGCCAAAGCTCGTCGATCGGGCCGCATGCACCGAGCACCGATTCCGATACGGCACAGCCGGGCTGCGAAATGTCCCCCAGGAATACGCGCGAGTCCGCCGCCACGGCCGCGTGGTCCTGGAAGGCATGATAAGACTCTGCTGCAGTCCGCAGCGACTCTTGCAGCTTGTGCTCGGCCGCCGCTTCATCGGCGCCACGCACCAACGCCCAGACCTGCGAAGGCCGCTGTTTCTGCAAGGCCAGCAGGAAGTGGCTACCCAGAAAGCCGCTGGCGCCCGTGATCACGACGCGCGGCAGAAGCGCTGGCGAACCAAGCGCAGTTGTATTGTCCGACGCAGCTCTGTCTCGTGTAGGCATTGCTCCACCAGTGCAGAATGTTCCGAGGGCGCAGAACTCCGTAGAGCGCGCCCCCAACAGTTGGTCTTCCCAATCACTGCCAGCGCAAACTCGATCAGTCAAGTGGTCATTGCATCAGCAACGCCACGCGTCGCAGCGCGTGCTGCGTTCTTGTCAGCGAACACGCAAACAGTTTGTACGCTGCGCTGGCACGAAATTGCGTGAGCTTCAGTTCGTGTTCGTGCGCACTCGCGTTGCCTCGAATCACGTCAACTTGCAGAGCTTTTCGACATCCAGCTGCGGCGGCTCCGGCACCTGATCGAACGCTAGGTGTGCGTGAGTTCGAACGCGCAGCACACCGAGCCTTCGTCACCCGAGCAGGCCAGCGGCTCGTGCTTGGAGGTGAGCGAGATGGTTCTTTCGTACCAGAAGAGAGAGCTGAAGCGGCGCCGAGCAGCGATTATTGCAAGCACACACTCCGCCGCGCTTCGTGCAGAACCAGTTTCCCACGCTCAGCGTGCCTCGTAGCGACACGCGCTGCTCGAGATGAGTTTCGAGTTCAGCCAGGCGCGTCAGCGCGGCTCGCTCGCGCGGCGAACAGAGCGCAAAGGTGCGGGCGCTTGCGGGCAAGATTTGCAACCTCCGTCGGGGTGTGCCCATTCCAGCTCGACGCCATCCGGATTGCCACGCGCGGGCCCGCAATCCTTCGGATCCTTGGCGGCCAGAGAGATGAGCGGATCTCCGAGCGCTGGCGCAACCGGCGAGCTCGACGCGACCGCGGGCGCCGAGGCGAGCGGCGAAGGCTCCGCGGCGGGCGCTGAACGCTCGTGCGCACTGCGCACGGGCCGTGCTGCATCTTCCCCCTTGGAGGCCAGCAATCGACAGGACCGCAAGCCAACGTCGCCCAGAAGCCGCCAAAACCACCGCCACGAAATTGCATGTTGCAATCCACCCGCGTCAAACATCGGGCAGTCTGGCCGCTCTCGAAATCCCGCTCCACGTGCCCGAAGAGCTGGTCTACCCTGCTCGACTCGAACGCCCGCGCCTTCGAAAATCGACATGGCGACCCTCTTGAAGTTCAAGCGCCTCGGTTGGGCCGCGACCTTTGCGTTGGTCACGCTGGTTGCGCTCCTGTCCTATGTCTCTGGGCGTCGCTACTTGGCGGCCGTGCGCGCGGTCGAGCACACGCTGGCAGTGCAATCCGCAATCAACGCCACATTGTCACTGCTCAAAGACGCCGAGACCGGGCAACGCGGACACACCCTGACCGGCGACGCGCAATTTCTCGAGCCCTACCAGGCGGCGCGCGCAGAAATTCCGCGTCATGTGGCGCGGCTCTTCGAGCTCACTCGGGGCGACTCGATACAGGTTGGGCGTCTGACCTCTTTGCGCCGATTGATCGACGACAAACTCAGGCACAGTGAAGCAGTCATCCAGCTGAGCAACGAAGGGGAACGGGCGCGCGCCTTCGATCTCGTACGCGCGGGCCGAGGCAAGCAAATCATGGATCGCATCCGAGCCGTGTGTCGCGCGATGTCGGACCACGAAGAAGCGCTGCTGCAGGTGCGCAAGCAGGCCGCGCGCAAATCGGAGTTCACGGCCATGTGGGGGATCGGGATCGGATCCGTGGCCATGGTGCTGGTCGCGCTGTTCAGTTTGGCCACGGTTCATCGCGACGTAGAACAGCTGAAACACACCGCGGAAGAGCTTGCCACGAGCGAAGAGCATTACCGCATGCTCACCGAGCAGAGCAGTGATCTCGTGCGCCTACTCGCCTTGAACGGCGCCATCATCTACGTGAATCCTGCCGTCGAGCGACTGCTCGGCTACAGCGTGAAGGAGTATCTGGCGCTGGCGCCGCGCTCGCTGATGCACCCGGACGAACTCGCAACCGCCGCCATGATCGTGTCCGAGATTCAACAACGAACCCGGAGCGCCGGTGTATCGACCTATCGTCTGCGCCACAAATCGGGCGAATATCGCTGGTTCGAAGTACATTGGGCCGTTCAGCGTGACGCGCAGGGCGCGCCGCGCGACGTGCACACGGTGGGGCGTGACGTCACTGCTCGTCTCGAGTCCGAACGACGCCTGAATGCGTACGCGACCGAGCTCAAAACACTTTCGCTGCGCGACGAGCTCACTGGCCTCTACAACCGGCGCGGCTTTTTGGAGGTCGCCGGTCAAGCGCACGCCCAGGCATTGAAAGATGCCTCTTTCGCGGCGCTGATCTTCATCGATTTGAATGGGCTGAAGCGCATCAATGACGAACTCGGCCACGACATCGGCGACCTAGCGTTGCGCGACGCTGCCGAAGTGTTGCGCAGCGCGCTGAGGGCTACCGACGTCCTAGCGCGTCTGGGCGGCGATGAATTCGTGGCGTTTGCGACTGGCTTCAGGGCAGCTGAGCTCGAGTTGCTGCGCGATCGCCTGCGCAAGCTGGCCGAGCAGCGCACGACCGAGCAAGCGCGAAGCTTTCGCCTCTCGATGAGCGTGGGTGCTGCCTGCCTCTCGCCCGGCTCCGAGCGCACACTGAGCGAGCTGCTCGACGAAGCCGACGCCGCCATGTACGAGCAAAAGAACGCGCGCCGCGCCGCAGGCGGTATTTCCGTCCCTCCCGGGCCGCGCAGCGAGCCGGGCTAGACACGACAATGAAAGGTCCCTAGTTCGGAGCGCTGTGCGCGTCGGGGTACGCCGACAAATGACCATTGTGCCGGGAGCCGCGCGCCGCATACTCGTGGCGCGGAACTCGGGGCAAGGGCGATCAGTTTGGCTAACCCGCAACTCAGCGACAGGCGACCGGATCCGGAGGACTATTCGTGCCTCCAGGACGGGTTTGCGCGACGAAAGCGCCGTTACCTGCGAATGCTAGCGGCCTACGAGGAGGACGCGAAGGTTCATCCGGAGCGCGTCATGGCCATGGCGCGCAAGTACCTGCTGGACCGCGAAGTCAGCGCGACGGATCCTGCAAAAGGCTGGGTCAGGCTGCGAACACCGCTCAAAGAAGAGTGGGTGAAGCGTGTCAACGATGCGGTCAAGGCGGATCGCAAGACGCGCGCGGAAGCCAAAGCAACGCTCTGGACAGACGACCCAGTCACGCGCAACGAGGGGCTCTGGGGTCCGGCTGAAGAGAACGTTGGACTCGTCACTGTGCGACTGGTGCTGCCGGTGCTCGAGGCGAACGCCGAGGAAACGGCCGGTGACGAGGACGAAACCTGGAAGCCAGTGAAGTTTCCGCCACCGCTGATGGTCAAAGTTCCGCGCCCCGACCAACGTGCGCGCGCGAAAGAACTGGTGCGGCTCGTGAACGAACTCGGTGTGGTGCAAATGGTGCCGGGTGCCACGCACGGAAAGGCGATCAGCGAAGTCTTGCTGGAGCGCGTCGAGAGAATCGTGCCGGACACGGTGGACGTCGTGGCGCTGGCGTCGCGGGCCGAGCCGCTCGTGATCGATCCCCTCGGCGACCGTCCCGTCGAGCCCAGTGATTTCATCGCGCGGATCAAGCCGGGTTTGAAGGCATTTCTGGATACGCTTTGGGCCCCCATCCCGGATCCAAAACCCGAGGAGCGTGGCGATTTCATTGCGCGCTGGATCGGTACGGCACCGAGCATGGATCCGAGCCTGCTGCTCGATGCGTTTGGGCTCGAGCATGCCTCGAACCTGTTTTGGCTGCACAGCCTGTATCCAAAGAGCGGCGACATCAAACGCGTACTCGCCCTCCACGCGTACCTCGCCATGCTGACGGCGACGCCAGTTCAGGACGCTCTTCCGGCCCTTTCGAATCTGGTGGCCTTTCACATCGAGCCGAGGTTGGGTGCATTCGGAACCTGGGTGCTCGAACGAACCGACACGACGTACGGGCCGCCCGATCCGGCGCGCGCGGACGCGCTGCTCGAGGGCGACGACTTTCTCTACCGTGCGCTGGTTTGCAAAAGGGACGATCGACATTTCTTCCGTCTCGATCCCGCGCCGCTCGTTCCACCCGGTTGGACCTGGCCCGCGAACGACGCCGACTTCGTCTATTGGTGGATCGCGATTCTGAAACGGCACTGCGCCGAACACCTCATGGTGCTGAAAGATACCGCGGACTTCCACGTCACGGATCTGCTGCGCTTTGCCTGCCTATTTCAGCTGTTCGAGGGCCAGCCGGACAGCCGCGTGCCTCGCTATGTGGCTGACGCGATCAAGGCCGCACTACTGCACTTCAAGTACTGGTTCGACGAGCCCGGTGCCAACGGCAACAACGGTGCCGAGATGACGTTCTGGTCCGAGAATCATCAGATCCAGTTTCACGCCTCGCAATTCCTCGTCGGCCAACTATTCCCTGACGAAATCTTCCCGCGTTCAGGACAAACCCGCGAAGGCAAACCGATGACGGGGCGAGAGCACCTTCAACGCGGCCGCGAGCGCTTGGAGCGTTGGCTCGATCGGCGCCTCGCCTTCGGCTTCAGTGAGTGGAACTCGCCCGGCTACTACAACGAGGATCTGCCACCGGTCCTCAACGTGGTCGATTTCAGCCGCGATCCTGCGCTGGCCAGCAAGGCAGCGATGGTCATGGACATCTTGATTTTCGACCTCGCCCGCAACACTTGTCGCGGGAGCTTCGGCGTCAGCGCGGGTCGAGCGTACTTCGAACACAAGGCCTATGGCTGGGAGCAGTCGGTCGGCGAGACCATCGAAGTCTTGTTTGGTTCGCGCGGCGACCACCTGCGGGGTGAAACCACGGCCAACGCGCTTTGCACCTCGTTGAAATACACCGTACCCGACGCGCTGCTCGCGATCGGTCGTGATCGTCTATTGCTGGATCGCTTCGAGCCCTTCGTATTTCGCAATCGGGTTTCGATCGACATGGACGAAGCGCACGCCCACGGCATCGGCTTCGAGACGGAGGCGGACGCCGCGTTTTGGTGGGGCCTGGGCGCGTACTTCGACCCGAAAACGCTGGAGTTGACGCGCGAGGTCGCGGGTCGCTTTCACAACCTGTCGGATTCCACGCCACTCTCGCTACTCTTCAAGCTCGACTTCGTTTCCAGCTATTGGAAGGCCCTATTGCTCGATAGCGCCGAGAGGGTCGCAGGCGGGGCAGTCACGGGCGCTTCGGCGTTACTGCTGGCGGCACCGTTTCCCATCAACCTCGCTGCAGGAACCGTACATCTGGCTTCGGTGGAGCTGATGGTAGAGGGCTTGATCAACCTCGTCGGAGATCTAGCCGTGATGATCAAGAACGCGCTCGAGGCGGCTTGGGATGCCATCACGGGGCAGGACCCGCCCAAGCCCGACATCCCGCAGCCTGCGCTGCAACGTGCGTTCGAAGACATGCTGATGACCTTCAACGGGGGCAATCAGCTCACTCGGGCAAACCTGTACCTCTACTCCAACGGCGACGCGATGCTCTCCAGCGTGCAGGACCATCGCCCGCGCACGATTTCGTTCCAAAAACAGCCCTGGCTGGCCTCGCTCGGCTGCGACGCCTGCGTTTGGACCAACGCGCCGATGGATCCTGGGGGCTCTGTCGGGACAGTGGGTTGGGAGGTCTTCAAGCATCTCGCCACATGCCAGATTGGGCGCGTGGTGGGTGATGTCGTGAGCGCCGCGCAAATCGGGCTCGACGACATCAAGGGCGAGGGCCTGCGCGATTGGGGAGGCTCGATTTGCCTGCCCAAAGTTGCGCAGCACCGCGGTGTCGCGATCATCGCCTACGACTTTCCCTCGCAGCGCAGCGAGTTCAGCGCCACCTTCACGCACGCCTGGTTCCCTTGTGAATTCTTCGACGAGGTCAGCCCGGCCCCCGTGAACGATGCTTGGCTGCCGAGCGGCGATGGCGGAAGAACTTGGGTCTTCGCGCGCAAAGACGATGGCTACGTCGCGCTCTGTTCCGCGCGCCGCGTCCGGTTTCTGAGGGACGAGCGCTTCAAGAACGATCCGGATCCGGATTCCGATCGAACCTTGGGCGAAGGGCGTTTCACTTCGACCGAGCTGCGCGCCGAGGATGGCAGCAACATTTGGGTTTGTGCCATCGGCAGCCGCCAGCAATTTTCGAGCTTCGCCCAGTTTTGCGAGCGAATTTCCGCATCCTACCTGCACTTTTCCGGGGTTTCCGAGCTGGGACAACTGCAATGCACGTTCGACATGCCCGCCGGCAACGATGACGGCTCGACGTTTCGTTGGGAGCTCTTCTTCGACGACGACGAGGCGCATCTCGACGGCGCACGCCACCCGCTCGGCTCGTATCCGCGCTTCGAAGGTCGTTACGTCGAAGGCCGGCGGCCAGGGCGCGTGGAGTTTGGTGAACCGTTGTACAAGCTCGTGCATCCCATCACTGGACTGTGGGTTTCGCACGATACTCAGCGTGCGCGGCGCGAGCTCGCGCCGGCACAGCGCTGCGTTGCCCAGCCTCGCCCAGCCAGCGCCGCTCGCGCCAAAGTCCTACTCACCCCCGCGCGCGTCGCCGCGTGGCAGCGACAAGTCGAAGACAGCAGCCGAGTTTCCGCCTCACGCCTCGCCGAGCGCAGAGGCAGCCTATCCAGACCCAAAGCAGGAGATCTGCCATGATCAGCAATTGTCGCCGCCTCGCTCGTCTCGCGACCTACACGCCCATTCGCTTTGCCGACGACGAGGAAGCGACCGGCGATCTCGTCACCGTCGCGGGGCTGATCCGCGGGCTCGACATTCAACCCGGGGAGTTGGACGCGCTGCGCACTCCGGATCTGATGGCACATCATCAACGAGCGCTAGAAGCCTTCTCCGAGCTCACGCGGGCCGACTCCGCCGACCGCGTTTTGGCCGCAACCGCGCAGCTGGACGGCATCCCACGCAGTGAACTCGTCGCCGTCGCGGAGTCGGTGCGCGAAGCTCGCGCGAACGCGCTGGCAGCGGCGATGGCCGCGCTCGAAACGCCGGCCTCGGAACCCCCGCCGAACGGCGGCCCCGCTGCTGGCTTGGTGCCCCCTTGGACACAAGCAGCGTCGCGCTGGAAGCGCGCTGTGGCCACGGACGGCGCCTTCGACGTGGCCTCGAGCTCGACGGTCCTGACTTGGCACCCCGAAAGCTCGCCAGTGGCAACGCGGCTGACCCGAACTTCCGCTAAGGCAGCTCCCCTGCATGCTCCATTAGCAGATCGAACGAGTTTGATTTTCCGCCCCGGTGCGTCGCTCGACTTCGCCAAATACCTGACGGTCATCAAACCTTACGTTCCCCCGGGAACCGACCTCGCCACGCTGGACCCGATCGCGGCGCTCGATGAGCTCGACCGCAAGACCGCCGGCTGCACGATCGTGATTGATGCACTTGCTCGCCGCAACGTGCAACCACTCGGGCTCTTGCACCTCGAGTCTCTGGAGATGACCCCAGTGGACGTGCAGCGTGGCGAGCTCGTCTACAGTTTGCCGCTGGCGCCCCACGAAAAGGTGACCCTCTCGCACAAGGAATGGGCCGTGCGGGAAACCGAATTCAGTGAGTTCGTGCAGGACTCGATCGAGAACTACAGCGAACGCGGCGTCGTAGAAACCGACGAAATGGCGATCGCGACCCAGTCGGAGACACGGAAGACGGAGCGCTCTGGCCTGGGTTCATCGGGAGGAGTCGTGGTCACGGGCCCGGCCGACGCGACGAGCACCGTCGTCACGAATAGCCAATCGCAGCAGGAGAGCCGGCGCCATGCGCAAACCGTGACCTCGCAGGCCTCGTCGCGCTCCGTGCGGGACCACAAGCTCTCTTTCACGGTTGCGACCGTCACCGGAACCGAAGACTTCACGTCGCGCTTGCTCGAAAACCCGAGCGAACGCGCGATGCGAATCGACTACTTCCGGCGCATGAAGGGCTGGCGCCTCGATCTGTACCGCACGGGCGTGCGGCTCGCCTACGACATCGTGATTCCCGATCCCGGGCGCCGCCTGCGGCTACGGCAGGAGTTGATCAAGAATTACGATCGCGCGCTGGTCGCAACCTTCGATCCTGGGCTCCAACCCGGCGACGTCGACCGAGACAACTTCATGAACTACGCCGGGGCCTACGGCATCGCGCTGCCCGCGCCGCCCGCGGACCCGGATACGAGTAGCATCTACAAGCAATGGCAGCTGAACGTGTTCGCGGCGCTCCGCGATGGCGCCTACGCCAAATTCAGCCAAGTCAAGGAGAACATCCGTCAACGGCGGTCGGAGCTCGCTCGCGAGATCGACACTGGCGCAGACGCGGAAACGTTGCGCCGCCTCGAGCGCGAAGAGATTCAGCGCCTGACCCTAGCGTGGCTGGTGCCCGGCTTTCCGCGCAACGTGGCGTTACCGGCGGCGCCGACCGAACCGCAAGGGCTGAGCGACGCCTCCTGGCAGCACGCCCTCGAGTTCGGCGAGTACATCAAGTTCGTTCACCAGGCCATTGATTGGTCGCGGATGGCCTACTTTCTCTACCCCTACTACTGGAGCGCCCAGCAGCTCGATCGCTTGTTCCTGCGTCATCCAGACGCCACGCATCGCGATTTTTTGCGCGCGGGTGCGGCACGCATCGTCGTTCCGATCGTTCCCGGTTTCGAGGAAGAGCTCACCGCCTTCGTCGACAAGGGACGGGTCGGCAAATTGCCCAATGGCCACCGCTTCACGCGCGTCGTCAGCGCGGTCCGCAAGGCCAACCGGGACTTCATCGGCGACGACGTGAACGACAGCGACAGCCCAACGGAGCCGGGCAGCGACGTAGAACCCGGAAGGCGCCTGATCGGGTCCTGGACCGAGTTCACCCCGACCGGCGCCCTGGATCTGGACGTCGTAACGATGCCGATCAACGAGCTCTAGAACTCCCCTACCCGGGCTTCACTCAGGCGGCCAGCAGGCGAGCAGCGGCAGGAGAGAGCACCTCCGCGATGCCCCACTCAGCAGCAGCGGCGAGGCATGCCACATCGACATTGCTGCGCAGGCTGAGTTCTTGAACGTCCACGCGCGGCCACGGAGCGGCGAACGCGGCGCGCACGCTGGCAATCACTTCCGCATCGCCGCTCTGCAGCGCCCAAGCCACGAGGCGGAAGGACAACACGGCATGCCTGGCCTCTTCTTCCGCCATGCTCTGCAGCACTGCGCGCACGGCGGGCTCGGGCGCGTGCTCAGCCGCCACGCTCAACACGTGCGCACCGAGCGTCTCCGCGAGGCAACCATCGCGCACGGCGTCGGCCGCCAGCTCGGCCAAGCCGATGCGCGAGGCCAGCGAGCCTTGAAACGGAAAGGGACCTGCCACTATTTCAGCCCCGCCACCGAACAGACGCGAAAGTTCCCAGCACTGCTCGGCGTGCTTCACTTCTTCCAACGCTGCCTGGTGCACCTCACCCAAGAGCGCGCTCGGCGCACCGAGCGCCATGAGTTGCAGCGAGAGGCGCGCAAAGGCGGCCACGGACGCATGCTCCCCAGAGCCGGCCAAGGCCCAAGCAGCCGCGCGCGCCGAGTCCGTCGCGGGCGACGCCGCAACCGAAGCGAGCAGCGAGGCCTGACGCAGCTCGCCACCTTCCCAATACGGGCGCCCGACGACGCAGCCCTTGTCAGTATCGGTGACTTCGGCGGGGTAACAGCAAGCTTCGGTCTGCGCTTGACCCGTGAGCCGCCGCTTGCCTTCACCCTTCAAGGCCACCACCTCGGAACCGCAGCTCTCTTCCGAGTAAAGATCTTTGATGCTTAGCGAGCGCGCCGGCGGGCACGTCGTTTGATCCGCCGGCACGGACAGACACGCTTGTCCGTCGTGTGTCCCACTACAAGCCGACAGCGCCCCCAAAATCGAGACCAGCAACGTACTTTTCATGATTGTCGCTCCACCACGCTCCACCGCCTTGGACTGAGCCTAGCAGCGTCGGGGTGACAGAGCACGGTCGACGCGCTCCTGCGCACGAAACACCCCACATGTACTCTGCAAAATGGCGCGTTCACGGTAGACCTCGATTGTGCCATTCTGACTGGCCATGTCCGAAATGCTGTCCATCGTCCAACAATCGAGCGAGCTGATGATCGTGCAAAAGCGCGAACTCGCCGAGCTCTTTGGCTTCGAAACGCGCAACAAATACGCGATCGAAGTCAATGGTGCGCCCTTCGCGTTCGCCGCCGAGCAAGGCAAAGGCGGGCTGGCCTTCTTGGCGCGCATGTTCGTCGGCCACTGGCGAACCTTCGAGATCCACTTCTTCGACAGCGCGCGACAGCTCGTACTCCGTGCCGTGCACCCGTTTCGCTTCCTGTTTCAACGGCTCGAGGTCAACGCCGCCAGCGGGCGCCCGATTGGGGCCATTCAACAGCGCTTCGCCATCTTCTCCAAACGCTTCGACGTCACCGATCCGAGCGGCCGGCTCCTACTCAGCGTCTCGTCTCCCATCTGGCGCCCCTGGACGTTCGCATTCGAACGCGACGGCCGCGAACTCGCCCGCGTCGAAAAGAAGTGGTCCGGCATGCTGCGAGAAGCCTTCACCGACGCCGACCGCTTCCGCGTCGCCTTCCCGTCCGCCGAGCTCAGCCAGGACGAACGCTCCCTCGTGCTCGCCGCCGCCATTTTCATCGACCTGCAGTACTTCGAGCAGAAAGCGTAGCAGCGCTTCACGCTTTGAGCGCGCAGCGCGTTTGCTCAGCTCGGCCCCATTCCGACTGGCCGCGCTGGCCTGACAGGG
>Ga0315912_10003120_pt1 | contig 16773 bp, 13 predicted proteins | sample VfabasoilMG_FD_204469 | JGI IMG/M metagenome (GOLD analysis project Ga0315912, IMG submission 204469) | Garden soil microbial communities collected in Santa Monica, California, United States - V. faba soil | ecosystem: Environmental > Terrestrial > Soil > Garden | place: USA: California... | reverse complement strand
GTCGCCCCCCCCCGGGGGCCGCGGGGGGGGGGGGGGGGGGGCCCCCCGCCCCCCCGGGGGGGGGGGGGGGGCCAGCTGAGCGCCGCCGAGCGACTGTGGCGGCACGGCATGTACTGCGACGGGTGGCAGCGGCGCACCCAGCGGTGGCAGTCCCGCGTCACTCAACCCGGGCGCGACCGGGGCCGGCGGCGCAGGTGCACGCGGTGGAGCCGGCTTGGGATTGGGCGGAGGAGTCTGCAGCGCCATGGAGGTGGTCGAGGCCGGATCACCCATGTACCCGCGCTGACGAGCGTACTGCTTCATCGCGTCGTTGATGAGGTAATCCACGGAACACTCAAGTTCCTTCGCCATCTCTTCGAAGGTCGCCCAAAGAGAATCTCGGCACTGAAAACTGTGAGGCGTCTTCTTGCTTGCTGCGCCCATATCTAACGGTACTTGTCTATTTGGCTTGAGCTTCTGGGGCGGGGGTTGCCTCAGCAGCTTTTGTTTCGGCCGGAGCCCGGCCCTTCATCGCAGGGACGAGACAATACTCCACGAAGTTCCCAACTGTAGCGACTTCTTTGAGTTCCGGCCCGTCTTTTCCGGCCACTGTGCAGCTCCAGGCACATTCTTCGGCGTCTTTGGGACAAGACGGTACTTTTTCCGTGTCGCTGGTGAAGGGCTCCACCTTGGCCAGATCGGCCTGAGTACCGTAACCGTAATAATACCCCAACGCCGAAAGACGCACGGGCACGGGTTGATTGGTGGCTGAGTACTTGCTGACGAGTTCTGCGGTGTCGCCTTTGACGTCCTTGAGCCCGGGGCCGTAGGTGAGCGCCTCGGTGATGGCCATATGTTTGATCTTGCCGAGCTGAGCCATGAAGTCGTCGATGGTCTTGCTGTCGGTCATCTTCAGGAGCAAGGCGGCGGCGATCCAACGCAGCTTCCAGCGGTCGCTCTCGAACAAGCCGTACAGGCGCTCAGCAACTTGCTCCCGCGAAAGCTCGCCCACGCGCCGTGATGCGACGTCGCGCAGCGAATCAGGCGTCTCATTGTCCGCTAACAAATCGAGCATCAGCTTGGCGTGCGCTTGGTTCTTGCGATCCAGATTGTTTTCTAGGCCAGCCAGGGCCGCGGCCCTGCGTTTCTCCGGATTTTCTTTGTTGGCGGCGTAGGTCAGCAGATAATCAACGATGGGCTTTTGTCCCACGTTTTTCATGGCGCCAAACAAGCGCAAAAGCTCCTCTTCTTGGTAGGCCTCGAGCTGCTTTTCAAACTGTTTGGGCTTGACGGTGAGACCAGAGGCCTTGTTGGCGGCCTCGACCGTGGGAGCCTTCTGTTTGATCCAGGCTTCTGAGTCGACGTACTGCGCCACGACAACCATGCGCTTGCTGGCGTCCAGCTTGGTGGCGTCGTCGCCCAACTCGTAAATGAGCTGCGAGAGCTCGCGGATCTTTTTGAAATCTGCCGCGATGAGCGGTGTGAGCCCACGGACCCCGGCGCTCCGTGTGTGTCTGAGCACTTGCTCCATGCCGTAGAGTTGGGTGGTGTCATCCATGCGCGCCACGAAGTTGTGCTGGCACCAACCAATGAGTGCGTCGTTCAGGGAGCGCTTGATCTCCTCATCGCTTACCAAGCTCCCTTCGTTGTGGGTGAGCAAGGCGTAGGCCGCGTCCTTGTAAGGGATGGACTCGTCGGCTTGATCGCCTTCTGGAACCTCCGCCATGCCCTCCACCAACTTGGGGGCAAGGCCAGAAATGATGGGTTTGCGTTCGGACGCATCCATGTCCGAAAGCCCGTCGAGCAGCCCGATGTATTCGTCGCTTCCGAGCAGACCGACGGCGCGCCCGCCGCGGGGCTTCATGGTGACGAGAGTGAGCGCGGCATTGACGCGCAGCGCCATGGGGTACTTGTCGTGCTGGAGCACCGCGATCAGCTTGCGCGGACCTGATGCCTTGCGCGCCCAAGCGGCCACGTCGTCGTCGGTGATCCTGCAGCCAGATAGGGAGGTGGTCGCAGCGACCATCAACAGTGCGGACGAAAGCACCCACGCACGTCCCATCGAACTTCTCATGTTCTTTCCCATCCTCTTGCCATGCTCTTTCATCCCTGACATTCCCTGATCTGCTCTTCGTCCGAGTCAGTGCGCTTGCCCGACTGCCGTCTTGGACAGCCCAGCGCCCAGCGCGCCCCGCTCCTCGGAAAAGACTCTGGGAGGATAGTACACGTCGAGAATTTTCCTCACCAACTGTTGGTCGAGCAGGGACTCGTTCCTTTCGTGAAGTACATCATGAAGTTGGGAGGGAAAAATTTTGGCCGTCCTCAGGAGTTGATGTAGGTATATTGTGCACATGGGAGCACAGGCCTTCATTCCGCCTTCTTTGGCAAGCCCCAGTCCTCTGGAACGACCCGACAGGTCGCGTTGGGCGGAGGCCTGCGCACTGCTTTTGTTTTTTTGCGCCGTCTTTCTCCTGCTCGCTCTGTTGAGCTTTGAGGCATCTCCGCACAATCCCGAGCTGCACGGAGCCAACTGGATGGGTGCTGTGGGCGAGGCTGTGGCGTCCCTTTTGGTCCTGGGCTTTGGTGCCGCAGCTTGGTGGTTGCCGGCTGAGTTGCTCATGATGGGCGCGCCACTGCTGCGTGGACGTCGGCCGGACATGGTCGGGCTGCGCCTGGCAGGGGACGTCGTCATCTTGTTGCTGATTGCCTCGCTGATTCAGGTCGCAACTCCAGAGCTTTTGGTGTTTGGGCAATGCGGCGCCAGCGGCAACGTGGGCCTGCTGTTTGGTGAGCTGATGCGCGGCTTGTTCTCGGCGCCTGGCTCATTTTTGGTGGGTCTTACGGCCATTGGCCTGATCCTGATTGGTCGCTCCAGTTTCTCCTTCATCACCTTGTGCACGCGCGCGCTCGCTTGGTACCGCCGGGCGCTAGCGTTCTTGTTGGAGCTTTGGCGCCGCGGCTTTGCGCTGTGGAAGAAGGCGAGTGAGCTGCGCAGTCATCAAGAGCAACAGCAGCGCGAAAATGCGGTGGCCTTCAAGAGCTGTGACCAAGAAAAGGATGCACGCATCTTGGCGCAGCTGGAAGCAAATGCACCCTGGATCCCGCAGGAAGCTACCGGGACACCACCCGTTAGCGTCGCCGCTGCTCTGCGCCAGCACATGCGCATGAGTGATCTGTGGGACGAGGACTCTAGCCCGTACGGTCCAACCATGGACATCTCGAGCGACGCCGGGCCCAGCGCAGTTCGCGCTCCGGAGCCAGAGCTTGAGAGCGGCCCCGATTGGGCGACCTTAGCGTTTGGTGATACCGACGGTCAGCCTGACCAGGTAGAGGACAGCGCGCAGGAGGCGGACGAGGACGAGTTCGAAGATACTGAGTCGGTGGAGTCCGCAGCGGACGAGTATGACTCCGAGGACTCCGAGGACTCCGAGGACGACGCTGCCGCCCTGGATGAGTCTGAGCCAGATGAGTTCGAGGATGAGTCGAGTGACGTGGGGACTCGGCCCAAGATCGTCGATACTTCGGCGGCCCAGGCGCCGCGTTTGGCCAAACCGGAGCGCGCTGTGCGCGGCGGCAGCTCGTTTGAGCTGCCCGATACCGAGCTGCTGTTGCCGGCGTCGGACGACGAAGTTCAGGTGAACAAGAGCGTCGTGCTCCGCTACGCCGATCTCTTGGAAAAGACGCTCTTGGACTATGGCGTAACCGCCAAGGTGGAGGAGATCCACCCGGGCCCCACGGTGACGACCTATGAAGTGGCGCCACTGGCTGGGACCAAGGTGAGCAAAGTGGCTGGGTTGAGTGATGACTTAGCCCTGGGTCTTTCCCGCAAAGTGCGCATCATCGCTCCCATCCCCGGGAAGAGCCGCATTGGTTTTGAAATTCCCAACGACGAGCGGGTGCCCGTCAATCTGCGAGAATTGGTGGAAGACGAACGCTTTCAGCAATTGTCCAAGAAGGCAGCCCTGCCCGTTGTGCTCGGTCGCGACATCGTGGGCGCGCCGTTCTACGCGGACTTGGCCGCCATGCCCCACGTGATCGTGGCGGGCGCCACGGGGGCGGGCAAGAGCGTGGGGCTCAACGTGATGCTCTCCAGCTTGCTCTTCAAGCGCACCCCCGAGGAGCTGCGCTTGCTCATGATCGACCCCAAGGTGGTCGAACTCGCGCCCTTCGATAAGATCCCGCACCTGCTGTTGCCTGTGGTCACCGACATGAACCAGGCGGCCCAGGCGCTGAAATGGGCTGTGGATGAGATGGAGCGTCGCTATCAATTGTTTGCCGAGGCGGGCACCAAAAATATCACCACGTACAACCGCTACGTCGAGCGGGTGAAGGAAGGGAAGATCCCGCCCCCACGTCAGGCCTCGGTGCAGGCCGTGGACCACAACGGTGACTTGATTGAAGTCCCCGTCTCAAAGAACGGCAGCGATGGGGTCAAGCTGCCAGAGCTCATCCCCTACATCGTCATCGTCGTGGATGAATTTGCCGACTTGATCATGCAGCAGGGCAAAGACGTTGAAGCGGCCGTGGCGCGTTTGGCGCAAAAGGCCCGCGCCGCGGGCATGCATGTCATCGTCGCCACGCAGCGCCCCAGCGTGGACGTCATCACTGGCATGATTAAGGCCAACTTCCCCTCGCGCATCGCGTTTCGTGTGGCGCAAAAGGTCGACAGCCGCACCATCTTGGATGAGATGGGCGCAGAAGTCCTGCTCGGTAAAGGCGACATGTTGGTGAAGCTCAACGGGGCCACGGACACACTGCGTGTGCAATGCCCGTTCGTTTCGGAAGAGGAAATCAACCAGCTTTGCGACCACCTGCGCAGCCAGGGTGAGCCTGAATACGACGACGCCATTTTGGAGCCGAGCGAGGCTGACGAGCAGGAGCTCAAAGACGAGCCGGTGGACGCCCGCTTCGACGAGGCGCTGCTCATCGTCCGCGACAGTCAACGTTGCTCGACCTCGTGGCTCCAACGCAAGATGACCATTGGCTACAACCGAGCTGCCAAAATGGTCGATATGATGGAACGCCGCGGCTACGTGGGCCCCCCCAACGGCTCAAAAGATCGTGAGGTCTTACTGCCACCCTAGGTGGCCCAAGTGGGCATGAGCGCCGTGGCCCTTGGCACCCCTCGAGGCCGCAGAGCCAGCCCAAGTGGGGACCCGGGCCAGCACGAACGCGCCCGCCAGCGCCTGGGGGCGTAGGTTTTGCGGTCGGACTCCCGTGGGTGTATTGAGACAGAAGTATATATTGCAGTCCGACCAGGATGTTTCTGACGGGTTTTCGCTATAGTCGCGGCCGCGCACATGTCGTTTTTTTCCGTTCCACCACCATATGACGATGACCATGAAGACGTCGCTTGGGCGCTGCGTGCGGCCTCTGCCCAATGGAAACGGGACGCTCATCAAGACGCCATTCACTGGATCCGACGTGCGTCGGAGACTGCCCAGGAAGTAGGGGCGGTTGGTCGGGCGCAAGAGCTGGCGCGCCTCGCCACCATGTTGACCAACGCTGCGATGCCCGCGGTCGCACCTCCCCCTCCTCCAGGCGCAGTGGCACCTCCGGCTCACGTGCCTGCCGTGCATCACGCACCCCCCTCGGTCAGCGTCGACTACGAGATCGTCGACGTCGATGTCGAGATCGATGACTTGGATGAGGATTTGGAAGACGGGGACGATCTGGATGAGCTCGATGATGACGACGACATCGAACTCTTGGATGAAGACGGCGCAGTAGAAGAGATTGAAGACGTGGCGGACGCCACGCCCGAGCCTGTGTCCATTGCGCATCTGGCTCAAAGGTCCACGGCCAGTGCGCCGCTGGGCTATCGGCCAGTTCCGCCCCCCACCCTGCCTCCACCCGGACGCAGTGCGGTGAGTTCTGGGCCTCCTTCGTCCTCGCGGGGCGGTCGCGCGCAGCATTCGTCGATTCCGATGAGTGATCGCCCCACTGTGGCTCCGACTCCCGGAGTCGCGGCCCAGGGTCGCGATGGGGCGCCGCGCTCGTCGCGCTCGCCGACTGGTCGCTTGCGCGCTCCTGGCCGTGCCGACTCCGCGCGCCCACCCGCTTCGACACGACTGACACACACCGGGCCTCAAGGCACCATCCACGATGCACCGTCTCAGTCCGAGCCGAGTTCCGAGCGTTCTAGGTCGAGCCGTCCAGGCTCCGAACGTCCGGGCTCAGAGCGATCGCGCCCGGGCCGGACGACGACGCCTCCCAAGTTGGATCGCATTCCACCGTCCATGCGCCCCGAACCATCGGGTTTGGATTTGGATGAAGAGATCGAACGCGAAATGGACGGCGTGCCGCGCAGCTCGCGCCCCCCGGGCAGCAATGAAGAATACGATGAGCTGCAATTCGCCGATGAGGTGATCACCAACCGCCGCAAGACCTCCTCGCTGCCCCCGCCCATTCCCGACCTGGGTCCACTGCCACTCGAGACGTCCTCGGTGCTCCCCATCGAAAATCAAACGGCTGCCGAATACGCCCAGGGGCGTCGCCCGGTGGAGCACGATCACGAAGCGCTCGAGAAGGAGTTGGGCGTCGACTTGAGCGTGCGCGGTGTGCAGGCGGCGCGCGCGCTGGTCAGCAACTTCTCGACCAGACCGACGGCGCGCAGTCTCGAAGAAGATACCGGTTCAGTGCGCCCCTCGGCCTATCCCAGCTCGGCGCCGCCCGGGGTGGTCAGCGGCGTGCCCCGCGCAGATTCAGACATTCCTGAGTTGGATATCGGCGCGGCTTCCCCGGTGCCCGGAAGGACCGCGGTGCGTCCCGCCGTGGCGTCCCAAGTCCCGCGCATCACCAGCGCCCAAAACGAACCCTACGCGCTCGCGCCTTCGGCCAGCCTCCCGCCAGTTGCTGCCAACTGGTCGTTGATTGAACCCCCCTCACGACCCACCCAGGCGCCACCGCCCTCGAGCATGAGCGACCCCACCGGTACAAAAGACGGTGCGGACAGATATCACACCCCCATTCCCGTTCCTGGATTTGCAGACAGCGATCTGCCACCCACGTCGGCGGCACCCGATGCCGATGAGTTCGAGGAGCTCTTCTCCAAGATCTCCATCCCGCCGGCGCACACGCGTGAACCAGCCTCTGGACGAACGCGGGTAGTTGGATTGGACGGGCCCAGCAGTCATTCGCCCACGGTTCGTCCGCAGTCGATCCCCGCTCAGCCGCTCTATGGTGCTGATGGAAGTGTGATGGTGGACGGGCTCGACCTGATGTCCGTGGATGGTTTCCAAGATCTCCCAGAGGAGTCGGCCCTGGCCCTCGCTGAGCGCGCTGAGCTCCGCACGCTCCAGGTTCAAGAAGAGATCAGCGGGTTTGGATTGGCCATTGTCACCCACGGCGCGGTCTCCCTCATGCCGTCGGTCGCCAACGCCACGTGTCGTGTGGCCACCAAGGGCCAGGTGCTCTTCACCCAAGGTACGCTCGAGGGCTCAGTCTCCGTGCGCATTGTCGGACTGGAGCAGGGCAGTCGCGTGGCCGTATTCGCCAAGTCTGATCTCGATCGCGCGGTGGCGAGCTGTCCATGGGTAGGTGACGAGCTGGCGGAGGTCGCCGATACCCACTTGGCGTTTGCGGGAGCAGCCATGGGTCCGCTGGGCCATTCGCTGGACGAGATGTTCCGCTTCATGGTGCTGGAGAAGTGCATCGTCAAACGCAAAGGTCCACGCGACGTCATCGCAATAGGTGGCAAGGCGATGGACGGTATGTACATCTTGGGCGGTGGCAGCTTGGAGGTGGTGGATGAGGGCGGCACGCTGCTCAAGCTGCTCGCCATGGGGGACTTCGTGTTTCCCGAGACGGTGCTCAGCGCTTCGCCGGCCGAGCACACCGTGCGTGCAGGTCCACGCGGCGCCTTGGTGCTGTATGCGCCGCGCAAAGCTGCTCATGAACTGCTCGCTACATGCCCGCCCTTCATCGAACTCCTGGCGGACTGACGGAGGGGGCGCTGCCCCCCCTCTAGAACTCAGCGAGCAAGCCGCCACGATGTCGCGCAGCGACGAGACGCGAGCACCGCGGCCGACCAAGTGGGAGGCCCCGGAGCGCAGACGGAACGTGGGGAGGAGGAGTCGGAATTTACTTCCGACGACGGAGGGGGCGCTGCCCCCTCAATTATTGAGGGGAGAACATCAGCGGGTAAGTGACCTGGACGATCCCGTTTTCGGGGGCGGGGAAGGCAATGCCGTAGAATGCGCTGGCCACGCAGCTCGTGGTCGTGGCGTCAGGCAGATCGCCCCCACCCGAAACGGCTGAGACCGCCCCGTCGCGACCGATCACGAACCGCACACTCACGCGTCCTTCGAGGTTGGGATTTTTGGCCAGCCCTTGCTCATAACACATGCGAAACCGGCCAAAGTTCTGCCGCACCACGCGCTGGATCACTTGGGCAGGTAAGCGGCCTGAGACCGTCGTGTCGCCGGCGGTGCGCATGATGGGCCCTTTGGCGACGTGGGTTCCACCTGGTCGACCAACGCCTAGCCCTGGGCCTACCTGCCCGGTGCCGAGCCCGATGGTTGCCAAGGGTCCACGGCCGATCCCCACGCCGTCCCCGAGCACAGCACCCCCTCCAAAGCCGATTCCCGAAAGGCCCAATCCGCCCACCCCGCTCGACTCGCCCAGTTCGTCACCCCACATCGCGCCCTGTGCTGTCAGATCGGCATTTCCTAGGGTCTGGTCGCGGCCAAAGACTGGATGATTGAAGCTTGCGCCCAGATCTGCGTGTAACAAACCAATCATACCGGCCTCGCGCGCCTCGCTGAGCAGTTGCTGACGATTCAACTTGAGCTCCGGGTTGTCCCGGGGCCCGCGCACCGCGGCTTGTTTTTGTGCCCGCGGCCCATCGACCTTGCCCGCGGCCCCCTCGTCGCCGGGCGCTTGTTTGCCCGCGGCCCCGCCATCGCTCCCTGATGACGCGACAGGCTGCGCGGTTTGTTCTTGTTCGCGCTCACTCGCGGCGTCGAGATATTGGCTGATCATGAGCAAGCGCTCTTGATCGAGTTGATTTTCATCCACAAGGCCGAGCGGGGGGGCAAAGAATGCAAGGGCGCCGAGCAAACTCAAAAACGTGGCGGCGCTGGCGCCAAAGTACAGCGGAATTTCCTTGTCGATCGCGTCGAGCAGTGAGTGGGGCAGGGGCGTGCTTTGTGCCACGAGCGACAGGTCCAGCTCCAAGCCTGGCAGTTGCAGGTGCAGCCGGTCACCCTGGGTCATCGGCAGCAAAACGCCACCCGGCGCGCCGCTCCTGGTCAGCGCATGCAACGAGTCCCCCGTGAGCCGTGCACCGTTGCGCAGCAAGCAGGCGCTGGATTGCCTGGGCAGCACCGCACAATAGCCCGCGCTCGCATCCAGGGTGAGCAGCTGCAGTTGCTGACAACCGAGGAGCTGGGGCGACACGGGGAAATCCACCTGCTCGCCCCGCAGCTGCGGTTGCCCGAGCGAAAACCCGCGCTCCGGGTCCACGTGCGCCACGCGCAGCACCGAGTGTCCCCAGCGTACAATGACTTCTAGGGTGAGGGTGGGTGCGTCACCTTGCTCTGTGACAAAACTGGTGGGCAAAAGCGCCGAAGACGCGGCAAGACGATCAAGCTTGGACGACCGATGGAACATGGACCGACCTCGTGGCGTGAGGGCTGTGCGGTGGGACCGCTGCCTGCACGTAAACTGCGCGCAACCGGGAAGTGAGAGCCAAGAGGGCGCGCAGCCGTCCTGCCTGACTGAGCGACGGCGCAGCGTGCGTCGTCACTAGCTACATCTGACACACGCCCAGCGCGTTTGTTCGCGGAGGGAGAAAGAGCGTACCAACAGCGGCAGTAGCCAGCATGAGCCAGGCAGAGTGTTACATTCGTTGGACTGTGATGCGCATCAGTTATCTCAAAGATCGTCCTGAGCTCGCCGCGCAGCTCATTCCAGGCCTGCTTGAGCACTGGCGCTCCCGCTTCCCGGGCGATACGGCCGAGGCGCGCGCTGCGCGTTTCCGCGAGCATCTAAGCACCGATACCTTACCCATCGCCTGGGTCGCGCACGACGGCGACGTAGCGCTAGGGACAGCCGCGCTGCGGGCAACCGACTTGCATGGACGTGAAGATCTGGGGCCCTGGCTGGGAGGGGTCTATACCGAGCGCGCGTTTCGGCGACGGGGCATCGCATCACTGCTGTGTCGTGTCGTCGAAGCAAAGGCCGCCGAGTTGGGCGTCAGCAAGCTCTACTTGTTTACGCTGGATCAAGCGTTGCTCTTTGCGCGGCTGGGCTGGGAGCGCTTGGAGACAGCCACGTGGCAGGGCTGCCAGGGGAGCATCATGTGCAAGCTGCCCTCGCCATGACCTGACCCACAGAACCACGCCTGGCCCAAGGTCTTTTTGGTGCAGGATGGACAAGACACAGCAGGCGCAGCTGATGCGGCACGGCGCAGCTGACCCAGAGCTGTGCTCACTCGGGCGTCCAGACGATCTCCAGAACTGGATAGTCGGAGCCACATGGATCTTGACTCTCGGGGACAACCACGTCCATCACCTCGTCCCCCCGGTAGATGAGCAAGTCATCTCCCGCGCCGAAACACTGGAACGAGGGTTGTCCGCCCTCTTCGTGTTCGAAGCCCAGAGGGTAAATCTCACACTCGTTCGTCTCCTTTCCCAGAAGGATGACGCGGTCGGGCACGATCCCCTCGCCGTGCTCGTCCACGACCGTGCCGCGGACCCGTGGCAGGTAGATGTCCGGACAGGCGATCGACTCGTCGCAGCCTGACAGGGCCAACATGCCGACGAATACCCCAAGCTGGATTTGTGGTTTCATGGTTCGCCCTCCCAACGGAACAAGATCTCCCGAACGGTGCCTTCGCTGGCCAGATCCAAGTTGAGTAGGACGTTCGGCGTCCATTCCTGGTCCAGCGGGATGGTTGCGCTGAAATGCAGGCCAAAGACTTGCTCCTGGCTTTCGGTCGTCAGTTCCGGAGCGTTGAATGCAGCCACGGGTTTGCCTTCGCTCGAAACGTCCAGCCACTTGCCGTCTTGCGCGGAGGCTGTGCCAAAAAGCTCGGCGAGAACCTGTCGGTCTTCATCCAAGATGGTGATGTTCACCGCCGTGTTGAAGAACGACTCAGTGTCCATGCAACTGGACGTGTCCTCTGCGGCGATGGAAAATGCCAAGTGCAGCTCGTCCACCCCGAGTTCATCGGACGCGGCCTGCAGGGCCAGGATGCCACTAGCTTCGATGAGCGCGAAGGGGTCTGTGTCTCGCTCGTTGGGTTCTGCGCAGCAAGCCTGCACGCTGGCCATGTGGGGCTCTTGCCAACGAAAGCTGAGCGTACGCTGCTCTTCATCTAGCTCAACGTAGGCCGAATAGGGGTCAATTTCCTCGAGCTCCAGCTGACCGTGTTCCGAGAGGTAGCCGCTCAGCGTTTGATTGAGCGACTCGTCTGTGTGGAGCTGGACCGTGACCGGGTACCACGCTGCACCACACGGTTTGAGTTCAAGCTCCTCGTCGTCCTCGTCGAAGCGGACCTCGAGACTGAGACGGCCAGCTACCGGAAGGCAGGTAAATTCCTCGTCGCTGCTCGAGTACGCCGTCTCGTAGGTACCTTCATAACGCTCCTTCACGCGAAGCGGCGCCTTCGCCTCAGCGGGGCACTGCGCTTGGCCGCCCAAGCCGTCAGGGCCCACCTCACCCGTTTGCCCCCCCAAGCATCCAGTGATGAATGCTGAGCACCCCATCCACGCAACCCATCTCGTCCAAGCCCTCATGCTTCACCCACCTTCATTGCGTTCATTCTTTGGCAACTGAGCGACCGCGGCAATACTTAGAGTGCACATTGTGTTGCGTATCGTGCCAAACAGTGTGCAATATAGGTAGACATGGACTGGGAGCTGATGGCCCAACAATTGGTGGTTGCTGTGCGGGGGAAACGCTCCCAACGGGCCTTGAGCAAGCGCTTGGGTTTTGACAGCAATGTCCTCTACCGCTGGGAAACAGGGCGCTCTTACCCTGCGCTGGAGGACTTTGTGCGCTTGGTGCACGCAGCTGGCGTGGATATCGAACAGCGGCTGCTTCAGTTTCGACCTGATTGGGCGGTGCCGCGCGAGTTGGGCAGCAGAGGCGGTGTGACTGAATTGTTAGAGCTGCTGCGGGAAGGGGCAGCCGTCAGCCAGTTGGCCACCAAGAGTGAGCACAGTCGGTTTGTCGTGCGGCGTTGGCTGGACGGGCAAACCGCCATCCGACTTCCGGATTTCCTACATTTTGTGGAGGTGTGTAGCCTGCGGGTGCTCGACTTCGTGGCCTGCCTCGTCGAGCCGGAGCGTGTTCCCTGTATTTGGGCCAGCTACCGCCTGCTCGAGGCAAGCCGCAAGGCGGCATTTGAGCAGCCGTGGTCGCACGCGGTGCTGCGCACCTTGGAGCTCAAAGCCTATGCCCAACTGCGGCGTCATCGGGTGGGGTGGATAGCGAAGCGGCTAAGCATCCCCCTGACTACGGAGGAAGAGTGTGTGGCCCTGTTGCTCGAGGCGGGACAAATCAGTTGGGACGGCGAGCACTACCGGGTGGAGCAGGTGCGCACCATCGACACGCGGCGGGCACGCCAGTTCTCCAAACGTATCAAAGCGTTTTGGTTCGACGTCAATCGCCAGCGCCAACAAGCGCAAGTCCCTGGGCTCTATGCGTACAACCTATGCTCCGTATCCAAGCTGGATCATGAGCGTATTGTGGAACTCTACCGGCGCTTCCATCACGATGTGCAGCAGATCGTGGCCCAGTCGGAGCCCAGCGAGCAAGTGGTGTTGCTCACCGCCCAGATCGTCGCGCTGGATCAGCCCCTCGGGCACGGCGCTTGAGTCTTCAAGGACAGTCGGGCGCGCCCTGATCGACCCAATGAACGATCAGGTCCTTTTCTGTCTCGCTCAATTTCTCAACGGGTGGCGAGATGTCGCTGTCGAGGTAGGGCATGTACTCCGACTTGACGACGGAACGGATGGACGCGCGAAACTGGTATACCTGATCGTAATTGTTGAGTTCAATGGGCGCGCCGTACTGAAGCGGTGTGCCATGACAGCGCTCACACGTAGCGACGAAGACGGGCTCCACGTCACAGTAGGTGAGGCTGTCTGGCGGATCCTCGCCGCCGCTACAGCCCAGGACGGCCATGCCCACGGTTGTAGCGAGCAGAGCTTTACAAAGCTCTGCCTGAACTGGCCAAAGTCGCAGCTGCAACCACCGTCGCATCTCCGTCGAACGCCGCATGGGCCGGACCATCAGCTCAGTCCGGACCATCAGCTCAGCGGCTTGCCGTCTGGGCCCACCAGACCCGAACGCGCCGCGGTGCTGGCCCGCGCGACTTGTTGTTGCTGCTGCTGCAGTACCTGGGCAACCAGGCGCGAGCGTTCAATCGCAAACTGCTTGACCTCCTTGTTGCTGGAGGCCGCAAGCTTGTTGAGCAACGTCGTGACCCGACCGATGTCACGCTTGTGCATGAGCGCTTCGAAGTAGTTGTGCGCCAGTCGCACGTCACGCGTCATCGCTGGCTCATGAGGCGCGAGCAAGTTCACGATCTCGTCGATGCGTCCCGCCTGACCAAGCAGCGCCGAGAGTGAAATGAGCGCCAGTGGATCACTGGGGTTTCGCTCGATCGCCTTCTGAGCGAAGGTGAGCGCTTGGTTGCGCGTCTCTTCCTGGCCCGCAAAAATGCCCTGGAGCGCCACGAACGGAGCCGCGCTCTTCTTGTTCGTTTCCGCGTCGGCAAGCTCGGTGATGGCCTTGATCGCCGCTTCCTGATCTTGTGCGTCACGCACATGAACGAACAGCACCGCCCAGGCGTCGACGGAGTTGGGCTGCACGGAGATGGCGTGTTCAATCGCCGCCCGCTCTTCCTCGGGCTTGCCTTGCCCCTTGTAGCACTTGGCCAAATGCAGCGACGGGAAGGGGTTTTCGGGGAGCAAGTTGCGTGCGCCCTTGAGGGTGCCCTCGGCGATGTCGAACTTTTCCTGCTGCAGTTGGGCTACGCCGAGGCTGAGCCAATCTTCGCCGCCGCCGCCTTGCGCGACGATCTTGGCGGAGACCTTTTCCGCCTCCTCAAAGCGCCGATACTTCATCAATTCGCTGGCAAAGGCGCGGCCGCGGCTGAGGTCACTCTTGTTCTCTTGCCAATGCTCACGCAGCCCTTGCAAAAGGTCGTCGAGTCCGATGGTGATGGGACGGCCTTCCCCATCTTGCACCTGCACAGCAGGGCCATTGAAACCAAGCAATGCCCACATTTGTTCCTGCGTGACGGCGAAGGGCCCTTGTGCAAGTTGCTTCTCCAAGTCCTCGCTGGGCTTGGTGACCGGAACCACGATCAAAGCGTTGGCGGGGATCCCCCCGGGAAAGGCTGTGGCGGGGGCAACAATGGCGGCCCCGCCCTTCAATTGGAGGCTGGCGGCTTGGCCTGCATTGGGGGTGCCTCCCCCTTGATTTTGAGTCATCTGTTCACCTTTCCTGGCTCGCCCTGCTGGCGGGGGCGGGACGCTACCAACCGCTGCTGGGACCGGCAACGAAGAAGCGCTATAAGAGGTCGATGTTCGGACCGCTCTACGCGATTTTGGGTCTTGCCGTCCTGATGGTTGTTCATGAAGCTGGCCACTTTTTCGTGGCACGCGCGTTTGGGATGCGAGTGGAGCGCTTCGCGATTGGCATCGGTCCCACGGTTTGGAAGGTGCAACCCAAGGGCAGTGCGACCACCTATCAAATCGGATTGATTCCGTTTTTGGCCTACGTCCAAGTAGCGGGCATGAATCCGTTCGAGGAGATCGACCCGGACGACAAGGGCTGTTACGCCAACGGCTCGCTTTTGGGGCGCATCAGCGTGATCGTCGCGGGCCCCCTCGCCAACTACGTCTTCGCGTCGTTGGTGTTCCTGGTGGGGTTTTTGGCAGCGGGTAAGGCAGCGGAGGGGACGGTGGTCATGGTGGACCAGTACGTCGAGTCAGCCGACGGCAAGACGCAAGAGCGATCCCCCGCGTATCAGGCCGGTCTGCAATCCGGCGACCGCATCGTCGCCATCGATGGCGCGGACGTGTCCAAGTGGGAGCACATTCCCTCGCACATCCAACCCAAACCCAGCCAGAAAATTCAAATCAAAGTGGAGCGGCAAGGTCAAGCCATGACGTTGCCCATCGTCCCCTCGATCCGTGAGGGCAAGGGCTTCATCGGGGTGCGGCCAGAACGCATTCCGCTCCCGCTCAAGGAAGCCATCTTGCCGGCCATTGAGATGCCGGCGCGCATCGTGGCCATCAGCCTGCAGAGTTTGGGCCGCATGTTAGTGGGGCAGGAGCGCCCGCAGTTTAGCGGCCCGCTGGGCTTGATGCGCGAGACCAAGAAGGCAGCGGACGCGGGCATTGGGTCGTATCTGTCAGTATTGGGCGTGCTCAGCACGTCCTTGGCCTTCTTCAACATGTTACCCATTCCTGCGCTGGATGGCGGGCGTCTGATGTTTCTCACGTATGAAGCCGTGACCAGGCGGCGTGCCAACCAAAAGGTGGAGGCTCAACTCCACATGGTGGGGATGTTGATGTTGCTCACCACCTTGGCTCTGGTCACGTACCGTGAATGGGGGACGGACAAGACTCCGTCGGAGTTGGCCGCGGAACAACATCGGTCGGATCGAAAATCTGCGCCTGCCGGCTCCACCCCTGCCACCGCTGGGTCTACCCCAGCCACTGCACCTGCCCCCTCCGCGGCGCCCAAGCCATGAGTGCCGCTGGTCGAGGGATGGCGCTCATGGCCCTGGGCTTGATGGGGCTGGGCCTGTGCGTAGCCTGCGCGGGTCAAAAACAGCCGGTGAACCTCAATGCGCCCACGCACAGCTTTGCGCCTTCTGACTACACCGGGGTGCTCAAGACTTGGACGCGCTCCACGCGCTTGAACACGCTCAAAGAGATGGACAATGTGCTCACGGTCAGCTCCACCTATTACTCGGCGGAGTTTCGTGCGGCCTACCTAGCCAAGTACAAGAGCGACTTTCAGTTGACCAGCCAGGAGGGGCAGGCTCTGCAAGCAGAGCACCAAAAGCTCCAGCTTACGCAACATGAATTTTACGTGGCGCTCTACGGACAGCGGCCCGAGTACGGCAAGCTCGATGACGCCGAGCGCACCGCATGGCAAGTGCACCTGATCGATAGTGAAGGGCGCGTCTACAAGCCGGCCCGGTTGGAACGCATCGTGCGCCCCACCGTGCTCGAGCGCACGTATTTCCCTTATACTTCGGACTTTCGCAGCGTTTTTCGCCTGGTGTTTGACAAGACGGGTGAGTCAGCGGCGGTGTTTGGTAGTGACGTCAAATGGTTTGGTCTGCGATTTTCTGGACCGCAAGGCGCGACGATCCTCAAGTGGTACGTGGGGTGACGAAATGGACAAGAAGGAACTGAGCGCCGCCAAGGCGCCCGTATTTTCGGCGCGCAGTTCAGTGCGCTTTCAGCATGTGGACGCGGCAGGGGTCGTGTTCTTTGCTCGCTACTTCGAGTACGTGCATGAAGCATACGAAGGGTTTCTGAGCGCGGTGGGCACCCCGCTGTCGCAGGTGCTCAAGGAACAAAGTTGGGCGGCCCCTCTGTCGCATGTCGAGGCCGACTATTTCAGACCTCTGCGCCTGGGGGATGAGCTGCACGTGCAGCTAGTGGCCGCGGAGATCGATGGCTCTAGGCTCACTCTGGGTTGGCGCTTGGTCATCCAGCCCAAACCGGAGGTGGAGCACGTGGTGGCCGTGGTGCAATCGACGCACAGCTTCGTCAAAATGGACGACTTTTCCCGCACCGCCATCCCGGAGCCCATCGT
>Ga0315912_10003119_pt1 | contig 16775 bp, 14 predicted proteins | sample VfabasoilMG_FD_204469 | JGI IMG/M metagenome (GOLD analysis project Ga0315912, IMG submission 204469) | Garden soil microbial communities collected in Santa Monica, California, United States - V. faba soil | ecosystem: Environmental > Terrestrial > Soil > Garden | place: USA: California... | reverse complement strand
CGAGGAGCAGCGCGGGCAGGCCGAACATGATCGGCGCGCCTATCGCGGCGGGCCGGAGTCCCTCGATGGCGATGCCCAGCGCAAACAGCACGAAAGCCAGCAGCGAGATCGCCAGGCTGATCACCAGGATGGGCAAACCGCTCGACTGCAGCTCGAACCAGATCTGCGCGCGCGTTGGCGACGACGTGGGACACGGGAACCGCATCACGGAGACCAGCCAGTCCGGATACCCGGCCGATTTCGCCGCCTGCGGCACGGACGCGATCGCATCGCCGCGGCGCTGACGCGCCACGCCCGCGATCGCCAGCCAGACCGACGCGACGCAGATCAGCACCATGGCGACGTTCTCGACGAGCGAGAACTCGATGTTCGGGAACGACTTTGCGCGGCTCAGCAGCAGCAGGTAGGGCGGGAAGCTGATGGCAATCGAGCCTATCCACTGCACGACTCTGTTCCGGGTGGACCACTGGATCGCCAGGTAGACGAGGTGGTAGGTGATCAGGAACAAGGCCATTGAAAAAACCGGCAGCGGTTGACCGAACACTGATTCCAGCAGTGCGGCGGATACGACGTACATCGCCGTACAGGTGAGCGCGTCGTATGCCATGGCGACGCCGACGAACAGGCCGGTCGAGACCGGACGCGTGTAGTAGAGATACAGCGGAAAGCCGGGCTTGTAGCCGTCGATGAACCGGCCGCCATTGAGCTTCGCAATGGACATGTAGAAGAAGGCGTGCATCAGGACCAGAATCCAGAACACGGTGTACGACTTGGCGCCGAACATCATCAGGGCGGCTGCACCACCGATGATTCCCAGGCCAAAACGCTGCGCGGCTTCGATGCGCGTCAGCCGCCAGTTCTCCCACAGCATTGCGCCGATGGCCGAACGCGTGTTCATGCGGCCTCCACCTGCTGGCGGCCACGGCCGGCGCGGGCCAGGAAGATCTCCTCGAGCGTGGCGTCGCGCGATTCCACGACTTCACCACCGCACGCGTGCACCGAGTGACGGAACTGCTCGATCGATCCGCTGTGGATCACGCTCCACGTACGACCGCCACCCTCCATCGCGAGCGCGGTGTCTATGACCGGCGGCTGATCGAAATGCTCGGCGAAGCGCACGCGACTGCGCTGGTAGTCGCGGCGCACGTCGTCGAGTATTCCGCTCAGCGTCACGCGGCCCTGTTGCATCAGCGTGACGTGGTCCGACATCCGCTCCACTTCGTCGAGCAGGTGCGACGAGAAGATCACCGTGCGACCGTCGTCGGCCACGGCCCGCACGATGGCATCGAGGATGTCGCGACGTACCATCGCATCGAGGCCCGACGACGGCTCGTCCAGGATCAGCAGCTCGGGACGATGCGCCACCGCCGCGATCAGGCCCGCCTGGGCACGCATTCCCTTGGAGAGATCCTTGATCTTCTTCTTCGGGTCGAGGGCAAACGTCTCGAGCAGCTCGCGCGCGTACGCCGCATCCCAGGTCGGATGGTAGGCCTGCGTGTAGCGCAGCAATTCGTCGATGCGCATCCACTCCGGCAGATCGCGCTCCTCGGAGAGATAACCGACACGGCTCAGTACGCCGGCCGGATCGCGCACCGGGTCGAGGCCGAAAATGCGCACCGAACCGGCCGTGGCGCGCAGCAGGCCGAGCATGTGCTTGAGCAGCGTCGTCTTGCCCGCGCCGTTGGAGCCGACGAGGCCGTAGACCTGTCCCGCCGCGGCGGAAAACGACACGCCGTCGAGGGCCTTCTTGTCCGCGAACGTGCGCGAGAGATCTTTGACGTCGATGACTGGGTGTTCCATTTGTGTCTCCCTGCTACCTATCTCTTCAGCTCTTTCTTTTCTTCCGCCGGCTCGGCGCCGGTTTCGTCCATCGCCGCCTTGCGCTCGCGGATCATCCGCAGGATGTCGTCCGCCGTGAAATTCAACTGGTACGCCTCGACCAGCAGCGCGTCGATGCGCTGCTCGATCACGCGGCGCCGGTCGCGCATCGCCAGCTGCGGCCGCGCGTCCGAAACGAACGTTCCCGACCCCTGCCGCTTGTGCAGAACCCCCGAAATCTCCAGTTCGCCGTACGCCTTCACGATGGTGTTCGGCGTGACCTTCAACTGCAGCGCGAGAGTCCTGATGGGCGGCAGTTCCTCGCCGGGCTGGAGCAGCCCGGACGCGACCAAGTACTTGACTTGATTGACGATTTGCCGATAGATCGGCACGCCGTCGGTCACGTTGATGGATATGTCCAAGAGGTTCCAGTGCGAAAAGTGTTTGTTGAAGTGTATGGGTACAGTGATACAATTTGCCGGCGCCGTCAAGCGTCAAATGAAAATTGCCTGGCGACAACTAGTTAGGCAGGGATATCGGAGGCGAAATGGACGACAAACCTGGAGCAGGCGACACGCGGCAGCGCAATCACAAGAAGACCGGGGCTGGCATCGCCATGGGTCTCGTGTTTGGCATCGTCATCGGAACAGCCATGGGAAACGTGGGATTGGGCATCGCCCTCGGCATTACGTTTGGCGTAGTGTTCGGTGCCGCGATGTCCCGAACCAAGTGAAGGCATGAGGACCAGGAGGGGATATGGAACCGACAAGAGTGATCGTCTGGGCAATATGCATCGGGATCGGCTGGCTGGTGTTCGCGAGCATGACGGGCGCGGATGAATGGCTGCGTTCGTTGCTTGGAACCAGCAAGACCAAGGCGCTGGAAGAAAGAATCGGGAAGCTGGAGAGCCGTCTCGAAGAACTCGAGAAACGGAAAGCGGCGTGAAGCCGCCCTAAGCGCGTAGCGAACTACTCGGGGCTTTGCGTCGTTGCGTACGCCACGACCACGTTGCGAACGCTGGTGATCCGCTGCAGCTTGCGGGCAATCAGGTCCGCCTGGGCCTCGGCACAATCGACCAATGCCTTGACGGACGCCGTGCCCTCGGGCCGCGCCTCCATGTGGAATTCACGGGGCGCGACATTGAGCAGATTCAGTGCTGCGCCGACACGTAAGATCAGGTCGGGATCCGCGTCGGCGACGACCTTGAACGTCGCGGCTCCCTGCGGTTGGGCTCGCTTCGCTCCTTTGCGCGCATCGTCGTCGCCCGGATAGACATCCGCGGTCACTGGCGCTGCATCGATTGCGAGACCGCTTCGGCCTGATCCAGGACACGCAGGATGTTGGCTCCCGCCAGCTTCGCGACGTCCGCGTCACTCCAGCCGCGGCGCATGAGCTCGGCCAACAACTCCGGATAATCCGATACGTCGCCCAGCCCGACGGGCACGTCCTTGCCCAGCCCGTCGAAATCCGAGCCGATACCGACATGGTCGATGCCCGCCACCCTGACGACGTGCTCGATGTGATCGGCCACCATCGCGAGCGTGACCTCGGGCTTCGGATGCGCGCGCTCCCATTCAGCCAGGGCGGCCGCGGCTTTCTCGGGCTGACCGATGAACAGCCCGCCAAACGGCGGTGCGTTCAGGCGCGCCCTCTCGGCGTCACGCTCCGCCGACCAGCGGCGGTAGGCATCGCTGATGTAGAGCGGCGGGAAAGTGACCATGACGACGCCACGATTGGCCGCGACCTGCTTCAGCACCGCGTCGGAGACATTGCGCGGATGGTCGTTGAGTGCGCGCGCGCTCGAATGAGAAAAGATGACCGGCGCCCTCGACACACGCAGTGCATCGAGCATGGTGGCCTCGCTCACGTGGCTCAGGTCCACCAGCATGCCCAGTCGATTGAGCTCGAGAACGACCTTCTCGCCGAACTCGGTGAGCCCGTCGTGCTTCGGATCGTCGGTCGCGGAGTCCGCCCAAGAGAGGGTCCGGGAGTGCGTCAGCGTGAGGTAGCTCGCGCCGAGATCACGGTATGCGCGCAGCACGCCAAAGCTGCTGTCGATCTGGCCGCCGCCTTCGACGCCGATGAGCGACGCAATTCTTCCGCTCTTGTGGATGCGCCGCACGTCCGCAGCCGTGCGGGCAAACGCGAAGGTCTCGGGATACCGCTCGACGATCGAGTGAACCAGCGCAATCTGCTCCAGCGTCTGCTTCACCTGCTCGGGTCCCGCCAGGTTCGAGTCGACCCACACCGACCAGAACTGGCCACCGACCAGTCCGGCGCGCAGCCGCGCGATATCGGTGTTGTAGGGCTCGGCCCGGTTTTCGAGGCCGCTGCGCAGATCCACCGTCCAGCGACCGTCCCCTTCCCGCTCGCGCAGCACGTCTGGCCAATCGTTGTGTCCGTCTATCAACGGCGTCGACTTGAGCACGCGTGCAACGCGCGCCTTGAAGTCCTGCGCGGCCGCAGATGTGGCCAGGGAGACCGCGACGACCGCCAACAGACATTGCATCCAGCGCTTCATGTCAGGGGGCCGGTGTGAACAGCAGGTCCTGGTAGTCGAAACTGAAATCGGCGATCGGGGACACCGGCTTCATCGTGATCCGTTCGACCTTGCCTTCGGCTCCCAACGCAAACGTCACGTACGCGGGCTCGATGTTCGGATCATCGAAACGCGCGATGAAAGTGTCGTATTGCCAGTGCTCCAGGCGGCCTCCCATGTTCGGCGTATTGGTGAAGTTGATCCTGGGTCCCTGCGCGCCGGATTCGATCACGATGGGACCGTACCACGCATCGACGTAGCGACCCGCATATTGCTCCGCGGGCAGCGTCGGTTTCGACTGCACGGGTGCCGCTGACCCCGCTTTGACTGCTTCGACGGCTGCGTCGATGCGCGCCTTCCTGACCTGTGTGATCCGGGCGGGCCAGTCCTTCTTCGGCAACCCGAGATAGTGATCGAGCAGCTCGTACATGAGCCCGAAACGTGCCTGGCCGTCCTCACTGTTCTGGGTGATGGCGAAGCCCACGTTCTTCTCGGGGATCAGCACGACGACCGTGACGAAACCGAATACGCCGCCCGAGTGCCAGATGATCTTCTTGCCGCCGTAGTCGCGCACTTCCCAACCCAGGGCGTACTGCTGGAAGTTAGGTGTCATGTCCTCGAGACCCGGCAGCGCGGGGCCGATGGGCTCGATGGTTTGCGAGGTCCACATCTCGTCGCTCGATGCTTCGCTGAAGAGTCGCCCACCCTCGGGCAAAGCCCCTCTTGCCAGCTGGATCTGCAGCCATCGCGCCATGTCGTTGGCGCTGATGGCGAGCAAGCCCGCGGGTGTCGAGGACGGGGCGAGGTTGTCGCGCTCGTCGAGCAGTTTCAACGGCCCGACTCCGCGCACCAGCCCGCCGGTACGCGCGTGCGGAGCGGCACGGTTCGGGTTGGCAAAGCGATGTGCCTCATCGCTGGTCGAGTGCAGCATCCCGGCCGGTTTGAAGACATGCTCGCGTACGTAGTCCTCAAAAGGTTGGCCGCTCACCAGGTCGATCACGTGGCCAGCCACGATATAGAGAACGTTGTCGTACGCGTACCCGCTGCGAAAACTGGTGGCGGGCTTTATGTAGCGCAGACGCCTGACGACTTCGGCGCGCGACAGCGTGCCGCGCGGGATCACCAGCAGATCGCCCGCGCCGAGGCCCAGTCCGCTGCGATGCACGAGCAGATCGCGCACGGTCATCTCGCGGGTCACCCATGAGTCGTACATCTGGAAGCCGGGAATGAGATCCGCGACGCGATCGTCCCACTTCAGTTTGCCGGCATCGACCAGCGTCGCGAGCGCCGCGGTGGTCATGGCTTTGCCGGTCGAACCCGTCATGAAGATGGTGTCGCCGTCCACTTTCTCCGGACTGCCGAGCTTGCGCACGCCGAAACCACGCGCGAGCGTGACCTTGCCGTTCTCGACGATGGCGATCGCCATGCCAGGAACTTCGGCGGCCTTGCGCACCGCATCGACGCGTGCCTCGAACTTTGCGGGCGGTGCTGCCCATGCCCAATTCCATGCAGACGATAGCGAAGCAACCGCCAGTAAGACTGTGCAGAGTTTTTTCATGGTGTTCCCCAGTGAGGCTGGTCGCTTTTCCACAGGCGCCATAAGCCGATAGTCAGAAGCGGCACGACGTACACCGCAATCAACACGTAGGCGAGCGCGCGATATCCATTGGCGATCAACGCGACGATTCCGAATCGATCCGCGAGCAGCATGCAGACGGCGAGCAAGGCGAGCGCCAGCGCGGCCCGCGCGCCCGTGCCGAGCGGTGCGCGCGTGCGGTGCTGCCAGACCGTCGAGATCCGCTCGTTGACCGCGTGTACCGCGCCGGCGCCACTTTCCAGCAGCGCCGCGAAGATCATCGCCTGGAACAAGTAGCGGAACCACGGCTGATCCAGCCGCGCGAGCAGGTAGTCAGAAGGCAATGCTTCGCCCGCGATGGCCGGCACGAATGCGCACATGCAGATGAAGAAGAGCAACGCCGGAAGCATCGCCAGCGGTCCGGCCGTGACGCCTGCCACGACCGCGTCGCGGTCACTCCTGAAATGACGCGTGACCGGAAGAATGACGACCGCGCCGACGATGTTGTAGCCGGCGTACGTCAGGCCGCCCCACAACCATCCTTCGTTCCAGCCATCGGCGGCAGCGAAGGTCTGCGAAATGCGGTCACCGAACGCCGACAATGCGAACACCACAAACGCGGCGTAGACGCCATAGAGCAGAATCGACACCCACGTGAACACACGCTCGACACTCTTGTTTCCAAACGCGGTACCGAGTGCGATGGCGACCATCAGGCACAACGTACCGACGATGGGCGCGACGCCGAAGATGGCGGATCCAATCGCGCCGGCGGCGGCGCCAAACACCGCGAGAATCAGGATCACGAAGAGCACATAGGCGATTTCGAACACTGGCCAGGCTCGGCCCAGCAGCGCGCGGAAGAAGCTGCGATAGTCGCGCTGGTGCAGCCGTCGCGCGAAAACGAAAGTGATCGCGCACACGACGCTCCAGATCACCGTGGCAACGGCCATCGCGGCGATGCCGCCCCAGGGCCCGGCGGGAACGAAGAATTCGGCGATCTCGCGCCCGGTCGCGTAACCACCGCCGATGACCACGGCCTTGAACGCCAGGCCCGGCAATATGAAGCGCTGGAATGCGCTGGAGTGGTTAGCCTGGTCCGCCGCGTTGCTCACGACATGCAGGCATCGAGCAGACGATCGAACGCCGGGCCGCCGCGCATCGGATCCGCGACTGGCAACGACAGCCGCCTGGCGACACTTTCAAATTCCCGCTGCACCCCGGCGTCATCGAGTTTCGCCGTGTTCAGGCTGATGCCGGCACAGCGGATGTCCGGATTGGTCAGGCGACCGAGTGCGATGGTCTGTTCGATGACTTGTTCGATCGACGGCAGCGGAAATGCGGCATGGCCGAGCACATGGGTCCGCCCCGGTTCGTGGCACACGACGAAACGATCGGGCTGGCTGCCGTGCAGTAGACCCAGCGCGACCCCGGCGTAGGACGGGTGAAAGATCGAACCCTGCCCTTCGATGACGTCGATGTGGTCCGGCGGGGCATCCGGTGAAAGCATCTCGGCGGCCCCCGCGATGAAGTCGGCGACGACCGAATCCAGTGGCATTCCTTCGCCGGCGATCATGATTCCGGTTTGTCCCGTGGCGCGAAACGTCGCGTTGATTCGCCGCGCCACGAGACCGCGCGCGATGGCGAGGGCGGTGTATTTCTTGCCGAGCGCACAATCGGTGCCCACCGTGAGGATACGCCGTCCCGAGCGCCTCAGACCCGAGGCGATCGGGATTCCGCTTGGCGGTGTTCGCACGTCGATCAGGCGGCGACCCTGTTTTTCGGCCGTCTGCTGCAGGCCCGGCAGGCTCGACAGCCGCACATGCATGCCGGATACGAGATCAAGTCCCGCTTCCAGGGCTTCGATCAGCGCGCCGAACCAGCCCGGCGGGATGTGGCCACCGGGGTTGGCCACGCCAATCACCATGCTGCGCGCGCCGTGCGCTGCCGCGGCCCTGGGATCCAGCTTCGGCAGACCCAACGAGACCCGCGCACCCGGCAGAGCGTATTCGCCGATACAACGATCCCCCGCCCAATCGCGCAGCCCGAACGCCGTCTTCGCGAAACCAGGCTCGACGACGTCGCCGAGAAACAGCAGATGAGGATGGGGCAACACGAACCTGGCGACAGCGGTAGTTTGTTCCGTTGATGATGTGCGCCGGACGACAGCTTCCATCAAAACTCCGCGGTCACCGTCAGGCCGTACGAGCGCGGACGGATGACGCCGGTGGCAATGGCACCATTGGGCGTGTTTCCACCGGCATCCGAAGTCTTGCCGTCATCGTCGGTGAGATTACGCCCGAACAACTCCACGGATACTGTGCCAAAGTCCCAGCCAGCCCGCACGTCGAGCATGTCGTATGCCGGCAGAACGAACTGGCGGTCGTTCACCGCGACGAATGCCGGATCGAAGCCCGCGGGCACGTCATCCAGGTGACTGAACGAGGCGCCGACATAGGCACTGCGATCGCCGGCCAGGGACCAGTTGTAGTCGATGCCCGCCGTGTAGCTGGTCTTCGGCGTGTACGGCAAATGATCTCCGGCGCGTCCGCCGACCAGCAGCGGGTCCGCATCTTCGGTCAGCGTGGCATCGGTGTATGCGCCGGACAGGGACAGTTTCAGCCCTTCGGTCGGGTAGAAGCCGAGGCTGACTTCCACGCCGTCGCTTTCCGCGGCGCCCGCATTGGTGTTGATGTTGATGTTGTTCACCCGCGCCAGCAGCTGGATGTCGTCCCAATCGATGTGGAACACCGACGCGTCGAAAGCGAACGTGCGGGATTCGTTTTCGCCCTTGAAGCCCAATTCGTAGTTGAGCGTCGAATCGGCGTCGTAGCTGGTGGGAGTGCCCGGCGGGGCACCCGCCGCGATCACGTTCGGGCCGCCCGGCCTGAAACCCTTGGCGATGCGCGCGTACAGCGCCATCCGTTCGTTGATCTTGAATTTCGGTGCGAGCGAATACGTGAACACGTCTTCCGAAGAGTCGCCGTTGATGGTGACGGGCGTCGGGCCGACCAGCAGGCCTTCACCATTCTGTTCCACGTCCTGGTCGTTCTGGCTGTAGCGGCCGCCGAGTGTGAGTTCGAAACTCGGCGTGAACTTGATGGTTGCGTTCGCGAACGCCGCGAGCTCCTGGTAGTTGGAGTCGAGCGTGATGATGCCGATCGTCGGAAAGCCTGCGAGATCGGTGAGCGTGCCCGGCTCGACCACGTGGACGAACTGGTCGATCAAACCCTTCTCGTCGTTGTAGTAGACACCCACCATCCAGTCGACTTTTTCGTTTTCGTGTGAAGCCAGGCGCAGTTCCTGCGTGAAACGCTCGACGCTGGTGGTCTGCTGGTTGTAGGAATCGAATATGTCGAGGCCGAAAGCGTTCCTGAGCAACGTCGTGAAATCGACGCGAAAGTCCTGCGTGTTCTCGCCAAAACTGGTGGCGCTGGTCAGGTCCCCGAAACCGAGATTCCAGGTCAAGGTGGCGTTGTAGACGCGATAACTGATGTCCTGATTCTCGGGAACGAACTGGGACTGAGTCAGGTCGCCGTACAAGGTCGCGCCGGTCATGGGGTCCGAATCGACGACGCTCGAGGCGTTGTTCTCGATGTCCTGCATGAATGCCGTGAGCTGCAGTGAAAACGTTTCACTCGGCTTGAAGAGCAGCGACGCGCGCCCGCCCGTCACGGTCGAGCCATTGATGTCTTCCGCCACGTCCGATCCGCCGGTGCCGATCGAATCGATGAAGCCGCCGATATTGCGATAGAAGGCTGAAGCGCGGATCGCCACGCTGTCGGACACCGGCACGTTGACCATGCCGCCACCGGACCAGGACATCTCGCCGCCGTCGATCGACTCCATGGAGCCGCGCACACGACCTTCAAATCCGTCGGTCGTCGGTTCGTTCGTCACGTACTTGAGCACGCCACCCAGCGAGCTCGCGCCGTACACCGTGCCCTGCGGGCCGCGCAGTACCTCGACGCGCGCGATGTCGAAGGTGTCGAAATCACCGGCGAGAATGGCGCCGTTCGCGAGGCCGCTGCTGGAACCGAAAACCGTTTCATCGACGTACACGCCGACGGTTGCAGCGGAGCCGCCCGTGTTGATGCCGCGTAACACCAGGCGCCCCTGGCCCGGCGACGCCTGCGTGAGCTGCAGACCCGGCACGAGCTTCACGTAGTCCTGGATGTTCAGGGACTGCGTCTTCTCGAGATCGTCGGAGCCCAGCACCGAAATCGACAGCGGCACATCGACCACGGATTGCGAAACCTTCTGCGCGGTGACGACGACCTCATCGAGGTTGGTGGCGTCGTTCTTCTCTTGTGCCCAGGCGGAACTCGTCCCCAACACTGCGGCCACTGCGGCGGCCACTTGTGTGGCTCTGAAATAAGGCGTCATCGCTCTTCTCCCGGCTCTAATGGGGCCATGATTACTCTGATACGGACACTAATGTCCTGATCAGAGAATTGTCAATCAGGATTGGCCTGCGGGCGCAGTTCGTGGGGTCGCCGGGGCACGCGACTCCATTAGACGTAGTCCAAGGGCTGCAATCGCGCAGATCGCGGCCAGCATCGCGAAGAAAAACGGATGACTCATGCGCGTCCACAAGGTGCCCACCAGGCCGGCGCAGAGGCTTCCCGCGAACGAAGCCAGGAACCAGGACGCCACGGTGGTCGCGCCGAAGCGTGGCGGCGCGAGTCGTGCAAATAGTCCGAGACCGGTGGGCAGAATGAACAGCTCGCCGAACGTCAGCACGATCCAGAACAAGGCGAACCACGTCCAATGCACGCCGGCATTGCCGGCTGTCGTGGAAAGCGCGGCGAGCAGCAGATAGGCGGCGCCCACGATGAGGGCACCGACCGCCATGCGCCGCGTCGGCGCCGGATTGAAACCGGCCGCTTCGCGCTTCCGCCACCAGGCGAGCAACACCGGCGTCAGCAACATCACGCACAGCGGATTGATCGAGATGAACCAGGTCATCGGGATCGCAAACTGGCCTGCCACCTTGTCGACTCCGACGTCGGCCCAGAGTGCCACGGTGTTGCCGATCTGCTCGTACGCGCTGCGGAACACGGTGACGGCAACACCCACCCCGAAAAGCAGCAGCAGCGTGTCGCGCGTCATGTTTTCGCGCGGCGCGGCAGGTTCCACGATGCGCCGCGGCTGCGACTGGACGGGTAGATAGCGCTGCCCCCAGAGATACAGCAGCAGGCCGATCACCATGCCGACGCCCGCCGCCCCGAAGCCCCAATGCCACCCCAGGGTCTCACCCAGCGTTCCACAGATGAGCGGCGCGAGAAATCCGCCGATGTTCACGCCGACGTAGTAGACGTTGTAGGCACGGCCCGCGCGCGGGTCGCCGCGCGGGTAGAGATCGCCGATCTGGCTCGGCAGGCTGGGAAGGAACAGGCCATTGCCGATCGCGATGGTCGCCAGCGCCAGGTAGAAGAGCGGCTCCAGGGTCATCATGAAATGCCCCAGCGCCATGACGCTTCCGCCGATGATGATCGCGCGCTTCTTGCCGAGCAGGCGATCGGCGATCAATCCACCGATCAGCGGCGTGAAATACGCGCCCGCGGTGTAAACGCCGTAGATCAGCGAGGATGTGCCCTGCTCGAGCAGCAGCTGCTTGGTCATGTAGTAGACCAGCAGCGCGCGCATGCCGTAGTAGGAGAACTGCTCCCACATGTTCGTGAGGAACAGCACGGTCAGGCCACGCGGATGGCCGAACCAGGTGCTCTCGCTCGTCATGCGGCGACGGCGCCCGGCGCGCAACCCCACACGTCATCGCCGGCGAACAGGTCACCGTCGCGGTAGACCACCGACGGCGAGCGATCCTTGACGAGGAACGTCGGCCCATCGAGATCGACGATCGAACATTGCTGCGCGAGTATGAACGCCGGGGCGGTTGCGAGACTGGTGCCGATCATCGTGCCGACCATCACGTCCAGCCCGAGCCGCCGCGCCTCCTCGGCCATCATCAAGCCCTCGGTGAGGCCGCCGCACTTGTCGAGCTTGATGTTGACGACGTCGAAACACCCGATGGCGCGCGGCAACTCGTCGAGTGACAGAACGCTCTCGTCTGCCGCGATGGGGATCACCGAATCGAAGCCCTGCAGATCGCCCTCGCGGTCGCGCGGCAGAGGTTGCTCGAGCAGCAGCACACGTTGCTCGCACAGCCCCCGGACCAGTGCCGGTAGTTTGGCAATCGAATAACCCTGGTTGGCGTCGACGCCGAGCCAGACGTCGGGGCGCGCGGCGCGGATCGAGCGCACGCGGGCGAGATCCAGGTCGAGCTCGCCGGTGAGCTTCACCTTGATGGCTTTCGCGCCCGCGTATTTCAGCGCGCGGGCAGTCATGGCCTCGACCGAATCCGCGCTGACCGTCAGGGTCGTACGCACGGGACGAACACTGCTCAGCCCGGCGAGCCGCCAGGCCGTGGTGCCGGCACGCGCGGCCTCCAGCTCCCACAATGCCGCGTCGACCGCCGCGCGTGCACCGCCCGGCGGGAGAATGTGGCGCAGCGCCTGGCGCGTGGGTCCCGCCTCGATTTCCGCCCGTGCCGCCTGCAACGCCTGCGTCATGTGCGCGAGGTCGTCGTGCATGTAGTAGACGCCGGATGCCTCGCCGCGGCCGCGATGCGTGCCGTCATCGAGCGTCACGTACACGACTTCGGCTGCTTCCCAGCAGTGCCCGGATATGCGGAACGGTTCGGCGAATCGCAGCGATTCCGTGGCGACGGTGAGCTTCAGCTTCGACATCAGTAGTTCACCGTCATCGAGACGAGCTTGAAACTGACTGCGACGTACAGCACGACGCACGACGAAGCCGCGATCAGCGTGTTCCAGAGTTTCGCCGTCCATTTGCGACCATCGCGCCAGGTCAGCCAGGCGTTCCAGGCGGTGATCGCGACGGCGGCGATGAATGCGATCAGGCCGACGATCTGCAGGATCATCATGAACGTGTCGAACGCGCCCGCCGTGTTTTCCAGGTTGGCAAACAGCGCCCCGATAATGGCCATCCAGCCGACGAGGACGAGCACCACGGCCAACGATGCCCAGCGCGTCCACTTGTATGCGCGCAGCGCCGTGCCGGCGAGCGGGAATGTCGCGCGGTACTTGCGCCGCGCAAACCAGCCAACAGGCCAGAACAGGACCGTCAGCAACAGAACGCCGAGGCCGACGGACGCCGCCGGCAGCAGCCAGCCCGACGAGCGATGCGCAGGCACGCGATCGAACACCATGAAGGGCCCGAGCAGACCGAAGCTCCAGCGGACCACCTGGCCATTTTCGACCTTGGCGGCGAGCAGGTCGTGCCCGCCCTTCTCGCGCCAGACGAACGGTGCGATCTCTTCCCATTGCCGCGGCAGCTTGTTCGCACCGAGCAGCTCCGGAATCACCAGCTCGCCCTTCGGTCCAACACCCACCTTGGTCTGGCTGATGAGCTGCAACACGGCGATCGGATTGCTGAAAGCCGTGCGGCTGACTTGCCAGTTGCCGGCCATGAGAGCGGCGTGTTCGGCGGCGGTTTTCTCGTCGATGGGCGTCGCGGCAGCCGCAGTCTCGGGAAAATAGCGGTCGGCGAAATCCTCGAACAGCGACCAGCGCAATGTCTGGACCTGCCCCTCCCTGCCTCCGCTGTTGAACGAGAAGTACACGCCGACGTGTTCGTTCATCAGCAGATGCAGCGAGGTGTGGAAGAACTCGGTATCGCCCAGGTGTCCGATCACTTCGCGGCCGTTGACGTTGGTCTCGAAGTAGCCGAGCTCCATGCGATTGAGCGGCGGCAGCAGCGAGGCCGGATCGACCTTGTCGAGCGGCGAGTTGTGCATCATCGCCGCCGTCTCGGGCGACAACAGACCTTTGCCGCCATCGAGATTCGCGATCATGAACTTCGCCATGTCGGTGCCGGTGGAGGACAGTGAACCGGCCGGCGCGGGCCCGACGATTTCGAACTTGCCGGGGTCCTGCTGGCCCGGCTTGTAGCCCGACGCCATCTGGCCTTCGAGCGCCTTGGGCAGCGGTTGCCGCATGGTGGAATGGGTCATGCCGAGCGGCGCAAAGATATGCTTGTCGCAGTAGTCGTCGAACGATTCGCCCGAGACACGCTCGACCACATATCCGGTGAGCGCCGTGGCCCAGTTCGAGTAGGCAGGCGTCGTTCCGGGTGCAAACACTCGCTCCGGTGTCCAGCGCTTCAGGTAGTCCCCGAGCGGCAGCATGTGCTCAGGATCCGAGAAGATGAGGAGCTTGATCGCCTCTTCGAAGCCGGCGGTGTGCGTCATCATCTGCCGCAGCGTGATCGGCTTGCCGTCGTAGTCCGGAATCTTGAAATCCAGATAGGTGTTGATGTCCTTGTCGAGATCCAGCTTGCCCTGCTCGACCAGCTGCATGGCTGCCGTCCAGGTGATCAGCTTGCTGACCGAGCCTGGCCGGAACAGCGTGCGATCGGGATCGACGGGCGTGCGTTTTTCTTTGTCGGCGTATCCGAAACCGCGCGCAGTCAGCAGCTGACCGTCCTTCACCACCGTGACGACGACGCCCGGAATGTCCGCGGTGCGCAGTGCATAGGGCAAATAGCCGTCGAGCCAGACGTCGAGGTCGGCTTTCGTGAGTGGAACCGCGCCGGATTGATGCTGCGGATCCGCCGGCACTTCGGTGGAGGTGGTCGCCGGTGTGGCCGGCGGAGACAGCGTCGCCTTCGGCTCCGCTGCGAATACAACGGAAGAAAAGCCAGCGATCAGTAACAGCGCCTTCAGTTTGGACATCGTCATACCCATGGTTTAATGGCCCCCGCATTGGCGAGCTGGGATGGTTGGTGGGCACAATTTGCCCGATTGGGAGATTATTATCCTAATCAGAAAACCGATTCAACGGATTCGGAGAGTGTCGACGTGGAAAAGAAACGCGCTGGTCAAACCCTCGGCGCCCTGCTTAGGGGACTGCGACACCGGGAAGGCTGGACGCTCAAGGAGATGAGCGCGAAAAGCGGAATTCCTTTTTCGACCCTGTCCAAGATCGAACACGACCGGCTGACACTGAGTTACGACAAGCTCCAGCAGCTCAGTCAGCGCCTGGGCATGCGCATGTCGGAACTCTTTGCCGAAGAAACCGGCGATCCCTCGCCCGCCGTGACGGCCCGGCGCAGTCTCGGCGACATCGACAAGGCCGTGCGCGTCAAGACACCGAACTACGACTATTACTACCTGTGCACGGAGCTGCGCCGTAAACGCATGGTTCCGGTCATCACCAAGATCCGTGCGTCATCGCGCGAGGAGTTCGGTGAGCTCGTCCGGCACGACGGCGAGGAGTTCATCTATGTGCTCAAGGGACGGATCGTCGTACACACACAGTTCTACGACCCGGTCACGCTCGAGGAAGGCCAGGCTATCTACATCGACTCCGGAATGGGACATGCCTACGTCGCCGCCCCGGGCTGCCATGAAGCCGAGGTCATGGGCGTGATGTCGAGTGGCGACGACGATCAGCTCATGCAGTCGTTGCTGACGCTGCACGAGGAGCAAAGCCAGAAGGCTTCGGGCAGCGCAAAGCCGGACGAGAAGGCAGTCGCCGCGCGCGGCAGCCGTCACCGAGGGTGAGATACCTCGAGCTCCACGCGCTCGATCTTTCCCACGATCAGCAGGTACGCGACCAGTGCCACCACTGCGTTGAGCGCCACGTAAACCAGCGCACCGTCGTACGACCCGCCGCTGCCCTTGACGATGTAGCCGATCGCAATCGGCGTGGTGATGCCGGCGGTGTTGCCAAAGGTATTGAAGAGCCCCGCATTGAGCCCCGGCGCCTGCCGCGGCGAGGTATCCGAGACCACGGCCCAGCCCAGTGAACCGATCCCCTTTCCGAAGAACGCCAGCGCAATCAGCGCCACGACCACCACCGAATTGTCCACGTAGTTGCAGATGATGATGACGGTAGATAGCAGCATGCCGGCCACGATCGGGACCTTGCGGGCGAAGGTCAGCGAACCCGTGGCCTTCAGCAGCCGGTCGGAGACGATGCCGCCGAGGATTCCACCCAGGAATCCGCACAACGCCGGCGCGACCGAGGCGAATCCTGCCTGCAGGATCGTGAAGCCGCGTTCCTTGACGAGATACACGGGAAACCAGGTCAGGAAGAAGTAGGTCAGCGTGGTGATCGAGTACTGGGCGATATAGATGCCGACGAGCATGCGGTTGGTCAGCAACTGGCGGATGACGCTCCAGCCGTAACCCTTCCGACCTGCAGGATTGCTCTCTTCCGAATCGAGCAGTGCACCGCCCTCTTTCAACAGCGCCAGTTCCCGCTCGCTCATGCGCGGATGCTCGCGGGGCGAATGGATCACGCGGATCCACAGGAACGCGATACCGATTCCCAGCACGCCCATGACCCAGAACACTCTGCGCCAGCCGAAGTCATGAACGATCCACGCCATGAAAGGCGCGAACATCACGGTCGCGAAATATTGGGCAGAGTTGAAGGCCGCGGAGGCGAAGCCGCGCTCCACGCCGGGAAACCAGGCCGAGACGATGCGCGCATTCGCGGGAAATGATGGCGCCTCGGACAGTCCCACCATGAAACGCAGCCCGAACAACAGTACGAACGCCACGCCGCCGGTGACGAATCCGACCAGGCCCTGGAGCAGCGTGAACAGGGACCACAAACCGATGCTGGCCGCATACACCCACTTCGTGCCGAAACGGTCCAGGACCCAGCCTCCCGGCAACTGGAACAGCACATACGACCAGCCGAATGCCGAAAAGATGAGTCCCAGCGCGACCGGGTCGAGACCGAATTCGTCGGCCATCGCGGGACCTGCGATGGACACGATCGCGCGGTCGGCGTAGTTGACCGCGGTCAC